>Ga0265293_10003621_pt1 | contig 28492 bp, 24 predicted proteins | sample Munlanlewell138R_FD_192505 | JGI IMG/M metagenome (GOLD analysis project Ga0265293, IMG submission 192505) | Leachate microbial communities from a municipal landfill in Southern Ontario, Canada - Leachate well 138R | ecosystem: Engineered > Solid waste > Landfill > Unclassified | place: Canada... | reverse complement strand
AACTGGTCTTCCCAGCGGAATTCGAAGCGCGCCTTGCTCATGGCGTTGTCGCGGATCTGCGCGCCGGGATGGCCCTTGGCCAGGTCGGCGGCATGGGCGGCGATCTTGTAGGTGATGATGCCTTCCTTCACGTCATCGCGGTTGGGTAGGCCCAGGTGCTCCTTGGGCGTGACGTAGCAGAGCATGGCGGTGCCGTACCAGCCGATCATGGCCGCGCCGATGGCGGAGGTGATGTGGTCGTAGCCCGGCGCGATGTCGGTGGTGAGGGGGCCCAACGTGTAGAACGGCGCCTCGCCGCACTCGCGCAGCTGCTTGTCCATGTTCTCTTTGATCATGTGCATGGGCACGTGACCTGGGCCTTCGATCATGGTCTGCACGTCGTGCTTCCAGGCGATCTTCGTGAGTTCGCCCAAGGTTTCCAGTTCGCCGAACTGCGCCGCGTCGTTGGCGTCGTAGAGGGAGCCGGGGCGCAGGCCGTCGCCCAGGGAGAAGGCCACGTCATAGGCCTTCATGATTTCGCAGATTTCCTCGAAATGGGTATAGAGGAAATTCTCCTGGTGGTGGGCCAGGCACCACTTGGCCATGATGGAGCCGCCGCGGGAGACGATGCCGGTGAGGCGTTTGGCGGTGAGCGGCACATAGCGCAGCAGCACGCCGGCATGGATGGTGAAGTAGTCCACGCCCTGCTCGGCCTGTTCGATGAGCGTGTCGCGCATGATCTCCCAGGTGAGGTCTTCGGCCTTGCCGCCCACCTTTTCGAGCGCCTGGTAGATGGGCACGGTGCCGATGGGCACGGGCGCGTTGCGGATGATCCATTCGCGGGTCTCGTGGATGTTCTTGCCCGTGGACAGGTCCATGATGGTGTCCGCGCCCCAGCGGATGCCCCAGGTCATCTTGGCCACCTCTTCTTCGATGGAGGAGCCCAGTGCCGAGTTGCCCAGGTTGCCGTTGATCTTCACCAGGAAGTTGCGGCCGATGATGGCCGGTTCCAGTTCCACGTGATTGATGTTGGCCGGGATGACGGCACGGCCGCGCGCCACCTCACTGCGCACGAATTCGGGGGTGATCTCTTTCGGCAGGCTGGCGCCGAAGCTCTCACCCGGGCGCTGCTCCTTGAGGAAATCGCGATACATCGAAAGGCGCAGGTTTTCGCGGATGGCGATGTATTCCATCTCGGGCGTAATGATGCCCTTCTTCGCGTAATGCATCTGGGTCACGTTGGCGCCCGCCAGGGCGCGGCGCGGCTGACGCTTGTGGCCGGCGAAGCGCAGGCTGTCGAGGGCGGCATCGGCTTCACGCCGGCGGCCGTATTCGGAGGTGAGTTGCGCCAGCACCTCGGTGTCGCCGCGCTCCTCGATCCAGCGCGAGCGGACGTCGGCCAGGCCCTGGCGGATGTCGATGGTCACGGCCGGGTCGGTGTAGGGCCCCGAGGTGTCGTAGACGGTGAGCGGCGGGTTCTTCTCGCGGCCCGCTTCGGTGACCGTGTCGGTGAGGGTGATCTCGCGCATGGGCACGCGGATGTCCGGGCGCGAGCCCTGGACGTAGATCTTGCGCGAGGCGGGAAACGGCTCGATGGAGCCCGCGTCGACCTTGGCGGTCGCGCTGAGGAATTGTTCGGGATTGGCACTCATCGGCACACCTCTAGGTTTCGGTCAGAGGCGGCGAAAGGGGCGCGCAAACAGGGGCGGCGCCGCTTCCCTACGCCGGTGCTAACCGGTTCAGGTTCGAAGGGTCTGTCTCAGCCGAGGCACAAGCCCCAGGCACCCCCAGCGGGTTTGGCGGTAAAGTATAGTACCGTGCTCGGATACGCAAGCGGCCGAAACTGCGGGAAAACCCAGGAAAACAGCCGATAACGATTGCATTTCTTCGCATTGCGGACGCCCGCCGCGCCTTGCCTGGCCGGACCAAAGCGCTTACGCTTGCACGACCTAACCGGGTCTATAGACGCATGCAGACACTCATGCCTGACGTGAACTTCGAACTGGCACGACGCAACATGATCGTCCAGCAGGTGCGCCCATGGGGCGTTCTGGACGACCGTGTGCTGGAGGCCATGCAGCACATCCCGCGCGAGGATTTCGTGCCGGCGCAGTATCGCAACCTGGCCTTCACCGACCTGGAACTGCCCATCGGTCAGGGCGAGGTGATGATGGCCCCCAAGGTGGTCGGCCGCATGCTCCAGGCGCTGGACGTCCAGCCCCGCGACCGGGTGCTGGAAGTCGGCACCGGCACCGGCTATGTCACCGCCCTGCTGGCCCGTTTGGCCGAGGAAGGTCATGTCTATTCGGTGGACATCCATTCCGAATTCACCGCCGCCGCCCGGCAGCGCCTGTCCAGCCACGGCATCCGTAACGTCAGCCTGGAAACGGCCAATGCGGTAAACGGCTGGGATGCCCACGAACCCTACGATGCCATCGCCATCACCGGCTCGCTGCCGGTGCTGACCGACAGCTTCCAGCGCTTCCGCGACAGCCTGGCCATGGGCGGCCGGCTGTTCGTCGTCGCAGGCGAGGCCCCCACCATGGAGGCTATTCTGATTGTCCGCACAGGTGAGGCGGAGTGGCGTTCCGAAGGCCTTTTCGAGACCGTATTGCCAGCGCTCCAGCATGCCGTACGGCCGCGGCGCTTCGTTTTTTGAACCAACGGAACTCCTGACAGTCTTTATGCAGACATCACGGCGGCATTGAAAGCCGCCGGGGTCGGGCATATATTAGCGCTCATTAATTTACTGACCGTTCGGTCAGGGCTCACGGGAAGGACATCGGAAATGCGTAAGACCCTGCTTGCTTCCGCGCTCATGTTGGCGTTTGGGGGCCCTGCCCTCGCGGCGGACCTGCTGGACGTGTACCAACGCGCCCAGGTGGCCGACCCGCAGATCGCCGCCGCGGCCGCGCAGCATGGGGCTGCGTTGCAGGCGCGGCCGCTGGCGCGGTCCAACCTGATGCCGAAGCTGAGTGCAGGGGCACTGTACAGCCAGGCCTCCACGGATACGGACGGCAGCGCAGTTCCCATCGCCCAGCGCGGCTCGGTCGATACCGACACCACGGAATACAACCTGAGCCTCATTCAACCGCTCTATCACCAGGATTACTTCGTACAGTTGAGCCAGGCTGACGCCCGCATCGCGCAGGCCGATGCCAATTACACGGCGGCCCAGCAGGACCTGATCGTCCGCGCAGCGAGCGCCTACTTCGGTGTGCTCGCCGCCGAGGACAACCTGCGCTTCGCCGAGGCCCAGCGCACCGCCTTCGAACAGCAACTGCGCCAGACCCGCCAGCGTTTCGAAGTGGGCCTGACCGCCATCACCGACGTACGCGAGGCCCAGGCCCGCTACGACCTGGCCACCGCCCAGGAGATCACCGCCCGCAACCAGCTGGACACCGCCAACGAGCAGTTGCGCGAGCTCACGGGCGAAGACTACGAGTCCCTTGCCAAGCTGGGTGAGGTGCCGCTCGTGGTACCCGAACCGGCCAATATGGATACCTGGGTAAACAAGGCGCTGGAGCAGAACCTGCAGCTCATCGCGGCCGAAGCGGCCAGCCGTTTCCAGCGCGAAGAGATCCGTCGGCAACGCGCACAGCGCTATCCGACCCTCGACCTGACCGCGCGCGTGGGCAGCACCGAACGCGACACGGGCCTGGTCACCGAGCAGGACAGCACCGTGGTGGGAATCAACCTGAACTTTCCGTTCTACCAGGGTGGCCTGATCAGCGCGCGTACCCGCGAGAGCGAATTCCTGTACCAGCAGGCGCTGGCCCAGCTGGACCAGCAACGCCGCGCCACCGTGCGCCAGACCCGCGACGCCTTCAACGGCGTGCAGGCCGGCATCAGCCAGGTGGAGGCCCTGCATCAGGCGGTCATCTCCGCACAGACCGCCCTCGACGCCACCCAGGCCGGCTACGAAGTGGGCACCCGCACCGCCGTGGACGTGCTGGATGCCCAGCAGCAGCTCTATCAGGCGCAGAGCGACTACGCGAGCGCCCGTTACAACTACGTGCTCGCCACCCTGCAACTGAAACAGGCCGCCGGCACCCTGACACCGGACGACGTGCGTCTCATCAACGCCTGGCTCACCGCCGGCACGGCCCCGCAGCCGTAAGCGCCGCCCAGGGCGGGTCGCAAAGCCTCCTGGCCGTAGGTCACGTTGCGAAGCTAGGTGACATTCCCACGACCGCACCGTCACGTAGGCGCTGCACGCCAACGTGACCTACCACAAACACCGCGGATTAGCGGGCATGGTGCGGCCGTGCCCCCCCATGCGGTGTCGCGGCCCATCGGGGCGGCAGTTTGTGCATAATGCAGCCCACTAGCGTCTCGTGAGCCCGCCATGCGCCAAGGAACCCCTCTGCTGCTTTCTGCCGACCAAAGCCTGTTTCTCCTCGTCGACGTCCAGGCGCGCCTTTCCGCTGCCATGCCTGCGGACGATCGGGCGCGCGTGCTGCGCCGGGGCGCCGCGCTGTTGCGGGGCGCCGGCCTGTTGCAGGTACCGGTGATGGTGTCGGAGCAGTATCCGAAGGGGTTGGGGCACACGGAGCCGGCGCTCGCCGAGGCCTTCCCCGCCTCGGCCATCGTCATCGAAAAGACCTGCTTCGCCTGCGGCGGCGAGCAGGCGTTCCGCGCAGCCATCGCTGCACAGGGTCGCCCGCAGGTGGTGATCGCCGGCATGGAGGCCCACGTATGCGTGCTGCAGACGGCGCTCGCGCTGCACGATGACGGCTACCATGTATTTGTGGTGGAGGATGCGGTGAGCAGCCGCGACCCGGCCAACCGGCAGAATGCCATGGCCCGCCTGCGCCAGGCCGGCGTCACCGTGACCAACGCCGAATCCGTTCTGTTCGAATGGATGCGCGATGCGCGGCATCCGCAGTTCAAGGCCGTGAGCGCACTCATCAAATGACCCATTCGCCCTTCCCCTCCGCCGCACCGGACTTCAGCGACCCGCTCGGCCTGCTGCGCGCCTGCCACGGCCGCATCGTGGCCCACTGCCAGACTCTCGAACGGCTGGTACCCCATTTGTCCGCCCATGGCGCCGACGGGGAAGCGCGCGAGGCCATGGCGCGTGTGCACCGGTATTTTTCGACCGCCGCACAGCATCACCACGCCGACGAGGAGCAGGATCTGTTTCCGAGGCTCGCGACCGCAGCACCCGACCTGGCCCCGCTCGTACAGGCATTGGCCACGGAACACGAGGGCCTCGCGCGGCATTGGCAGGCGCTGGCGCCGCTGTTGTCGGCACCGGAGCGCGCGGTCGCCGATCTGGCGGCGTTCGCCGCGGTGATCGGCAGCTTCGTGGCGGCCTATCGCGCCCATGCGGCCAAGGAGAACGAGCAGCTCCTTCCACGGGCTGCGGACGTGCTCTCGCCCGAGGAGTTGCGCGAGCTCGGCGCCCGCATGGCCGCACGCCGGGGCGTGGCGGCACCGACCTGAACCGGCGGTAAGAACCTGAAAAACCCGGATTGCGCTGCGCTTCATCCGGGAAAACCACCATCCCGGCGTCCGCACGGATGCAACATCGAGCTCCTGTTAGAATTGCGCGCTTTTCATCAGAACCTGATCATGTCCGAAACCTTCCGTCCCAGCCAGTTCCTTGCCCCGCGCCATTGGCCCACCTGGGTCGGCCTGGGTCTGGTGCGTATCGGCAGCCGCCTGCCCTACCGCTGGCAGTTGCGCACCGCGCGCGTGCTCGGTGCGCTGCTGTATCGTCTGCTGCCGAGCCGCCGGCGCATCGCCCACATCAACGTGGACCTGTGTTTCCCCGAGCGTTCCGCCGAACAACGTGCGCACATCGTGCGCGAGGCCTACGTCTCCTCGGCCATGGCCGTTTTCGAAATGGGGCTGGCCTGGTGGGCCGACGACGACTATCTGCGCCGCTTGCATCGCGTGGAAGGCATGGAACACCTGGAGGCGGCGCTCGCGGCCGGCCACGGCGCCATCCTGCTCGGCGGGCATTACACCACCATCGAGCTGAGTGGTCGTCTCATGTGCCTGCACCGCAACGACACCTATCCGGTCTACAAGCGCGCACGCAACCCGCTCTACGATGCCGCCGTGATGGCCGGGCGCCTGCGCGTCTACCCGGGCATCCTCAACAACCTCGACCTGCGCACGCCGGTGCGCCTGCTCAAGCAGGGCAAGGTGGTGTGGTACGCCCCGGACCAGGACTTCGGCCGCGAGCGTTCGGTGTTCGCGCCCTTCTTCGGCGTGCCCACGGCGACGCTCACCACCACCGCGCGCCTGGCCAGGCTCGCGGGCGCACCGGTGCTGCCATTCTATTCGGAGCGCCTGCCCGGCGAGCAGGGCTACGTGATCCGCGTGGGCGCGCCGCTGGAGAACTTCCCGAGCGGTGACGACCTGGCCGACGCCACCGCCATCAACCGCGCCATCGAGGCCCAGGTGCGGCGCACGCCCGAGCAGTACCTGTGGCTGCACAAGCGCTTCAAGACGCGCCCGCTCGGCGAACCGCCCGTCTACCCTAAATGAGCCGCGCGCCGCGCTCGTCGCTGTTGTTCGAATACCGCCTGCTCGCGGCGGCGCTGTTTCCCCTGGTGGCCGCCCACGCCCTGTGGCTCGGCTGGAAACACCGCGACGCGCGCTTCGTGCGCGAGCGCCTGGGCCTTCCCGGCCGGCCGGCGACCACCGCGCCCGTGTGGATCCACGCGGCCTCGGTGGGTGAGGTGAACGCCGTGCTGCCGCTCATCACCGAACTGCGCCGGCGTCATCCGGGCCTCGCCATGCTGCTCACCACGGCCACACCCACCGGCGGCGCCGTAGCGCGGCGCCACCTGCAGGACGGCCTCGCCCACGCCTATCTGCCCTTCGATCGCACCGGCGCGGTGCGCCGCTTTCTCGCCGTGCATCGGCCCGCCTGCGGCATCGTCATGGAGACCGAACTCTGGCCCAACCTGTATGCCGCCTGCGCCGATGCAGACGTGCCGCTGGTAATCGTCAACGGCCGCGTTTCGGCGCGCACCCTGCGCACGCCGGTTTGGCTGCGCGATCTCTACGCCCATTGCCTTGCGGGTGTGCGCGCGGTGCTGGCGCGCTCGCCCGCGGACCGCGACGGCTTCTCTGCCTTGGGCGCGCCGCCCTCGGCGGTCCGCGTGCTCGGCAACCTGAAATTCGCCGCGCCCGCACGCACCGCGTCCGCACCGCTCCCCCTGGGACGGCCGTACGTCCTCGCCGCCTCCACCCGCGAGGGCGAGGAGATCCGCGTGGCGCGCGCCTGGCAGTGCACCGGCAGCGCACACCTGCTGGTCATCGCACCGCGCCATCCCAAACGCATCGAAGAACTGCTCGCGGATCTGCGGCCGCTGGGGCTCGCCATGGCCGTGCGCAGCCGCGGCGAGGCAATCACCGACCAAACGAGTATCTACGTGGCGGATACCTTCGGCGAACTGGAAGGGTTCATGGCGGGCGCCGAGCTGGTGTACATGGGCGGGTCACTGGTGCCCAAGGGCGGCCACAACCTGCTCGAACCGGCGCGGCTCGGGCGGGCGGTGGTGTTCGGGCCGCACATGGAAAATTTCGCCGAAGAGGCGCGTTTGTTGCTCGACGAAGAGGCCGCCGTGCAGGTCGGAGACGAGGAAACGCTCAGCGAGGCCTTGCAGACCCTGCTCGGCAATGCCGAACGGCGCCAGGCCATGGGCCGGCGTGCCGCCGCCGCGGTCGCGGCCCGCGGCGATGTGGCGACACGTTATGCGGAGGCGCTGGAGTCACTTCTTCCTGCCTTGCACGTGTGAGGTCGGTTGTTGCGGCTCCCAATCGTCATTCCAGTGACACCGGAATCCGCGCCCCCGCTCGCGCCACTGACCCCGGCTTTCGCCGGGGTGACGAAGGAAGGTCGCAATGTGTCTTCGTCATTCTGGCGAAGGCCGGAATCCATTCCCCGGATTTCGCGGTGCTTCATCCGGGCTACGGTCGGCGTAGCCGGCGAGCAGTTCCTGCCAAACCGCGTCGTCGAAAGCGAAGTCGGCGTTGTGGCTGCGCAGTTTCTCGAACGACCGGCGCAGTCGCCGCAGGTTGGCCTCGTGCCACGGACCGGGTGCGCGCAGTTCGCCGCGGTCGAAGTCGATCACGAACACGCGGCCGTCGTCCGCCAGCAGGATGTTGTGCGCGTTGAGGTCCGCGTGAAAGGCGCCGACGTCGTGGAAGCGCCGGATGCAGGCGCCGATGGCGCGCCAGGTGGCCGCAGGCAGCGCCTGCCGGGCGAGGTGCGTGGACAGGGGGCGCGCCGGCAGGCGCTCGGTGACGAGGTCGCCGCGGTAGAAAATGCCGCGACGGACCACACGCGCCGCGACCGGCCGCGGCACCGGCAGCCCGAGCGCGTGCAGCATGGCGAGCAGATGCCACTCGCGCCACGGGCGGCTGCCGGTCAGGCCGGTCCAGAAATAACGGTCCGCCAGGATGCGTGCAGGCAGGCCGCCGCGGTGGAAGTGGCGCAGCACCAGTTGCAGGCCGGCGTGCGCAAAGAACAGGGTGGTGCCGCGGCCCGCATCGGCGCTGCTGGTCCGCACGGGCGCAAACAGCGCCTCGTCGACGTGGTCGAGCAGCGTCCCTTCGTATAGGATGTGGCCCGTTTCAATCGTTCGTGTAACCGGTTTCATTCCCATGGCCCTGCCGCTCGCTTTCCCGCCTCGTCGTGTGTGCCTGCTGCGCCTGTCGGCCGTGGGCGACGTGAGCCACGCACTGCCGCTGGTCCGCACGCTACAGGCCGCCTGGCCGGAAACCGCCATCACCTGGATCATCGGCCGCGCTGAGCACACGCTGGTGGGCGATGTACCGGGCGTGGAATTTATCATCTTCGACAAGGCGCGGCGATGGCGCGCCTACGCGGACCTGGCGCGCGGCTTGCGCGGTCGTCGCTTCGACGTGTTGCTGCACATGCAGCATTCACTGCGCGCCAGCCTCGCCAGCCTGCTGGTGCGCGCCGACGTGCGTCTCGGCTTCGATCGCGCCCGCGCCAAGGACCTGCAATGGCTGTTCACCAATGCGCGCATCGCCCCCCGACCCAACCAGCATGTAGTGGACAGCTTCCTCGGTTTCGCCGAGACCCTTGGTATCCAGGAGCGCGTACTGCGCTGGGACATTCCCATCCCCGAGGCCGCCCACCATTTTGTCGACGAGCACCTGCCGCCGGGCGCGCCGATCCTGGTAGTGAGCCCGTGTTCGAGCATGGCCTACCGCAACTGGGTGGCGGAGCGGTATGCGGCGGTCGCCGATCATGCCGTGGCGCGAGGCATGCGCGTGGTGCTCACCGGCGGCAAGAGTGCGCTGGAGCGCGAGTATGGCGAGGCGATCACGCGCCACATGCACACTGCGCCGGTGAATCTCATCGGCCGAACCTCGCTCAAGGAGCTCACGGCCGTGCTGGCGCGCGCCGCGGTGGTGCTCGCCCCCGACTCCGGACCGGCGCACCTGGCCACGGCGGTGGGCGTGCCGGTCATCGGCCTGTACGCCACCACGAATCCGGCACGGGCGCAGCCCTACCTGAGCGGGCCCTGGGTGATCAGCCGCTACGAAGAGGCGGTGGTCGCCAAGTACGGCAAGCCCGCCGATCAACTGCCGTTCGGCATTCGCGTGCGCGATCCGGGCACCATGGAACGCATCTCGGTCGCCGAGGTGAACGCCATGCTCGATCGCGTCCTGGCACAGCACCACAGCACAACAACACCATGAAAGTCTTCACTGTCTTCTTCCGGCTGCTCGCCCTCCTGCTGCTGGTCGCGTTCGCCGAAAAGCTGATCTTCGCCGCGTACCACACCCAGGTAAGCGGGAGCCTCGCCTTCGCCGACCTCGCCCATGCGCTGCTGTTCGGACTGCGGTTCGATCTTGCGACGGCAGCGGTGTTCGCCGCCGTGACCCTCGCCGTCGCCTGGCTGCTGGCGCGGGTGTTCCGCGTGGGTCTGACTAACGGGGCCCGCGCGGTCGGTTACCTCGCCGTGACCACGCTGGTGTGCATTCACGGCGCCGATTTGCTGTATTTCGACGAGACCGGCCGGCACATGGGCTACGAGCTCAAAGAGGCCTACAACTCCGGGCTCGAGTTGGTCACGGCGGCGGCACTGAGCTATGCCCGGCCGGTGCTGCTCCAGCTGGCCCTGTTGGGGGCGGCGCTGTGGCTGATGCGGCGGCTGCTGCCCGCGGAGACGGCGCCTGGCCGCCTCATGTTCACCAGCAGAAAATCGCTCGGGCAGCGGCTGCGGCCTGAACTGAAGATCGTCGCGCTGCTGCCGCTGTTCGTCCTCATGGTGCGCGGCGGCCTTCAGCCCGTGCCGCTCGAACCCCTGCATGCCCAAGCCCTCGGCGATCACCACAAGGCGACCCTCGCGCTGAACGGGGTCTACAACGCGGTATTTTCCTCGGTGAAGCCCTACACCCTCGAACCGGTGATTCCAGGCGCGCCGAGCGAGGCCGATTACGCGCTCGCCCGTTCGCTGCTGACGCCGCACGCGCCGGCCGCTCCGGCCCCCGCGCGCAACGTGGTGTTCGTGTTGCTGGAGGGCTGGTCGGCGAGCCACATGGCCTCCTATGGCGGGCCCCACGACGTTACGCCCCGTTTCGACGCCCTGCGCGCGAAGTCCCTCACCACCCGCGACATGCTGGCCGGGGGACGGCGCACCACGGAAGGCATGTTCGCCGCCTTCTGCTCGGCGCAGAATCCGCTCGGCGCCACCGTGGCCCAGACGCAGTTGCAGAACTTCCGCTACGACTGCCTGCCGAAACGCTTGCGTGAGCAGGGCTACCACACGGCGTTTTTCCAGGGCACCTCCGCCAACACCAGCGGCACCGGCGTATTCGCGCAGTTGCTCGGCTTCGAGCACAGCTTCGGCAAGGAGCACGTGAGCGAGCACCGCTTGCCGAAAAACAGCTGGGGCCTGCACGACCCGGACATCTACCGCTTCATGCTCGAAAAAATGGCGGGCATGCCGCAGCCTTTCGTGGTCGGCGTCAATACCAACAGCACCCACGACCAGCAGCTTCCCGACGGGTTCCCGGCGCCGTTCGCGGACAGCTACGACAACGTGCTGCGCTTTGCCGACGCGGCCTTCGGGGATTTCGTGAACGAACTCTTTGATCGCTTCCCGAATACCCTGCTGGTGGCCCTGGCCGATCACACCGGGCGCACCGAGGGCCCGGCCATCAATGGCTACCGGATTCCGTTCCTCGTACATGCGCCGGATCTCACACCGGCACGCCTCGACGTCACGGCCAGTCAGCGGGACGTGGCGCCGACCGTGCTCGCCCTGCTGGGCATCGCACCCGCCGATTGGTTTACCGGCCACGTACTCACGGCAGGCACCGACGGCCACGCGGCCGATTACTACGCCGCGGGCCTGCTGGGCTGGGTGGAAGGGCAGGACGGCATCGAGTTTCCCATCCGTCAGCCTGAACAACTGCGCTGCTTCGATGCCGCGGGCCTTGCCACCAAGGCATGCGACCCCGAGGCAACGGCCCGACGCGACCGCGCCCTCGCCTTCACCCGCGTGGCGCAGCATGCCCTTTTCGGCGGCAATCTCCAGGGGCTGGCGGAGCTTCGTGGCGCTGCGGTGGACCTCGCCGCACCTTGACACGCCATTCCCGGATTCCGCTGCGCTTCATCCGCTACGGCACCTGCGGCCGGATTTGGCACTCCGGCGGGATTTCTCGATTGGCTGCACATATTTAGCGCCTGACTTGGTACCTGCCCGACGTATATAATTCGGCCAGTTTTAGCCCACTGGACAGGGGATTCCGAATGCATATCGTGGTTGTCGGCACCGGTTACGTTGGCCTCGTGACCGGCACGTGCTTTGCCGAGATGGGCAATACCGTCACGTGCGTAGACGTGGACAAGGCCAAGATCGACCGCCTGAAGCAGGGCCTGCTGCCCATCTACGAACCGGGCCTCGATACGCTCGTCGAGCAAAACTACGCCGAGGGCCGCCTGCACTTCACCACTTCACTGCCCGAGGCCATGCTGGACGCCGATGTGTATTTCATCGCCGTGGGCACCCCGCCCGGCGAAGACGGTTCGGCCGATTTGCAGTACGTGCTGGCCGTTGCCCGTGAAATTGGCCAGAACATGCGCCATCCCTACAGCGTGGTGGTGGACAAATCCACGGTACCCGTCGGCACCGCCGACAAGGTCACGGCGGCCATTCAGGAGGAACTCGACAAGCGCGGCGTGAGCCACGAATTCAGCGTGGTGAGCAACCCCGAATTCCTGAAAGAAGGCGCCGCCATCGACGATTTCATGCATCCGGACCGTGTGGTGGTCGGCTCCGAAGACGAACGGGCCACGCGCATCATGCGTGAACTCTATGCGCCGTTCACGCGTAATCACGAATGCACAGTGGTGATGGGCGTGCGCGACGCGGAAATGACCAAGTACGCCGCCAACGCCATGCTCGCCACCAAGATCTCCTTCATGAACGAGATCGCCAACCTGTGCGAGGTGCTGGGCGTGGACGTGGAGAACGTACGCAAAGGCATCGGTTCTGACTCCCGCATCGGCTATCACTTCATCTATCCGGGCTGCGGATATGGCGGCTCCTGCTTCCCCAAGGACGTGAAGGCGCTGGTGCACACGGCCGAGCAGAACGACTTCGAACCCTGGCTGCTGCGCGCCGTCGAGCAGCGCAACAACACCCAGAAGTACCGTCTGTCGCAAAAGGTCATGGCCCGATTCGGCGGCGACCTGAGCGGCAAGACCTTCGCGCTGTGGGGCCTCGCCTTCAAGCCCGGCACCGACGACATGCGCGAGGCGCCGTCCAAGGTGTTCCTGAGCGAAGTCATCGCTGCGGGCGCCAAGGTCGTGGCCTATGACCCGGTGGCCGCGGAAGTCGCCGAGCGTGAACTGCCGCGCGAGTGGTTCACCAACGGCACACTCACGCTGGTCGAACATCAGTACGACGCGCTGAACGACACCGACGCGCTGGTCCTGGTCACCGAATGGATGCCGTTCCGCAACCCGGACTTTGCTCAGATAAAGGCGCGCCTGAAGACACCGATCATCTTCGATGGTCGAAACCAATACGATCCCGCGGCGCTGAGGGCCCTCGGCTTCGAATACCAGGGCATCGGGAGGTAATCACATGCGTGGTGGCGGCATTCGTAAACGTGTCATGGTCACCGGCGGCGCCGGCTTTCTAGGCTCGCACCTGTGCGAGCGGCTGCTGGCCGATGGCCACGAGGTGCTGTGCGTCGACAACTTTTTCACCGGTACCAAGGACAACATCGCCCACCTCCTGGACAACCGGCACTTCGAGGCGATGCGCCATGACGTGAGTTTTCCGCTGTACGTCGAGATCGACGAGATCTACAACCTGGCCTGCCCCGCCTCACCCGTGCACTACCAGTTCGATCCCGTGCAGACCACCAAGACGTCCGTGCTCGGCGCCATCAACGTGCTGGGCCTGGCCAAGCGCACCAAGGCCAAGGTCTTCCAGGCCTCCACCAGCGAGGTCTACGGCGATCCCCTCGTGCATCCCCAGACGGAAGACTACTGGGGCCACGTGAACCCCATCGGCATCCGCTCCTGTTACGACGAAGGGAAACGCTGCGCCGAGACCTTGTTCTTCGACTACCACCGTCAGCACAAGCTGCGGATCAAGGTTGCGCGCATCTTCAACACCTACGGCCCGCGCATGCATCCCAACGACGGGCGTGTGGTGTCCAACTTCATCGTGCAGGCGTTGCGGGGCGAGCCGATCACCATTTACGGCGATGGCAGTCAGACACGGAGCTTCTGCTACGTGGACGATCTGATTGAGGGTTTCGTACGGCTGATGGATTCACCTGACGAGGTAACCGGCCCAATGAATCTAGGAAATCCAGCCGAGTTCACCATTCTTGAGCTCGCCCGCAAGGTGATCGAGCTTACTGGTTCTGCTTCAAAAGTCGAGTTCCGGGCGTTACCACAAGACGACCCGAAGCAACGTCAGCCTGATATCACCACAGCAACAACGACGCTAGGATGGAAGCCCGAGACGTCACTCGAAGCAGGTGTGACGCAGACAATTTCGTATTTTTCTAAATTCTCAGAATTCTAAAGCAATGCCAAAAGTCTACGATTGTTTTGCATTTTTTAATGAGTTGGACCTGCTGGAGATACGCTTAAACGAACTCAATCCAGTCGTCGATTACTTCGTTCTGGTAGAAGCAACACGTACCTTCCAGAAGGAACCAAAGCCACTTCATTTCGCCGAGAACAGATCACGCTTTCAGCAGTTCGCAGGCAAGCTCATTCATGTTGTTGTTGATAGCTATCCCAGTTTTTTTACCCGATTTCGCATTCCCACACCAATGGATTATGACAATCACCAGAAAAACCAGATTGTCGAAGGGCTGAAAAATGCTCAACCAGACGATATCATAATTTACTCAGACCTAGACGAAATCCCCGCCCCTGACAAGATTCGAGAGTATCGCAACACGCCAGGCATAAAAGTCTTCGAACAACGACTCTATAGTTACTTTGCTAATTGTGCGGTTATTGATTGTCCTGCCGCACCTGAACTGCCTAAAAAGCACGGTCACGTACGTTGGCGTGGCTCAGTCATGGGTCATTACCGCGATTTCAAAGACACCAAGTCTTTCCGAAAAATGCGTGACCAGCAGGAGCCTTCCATCACGCTTATCGAAGAGGGTGGATGGCACTTCACCTATCTCGGAGGACTGGACAGTGTCCTCTATAAACTCAACTCATTTGCTCACACCAAAGAGAAACAATTCGGTATTCACGACTTCGCTACCCGCAGTTCACTCGAGAAAATGTTACGCGAAGGACGCGATATCCTGGGTCGGGAAATTGCGTATCGCCTCACACCTATTGACGCTACGCTGCCGGAATACCTGCATACGAATTGCGCCAAATACCCCCATTTGTTTCGGGAGCAGTGGGATATATCCGCTCATCCCTCGGAGCATTCTGCGTAGGCGAGAAAGGCTTCCACGTCACCATTCATCAACAAACGCACACACGCGCGAAGCCTGTCCTCGGGCCACTCCCACCACGCGACCAGCAACAAACGATTAATCAGTTCCTCACTAAAGCGTTTACGAATGGCAACCGCAGGATTTCCCGCAACGATGGTGTACGGAGGCACATCGCGCGTGACGACTGCATTGGCACCAATGACGGCTCCATGCCCGATCCGAACTCCGGAGAGAATCATTGCACCATGACCTATCCAAACATCGCTGCCGATAACAACGTTCCCGCGACTGAATGGATGCCCGGAAATGTTCGCCGCCTCTTCCCAGAACTGGTTGAATGGGTACGTTGACACCCAGTCGGTGCGGTGCTCGCCCCCAAGAAATATCTTTACCTCGTCGGCGATGGCACAATAGGCGCCTACCTCAAGCACAGCACCTTCACCCCACTGAAAAATGCGCGGGCACCCATAGGTATTTTTCCCCACGATAAATTCGGGATACTGTCGGCTAATGCACTCCTCAATCCGCTTCAATTGCACTCGAGCTTCTTCTTTTTGCCGCCATCCAAACATCGAAACGTACCCCGCGCACATTTTTGCCATTCTACAGCCAAGCTGACCCAGAGCCATGCAACCGTTTTCTGTAAGCGTAATCCTCCCCAATTACAACGGCAGACACCTGCTCGAGAAGAACATCCCATCCATAATCAATGCGCTACACGGCATTGATCACGAGATCATTGTTGTTGACGACTGCTCGAGCGATGATAGCGTACTTTTCCTTAAAAATTCCTACCCAGAAGTCACGGTAGTGCAAAATGAGCGGAATCTAGGCTTTTCCGCAACCTGCAACCTGGGTGTAACTAAAGCCACCCGACCGCTACTCTGCATAGCCAACACGGATGTTACCTTCACGCCGACTTACTTCCACACCACACTCCCGCATTTTCAGAACAGCAACCTATTTGCCGCAAAAGGCCCGATCATTAATTACAACAACGATTTCAACAACATTATCAACACCGAAAAAACTTCTCTTCTTTACTATCATCACGGGTTTTTGCGTTTCAATCAACGCGTCACACCTGCTCCCGACACCTTCAACGGTAGAATTGGCGGACAGTTCGTACTTCTCGGATGCTGCTTCGTTTGCGACAGAGCAAAAATGCTTCAACTCGGTGGTTTTGATGAGATATTCTCTCCGTTTTACTGGGAAGATGCGGATTTGGCATTACGAGCCTTGCGCCGAGGATACCAACTCGCCTTCGAGCCAGAATGTCGCGTCTTCCATGCGACCAGCTCCACGATAGCGACCTTTCGGAGCAAAACACGCCGCCGACTCGTTTCCATTCGCAACAAGTTCCTTTTTAGCTGGCGTCATTTGCACGGTGCGGAACAATGGGCAATCCACACCAGCTTCGTTCTACTCTCGTTATTGACACGCTGGTGCATTCTCGACTGGAAATACTATATCGCTTTCACTAGCGCATTAGTGCGCGCCCACCATTTCAAGGTGCGAAAAGCATGAATCACGATAGCCAACTCATCATCAACCTCGGCTGTGGTAACAAGAAAGAGCCAGGAGAAGTCGGAGTCGATATCATTCCCACACCCGAGGTAGACATAGTCGCAGATCTTAACAAATACCCACTTCCTTTTGCAGACAACAGCGTTGATATCGTCCGTTCTTCACACTGTTTCGAGCACCTGGATGATCTTGTAGCACTTATGGAAGACATCCACCGAATGCTTAAACCGGGCGGAATTCTCGAATTCACTGTTCCCCATGTAAGCAATATCGAATTTTTTCGCGATCCCACGCACAAACATGCTTTCACGCTTGGGACCATGGATTATTTCGTTCGTGGAATTAAACCCATCACGTATACCAATATCGAATTCGAATACCTTTCCCGAAAACTTGCGTTCGGCAAAGGCTTGCGGGGCAAGATAGGCAGTTTCCTTGCTTCATTATCGGAAAGGCGTTACGAGAAGTATTATTGCTGGAAGTATCCTTGTACCGAGATCGTCTACCGACTACGTGCGCTGAAGCCGTGAAGAGGGTTCTAGTTGTCCGCAACGACAAGCTCGGTGACTTCATGCTCGCTTGGCCAGCGATGGCTTTGATCAAGACGCACTGGTCTGAGGCACGGATAACGGCACTGGTGCCCGCTTACACGGCTCCCATGGCGCGGCTCTGCCCATGGATAGACGAGGTACTCATCGACGACAAGACCGAATCGGCGGGCGCGCTGGCGAGGCGTTTGCGGCCTGAGCATTTCGACGTCATGTTGGCGCTCTTTTCCACCAGTCGGGTAGCACTGGCCGGCTGGCTGGCGCGCATCCCCTATCGCCTCGCCCCTGCCACGAAATTGGCGCAGTTCTTCTACACCCATCGAGAAATCCAGCGCCGCTCGCGCTCGGAAAAGCCCGAGTATGTGTATAACCGTGACCTGGCCGCGCGTTTTCTGCGCGACCATGGCATCGCCAGCGAGCCGCTGCCGCAGCCGCCCTATCTGACCTTCGCGCCGGATGACATTGCCGCACGGCGTGCGCTGCTCGTGGCGGAGAATGGCTGGGCAGCGGACAGCCGGATCGTGTTCGTGCATCCGGGCAGCGGGGGCTCGGCGAGCAATCTTTCCGTTGCGCAGTACGTACGCCTGGCGCGGGGGTTGCGCGCCTCGCGGCCGCTGGCGTTCGTCGTCACCGCCGGCCCCGGCGAAGAAGCCATGGCCCGTGCACTGCTCGAAGAACTCGGGGGTCTACCCGCCGCGCTCTACCACTCCACGGCGGGACTGGAGGAATTCGCCCGGCAGGTGGCGTGTGCGGATCTGTTCGTCTCGGGCTCCACCGGCACGCTTCACATCGCCGGCGCCCTGGACGTGCCCACCGCCGCCTTCTATCCACGCCGCCGCTCGGCAACGCCGCTGCGCTGGCAGACGCTCAACAGCCCGGAGCGGCGATTGGCGTTCACGCCGCCGGACACGGCCGGTGAATTCGAGATGAGCGCCATCGACCTGGAACAGGCCGCGAGGCAGATCAGCGAGGTCCTGTTGCGCTGATCAGCGCGGCGAACTGCTCGCGCAAGGCCGCGTAGTGCGGCCGCTCGGCGAACAACCGATCGGCCTTTTCCTTGCCTTGACGGGCGAGGCTTGCCCGTAAGCCCTCATCGGCCTGCAAGCGCAGCAATTGCTCGGCGAGTGCGGCGGAGTCGCCGGGCGTGAACAACAGGCCGCTGTGTTCGTGTTCGATGATCTCCGGCACGCCACCGCTGTTGCTGCCGAGGACCGCAACCCCGGCGCGCATGGCCTCGGCCAGCACCAGGCCGAAGGTCTCTTCGTAGGTGGTGAGCGCCACGCAATCACATGCCTGCATCCAGCGCTGGGGGCCGTCCACGAAGTCGCGAAAGGCCACCTGGGATTCGAGCCCAAGCGTCTTGACCGTGTCCTCGAGCCGCGACGCATACGCGGGATTCATGGCGTGGCCAACCAGGATGGCGCAGACGGTGGCACCGCGCCCGCGCAACTGCGCCAGGGCCTCAAGCAGAAGATGCTGTCCTTTGGCCTCTTCCTTGCGTCCGAAAAGCCCCACCACGAAGCCGTCCTCGGGCAAACCCCACTCGGCGCGGATCTGGCTGCGCTCCTCTGGCGTCAGCGTCGCCGTGGGCGCCTTCACGCCGTAATAGAGGGTGGCCACCTTGTGACGATCGGAGGCCGGCAGTCGGTCGCGGGCGCTCGCTGCAAGGGCTTCGGTAATGGTGAGCAGGCGGTCGAGCTGGCGGTACAGGAAACGGTGGTAGGCATCCTGCTTCGGACGGGTGAGCTGCATCTGGCGCGTGTAGACCAGCGCAGGTTTGCTGCGCGACATCGCTTTCGCGAACGCCGCGAGCGGCAGGTCCTTGCCGTGATGGACGTGGATCACCTCGACGGATTCGCGGTCGATGATCCGGGCCAGGCGCCTGGCCGCAAGCAAGGGCAGCGGTCGGAAGCGATGGCGCATGAACAGCACCGGAAGCTTTGCCTTTTCGAAATAGCCGCGCAGGCGCCCTTGCGGATGAATGACGCCGACCACGTGGTCGGTTTCGGCGAGTGCCTCCGTGCAGCGGTAGGCATACAGTTCCAGTCCGCCCAGGTCGCGGGAAAGACAGAGTTCGAGGATGCGCATCAGTGTGCTTCTTCGCTGCGGTCGGGCTCGCCCTGGGTGCGGATCCACAGGTCGGCGTATTTCACGAAAGTGGAGTGGGCGGACAGCAGGGCGAGCAACAGGCCCTGGCGACCATCCAGGAAACCGGCCCTGAAGACGTACATGCGCAGGAAGCAGCCAATGCCGTGCACGAGGCCTTGGCTAAGCGAGGCCGTTTTGCCCTTCGCCTTGCGCTGCGCTGCCCAGGCTGCGGCGTAGCCCGCGGACTTGACCAGGTAATGCTCCAGATCGCGATACGTGTAGTGCAACAGATCGCCCTGGAGGTTTTCCACCTGCATCGCGCTGTCGTACACCAGTTTTTCGTGCACCAGCGCATCGTTGTAGCGCGCCCGGTCGCGCGCGTAGAGCCTGATCACCCGATCCGGATACCAGCCGCCATGACGGATGAAGCGGCCGAACACCCACGACAGTCGCGGCACCGCGTACACCCGATCGCGCCGATCCTCGGCCACGACCTTCTCGATGGCGCTGCGCAGTTCCGGCGTCACGCGTTCATCGGCATCGAGCATGAACACCCAGTCGCCCGTGGCGTGCGCCTGAACCCGCTGGCGCTGAACGCCATAGCCCGGCCAGTCGGCGGCCACAAATACCTTGTCCGTGTAGCGCCGCGCGATGTCCACCGTGGCATCGGAAGAACCGGCATCGAGCACGACGATCTCGTCGGCCCAGCGTACCTGCTCCAGGCAGGCAGCGAGATTCTGCGCCTCGTTGCGCACGATCAACGCGACCGAGAGACGCGCCATCAGCCAATCCCCAGCAGGTCTGCCAGCACAGGCCAGGCGCGGTCCGGGCCGATGTGCGTGAGGCATTGGGTGTTGCGCTTCGGGCAGGTGCGCTTAAAGCACGGGCTGCACGAGAGCCGGTCGTACATCACGACCGCATGCTCGGTAAGCGGCGGCGTGTAATCGGGCGTGGAAGAGCCATAGATGGCGAGCAGCGGCGTGCCGACGGCGGCGGCCACGTGCATCAAGCCGGAGTCGTTGGTCACCGCGGCGCTGGCGAGGCCGAGCAGGTCGACGGCATCCTCGAGGCGCGTCTTGCCGCACAGGTCCACCAGCGGCGCGCGTGTGGCGCGCATGACGGTCACGGCGGCCTCGCTGTCATTGGCCGAACCCAGCAGCCAGATCTGATAGCCGCTTTCGTGCAGCTGTGTGGCGATTTGGCCGTAATAGCTGCTGGGCCAGCGCTTGGCCGGACCGTATTCGGCGCCGGGCATGAAGGCCACCGCCGGACGCGACAGGTCGAGCCCCAGTTCACGCACCAGGCGCGCCTGGTTGTCGTGATCGACGCGCAGGTGCGGCTTGGGGATGGGCGGCGGCAGCGGAGACTCCGGCGGCAGACCGAGGGCGACGAAACGCTGCACGGTCTGGGTCAGCACCTGCTTGTCCAGCGGGCGTACGTCGTTGATGAGGCCGTAACGCCACTCGCCGCAATAGCCGGTGCGGCGGGGAATGCGCGCAAAGAAGGGCACCAGCGCGGCCTTGAGCGAACGCGGCAGCACGATGGCCTGCTGGTAGCCTTCGGCGCGCAGGGACTTGCCAAGTCCACGGCGCGCAGAGAACGCCAGTTCGCCATGTGCGGCGCGCAACGCAACGCCGCGACGCACCTCGTCCATGCGGGACAGCAGCGGCAGCGACCAGGCCGGCGCAAGCACGTCGATGGCCGCGTCGGGCAGGCGTGCGTGCAGCGCCATGAACAGGCTCTGCGCCATGACCATGTCGCCGACCCACGCGGGGCCGACGACCAGGATGGGACGGGGAGATGTCACGGCTTCTTCAACGACCGTTCAGCCATTGCATGTAGAGCGAGACGCCTTCTTCCACACTCTTGAAGGGCGCGGTGTAGCCGGCGGCACGCAGCTTTTCCATGTCAGCTTCGGTGAAGCTTTGATAGCGGCCCTTGAGGTGCTCGGGGAACGGGATGTATTCGATGTCGCCACGCCCGTGATGGGCGATCACCGCACGCGCCACATCATTGAAGCTCTGGCTGCGACCGGTACCCAGATTGAAAATACCCGACTTGTCGCGGTTTTCCATGAACCACAGGTTGACCGCCACCACGTCGCCCACGTAGATGAAATCGCGGCGCTGCTCGCCGTTGCCGTAACCGTCGCAACCCTCGAACAGCCGCACCTTGCCGGTTTCCTTGATCTGGTTGTTGTGGTGGAAGGCGACGCTCGCCATGGAGCCCTTGTGCTGCTCGCGCGGCCCATACACGTTGAAGTAACGGAAGCCGGCGATCTGGCTGTGTGCCGTGGGCAGGATGCGGCGCACGTACTGGTCGAACAGGAACTTCGAATAGCCGTACATGTTGAGCGGCTGCTCGTACTGGCGTTCTTCCTTGAATACGCGACCGCCGCCGTAGACCGACGCGGAAGAGGCGTACAGGTAGGAGACGCCGCGCTCCAGGCACCAGTGCAGCAGCGCCTTGGAATAGTCGTAGTTCACGTCCATGACGAAGCGGCCGTTCCACTCGGTGGTGGACGAGCAGGCGCCTTCATGAAAAATGGCCTCGACCTTGCCGAAGCCTTCGCCGCTTTTCACGCGGATGAGGAACTCGTCCTTGTCCAGGTAGTCCTGGATCTCGCAGTCGGCGATGTTCTTGAACTTGGTGCCGTCGGTGAGATCGTCCACCACCAGGATGTCGGTACGACCGCGCTCATTGAGCGTCTTGACGATGTTGCTGCCGATGAAGCCGGCGCCGCCGGTGACGATGATCATGATTCCCATCCTTTGTTACTGCGGTAATTTGTAGGTCACGTTGCGAAGCTACGTGACATCTTCTTTGCGTTCGCGGCCGCACCTGTCACGTAGGCGCTGGCGCGCCAACGTGACCTACGGCGATGTCGCTCCCTTCGTAGGTCACGTTGCGAAACTACGTTGAGGCATCCTTGCCGCGGATGATTTCGACGATGCGCGAGGTGGAGCAACCGTCGACGAAACCGAGCACGACGATCTCGCCGCCGTGCTGCGTCACACACGCGCCGCCGGCGATCTGTTCGGGCTTGTAGTCGCCGCCCTTCACCAGGATGTCTGGCAGCATCTTGCAGATGAGGCGCTCGGGTGTGTCTTCCGAGAACGGCACCACCCAGTCCACACTCTGCAAGGCAGCGAGCACGGTCATTCGCTGATCAAGCGGATTGATGGGACGCTCGGGTCCCTTCAGGCGTGCCACGGAGTCATCACTGTTCACCGCCACAATCAGCCGATCGCCCAACTCGGCAGCCTGTGCGAGATAGGTGACGTGGCCCGCATGCAAAATGTCGAAGCAGCCGTTGGTCATCACCACGCGCTCACCGTTGGCCCGCGCCTCCTGCACCAAACCAACTAGACGGTCTTCGTCGACCACACCGCGGGCGATGAGCTGCTGCTGACGCAGGGCCTGCCGCAGTTCGGTCACGCTGACTGTGGCGGTGCCCAGCTTACCGACCACCACGCCGGCGGCCACATTGGCGAGGGTGGTGGCGGTATGCAGGTCTTCGCCGGCCCCCAGCGCGGCGGCGAGGGTGGAGATCACCGTGTCGCCGGCGCCGGTTACGTCATACACCTCGCGCGCATGGGTCGGCAGGTGCACGGGGGCGAGCTCGGGCCGGAACAGGCTCATGCCCTTCTCACTGCGTGTCACCAGCAGGGCGTCGAGTTCATTAGCGCGGCGCACCTGTCCGGCCTTGGCCTCGAATTCGGCTTCATCCGCGCAGACGCCGGCCACGGCCTCGAACTCAGCCATGTTGGGCGTGATGAGCGTGGCGCCAGCGTATTTGCTGAAGTCGCGCCCCTTGGGATCGATAAGGACGGGTTTGTTGGCCGCGCGCGCCATGGCAATGAGTTTGCCCACGTGACGCAATGTACCCTTGCCATAGTCAGACAGCACAACCACATCCGTCTCGTGCACGGCGCGCTCGACGCGGGCCAGCAGGCGCTCAGCCTCGTCCGCCGGGAAGCCATCCTCGAAGTCGAGGCGGATAAGTTGCTGATGACGGCTCAGCACGCGCAGCTTGGTGATGGTGGGGAAGCCCTCAAGGCGCTCGAAGCTGCAGGTGACGCCAGTCGAGTCGAGCAAACGCTCCAGCGCCTCGGCGTTCTCATCTCGGCCGGTCAGACCGATGAGCGTGGCCTTGGCGCCCAGCGCCGCCACGTTGAGCGCCACGTTGCCGGCGCCGCCGGGGCGTTGTTCGGCGTCGCCCACCCGCACTACCGGCACGGGGGCCTCGGGGGAGATGCGCGAGGTATCGCCATGCCAGTAACGGTCGAGCATGAGGTCGCCGACCACCAGGACGCGGGCACGGGAGAAATCTGGCAGGTTTACTTTCATGCGGGCATCGGGAATCTGCGGACCAGCGGATTTTACCGGTTTGCCCGCCATGAATGCGACTGGCATGCACGCAAGTTGCGCCCGGCGCACCGCCGACAGTGAGAGCCGGAACCGTAGACCCATAGGCGCCACGGCTTCTGCTTTTTGCCTCAACGGCCTTTCGTGCAAGTGATGGGCTTGAGCAGATGTTGCAGAAGCGGGCTCAGCCGCGTTTCCCGGCGGCGGGTGAAAACCATCACGGCCTGAGAACGCTCCTACAGGGATGCCCTGACCACCTCTGCTTGTAGGCTGTCTCTTGGTCACATCATTTCCTGGAGAGACAGAAGCTTGCGTCCCTTCTCCCTCCGGGAGACGACTGCATGGATGCAGGAGGTAGGCAATGCATGGAGCGAATTGCCGAAGGACAGGATCAGGGGATCAATAAACTAACTGCCGCGCCTGAATTGATCCCCTCTCCCCAGCCCTCGGCAACCGCTCCCTGCGTTGCCCTCGACCGCCTGCTCCCGGCGCGGTCTACCTCCCCCATCCATGGGGTTGTACCGCATCCATGCGCTCGTCTCCCGGAGGGAGAGGGGGCAAGAAGAACTGGCTACAACGGCGAAATGTGACCAACAGACAGCCCGGAGGGAGAGAGGGAGTGTGCGGGCAAGATGTGACCAAGAGGCAGCCTTCCGGGAGAGGAGGCATCCGTTGCCGCCCGCCCCCCATGGGCACAGGCGGCCAGTTCAGTCCTTGAGGATGTACTCGGTGCCGCAGTAAGGGCACCGCGCGACTCCGGTCTTTTCGATGGGCAGGTAGACGCGGGGATGCAGCTCCCAGAGGCTGGAGCCTGGCATGGGGCAATGCAACGGGAGATCGGCGCGGGTCACCTCGTAGCGACCCGCGCCGTCGGGTGTCGTGTAAGTCGGCTCGGCTTTCGTCTGCATGAGATCGCGCCCCCGCGGGTCTCAGGCCACGTAGGTCAGCCAGTCCGGATGGGCATCACGCCGGCCGTGCACCTGGTCGAAATAGGCGGACTGGAGCTTGGTGGTGATGGGCCCACGACGGCCGGCGCCGATCTGGCGGCCGTCCAGTTCGCGGATCGGTGTCACCTCGGCGGCAGTGCCGGTGAAGAAGGCCTCGTCGGCGACGTACACCTCGTCACGGGTGATGCGCTTTTCGCGCACGGGGATGCCCAGTTCACCGGCGATACGCATGACGGAGTCGCGGGTGATGCCCTCCAGAGCGGCGGTGGTCTCGGGGGTGTAGAGCACGCCGTCGCGCACCATGAAGAAGTTCTCGCCCGAACCTTCCGAGACGTAGCCTTCGGTGTCGAGCAGCAGGGCCTCGTCAACGCCGCAGGAAACGGCCTCGCGCAGGGCGAGCATCGAGTTCAGATAGTTGCCGTTGGCCTTGGCCTTGCTCATGTGGATGTTCACATGGTGGCGCGTGTAGGAGGAGGTGCGGATGCGGATGCCCTGCTCCATGGCGTCGGCGCCCAGATAGGCGCCCCAGGACCAGGCCGCAACCATGACGTGCACCTTCAGGTTGTCGGCGCGCAGGCCCATGCCCTCGGAGCCGTAGAAGCACATGGGGCGGAGGTAGGCGGAGTCGAGCTTGTTCTCGCGCACCACGGCGCGCTGCGCTTCGTTCACCGTGTCCTTGTCGAACGGCATGGGCATGGCGAGGATGTGTGCGGAGCGGAACAGTCGATCGGTGTGTTCCTTGAGACGGAAGATGGCCGTGCCCTGCTCGGCCTTGTAGGCGCGCACGCCTTCGAACACGCCCATGCCGTAGTGCAGGGTATGCGTCAGTACGTGGGTCTTGGCCTCACGCCAGGGCACCAGTGCGCCATCCAGCCAGATGACGCCGTCACGATCGGCCATCGACATCTTTGTTCTCCTCGTCAGTTCGGTCTTGATCAGGAGCCTGGTTCCAGCAACCTTTCCCACACACGTTGAATGCCGGCGCGCTGCGCGGCGAATTCGTCCGCTGCCACCAATGCGGGCCGCTCAAGCAGGGTGAGGCGGTGGACGCGGGCGCGATAGGCGCGATAGGCGTCCGCCAACAACGTCGCCTCGTCGGCGCTCACCAGAGCGTTGCGTGCAAGCGCATCGATCTGGCGAATGTTGTCGGTAAATTCCAGCAGGTCGGGGAAACGGTGAGCCCAGGCCAGGACGGCATATTGCACCACAAATTCGATGTCCGCGATACCGCCCGCGTCCTGCTTGAGATCGAATTCACCCTCGCCCGAGCGGGACAGCTGAGCGCGCATGCGCTCACGCATCTCGCGCACTTCCTTGCGCAGGACGTCCGGGTCGCGCTCCCGGCAAAGCACTTCGTGGCGCACCGCCTGAAACGCCTGCGCTACCGCGGGATCACCGGCCACCACGCGCGCCCGCACCAGGGCCTGGTGTTCCCAGGTCCATGCGTGGCTGCGCTGATATTCGGCAAAGGCCGTCAGGCTATTGACCAGCAGGCCTGAGGCGCCGCTCGGGCGCAGGCGCGTGTCCACCTCGTACAGAACGCCCGACGGGGTGCGCGCACTGAGCACGTGAATCACACGCTGGGCGAGCCGCACGTAGAAGACCGCGTTGGCGATCGGCCGCTCGCCGGCCGTGCACGCCGCCGGCTCGCCGACGTGCAGGAACACCAGATCCAGGTCAGAGCCGTAACCCAGCTCGATGCCGCCCAGCTTGCCGTAACCGACGATGGCGAAGCCCGAACCCGATCCGGGCGCTACCGGCTCGCCATGGCGCGCTGCAAGATGGCGCCAGGCCAGGTCGAGTCCCGCGCCCAAGGTGGTTTCCGCCAGTTCGGTCAGATGATCGCTCACCACCATGAGCGGTACGGCCTCGGCCACGTCAGCCGCCGCCACACGCAGCAGGTTTACCTGCTTGAACTGGCGCAGCGCCTCCAGGTGCTGTTCCTCGTCGAGCGGATCGAGCCTGGCCAGGCGCGTCGCGAGTTCCTCACGCAGCGCATCGCGGCGCGGCGGATGATAGAGCGTACGGGGGTCGAGGAGTTCGTCGAGCAGCACCGGATGGCGGGTGAGCAGGCCGGCAATCCACGGGCTCGCCGAGCACAGCTGCACCAACTGCGACAGGGCCATGGGGTTTTCCACCAGCAGTGCCAGATAGGCGGTGCGCCGGGCGATGGCCTCGATGAGTTGCAGCACGTACTGCAAGGTGCGGTCCGGGTCGCGCCGCTTGCCCACCGCCGCGATGAGCAACGGCATCAGCCGGTCGAGGCGCTGGTGTCCGCGGTTGCTCAGGGCACGCAGGGCGTGGGCATCGCGCAGGGCGGCCAGTAACCGCAGCACCTCCTCGGGGTCGTTGTAACCGCGGTTTTCCAGCACGGCCACCGCCTGCGGCGCGTCGGCGGTGCCGGCCCACACCGCGGCGAGGTCCTCGCCGCCCTGGGCGGCTGCCTGGCTCTGCGGCGCTGCGAACACCTGCTCGAAATGCTGGTGCACGCGCCGCATGCGTTCGCCGAGTGCCGCGGCGAAGGAGCCCCAGTCGGAAAAGCCCATGGCCAAGGCGAGCCGCGCTTTGCCTTCCTCGCACTCCGGCAGCGCATGGCGCTGCTCGTCGGCCACCATCTGGATGCGGTTTTCCGCGTTGCGGAGGAAGACGTAGGCCTCCTCCAGTTCGTCCACCACGTAACCGGGCAACAGCTGGCGCTCGCGGACCAGCTCAAGCACCCGCAGGATCGACCGCTGTTGCAGGGCGGGATCGCGCCCGCCGCGGATGAGCTGGAAGGCCTGGCCGATGAATTCCACTTCGCGAATGCCGCCCGGCCCGAGCTTCACGTTGGCCTCCATGCCCTTGCGGCGCACCTCCTGCTCGATGAGGGCCTTCATCTCGCGCAGGGATTCGAAGGCGCCGTAATCGACGTAGCGCCGGAACATGAACGGCCGCAGGGTGGCGAGCAGGCGTTCGCCGGCGGCAATATCACCGGCCACGGGTCGCGCCTTGATGAGGGCATAACGCTCCCATTCGCGGCCGTGCACCTGGTAGTACTCCTCCATGGCATCGAAGCTCACCGCCAAGGCGCTGGCCTCGCCGAACGGGCGCAGGCGCATGTCCACGCGATAGACGAAGCCGTCGGCGGTGGTGCGATCGAGCGCATTGATGAGCCGCTGCCCGAGGCGCACGAAGAATTCCTGGTGGCTCAACGAGCGTCGCCCGCCCTGGGTTTCGCCGTCTTCCGGGTAACAGAAGATCAGGTCCACGTCGGAGGAGAAATTCAGCTCGCCGCCGCCGAGCTTGCCCATGCCGAGCACGACGAGGCGCTGAGGACTGCCCTTGGTGTCAAAGGGCGTGCCCCACAGGACGGTGTGGTCGCGGTGAAGCCAGTCGAGCGCACCGTCGATGCATACGTCGGCGAGCGTGGAGAGATCGTCCAACGTTTCCAGCAGGCCGGCGCGGCCCGCCAGGTCGCGCCAGGCGATGCGCACCATTTCGCGGCGGCGGAAATGGCGCAGTACCTGAAGCAATTCATTCTCGCTGGCGACCGTTGCCAGTTGCACTGCCAGCGCCGCGGCAAAGCGCGCGTGATCGTGGCTGCGCTCCAGGTCGCCGCTGGCGATCAACCCCGGGAGCAGATCGGGCTGGCGGGCGCAAGCCTCGGTGACAAAGTGGCTGAGCGCAAACACGCGCACCGCCTCGCCGCCCCACGCCTCCGGTACCTGCGCCCCGCATTCCACCACGCGTTGCCAATGGCGTTCGGTGCTGTCACGAAGCACCGCGGGAAGGGCAGCGAGTTCGGCGGAAACAAGGGACTGTTCGTTCATGGGCATACCTGGATCTGGCTGGAGACCATTGTAACCACTTGAGTGCCCATGGACCGTTCAGCACCGTCCGGCCGCAAGGTGCGCGAGCGGACACAGCAGGATGAAGCAAAAGCCATTAACCACGGAACTTATCTTGATCCCCTCTCCCCAGCCCTCTCCCGAAGGGCTGTCTCTTAGTCACATTTTTTTGAGAGGGAACAGGAACTTCGGTGAAAACGGATGATCGGATCGCGCATTTGGGAGAGGAAGATGCGCGATGCCAAGGGTGACAAATGCTGAGAACTGGGCC
>Ga0265293_10003620_pt1 | contig 28495 bp, 28 predicted proteins | sample Munlanlewell138R_FD_192505 | JGI IMG/M metagenome (GOLD analysis project Ga0265293, IMG submission 192505) | Leachate microbial communities from a municipal landfill in Southern Ontario, Canada - Leachate well 138R | ecosystem: Engineered > Solid waste > Landfill > Unclassified | place: Canada... | reverse complement strand
TGATGCTGATCCAGTCGGACTGGCTACCGGGGGGCGCCATCCTCTGGGACAGCTCCGCACTGCTGCCGGAGGATAGCCTCGCCGGGCAGCTGTTCTACGCCCTGGTGGGCTACGAGGCGAGCCCGAGTCTCACCCAGGCCATCGCCTATGGGGGTGGCTTCGGCCTGCTGGCATCCCTGATGGTTGCCGCCAGCCGATGCCGGAACAATGTCATCACCGAGGGCGATACACCATGACTGCGCAGCGAATCCTCCTCGCCACCTTCTGCCTGAGCCTGTCGCTGCTGGCCAGTGCCGACGGCCTGGTGGTGGACAAGGTCTACCACCCCTACGTGGAACCCCTGGAGCGGGAACTGGAATGGCGCGTCGTCTGGCAGGACGAGCAGCCGGACCGCGCCGACCGGGAACAGCGCCAGAGCCTGGCGTTTGGCCGCGCCTTTGGCGAGCGCTGGTTCGGCGAGGCCTACCTGGTGGGAGCGGGCTCGGCGCGGGAGAGCCTCGCGGTGGAGGCGGTGGAACTGGAAGCCATCCGCCAGCTCACCGAGCAGGGGGAATACTGGGCGGATTTCGGCCTTCTCCTGGAGCTGGAGAAGGAATTCGGCGAGGACATCTGGGAGGCCGGCGCGGGGCTCCTGGTGGAAAAGGAGCTCGGCCTTTGGAGTCTCGCCACCAACCTGGTGATCGCCCAGGAATGGGGCGCCGACATCGACGACGAACTGGAGAGCCGCCTGGGGTTACAGGCCCGCTACCGCTACGCGCGCCACTTCGAGCCGGCGCTGGAATTCCACGCCGGCGAGGACACCCGCGCCCTCGGCCCGGCGCTGATGGGGGATATTCGCCTCGGGATGCGCCGGGGGCTGCACTGGGAGCTGGGGCTGCTGTTCGGCGTCGATGGCGACAGCCCCGACCACAGCCTCAGGGCCGGGGTCGAGTACAGCTTCTGACCGCCCCCCTTGGGCCCCCTACACCGAGCGCCCGGCGGGGCTCGCGGCAAAGTTGTCGCGGTTGTCCGCCACGTGGGGCATGTGGGAGATATAGCCGCCGTCCACCACGATCACCTGGCCATTGACGTTGCGGGCATCGTCCGAGGCGAGGTAGGCCACCGCGGCGGCGATGTCCCGGGGCTCCCCGAGGTAGGGCAAGAGCGCGTGGGACTGGATGCGGTCGAGCTGCTCGGCGGAATTGTTGCCCCTGGCATTGGGGGTCAGGATCAGCCCCGGCGATACGGTGTTGCAGCGGATATTGCGGGCGCCGTACTGGGTGGCCACATAGAGCCCGAGGCAGTTGATCGCCGCCTTGGAGGCCGCGTAGGCGGGGCCGTAGAAATCCCCTCGCAGCGCCGCCCCGGAGCTGGTGTTGATGATCGCCCCGCCGCCCCCCTTGAAGAAAATGGGCAACGCCGCCTTGATCATCAGCATGGTACCCCGGGTGTTGATGTGGAACGCCCGATCCCACAGGTCCGGGTCCATGTGCTCGATGGCCATGTCCCCCGCCATCTGCTCGACGCGGGTGTCGGCGGCGTTGTTGTGGAGGATGTCGACGCGGCCAAAGCGCGCCACCACCCCGTCGAACAGCGCCTGGATACTGGCGATGTCGCCGAGGTCGAGCCGCACCGCCATGGCCTCGCCACCGGCGTCGACCACCGCCCGGGCGACCCGCTCCGCGCCGGCGAGATCCCAGTCCGCCACCGCCACCCGGGCCCCCTCCGCGCCGAGGCGCAATGCTGTGGCGCCGCCGATGGCGTCCACTTCCCGCGCGCCGGATACGATCGCCACCTTGCCTGCCAGTCGTTTCATGCTCTCTGTCCTCTGATGGTTATGGAATTACGCTAAAGTGACGGGGCGCCCAGACCAACAATAACGGAGGCCCCCGTGATCAAACTGATGACCCTGTTCAAAACCCCCGCCGGGGTCGCCCCGGAACGCTTTCGGGAGCACCTGGCGACGGTGTTCTTCCCGGCCTTCAAGGCCATTCCGGCGGTCGCCGCCCACCTGCGCAAGGCGGTCCACCACCACGCCCTCGACCTCGAGATCCGCCACGAGGAAGGTATCGAGGAGGAGGGTATCGAGAATGCCCGCTGGGCCGGTGTCGGCTGCTACTACATCGACAGCCGGGTCGCCGCCGAAAAAATCCTCGCCGCCAGCGACTACCAACGGCTGCTGTCCGGCCATCCCGGCGTTGTCAGCGAAACCCTCAACCTGCTGGTGGACGAGGTGTGGATTCACAACAGGGACAGATCCCCCTTGCCGGTGAAGGCCTTTGCCTTCTTCAAGCGCCTGCCGCACCTGTCGCGCCTCGCGGCGTTGCAGTACTACCAGGACGTCCACGCCCCCTACGGGGACAGCGAGGCGATCAATCGCGGTCGCACGGTGCGCTACATCCAGAACCACGTGCTGCTCGACCATCACCACCCGGACCCCCGTTACGACTTCGATGGCGGCCCGGAAATCTGGTTCAGGTCCCTGGATATCGCCCTCGACCTCTTTGGCGACCAGCAGGCCATGGCCACCCTCGCCGAGGACGAGGCCCGCTTCGTGATCCGCGACGACCTGATCCACTTCCTCACCGACGAGGTGCCGGTGTTCGACGCCGGGCCCTGACCCTCAGCCCTGGTCGAGCACGGCGACCTTGCGATCGGTGATGAAGGTGAGCATTTCCTCGGGCTTGCTGAACTTCTGCTCGTCGGGGCGCACGATGGCCATGTATTGATCGTTGCCATAGGCGGCGAGCAGTTCGTCGATGCTGACCGCCCCCATGTCGGCGCACATGGGAAAGGGCCGGTAGGGGCCAAGCCAGGCGGCGAGGCCCCGGGCGCCGATGTCCCGGCCGTGGACCTGGGTGTAGAGGGTGAGGCGGTTCCAGGTTTCCGGCGCCCGCTGGGCCACCAGCGGATGGACATCGTTCCAGTAGCGCTGGGCGTCCTCCACCGCCATGCCGTCCACCACATGGCCCGCCACCGACATGCGCACTCCAGTGTCGCCCCAGGGGTCCGGCTTCTTGGGCCGCACTTCGCCGAGAAACACGGCGCTGCCGGCCTGATCCACCCAGTTGTCGAGGCGGGTCTCCCCGGGGGCCTGGGCGAGGCGCGCGATGTCCTGGAGTGCGCTGTCCAGATCCCGGTAATGGAGCTCCACCAGGGCGTCGAAGCGGGGCGGGAATACATCCGCCAGGGCAGTGCCGGACAAATCGAGGGGCAGGTTGATCAACAGCTTCCGGAGGTTGCGTTGGCCGGCGGCGACGGCCGGCGCCCAGATGTCCAGGAGATGGTCGAGAAAGGCATCGCGGCCGAGACCATCGGCGCGCTTCAGGAAGGCGGTGAGGCGGTACATGGATTGCTCCGGCGTTATATTTTTTAATACAGGTGTTTGATATTTAGCGCCGACTGGCGGGGGAATGTAAAGCCCCGGCGCGAAGGCGCCGGGGCAGCGGTGGTCAGAGCCGGTCCGGCAGCTGGAGGCGAATCTTGTCGACGGACTCCGCCACCACATTGACCGCCTTATCCCCTTCCACCAGGGCGGTGGTGGCGGGGTGCAGCTCCTTGCGCAACAGGCCGAGGAACTCCGGGGGCGAGAGGATGTAGAGCCGGATGATCCGACCCGCCAGGGTGTCCTGGTTCAGCACCTCGGCCACCTCCCGGGCGAACAGCGCCACCTCGTGCTTGTGGATATCGCGGTCATCGCCGAGGCCGTGGCCGCCGCCGTCGCGACCCCGGTCGCGGCCCGGGCGGTCACTGGCGAGATCCCGCACCCGCTGGCGGGACGCCTCGTGGACACGATCATCGATTTCCCGGAGAGCCCCGCTGTCGGGGTCCACGGCAAAATACCGCATCCGGCTGGAATCGCAGACTGCAACCCTTATCTTCATCATTGGCCTCCACAGGCTGGGAACATTGATCACTGAGTATTGAGCGTAGCCCAACCGCACCGATGCGCACCGATCCAGATCAAGTGTCGACGGTGCGGCCACCTGTTCCGTGACTCCCCCTCAGGGGCTTTGTTCCGCGCCGCGGAGGGCGGCGATCAGCGCCGGATCGCGGTGGTAGATATCCGGGCGAAAGACCAGGGCGCCGTCATCGTCCACCGCCACCGTCCAGTAATCCATCACCAGGGGCACCGGGGCCGGCAGATCGACGTTGCGGGTGCGGCCGCTGGCCTTGATGGCCTCGACGCGGCCGAGAACCTCGTCCCCGGCGCCGGCCAGCAGCAGATCGGCGAGGCCCATGGCGCCCTCCACCCGCACGCAGCCGGAGCTGAAGGTGCGCTGGTGGCTGGCGAACAGCTGCTGGTTGGGGGTGTCGTGGAGGTACACTGCGAAGGGGTTGGGGAAGCGGATCGCCACCAGCCCCAGGGCGCTGGTCGGACCGGCGTCCTGGCGCAGGCGGATGGCCCCGGGGTTGTGCCAGTCGATGGCGCGGGGGTCGAGCTCCCGCCCGTCCCGATCCAGCACCCGGATGCGGTTCTTGGCCAGATAGCCGAGGTCGCGGCGGATCTCCGGCAGCTTGTCGTTGCGGTAGATGGTGGGGGGCACCGTCCAGGTGGGATTGAAGGTGAGATGGGTGATCCGCGACCTGAGGCTCGGCGTCGGCCGCGCCCGGGTGCCCACCTGCACCCGCGCCTGCCAGTCGGGCTCGCCGTCCCGGTAGTGGCTGATGCGGGCGCCGGCGATGTCCACCAGCACCATGCGCGGGGCCATGCCCCGCCACAGCCAGCGCAGGCGCTCCAGATTGACGCGGATCTGGTCCTGGCGGAACGCCCTCGGGGTGTTCAGCGCCCCCAGGGTTTCGCCCCCCACCACGCCGTCCACCTTGAGGCCGTGGCGGGCCTGAAAGGCCCTCACCGCCGCCACCAGATCGTCGCCGTAGTGCTCGGCGTCGGGGGACGGGGGCGTGGCCATGGCCAGGTCCACGGAGGCCAGTCGCTCCCGCAGCGGCGGCACCCTGGCATCACTCATGCCGGGCTTGAGCAGCGGGCCCTCGGGCACCCACGGCCAGGTGGCGAGATTGAACCGCGCCCGCCAGGCGCCGTTGGCCTCCCGCAGCCGGTGGTACAGGAGCAGCGCCGGCCGCGCCCGGTGGAGGGCGGCCTCGGGATCGGCGAGCCCCTCCCTGGCCAGCACGTCGAGGGCATCGGCGGGGGCTGGATACAGGGGGGATACGTCGGCCCTCGGATCCACCCACAGGGGTTCGAGCCGCGCCCGGTCGAGCACACCGTGATTCAAGTGATGGATGGCGGCGAGATAGGCGCTGGAGGCCAGCAGCTCGCGGCATGGGATGTCCTCCGCGGCCGTGGGGTTGCGCAGCCCCCGCAATGCCACAGCGCCGTAGCGGGCGGGGTCCAGACCATCCGCTACCAAACCGTCGAGGGCGCGGATCAGGGCCTCGTAGCGGGCCGGATCACGCCACAGGGGTTGATGGCCACCGGGGGCGTAGAGCCCGTCGAGCAGCGGCGCCAGCGGGTGCAGGGTATCCAGGGCGGCGACGGTACAGCCGGGGGGCGGGGACTGGATGGCACGGCGCAAGCCCGCGACGAGGCCATCCGCCGCCGGCGCCGCCAGGGCGGACGGCCCCCCGAGGGAGGACGCGGATATCAGCAGCAGGCAGAGGGTGACGCGGGCGGCGATTCGATACAACGGTGTCTCTCCAATCCTTTGCCTGCTAGAATCCCTGGCAAGCTTGTGTCTATTGCCTTTAGGCGGGTACCGGGCAGACTCTACCATTAACGCCCCACCCGCCCCAGTGGCCGGCTCCCCCGCCGGTCGGTGGATCGACTGACCGGAGGGAAACCTACCCGATGATCCAGTGCCGACACCTTCTCGCCGTCCTCGGCCTCGCCTGGGCCAGCCTGATGCCCGCCCAGGCGGACACCCGGCTCGCCGACACCCTCGCCCGCGCGGCGCCCAACCTCGACAGGGCGGTGCTCGCCAAGGCCCTCGCCGCCATGGACTGCGCCGTCGGCGCCGGCCTGCCCGCCGCGCCGCGCCTCGCGGTGATCGACTTTTCCCTGCCCTCCTCCGAGCCGCGCCTGTGGATCTTCGACCTGGCCCGCAAGGCCCTGGTGCTGGAGGAGCTGGTGGCCCACGGCAAAAATTCCGGCGACAACCTCGCCACCGCCTTTTCCAACCGGGAGGGCAGCCACCAGTCCAGCATCGGGCTCTTCCGCGCCGCCGAGGCCTACGTGGGCCGCCACGGCTACTCCCTGCGCATGGACGGGCTGGAACCCGGCATCAACGACAGGGCCCGGGACCGCGCCATCGTCATCCACGGCGCCGACTATGTGGACCCGGCCTGGATCGAGCGCCACGGCCGCATCGGCCGCAGCCAGGGCTGTCCGGCGGTGCGCCAGGCGGTGGCCGGCAAGGTGGTGGATTCCCTCAAGGGCGGCCAGTTCCTGTTCTCCTACTACCCCGACCGCGACTGGCTGCGCACCTCCCCCTACCTGAACTGCCAGCCGGAGCGGGTGGCCGCCATCGTCGCCCCGGCCCGCGGTCAGGGCGACAGGGGCTGACGATCGCCCCGCCGATGGCGAGGGCGGGCAATTGTGGCTACAGTAGCCGCTGATAATCACAACCAGGAGCCACCATGCCCTTCTCCCCCGAACTGCAGCAGGAAATTAGCGTCCTCTCCCTGTTCAATCCCGCCTCCACCCTCGAGGGCATAAAAGTTCACCACGGCGCCGAGCCGGAGGCCATCGCCGCCACCGCGCGACTCCACCACAAAGGGCTCATCACCCAAGCGGACGGCGGCTACCTCACCGCCCTCGGCCAGGAGGCGGTGCGCCATCTGGACGCCTTTCTCACCATTCTCGCCAGCGAGCCGGAGACCGCCTCGCCCTGAGCCATGCCCCAGTGTCCACCACCGCCCCCGATCCCACCGGGGGGCACTCAACCAGGGAGAACACCATGAGTGACAACAAGCCGTTTGATATCAACAAGGTGATTGCCGACGCCAAGGCGGTGATCACCGACCCCGCCGGTTACTTCCAGGCCATGCCCAAGGGCGGCGGGCTGGTGGAGCCATTGATCTTCATCGTGGTGATGGCGGTGGCCATGGGGCTTATCTCCGCCGTGCTGTCGCTGTTCACAAGCGGCGCCGGGGGCCTGCTGGCCTGGGGCTTTGCCGCCATCATCGCCCTGCCCATCGGCGCGGTGATCGGTTCCTTCATCGGCGCGGCGATCCTGTTCGTGATCTGGAAGCTGATGGGCTCGACGGAGTCCTACGAAACCGCGTTCCGCTGCCTCGCCGCGGGCACCGCCATCTACCCGGTCATGGCGGTGCTGGCCATCGTGCCCTACATCGGCACCATCGTCGGCATCGCCTGGATCTCCTGGCTGATGATCGAGGCCAGCGTCAGGGTTCACGGCCGGGAGCGCCGCACCGCCACCCTGGTGTTCGGCATCCTCGGCGTACTGCTGGTGATATCCAATATCAGCAGCGAGTACGCCGCCCGCAACCTGGCCAGCAAGGCGGAGGAAATGGGCGCCATGTTCGAGGACTACCAGAACCTGCCCCCCGAGGAGGCCGGCAAGCGGATGGGTGAATTCCTGAAGGGCATGGAACAGGGGATCGGCGAGAAGCCGGTCGAATGATCCGCTCCCCACAGGGCTGAAGTAAAAAAGGCGGGAAATCCCGCCTTTTTCATGCCCGGCCCGCGGTCAGCCCCGCTGGCGGCGGTGGAGCACATCCGCCACGGTGAGGGCCGTGGTGTTGAGGATGCCGCGCCCCGATACCGAGGGGATCAGGATATGGGCGGGCTTGTTGAGGCCGTAGAGGAACGGCCCCACCAGGCGAGCGTTGGTGAGTGAACGGATGAGGCCGAGGGCGATGCTGGCGGCGTCCATGTTGGGCATCACCAGCAGGTTGGCGCGACCCTTGAGGTTGGCGTTCTCGAAGATGGTGTTGCGCAGGCTCTCGTTGAGGGCCGACAGGGCGTGCATCTCGCCGTCCACCTCGATGCCCGGCAACGCGGCCCGCAGCCGGGCGGCGGCGTTCTTCATCTTGAGGGCGGAGGCGTCCTCGTAGGTGCCGAAATTGGAGTGGGACAGCAAAGCCACCTTGGGTTCGATATCAAAGCGGTTCTTGGCGAAGTCGACGGCGTCCCGGGTGATGGCGACGATCTCCTCCTCGCTGGGATCGACATTGACGAAGGGGTCGGCGATGAACAGCGGGCCGTCCTCCAGCAGCAGGGCGCACACCGAGGACATCTGGCGGTTGGCGCGACTGTGGCCAATGATGGGGGCAATGTCCTTGAGGTGCTCGTCGAAGCGGCCCACCTTGCCGCAGATCATGCCGTCGGCCTCCCCCATGGCCACCATGATGGCGGCCAGCACGGTGCTGTTGGCGTGGACGGCATTGCGGGCCGCCTCCACGGAGATGCCGGAGCGGCCCACTTGCTCGTGGTAGAACTTCCAGTACTTGTCGTCGTGGTCGGCGGCCTTGGCGTCGATGATCTCCACGTCGTGGCCGTTGCGGATGCGCAGGCCCATTTTCTCGATCTTGCGCTCGATCACCGCCGGGCGGCCGATCAGCAGGGGCTTGGCGACCTTCTCGTCCACCACCGCCTGCATGGCGAGCAGCACGTCGTCGTTCTCACCCTCGGCATAGACGATGCGGGCCGGGTTGCGGCGCGCCAGCTCGATGATGGGCTGCATGAACAGACGGCTGCCGCTGACGTAGGAGTGCAGCTTGGTGCGGTAGGCGTCCAGATCCTCGATGGGCCGGGTGGCGACACCGCTGGCCATGGCGGCCTTGACCACCGCGAGGGGGACTTCCTCGATCAGGCGCGGATCGAAGGGCTTGGGAATCAGGTATTCACGGCCGAACTTGAGCTCCTCGCCGGCGTAGGCCTGGGCGACGGTCTCGGTGATCTCCCGGTGGGCCAAATCGGCGATGGCCCGCACGCAGGCCTGCTTCATCTCGGCATTGATGGTGGTGGCGCCGCAGTCGAGGGCGCCGCGGAAGATGAACGGGAAGCAGAGGACGTTGTTCACCTGGTTGGGGTAGTCGGAGCGTCCGGTGGCGAGGATGGCGTCGGGGCGGGCGGCGCGGGCCACCTCCGGCATGATCTCCGGCACCGGGTTGGACATGGCGAGGATCAGCGGATCCCGGGCCATCTTCTTGACCATGTCGCCATTGAGCACGTTGGGGCCGGACAGGCCGAGGAACAGGTCGGCGTCGGTGATGGCGTCGTCGATGGTGCGATCGGTGGTGTCCACCGCGTACTGGGCCTTCCAGGGGTTCATGCCCTCCTCGCGGCCCTTGTAGATGACGCCGTTGCGGTCGAGCATGCGGATGTTTTCCTTGCGCAGCCCCATGTCGCACAACAGGTCCACACAGGCGATGCTGGCGGCGCCGGCGCCGGAAACCACCAGCTTGATGTCCTCGATCTTCTTGTTGACGATGCGCAGGCCGTTGTAGACGGCGGCGGCGGAGACGATGGCGGTGCCGTGCTGGTCGTCGTGGAACACCGGGATCTTCATGCGCTCCTTGAGCTTGCGCTCCACCTCGAAGCACTCCGGCGCCTTGATGTCCTCCAGGTTGATGCCGCCAAAGGTGGGCTCCAGGGCGGCGATCACGTCCACCAGCCTGTCCACGTCGAGCTCATCCACCTCGATGTCGAACACATCGATGTTGGCGAACTTCTTGAACAGCACCGCCTTGCCTTCCATCACCGGCTTCGACGCCAGGGGGCCGATGTCGCCGAGACCCAGTACCGCGGTGCCGTTGGAAATCACCGCCACCAGGTTGCCCCGGGCGGTGAGATTGGCCGCCTCCCGGGGGTCCGCGGCGATCGCCTCGCAGGGATAGGCCACGCCCGGGGAATAGGCCCGCGCCAGATCGCGGCTGTTGGCGAGGGGCTTGGTGGGGCGGATGGCGAGTTTGCCGGCGGGGTAATCGGTGTGGTAGCGAAGGGCACTCTCTTTGAAGGAGTCGTCGGTCATGGGCTCGGGTTCCTGGCTTTATCGGCTACATCGGTGGCATAAAAAGTCCGGTATTCTAGCCCCTATCCCCGGCCAATTGCCAATGCGGGGCCCCGCCACCCGGGCGTCGGCCGCGCCCGCTGCGGGATGCCGTGTTCGGTCAGGCACCCATCGCAGCTTCGAGCTCCTCCAGGGCCTGCTGGCGCTCGAACCACTCCTCCTCCAGGGCCGCCATGCGCTGACGCAGCTGGCCCTGCTCCAGCAGCAGGGCTTGCAGGCGGTCCCGCTGGCCGGTGTCGTAGAGGGCGCTGTCGGCGAGTGACGCCTCGACGGCGGCGATCCGCGCCTCGACCTCGGCCATCGCCTTCTCGACCTTTTCCAGCGCCTTCCGGGCGGGGGCGAGCTGCTTGCGGGTCTCGGCGGCCTGCTGGCGCTGCTGGCGACGGTCGGGGGCGCGGGCCTCGCCGGCGCCGCCGTCCGCCCTGCCCTCGCTGCGATTGCCCCGCAGCTCCGCCACCAGCCAGCGGCCGTAATCGTCCAGATCGCCATCGAAGGGAGCGACCCGACCGGCACTCACCAGCAGCAGCTGGTCCACGGTGTTGCGCACCAGGTGGCGGTCGTGGGAGACCAGCACCAGGGCGCCATCAAAGCCCTGCAGGGCGACGGTGAGGGCGTGGCGCATGTCCAGGTCGAGGTGGTTGGTGGGCTCGTCGAGGAGCAGCAGGTTGGGCTTTTGCCACACCAGGATGGCGAGGGCGAGGCGCGCCTTCTCGCCGCCGGAAAAGAGCCCCACCCGCCCCAGGGCCATGTCGCCGCGGAAGTTGAAGCCGCCGAGAAAGTCGCGGATCTGCTGCTCGGTGGCGGCGGGGGACAGGCGCTGCAGGTGGAGGATGGGGCTCGCCTCCAGGTCCAGGGCCTCCAGCTGGTGCTGGCTGAAGTAGCCGATGCGCAGGTGCTCGCCGGCGACCCGCTCGCCGCCGAGCAGGGGCAGCGCCCCCGCCAGGGTCTTGATCAGGGTCGACTTGCCGGCCCCGTTGGCGCCGAGCAGGGCGATGCGGGAGCCGGGATGAAAACTGATACTGACCTTGCCCAGCACCGGATGGCCGGTGTGCCCCAGCACCCCATCGCTCAGGGTCAGCAGCGGATCGGAGAACCGATCCGGCGCCGGAAAGCGGAAATCAAAGGGGGAGTCGAGGTGGGCGGGTTCCAGCCGCGCCATGCGCTCCAGCTCCTTGAGGCGGCTCTGGGCCTGGCGGGCCTTGGTAGCCTTGGCGCGAAAGCGGGCGACAAAGCGCTCGATGTCGGCGATGCGCTGCTGCTGCTTCTCGTAGCTGGCCTGGGTCTGGGCGAGTTTTTCGGCCCGCTGGCGCTCGAAGGCGGAGTAGTTGCCCCGGTAGCTGGTGAGTTTCTGGTGCTCGATATGGATGATGATGTCCGACACGCTGTCGATGAAATCCCGGTCGTGGGAGATCAGGATGAGGGTGCCGGGGTAGCTCTTCAGCCAGTCCTCGAGCCACAGGCTCGCATCCATGTCCAGGTGGTTGGTGGGCTCGTCGAGCAGCAGCAGGTCCGACGGGCACATCAGCGCCTGGGCGAGGTTGAGGCGGATGCGCCAGCCCCCGGAGAAGCTGTTGACCGGGCGCGCCATGTCAGCGGCCTGAAAGCCGAGGCCGTGGACCAGTTTCCCGGCCCTCACCCGGGCGGTGTAGCCGTCCATCTCGTCGAGCCGCTGGTGGAGCAGCGCCAGGTGTGGATGGTCCTCCGCCGCCTCGGCCGCGGCGATCTCCCGCTCCACCTGGCGCAGCGCCCGGTCACCGTCAAGGACATAGTCGAGCACCGTGCGGTCGGAGGCGCTCACCTCCTGGGCCATGTGGGCGACGCGCCAGCCGGCGGGAATGGCGAGGGTGCCGGCATCCACCGTCAGCTCGCCGAGCAGCGCCTTGAACAGGCTGGACTTGCCCGCGCCATTGCCGCCGATGAGGGCGACTTTCTGGCCGGGATGCACCACGGCGCTGGCGCCGCTGAGGAGGGGCTTGGCGCCCCGCTGGAGGTCGATCTGGTCGAGGGTAATCATGGGGCGGCATTATGCCCGATTCACCGCCGCACCGCCCGGCAGCCGCAATCCGCCGGTGGCGCCGAGGCTTTCGCGCCCGCCAATATTTGTGCCTATAATGCCCGGCAACTGCAAACCTCGACAGACAACAGGAGTTGGCAATGAAGAGGGAACGCCGCAAGGGGCTGCCACCGGTACCCGCGGAACTGGAAAAGCTGCTGAATGTCGGCCAGCTCGCCGCCCTGCGGGAGTTGCAGAATTTCGGCTGGACCGTACAGGTGGTGAGGCGCCCCCTGTTCACCACCCCCGTCCCGGTGCTGAAAAGCCCCGATGGCAGCAAGACCGCGGTGATCGAGGAAGACGGCACCGTCAATTACAGCCCCGATATCGTCATCCGCTAGCTGCTCCATCCCGCTCTCCGCCCCGGAGCGCCCCGCGCCGGGCGCACCCCCTGATACCACGGAGTCCAGATCCCCATGTGGTTTGGCAAAATCATCGCCGGCCTGATCGGCCTTGCGGTCGGCGGCCCCCTCGGGCTGATCATCGGCGTCATCGTCGGACACTATTTCGATCGCGGACTCGGCAACGTCTTCCGGCCCCTGTCCGCCAGCGACCGCCAGGCCGTGGAGTCCGAGTTCTTCCGCACCGTCTTCCTGCTGCTCGGCAAGCTCGCCAAGTGCGACGGCCGCGTCTCCGAGATCGAGGTCGCCCACACCGAGCAGCTGATGGCCCACATGGGCCTGCATTCCGACCACCGCCGGGAGGCCATCGCCCTGTTCAAGGAGGGCGCCGGCGCCGACTTCGATATCCAGGAACCGCTGCGGCGCTTCCGCCACACCTGCGGGCGGCACCCGGCCCTGTCCCGCCAGCTGCTCAACTACCTGCTGGCCCTGGCCCTCGCCGATGGCGCCCTGTCGCCCCCGGAGGAGGCCCTGCTGCGCCAGATCGCCGCCGGCCTCGGCCTGCCCGCCGCGCTGTTCGACCAGTTGATCCGCATGATTCGCGCCCAGAGCCACTTCCGGGATTACGGCGCCGGGGCCGCGCCCGGGGGGAATCGGAGCGCGTCGGAGCTTGCCACTGCCTACGAGGCCCTGGGGGTCGCCTCCACCGCCAGCGATGCCGAGGTGAAGAGGGCCTACCGCAAGCTGATGAGCGAGAACCACCCCGACAAACTCATGGGCCAGGGGGTGCCGGAGGACATGATCCAGCTCGCCACCGAGCGCTCCCAGGAGATCCAGACCGCCTACGACCTGATCACCAAGCACCGCGCGCGGGGCTGAGGCCCCGCCTCTTCCCGTGGGGCGTCCCCACCGTTAAGTAACCGTTAAGAATCCCCGTTCACCATGCCTCACCGACAACGGCGAGGCATCCATGCACCCCCATTTCCAGCACCTGCGGCGCGACGCCGGCTTTCTGCTTCTCGCGACAACAGCGCTCATGGCCATGTTCACCCTGTTGCGGGGGCTGCTGGCCTGGCGCAACGGGCAGCTCGCGGCAAACCTGCCGGTCGAGGACCTGGCGGCGGCCTTTGCCATTGGCCTGCGTTTCGACCTGATGGTGAGCTGCTACCTGCTGGCGCCCCTCGCGCTCTTTTTGTTCCACCCCCGGGGGCTCGGCAACCGCCGCATCGCCCGGCTGTGGCTGGCCGCCGGCGGCGGCGCGGCGGTGTTTCTCGGCGTGGTCGAACTGGACTTTTACCGGGAGTTCCACACCCGCCTCAACAGCCTGGTGTTCCAGTACCTCAAGGAAGACCCGGCCACGGTCACGCGAATGATCTGGGCGGGGTTTCCGGTGGTGCCCTACCTGCTGCTCAGCGCGGGCTTGTGGTGGCTGTTGTTGCTGGCCTTGCGCCGCGGGGATAGGGCCACCGCCAACCACGCCGGGGCGGTGCGCCCCGGGCCAGCCCAGCTGGCGGGGCGCACCCTGGCGAGCCTTGCCATTGTGCTGGCGGTGATCGCCGGCGCCCGCGGCTCCATCAGTGCCGGGCCACCCCTGCGCTGGGGCGACGCCGTGCACAGCGAGCACGTTTTTGCCAACCATCTGGCCCTGAACGGCACCTTTACCCTCATCAAGGCGGCGTCCGCCGCAAGCCACTCCCGGCAGTCCCACTGGTGGACGCGGCGGGTCGATGGCAACTCCGCCCTCGCCACCACCCGCGCCATGGTGCTGCAGCCAGGGGACCGCCTCGAACTGCCCGACCGGCAACCCATCCAGCGCCACCACCAACCGGGCCATGGCTATCCCGGCGGCGAGGTGCGCAACATCGTGCTGATCATCATGGAGAGCTTTGCCGGCGCCTATGTGGGCGCTCTGGGGGACGATCACGGTGTCACACCCGCGTTCGATCGGCTGGCGGAGGAAGGTCTGCTCTTCACCCGCTTTTTTGCCAACGGCACCCACACCCACCAGGGCATGTTTGCCTCGGTGGCCTGCTTCCCGAACCTCCCGGGCCACGAATACCTGATGCAGCAGCCCGAAGGCCTGCACCAGTTCAGCGGCCTGCCGACATTGTTCGGCGCCGCGTCCGACAACAATGCCTACCTCTACAACGGCGATTTCCGCTGGGACAACCAGGCGGGATTCTTCCGCAACCAGGGCATGGATCGCTTCATCGGCCGCGACCAGATCGATAACCCCAAGCACGTGGATAGCGTCTGGGGTGTTTCCGACGAGGACGTATTCAACCAGGCCGCGGCGGAGCTCGACAGCCTGGCGGCCCGGGGAGCCTTCCACGCCATCATTCAGACCCTCTCGAACCACACCCCTTTCTCACTGCCCGATCCTCTGCCGGTGGACAGGGTAACGGACGCCGGAGACGCCAGCGATCACCTCACCGCGATGCGTTACTCGGACTGGGCGCTGGGGGAATTCTTTTCGCACATAAGGGACAAGCCCTGGTATCGGGACACCCTGTTCGTGGTGGTGGGGGACCACGGCTTTGCCAGCGAAAAAATGATCTCGGCGGTGGACCTCAACCGCTTCCACGTGCCGCTGCTGCTGATTGCCCCGGGCCTTCGCGACCGGTTCGGCCCCCGCAACCCGGTGATCGGCTCCCAGGTGGACATCGTGCCCACCGCCCTGTCGTTGCTGGGCAGGCCCTTCAGGCACCAGTGCTGGGGGCGGGATCTGTTGTCCCTCGCCCCCGGGGATCCCGGCTTTGCAGTGGTCAAGCCCTCAGGATCGGATCAGACCGCCGCCATCATCGCCGGGGAGCATATCCTCACCCTGTCTCCGGAAGGCGGCGCGGAGATGGGCCGGATCAGCTTCTCCCCGGACCTTAGGTGGCGCGGTGACGAGGATCCGTCCCTCGCTTCGTCCCTGGAACGGCGCCTGACGAGCTATATCCGCGCCGCCCTCGACGCCCTTGCCAATGATCGCACCGCTGTCATCGATCCCCGCTGACGCACCCCCTCACTCGCCCTCGCCCACGGGTTCCTCCAGCTTGACGAGGGGCTTTAGCTCCTTGAAGTAGCAGCGGGTACCGTCCGGCAGGATCACCTGGGTGCTCTTGTCGAGCTCGAAGGGGCCCAGGGTGGCAAAGCCCAGGGTCTCGGCAAAGCGGATGCCCCGGCACGGGGTGGTGAAGGTGGCCACCAGTTCCCCGTGGCCACTGGCCTCGATGATCAGGGTGCGATCATCCACCGCCCGCCAGCTGCGCACCCGGGGCGAGCCGAGGCTCTCGGGAATGGTCACGTCGGGGGCATCCTTTTCGAACAGGGTGACTTGCTCAGCGGTTTCCTTCGCCGGGGCCGAGGCACAGCCGCCCATCGGCAGGGCCAGCGACACGGACAGCAACAGAACGGCAGGGACGATGACGCGCATGGCTACCTCCTATTTTTCGGGACTGTGGCCCTTGGACCACGGCGCGCTGGGTGTAGTGCCTGCGCGGTCAACCTGTGTTCTTGACAGGAAAAACACCGAGCAGCGATGATCGGCCACTCCCACGGACGCAGGTAGCAAAGCCCCATGCTGAACGTCGCGATTCTCGGCGCCACCAACACCCCAGACCGCACCGCCCATCAGGCGCAGCGAATGCTGGCGGACAATGACCACCGCATTTTTCCCGTTTCCCCCACCCAGGACGAGGTCGGTGGCCTCAAGGCCTACAGGAGCCTGCGGGATATTCCCGAGCCCATCGACGTGGTCACCGTCTATGTCGGCCCCGCCCGCCTGCCGGACGCGGTGCCTGATATCCTCGCCGTCAAGCCGGCGAGGGTGATCTTCAACCCCGGCACCGAGGCGCCGGACATCGCCGCGCAACTGCGCGAGGCCGGCATCGCCACCGAGGAGGCCTGTACCCTGGTGCTGCTCAGAACAGGCCAGTTTGAATGACGGAAGGCCCGGCGGAGTGACCCGCCGGGCCTTCTCTATTCAGCCCCATCCCGCTGGCGCGCCCTCAGGGCGCCCAGCGCATGAAATCCCGCAACTGCTGCTCGCCGCTGATGATCCAGCCCGGGGCCGGCGCCCCGTCCCCCGCCGGCACCAGGCGCGGATGGCGGGCGACGACGCTGTCGAGTATCGGCTCCTGACGCGCATCCACATCCACGAACAGCACGTGGTGGTTGCTGCGGATCACCTCCTCGAAACGGCGAAAACGGCGGTTCTTCTCCTGAAACCCGAGAAAACCACCCTCCCAGGTGCAAAAGCCCAGTACCACAATGGCGAGAAACAGAAAGGGCGCCCAGCCGATGGTCTCCGCCCAGCCCATCAGGGCGGTGGATGCCACCACCAGGGACGCGCCGATCAAACCGATGCAAAGGCCCCAGAGGCCGCTGTTGATGACGTCGGTCTTCATGAAATCGGTCACCGGGTGGAGATGGTGGGCGACGATTTCGCTCTCGTTGTCACTGAGCACATGGATCTGCGGCTTGATCAGCCCCCGCTCTTCCAGTTCCAGCTCAACCTGCTCCAGGTCATCGAGACTATCGCTGATAAAGTAATGCCGTTTCATTGAACTACCCCTGTGGTTATGGCCTGACACGAAAGGCTGTTGAACCTAAGCATAGCCAAAAGCATGGCAAACCTACCCGCGCCCGCCGCTGCTGTTAGAACGTTTACTTATCGATCGATTGCTTGATATTCATCACGCCAAGGCCCGCCACCACCCCGGCCCGGGCTGTCGCCACACTGGCGAGATGGACGGCACCTCCTATACACTGGCCACGTCACTGCTGCGCGACCCGAGCCAGACAGGATTGCAACCCATCGTCATGGGAGACCGGAGATTGTCGAACCCCGCGGTACCCTGGAAGTGTCTGGCCCTGTTGCTGCTGCCCCTCGCCCTCGCCCTCGCCCTCGATGTCCGGGCACAGGGAAGCCCGCCCGCCACCCGGCCGTTCAAGGAACTGCCCAGGGCGCCGACCCAGGATCACACGGGCCTTTTCGAGGGCGGCTTCCGTCTGCCCGACCTGCTCAAGCCCCGCGCCGAGGACAACGGCAAGCTGATGGTGCACGGCAGCATCACCGTACTCGGCGAAACCATCGCCCCCGGCACCTTCGCGCGCCTGTCCTGGAAGCCCCAGGCCACCTTCGAGAGCATCGCCGCGCCGACCCCGGTGCTGGTGGTCAACGGCGCCGCCCCCGGCCCCACCCTGTGCCTCACCGGCGCGGTGCACGGCGACGAGATCAACGGCATCGAAATCATTCGCCAGGTGTTCTTCGGCCTGCGTCCGGAGGAACTGGCCGGCGCCGTGATCGGTGTGCCGATCGTCAACCAGCAGGGCTTTCGCCTCAATTCCCGCTATCTGCCGGATCGCCGCGACCTCAACCGCTATTTTCCCGGCGACCCCACCGGCAGCTCGGCATCGCGCATCGCCTTCAGCTTCTTCAACGACGTGGTGCGCCATTGCGACGCGCTGGTGGATCTCCACACCGGCTCCTTTCATCGCACCAACGTGCCCCAGCTGCGGGCCGACATGACCAACGAAAAGGTCACCCAGCTGGTCCACGGTTTTGGCGGCATGATCGTGCTCCACAACCCGGGCGCCCGGGGATCCCTGCGCCGCGCCGCCGTCGACGCCGGCGTGCCCACCGTGACCCTGGAAGCGGGGGAGCCGATGCGCATCCAGGCCGATGTGGTGGAGGATGGGGTCGAGCGTATCCTGACGTTGATGACCAACATGGGCATCTACAAACGCTCCTACTACTGGAGCGACGCCGCGCCGGTCTATCTCAATTCCCGCTGGGTACGCACCGACCAGGGGGGGCTGCTGATCAGCAAGGTGGAAGTGGGCGACAAGGTCAAGCCCGGCGACCTGCTCGGCAAGGTGGTGGATCCCATCAACAACCTGGAATTTCCCATGCATTCCCCCTTCGAGGGGCAGGTGATCGGCATGGCCCTGAACCAGGTGGTGATGCCGGGCTACGCCGTCTACCACATCGGCATCGCCGCCACCGAGGAGTCGCTGGAGATCGACCCGGCGGAGCCCGCGAGCAACGGCAACGGCCACGGGGAAGGGGCGCGGAACTCGGACCTGCGGGAGTTTGACTGAAGGCCCGCCGACCCCATCCGGTTTTCGACAGGCAAATAAAAACCCCGACAGCCTGGGCCGCCGGGGCTTCCTGAAAATTCTTCAGGCGGGGATCAGATCACCCGGACTTCCTCAGCCTGGGGGCCTTTCTGACCTTGAGTCACCTTGAACTCAACGCGCTGACCTTCTTCCAGTTTTCTGAAGCCGTCGCCGATGATGGCACGGAAATGAACGAAGACGTCCGGACCATTATCCTGCTGGATGAAACCGAAACCCTTGTCGGAGTTGAACCACTTAACAGTGCCCGTAGTTGTAGACATAACTTAACCTTTCGAACTAAAAATACCCATCGGGGTAAACAAGATTGCCCTTGCGGACGCCTAGCAGGAAATTCAGGGGTTACTTATGACGACGTGACGAGGTACTGCAGTAGAAACTTCGGACGGTCTACATGAAGCAAGCTGTATTCCAAGCTGTTCCCAATATAATCGTTCACTACCAAATGTCAATCGACGGCGCCGGGGATTTTGCAAGTTTTTGGCGTCGCCCGGAAAACCGGCAAAACCCTGCTAAACCCGGCAAATAATGGCCCCGGACGCGCCCTCCAGCCAGCGCGAATGGGATCGGCAGCCTCGACAGCTCCTGTACAGTGGCGGGTGGCGAATCGCACCCCGCGCCCCCCGCCATGCCTTTGAATCGACCGCCAAGGCGGATTACACTCCGGCCACTCCATAAACCCCACCGACATCTGCCTCGAAGGAGCATCCATGGCCATTCAATCCCGCACTGTTGAATACACCGACGGCACCACCCGTTTCCTCGGCCATCTCGCCTGGGACGATGCCATCAGCGGGCCGCGCCCGGCCGTGATGGTGTCCCATGCCTGGGCCGGCTGTGGCGATCACGAACGCGGCAGGGCCCGCAAGCTGGCGGAGCTCGGCTACGTGGGCTTTGCCATCGATATGTACGGCGAGGGCAAACAGGGCGACGGCGTCGAGGAATGCGCGGCCCTGATGCAGCCCCTTGTCGACAGCCGCGAAACCCTTCAGCAGCGCATCCTGCTGGCACTCGCCACCCTGCGCCAGCAGCCCGAGGTGGACGCCGCCCGGGTCGCCGCCATGGGTTTCTGCTTCGGCGGCCTGTGCGTGCTCGATCTCGCCCGCACCGGCGCGGATGTGCGCGGCGTGGCCAGCTTCCACGGCCTGTTCACCCCTCCGGGGAACACCGAGGGCAACCGGATCACCGCCAGTGTGCTGGTGCTCCACGGGTACGACGACCCCATGGTGCCGCCCCAGAGCATCGTCGACCTGGGCAGCGAACTCACCGCCGCCGGCGCCGACTGGCAGATCCACGCCTACGGCGGCACCGTGCACGCCTTCACCCTGCCGGGGGCCAACGATCCCGGCTTTGGCGCGGTGTACAGCGAAAAGGCCGACCGCCGTTCCTGGCAAAGCCTGGTGAACTTCCTGGCGGAAATCTTCGCCTGATCCCCTGGGCGAGCGGCACCTCCCCGCCGCTCGCCGCCCCACTCCGCCAAAGACCCCGCCCACCGCGGCGCGCTGCCCGGACGACGGCCTTTACGCACTCTTTACGCCCATCGCGCCGTCCGCAATGGATACGTTACGGCGCCACTGCCTAGCATGGTGGCCAGGTTCCATGCCCTGCAGGGCCAGACGTTTCGATGGCGACACACTCGCGACTGATCACGGTGCTGCACCTGTGCCGCTTCCTGGTACTCCTCTACAGCCTTTCGATGCTGTTCCCGATCCTGGTGGGGCTGTACTTCCACGAGGATGACCTGTCCTCCTTCGCAATCACCCTCGCCACCGCCATGATCATCGGCGGCATTGGCTGGCGCGCCACCGCGCCCAATGGCAGGAACAACCTGATCACCCGGGACGCCTTCCAGGTGGTGGTTCTGTTCTGGATGATTTTCTCCCTTATCAGTGCCCTGCCCTTCCTGCTGGACAGGCGTGTGGAAATGACCCTGGCCGACGGGGTTTTCGAGGGCATTTCCGGTATCACCACCACCGGCGCCAGCGTCCTCGCCGATATCGACGGGACGCCGAAGTCACTGCTCTATTACCGCGCCCAGCTCAACTTCATCGGCGGTCTCGGGATCATCGTACTGGCGGTGGCGATCCTGCCGCTGCTCGGGATCGGTGGCACCAAACTCTACCAGTCGGAAATGCCGGGCCCACTCAAGGAGGAGCGGCTGACGCCGAAGCTGCAGGACACCGCCAAGCACCTGTGGTTCATCTATTCGGGGCTGGCATTGGCCTGCGGCCTGTCCTACCACGCCGCGGGAATGGGCTGGTTCGACGCGCTCTGCCACAGCTTCTCCACCGTGTCCCTCGGGGGCTTTTCCACCCGGGGGGCGAGCCTCGGCCACTACAACAGCCTCGCCATCGAGTGGGTGGGCGGGGTTTTCTCGGTGCTCGCGGCGGTCAACTTCGCCCTGTACTTCGCCGCCATCTACCGCAGGCGCCTGGCGCCGATCCTGAGGGACCCGGAGTGCCGGTTCTTCGCGCTGATGCTGCTCCTGGTGGTGTCCTACACCTGCCTCGAACTCTATCGCCTCGGGATATTCGGCGCCGGCGAGGCGCTGGTCCACGGCTTTTTTCAGGCCGCGTCGGTGATGAGCGACAACGGCCTCGCCGCCGCCAACTACCCCAACTGGCCGGAGCACCTGGTATTGCTGCTGCTCGGCGCCAGCTTCTTCGGGGGGTGCGTCGGCTCCACCTGCGGCGGCATCAAGGCGATCCGCTTCCTGCTGCTCTACGAGCAGAGCATCCGCGAGCTCAAGCAGCTGATCCACCCCAATGGTGTCTACGCCACCAAGGTGGGTGGCAAGCCGGTGCCGGAGCGCATCATCCGCTCGGTGTGGAGCCTGTTCTTCTTCTACATTTTTTTCGCCTGCGTGTTCACCTGGGGGCTGGTGGCGGCGGGCCACGACTTTTTCACCGCCTTCGGCACGGTGGCCGCCTGCTTCAACAACATGGGAATCGGCTACGGCGACACCGCCTCCACCTTCGCCACCCTGAGCGAGGGGGGCAAGTGGCTGATGTGTCTGGCGATGCTGTTCGGACGGCTGGAGATTTTCCCCATCCTGATCGTGTTCTCGCGGAGCTTCTGGCGATCCTAGCCAAGTGCCAACCGGTACCCCACCCCAGGCTCGGTGATCAGGTAGCGGGGCTGCGCCGGGTCGTCGCCGAGCTTCTGCCGCAGGTGGCTGACGATGATGCGCAGGTAGTGGCTGTCCCGATTGTGGCCCGGGCCCCAGATTTCCCGCAGCAGCTGGGCCTGGGTGACGACGCAGCCGGGTGCCCGGGCGAGCATCGCCAGCACCCCGTACTCCTTGGGGGTGAGCTCCACCCGCTTGCCGTCCACCGCCACCAGGCGCCGGGCGAGATCGACCCGCAACCGGCCATCGTCGAGCACCGAGGGCCGCTCCGGCGCGGTGCGATCCCGCAGATTGGCGCGAATGCGCGCCAGCAGTTCCTCGACGCTGAAGGGTTTGGTGACATAGTCCTGGGCGCCTGCATCCAGCGCCCGCACCTTTTCGGCAAAGCCATTGCGCACCGACAGCACGATCACCGGCACCTGGGACCAGCCCCGCAGCTCCGCCAGCACCTGCTGGCCATCCATGTCGGGCAGGCCGAGATCGAGCACCACCAGATCCGGCTGCTGGCGGGCCACCAGGGCGAGGCCGGCGGCGCCGCCGTCCGCCTCCAGGGGTTCGAAACCGCTGCTTTTCAGGGCGATGCGCAACAGCCGGCGGATCTGCGCCTCGTCGTCGATGACCGCGATCCTGGCGCTCACGGGGCCAACTCCTGCCCGGTGGCGGGAAGGGGAAGCCGCACCACCAGGCGCGCGCCACCGCCGGCGCGGCCATCCTCGATATGGACGCTGCCGCCGTGGGCGGCGATCATGCCCCGGCAGATGGCCAAGCCCATGCCGGTGCCGCCCTGGCGCCGGTCTCCTTCGTTCACCACGTAGAACATGTCGAATACCTGCTCCCGCAGCGGCGCCGGGATCCCCGGGCCGCGATCCTCCACGGCGATGACGCAGTCCCCGCCGTCCACCTCGGTGTCGATGCGCACCGGCGCGCCCGCCGGCGAGAAGCGCGCGGCGTTTTCGAGGATGTTGAAAATGGCCTGCTCCACCAGCGCCCCGTGCACCCACAAGAGCTGCCCCGGGCAGGCGCTGTGGTAGTCCACCCGCGTCTCGGGGAGGTAGCGTTTGAGGCGCTTCACGGCGCTGCCGATGATCTCGTCGAGGGGTACCCAGTCGCGCTCGATCCGAAGCTCGCCGTGGCCGAGGCGGGTCATGTCCAGCAGATTCTGAATGTAGCTTTCGAGCCGCCGGCTCTCCCGCAGGATGGTGTCGAGCAACTCGCGTCGGTCCTCCCCGGACAGCTGCCCATCCAACAATTGCAAGCTCTCGGCGCAACCCATCATGGCCGCGAGGGGGGATTTGAGATCGTGGGACACGGACGCGAGGAGCGCCGAGCGCAACCGCTCCATGTCACTGCGCAGGCGCTCCGCCTCCAGCTCCCGGGCCATGGCGATGCGCCGCCAGGTGTCCGCGGCATGGCGGATCAGGATGGCGGGCAACTCCCCCACCGCCGCAAGCCCAGTGGGGGACGGCGCCCCATTCTCTGGCCGCGGGGGGAGGCGGACCTCGACCCGGATACCGGCGCCGGGGGCCGCCGGCAGAACCGTCCACACGCCGCCCGCGGCACCGTCCCGACCGGGGGCGAGAAACAGCCGCTCCCCCGACGGGTCCTGGACCGCGATCCGGCAGGCCACCCCAAGGGCCTCGGCGAGCCCGTCGGCGAGGGCCTGCCAGACTTCATCGGGATCGCTGGCAAGGGCCAGCCGACGGCCCAGCTCCGCCAGGGACCGGGACGAGCGATTGGCCGCCACCAATTGCATGAACTGGTGGCGCAGGCGGGACGCCGCCTGTCCGCACAGAAGGGCGATGAGAAACAGGATCAGCAGCGTCGCAAGTTCATCGCGCCGGGCGACCCGCAGGGTAAAGCGGGGTTCGGTGAGCAAGAAATTGAAGCCGAGAAAAACCAACAGCGAGGCGAGGATGGCGGGGCGCGCGCCCCGACCGAGGCCTACGGCCACCACCGCCAGCACGTACAGCAGCACCAGGGCATGGTTGGTGATCCAGGGCTCCAGGGCCAGGGCGAGGAGGGAGGCCAGGGATACCGACACCACCACCACCAGGTACCCCGGGGCGCGGGCCGCCCAGCCCCCCATCCAGCGCGGGACCCGGTGTATCGCGGTGGCGCAGAGCTGCTTGAGTGACAAGGCTATTTTCCGTGGTCGCCTTTCCGTGGTCGCGGAGTGGCGCGCCCCCGCCGACCCGCCCGTTTCCGGGCGGGATCTCAGTGCCGTGGCGCAGTCAACTGGGCATCGCAGTAACGCTGGGCCTCGGCCAGGTCCAGGGTGCCCTCGTAGATGGCGCGCCCGGTGATGGCGCCGAGGATGCCCTGCCCGGACACCGCGCACAGGGCCTTGATGTCGTCGAGGTTGGTGATGCCGCCGGAGGCGATCACCGGGATCCTGCTGGCCCGCGCCATGGCGAGGGTGGCGTCCACGTTGACGCCCTGCATCATGCCGTCCCGGTCGATGTCGGTGTAGACGATGGCCGACACCCCCGCACTCTCGAACTGGCGGGCGAGGTCGGCGGCCTTGACCTCCGACACCTCGGCCCAACCGTCGGTGGCCACCAGGCCGTTCTTGGCGTCGAGGCCGACGATGATGTGCCCTGGAAAGTGGCGGCAGGCCTCGCTGACGAAGCCGGGGTTCTTGACTGCCGTGGTGCCGAGGATCACGAAGTTGACGCCGGCGGCCAGGTAGGACTCGATGGTCTCCATGGAGCGGATGCCGCCGCCGATCTGGATCGGCAGTTCGGGAAATTCGTGGGCGATGGCGCGCACCACGTGGCCGTTGACCGGCTCGCCGGCGAAGGCGCCGTTGAGGTCCACCAGGTGCAGGCGCCGGGCGCCGGCGTGGACCCACTGGCGGGCAACGTCCACCGGGTTGTCGGAAAACACCGTGGAATCGTCCATGCGGCCCTGGCGCAGGCGTACGCACTCGCCGTCCTTGAGATCGATGGCAGGGATGATCAGCATGGTCTAGCTCCTTGTGTGGGCGCGCGCCGAGGGCACCGCCGGATGGATCGCGCCGTTATTCACCGCGCCAGTTGACGAAATTCCTGAGCAGCTGCAGCCCGGCGGTGTGGCTCTTTTCCGGGTGGAACTGCACGGCGAACAGATTACCCCGGGCCAGTGCCGCGCTGAAGGTCACCCCGTAGTGGCAGTTGGCCGCGGTCACATCGCCCTCGGCCTGCACGTAGTAGCTGTGCACGAAGTAGAACCGCTCGTCCTGGGAAATGCCCCGCCACATGGGGTGGTCGATGGTTTGATGGACCTGGTTCCAGCCCATGTGGGGCACCTTGAGCCGGGTGCCGTCCGCCTCCCGCAGGCTGTCCCCGAAGTACTTCACCGTGCCCGGAAAGACGTTGAGGCACTCGACCCCGCCGTTTTCCTCACTATAGCCCATCAGTGCCTGCATGCCGACGCAGATGCCCAGCACCGGCTTTTCGTTGATGGCCTTGGTGACCACGGCGTCGAAACCGCCCCGGCGGATCTCCGCCATGCAGTCGCGGATGGCGCCGACCCCGGGGAAGACCACCCGGTCGGCCTCGGCGATCTCGGCGGGATCGGCGGTGACGATCACCTCCGCCCGGGGCGCCACCTGTTCGAGGGCCTTGCCCACCGAGTGGAGGTTGCCCATGCCGTAGTCGATCACCGCGATGCGAATCTGAAAGTCAGTCATCGCCTAGAGGGTTCCCTTGGTGGACGGCATCACCCCGGCCATGCGCGGGTCCGGCTCCGCCGCCATGCGCAGCGCGCGGCCAAAGGCCTTGAAGATGGTCTCGATCTGGTGGTGGGCGTTGACGCCCCGCAGGTTGTCGATGTGCAGGGTGACACCGGCGTGGTTGACGAAGCCCTGGAAGAATTCGTACGTGAGCTGCAAATCGAAGGCGCCGACGCTGGCGCGGGTGAAATCCACGTGCATCTCGAGCCCCGGGCGGCCGGAAAAATCCACCACCACCCGGGACAGCGCCTCGTCGAGGGGGACATAGGCGTGGCCGTAGCGGCGGATGCCCTTCTTGTCGCCGAGGGCCCGGGCAAAGGCCTGGCCGAGGGTGATGCCGATGTCCTCCACCGTGTGGTGGTCGTCGATGTGGGTATCGCCCACCGCCTCGATGTCGAGGTCGACAAGGCCATGGCGGGCGATCTGATCGAGCATGTGTTCGAGGAAGGGGACACCGGTGTTGAAGCGGGCCTTGCCGCTGCCATCCAGGTTCAGGCTGACCGTGATCCGGGTTTCGAGGGTATCGCGACTGACCGTCGCCGTGCGCTCCGTCATGGGATTCTCCAGGGGACTGTTCCCGCGAGGTGGAAACCGGTTGGGGCCACCGGGGTGGCCGAAGGCGCGCCATTATACGTGCCCCGCCCCGGCTCTTCCACAAGCAGGGTCCCCGGGGTAGACTGCCCACCCCGGAGCGACCCGCGATGCACCGACAACTGCTGAAAACAACCGCCCTCGTCTGGCTGCTGGCTATTGCCACCGCGGCCTGGGGCGGCGTGGTGGCCGGTCACGAACACCTCGGCATCGATCACCAGCAGTGTGAAATCTGCCTCTTGCCCCAGGTGGCCAGTGTCGCCCACGAGCCCCCCGCCATCGCCAACGCGCCCGCGGATGGACGGATCCTCCGGCCCGCCCCCTACGACCATCGCACCCCCGCCACCGCCCCCTACCAGAGCCGCGCCCCACCCCGCTGATCCTGCCCTTGCTTCACCACATCATTTTTCCCGTGGATTCAACATTCAGGATCGGATTTGCCCATGAAAACCCAATCAGCATGGGGACTGTCGCTGTCCCTTGTCGCCGCCTCCCTGGCGACGCCCGTCGCCGCCGCGCCCACCCACATCGAGGAATTCGTCATCACCGCCTCGCCCCACGGCAAGCGCGTCGATGAAGTGCCCGGCGCCATCGCCGTTCTCGACCAGCAGCAACTGCAGCGGGAGGTGGCGGCCACCCTCGGCGAAACCCTGCGCAACGAGCCCGGCATCAACAGCAGCTCCTTTGGGCCCGGGGTCGGCGCGCCGGTGATTCGCGGGCTCGGCGGCAAGCGGGTCGAGATTCTCCACAACGGCACCGGGGTGGCGGATGCCGCCGATGTGAGCCCCGACCACGCCATCGGCAGCGAACCGCTGCTCGCCGATCGCATCGAGATCCTGCGGGGGCCCGCCACCCTGCGCTTCGGCCCCGGCGCCATCGGCGGGGTGGTGAACGTGATCGACAACAGCATCCACACCGAGCAGGTGGAGGGCTTCCAAGGTGCCGGCGAAGCCCGCCACAACACCAACAACCACGAGAACGCCCTGGTGGGACGACTCGACGGCGGCAACGGCCCGTTCACCTATCACCTGAGCGGCGTGCTGCGGGACAGCCGGGACGCGAGTATCCCGGGCCGCGCCGACAGGGGCGATGAGGACAGCACCCGGGGCCACATCGCCAACAGCGATGGCGAGGCGGACTCCTGGACCCTCGGCACCTCCTGGGTCACCGACAAGCTGGTGGCCGGTATCGGCGTCAGCAGGCTCAACAATGCGTACGGCATTCCCCCCGGGGGCCACGGCCACGGCGGACACGACGAGGGGGAGTCACAGGGGGACGACGAGCACCACGACGACCAGGGTATCGAGGAGGATCACGGCGACGAGCTCTTCACCCGCATCGACCTGGCGCAGACCGTCTACCAGGGCAAACTGCTGGCACGTGGCCTGGAGGGATTCGTCCAGCAGGTCCGCATCGACCTGAGCCGCACCGACTACGGGCACCGGGAGCTGGAGATCGCCGGGGACGAGCGGGAGGTCGGTACCCGCTTCGACGTCACCGGCAACGAGGCGCGGGGGGAAATCACCCACGCCCCCCTGGCCGGCTGGACCGGTACCCTCGGGCTGCACTACACCGACCGGGACTTCGCCGCCGAAGGGCTGGAAGCCTTCGTACCGCCCTCGGACACCCGGGGCCTCGGCATCTACCTCATCGAAGATCTCGCCATCGGCGCCGCCGACCTGGAACTGGGCCTGCGCCACGACCGCCAGCGGATCACAACCTCCGGCCTCGACGCCATCGACCACGACAGTGTCAACGCCAGCGCCAGCCTGCTCTACCCCCTCGCCGACAGCCAGCGCCTGGGGTTGATCCTGTCCCGCAGCGAGCGGGCGCCGGTGGCGGAGGAACTGCTCTCCGCCGGCGAGCACGTGGCCACCCGCAGCTACGAGGTGGGCAACCCCGACCTCGATACCGAAAGCGCCTGGAACGCCGAGCTCAACTGGACCCTGAGTGGCGAACCCCTCGAGGCCAGCGTCAGCCTCTACCACCGCCGCTTCGCCGATTTCATCCACGGCGCGGACGACGGCAGCCGCTTCAGCCACGACCGCGAGGCCGACGGCCTGGCGGGGGCCGCCGCCTGCTCCACGGACCTTGCGGATTTCGACAACGATGCCGGTGAGTTCGACGAGGCCCTGCCCTGCCTGTTCTATCGCCAGGCAGACGCCCGCTTCAGCGGGGTCGAGGCGGAGCTGACCCTGCCCATCACCACCAGTCAGACCTTGGGGCTCTGGGCCGACCAGGTGCGCGCCCGCTTCGACGACGGTGGCGATGTGCCCCGCATCCCGCCCCTGCGGGTGGGCGCCCACTGGGATTACAGCCAGGGCCCCTGGAGCGCGCGGCTCAGCGTCACCCGCGCCGCCGACCAGGATCGCGCCGGGGCCAACCAGACCGCCACCGACGGCTACACCCGGGTGGACGCCTTTGTCCGCTACGGCCAGGGGGGCTGGGCCCTGTTCCTCAAGGGCTTCAACCTGACGGACGCGGACATCCGCAACGCCACCAGTTTCCTGCGGGAGATCGCCCCCGAGCCCGGGCGCGGCATGGTGATGGGCGCCAGCTACGAGTTCTGAC
>Ga0265293_10003619_pt1 | contig 28495 bp, 30 predicted proteins | sample Munlanlewell138R_FD_192505 | JGI IMG/M metagenome (GOLD analysis project Ga0265293, IMG submission 192505) | Leachate microbial communities from a municipal landfill in Southern Ontario, Canada - Leachate well 138R | ecosystem: Engineered > Solid waste > Landfill > Unclassified | place: Canada... | reverse complement strand
CTTTTCTTTAAGCCCAATAACCATGCTCCTAATGTTCCAGTCCAAGCTCCTGTTACAGGCAGTGGGATGCCAACAAACAGTAAAACTCCCAAAAGACCATATTTTTCTATTTTTGCACTCATCTTTGTTTGAACTCTAATGATTGTTGAATCAAATACTCTTTTATAAAAAGGCCAATATTTATAAAAGAATTGGTGAAAATAGGTTAAAAAGAGATGGGCAAGGGGGGCAACTAATAAATTAGCTAAAGTTCCAATTAAAGAGGCCAACAGTAGTGGTGTTCCATTAAAATATGCGTAAGGAATTGCCCCTCTAAGTTCACTTATCGGAAGAACAGCTAAAAAAATAGTTGTTAATAGTAGTTGTATACTCATTACTTAACTCTCAATCTCAATGGCATTAACTGGACAAACTTCGTGACAACAGTAACATCTAATGCACTTATTATAATTACATACAGCCTTTTTATCACTATCTAAAACAATAGCAATTGCAGGACATATTTCAACACATTTGCCACATCCAATACATATTTCACGATTAAAAAGGGGTTTTTTCTCTTTTTGACGGTGGCGCATCTTAAATCTGTTGGTTAGCATTGGAATTAGTACAGACCCTATTACAGATTGTTTTTTACTAATTTCAATTCGTTTAAAATCCTTTAACTCTAAATCTTTGGCATTTAAAAGAGGGTAATTAATATCTTCTACAACACTCCATTTAGTTAACTTTCTTTTTAATAACTCACGTGTTAGTGGAAGATCCATTGGATCGTAGCCCATGATAATAGATTGAGAAACATCTAATGCTGTTGGGTCATTGCTTGCTAATAATAGTCCAATATGACGTGGAATTCCTGCTGCTGGACCTGGGCCCTCCATTCCAACAATCCCATCCATTATTGCAAAGTGGGGTTTAATTACCGAATAAAGACCCCCTAACATCTTTGCAAAAGATTCACGGGTGGGATAAAGCATATGACAAGCACTTTTATGTAGACCTGGGACCATCCCAAAAATGTTTTTTACAGCCCCTGTTGCATACATAAGTTGGTGTGTTTTTAGTTTTGCTACACTAATAATTATATCAATCTCTTCTAAAGCTTTTGGCAAGGGGAGTTTTAAATTAAAAACTCCAGTAATCGAAGTCATAACTGGGTCTTTTGCAAATTCGCACCAAGTAGCACCCTCTTCAGTGACTACTTTGCCAATTCCTGACGTTCTGGGAAAGAATGTGGGGCCGTGTAGGCCAGGAGAGTCTCCAACAAGGACTTTTGCACCTTTTGCATGAAGATGGCGTATAAGGGCTCTAACAACCTCTGGATGGGTTGTAATTCCTTTTTCGGGAGAGGAGTCACTAAGGATGTTTGGCTTTACTAAAACAGTTTTGTTTGCAACTTCAGGGAAATTGGCATTATCACAAATTTCTTTGATTGCTTTTTCTACTAAGGGGTAATCGTAAGAGCTACATCTAGTTATAGCAACAGTAGCATTATTCATCCAACCCTCCTGATTAAGCAGTAGTATAAAGGACCCATATTATTGGCCTTATCGGGCAAGATAATAGAACCATATTTTAACTTTTCACTGAAAGGGTGGATGGTAGTAGGAACCTCTTCCCATTTGTTCAAACGTTTTTTATTTAACTTTTCAATTACCTGTTCATTCTCAATTGGGCTAATAGTGCAAGTACAGTAAAGGATATAACCACCAATTTTTACTGCATCAAAAGCTGCCGCTAACATGGCAAATTGGCGCACAGCTAATTGTTTAGTGCGTGCTTTACTCCACTGTTTTAAAGCTTTCTCATTTTGGATGACATGCCGTTCGGAAGAGCAAGGGGCATCTAATAAGATTGCATCGTATTTCTCTTTCTCGTAAAGGCCCCATTTTGTTGCATCATGGGGAGTAATTTCCACGATTGTTCGCTCTTTTTCTTTTAGATGTTGATTTACTACGTTAATTAAACGAGCTCTTCTAGCTGAAGAACGGTCGTTACAAACTAAAAGTCCCTCTCCTTGTAACTTAGTTGCTAAAACTAAAGCTTTTCCCCCAGGGGCACTACACATGTCCAACACCTCATCCCCTTTGTTTATAGGAAGTTGAGTTGCAGCAAAGTAGCTAGCTTCATCTAAGTAGTAACTTTTCTCTAAGTTAGCACTAAATTCAATGGGGGTGCTCTCTTTTAAAAGGGATTCTTTTAATAAAGGCCACCTTGAGCCATAAATTTCAGTGTAAAAAGAGTCAAACTTATCCATTTGCCCACTTTACAAACAGAGGCAACTAATGTCTACAACTATCTTAGGTAAATTAAAAAGCCAATAGAGAACAGCGTAGATGCAACTAAGCAGAAAATGTGCCACACCAAGTGTGAGTGTTTAACCTTTTTTAAGGCGTAGAAAATTACCCCTAAAGAGTAGGTAATTCCAGCTGCTATGACAAACTTTAAAAGATTTGGCTCTAAAAATGGGACAACAATTGGCCAAAAGAAAATTATCATCCACCCCATTAGTAGGTAAAATAGGACATGAAGGACTCTGTATCGTCCCCAAAAAATAACTTTTAAAACTATACCAATTAAAGCAACTAACCAAACTATAACTGTTAGTTGTAAACTCTCTTTGGAGTGAATAGACATCAACAGTGGTGTATAAGTGCCTGCAATTAAGATGTATATATTCACATGATCAAAAAGGCGCAACACCCTTTTAAGATTCCCTATTTCAACGTGGTGGTACAACGTTGATGAGCTATACAACAATAAATTAGCTAAAGCATAAATAATTAAACCCCAAAATGTGTAGGATGAAGTGTAGATGTTTTTTCTAACTATTATGATAGTTAAAAAAACTAAAGAGGCAATTGAGCCAACAAGGTGGCTAATGGCGTTCTCTTTCTCATATTGTTGGTTTGAGTGTTTTTGTAAAGTTATGTGGTTTTCTAACCAAGTTGTAAAACTATTCATAAAAATTGATTTTTGTTCTTTAGAGAGAAGATTTCAATGGTTTATTTCTACCAATGAGGAAAAAAGTAGTAGTTAATTAAAACTACTACTTTAAAATATGGTTTAAAAACTTCTTAGTTCTCTCATTTTGGGGGTTAGTAAAAAGGTTTTGGGGAGTATCAACTTCAACAATCTTTCCCTCATCCATAAAAACTACCCGATCGGCTGCTGCATTGGCAAAGCCCATCTCATGACTAACAATTAACATTGTCATTCCCTCTTTAGCTAAAGAGAGCATTACATCTAAAACCTCTTTAATCATCTCTGGATCGAGAGCACTAGTTGGTTCATCAAACAACATAACCTTAGGGTTCATTGCTAAAGCACGTGCTATAGCAACTCTTTGTTGCTGTCCACCAGAGAGCTGGTTAGGGTAGCTGTCGGCTTTCTCTTCTAGGCCAACTCTCTTTAATAGAGATTGACCTAATTCAAAGGCCTCTTTTTTACTAATCCCTTTCACTTTTAAAGGGCCTAAGGTGATATTCTCCAAAGCTGTTAAGTGGGGAAAGAGGTTGAAGTTTTGAAAAACCATTCCAACTTCTTCTCTGATTTTTCTAATATCAGCACTTCCTGTTACCTCTTCATCATCAATAAATATCTTTCCACTAGTTGGAATTTCAAGTTTGTTGATTGAACGTAATAAGGTTGATTTACCACTACCAGATGGCCCTATAATTAAAACGACTTCCCCTTTTTTTACTTCTAAGGAAGCGTCCTTAACTGCGTGAAGGGTAGGTTTGTCTTGAAGGGGAAAATCTTTACACAAATTTTCTATTTTAATTCTAACCATTGGCGTGTAACCTCTCTTCTAAAATACCAACTAAGCGACTTAAGACTAATGTAATAATCAAATAGACCAATGCAACAACTAACATAGTCTCTAACGATAAGAAAGTTCGTGCAATATATTCACGCCCTTTACGTAAGATATCACTAAGGGCAATTGTTGAGACTAAAGAGGAGTCTTTTAACATTGAGATAAACTCATTACCAATAGCAGGTAAAACTATTTTAATTGTTTGAGGTAAAATAACGTACCTAAAAGCTTGAGAGCGGCTCATCCCTAATGCGATAGCTGCCTCCATCTGCCCTTTAGGAACTGCTTGAATCCCTGCTCTAATGATTTCACCCATGTAAGCACCAAAACAGATAGAAAGAGCTACAAAGGCTGCAGCCATCCCCTCTATTCTAAACAAGCGTCCCATTGCGTAGTAGATAAATATGAGCTGAACTAAAAGGGGGATTCCTCTAATCAGTTCAACATATACTCCACTGATCATATTTATCACTCTACTTTTACTAACAGCCCCCAAACCTGCAAATAAACCAATAACAATTGCTCCCATAATCGACAAGATCGTTACTTGGAATGTTGTTGGGGCCCCTTTAATTACCACTAAGAAAATTGATCTATATGGTTTTGGAAAAAAGATAACTAAAGTAGATAATAGGGTTAAAGCTAAAATAAAGGTGGTTCGCCACGAGTTAAACAGTAGTGAATCACTTTTCTTTGGTATGAGAACACCATCGGTCATGTGAATTTGGGTAATCTTTTGGTGTTTAGAATCCCCATTTTTCTTGTGTGGTGTTAAATTCAATCGGGTCATTAAGGTTGTTCTCCTTGCACAAAACTAGGCCGAAGTTAACTTCGGCCTGCTTTTCACACTAAACTAAATTTATAGAATATCCCACTTTGCCTTTAAAGCATCGATGGTTCCATTCTCAAAGAGCTCTTTTAGGTTTTTGTTTAGTAAATCTAAAAGCTCTTTGTTCCCTTTTTTAACGGCAATACCAATTTGTTCAACATCACCGCTAACAGTTCCTGTAACAGTTAATCTATTTGCGTAGTTCTCATTTGCTAAAACAAAGTCACTGGCAATTAGAGAGTCAGCAACAACTGCATCAACGTTTCTATTTAACAGATCTTCAACAGCTAAACCAATATCATCATAAGCTCTTACCCTTACACCAGCTATTTTTTCAACAGCGAAGTTTCCAGTAGTTCCAATTTGAACTCCAACAGTTTTGCCATTTAAATCATTCTCATTCTTTAAAACAGCAGCACCTTTGTTGGTAATAATTGATTGGGTAACTTCTAGAATTGGGATAGTGAAGTCCATTGTCTCTTTGCGCTCATCCATAATAGTAACACCACTGGCAACAGCGTCGTATGCGTTGTTAGCAAGACCAGCAAAAATTCCATCCCAAGCAACGTTACGAACTTTCATTGGAATTCCTGAGTGTTCACTTATGGCATAAACTAGTTCAACTTCAAAACCGGTAATATCGCCATTTTCGTCAACAAACTCTAGTGGTGGCCAAGTTGCATCACTACCAAATACATACTCATTTTTCTCTTTTGACCCACCAGCAAAAACTAAAGTGAGACTAAATAAGATCAAAACAGATAACATAATTACTTTTTTCATAATACCTCTCCAACAAAACTATTGGTAGAAGTTACATAATTATGCACAAAGAGTCAACAATATTTGTATAAATATTCACATCATTAAGGTTATTGTATAACCAGTGATCAGCCCAACAACAATTCCTCCAACAACTTGGGTGAAAGAGTGCCCCAACATCGTCTTTAGGTTTTCTGGGGTGAACTCCCCGTCAGCATGGATTTGAGCTAAGAGGCGAGACCACTCGTTGATTACTTTAGCTTGCTTTCCAGCAGCTTGGCGTATTCCCATCGCATCGTGCATTGTAATCAAACTAAATGTCATCGCTATAGCGAAGGCCAATGTTGAAGGGCCTTCTGTTAAAAAGATACTTGTTGTTAGTGCAACAACCATAGCTGTGTGGCTAGAGGGCATTCCTCCTGTTGAGATAAAGAGGTTATAGCGAAACTTCCTTTCAATTGGCCAAATTAAAAATGGCTTAAGAAGTTGGGCTATGAACACCCCACCAAAAGCAGCAGCAAGGGCCTTGTTGTACAATACAATTTCCATAGTGGTGATTTTATAACATATATATAATGTTGGGCAATAGTTAAACTACTTGCAACAATTTAAATTCATCTCTAAATTGAAAATTAATGAACACATCTAATTTACAAGGTAAAGTTTTAAACAGTGCCTCTTTTGTTGCCCAGTTTGCAATTTCAATGATTAACTTAGCTTTAGTTTACTATTTAAGGCTCAATTTTAATCTTTCGGCACAGTTAATTGGTTTATCGGCTGCTATTTATACAGGGACCTACTTTCTTTTTTGTATCGTTTTGGAACCTATAACCCACCGAATGCGCCCACGTCACAGTGTGGAACTCTCTATGGTGGGGATGGCTTTTGTGATGATTGCCCTTTTAACAACAAAAAACATTATCTTTGTTTTTATCCTTTTATTTTTCTACGGTCTTTTTATGTCATTTTTATGGCCTCAAGTACAAACTTGGTTAGCTCGAGGAAAAGAGGGGGATGAGCTAAGTAGAGCAACTAGCTCTTTTAACTCCTCTTGGTCTTTAGGGGCAGCTCTTTCACCACTTCTTACGGGAACTTTAGTTGCCTTTAATACCTCTTATCCCATAGTTGTTGGAATAGTTTTATTATTTAGTGTTTATTTTTTAATTGCAATTTCTACTAAGCTAGTTCCCTCAATTCGAAGTATTGCCAGTGAAAAAGAGAATATTGCAAAAGGGGATTTGGTTGATCAAAGTACCCCTTTGAGGTTTTTATCGTGGGCTGGGGTGTTAGTTATTTATGCAGCTTTGGCAATACTAATCACAATTTTCCCCCTATATGCATTGGATGAGTTAACTATTAATGAGAGTTCTGTTGGATTGCTTCTTTTAATTAGGGGAATGGCCACTTTCATTATGTTCATAGTTTTAGGTAGGACTTCTTGGTGGCACTTTAATAAAACATTAATCCTCTCAATATTAGTTTTATACAGCCTATTATACTTTTGGGGCACAATGATTGAGAGTTTTCTTTTATACATGATCTTCTTTTTTATCTCTGGAATATTGTTTGCTTTTGCCTACTCATTTAGCATTTTCCATGGAGCTTCTGGTTCAATAAATAGGTCTAAAAGAATGTTGGTCCATGAAGTGTTGTTAACCAGTGGTACAATAATTGGTTCAATCCTTGGTGGATACTTTTATGAGAAGTTTGGCTACGATGCAGTTTTAAAAGGAAGTAGTGTAGTAGTATTGTTACCCCTCTTCTTTACTCTTATAAAAAAGAGGGGCTAAATAGTCTATCTTTCGCTAATTGGTTTAACTTTTCTCTCTCCAGGACCCATGTAAACTTGGCGAGGACGCCCAATCTTTCCGTATGGATCTTTAGACCACTCTAACCAGTGGGCAATCCACCCTGGTAAGCGTCCCATGGCAAACATGTTGGTAAACATATCTGTTGGAATTCCAATCTTTCTAAAAATAAGACCTGTGTAAAAGTCGACGTTAGGGTAGAGGTTGCGCTCTTGGAAATAATCATCTTTAACAGCTAACTCCTCTAATTCCATTGCTAAATCCAATAGTGGGTCACTTTCACCAGTTTCAGCTAAAACCTCTTTGTAAAGTTTTTTAGCAATCATAGCTCTTGGATCGTATGTTTTGTAAACACGGTGTCCAAAGCCCATTAATCTAAAGTTAGTTTTAGGGTTCTTAGCAACTTCAATAATATCTTTTGCTTTTAGATTTTCAACGTGAGCACCTTCAAACATCTCAATAACTGCTTGGTTAGCTCCCCCATGTTTTGGTCCCCAAAGGGCACAAATGCCGGCACTAACTGAGGCATAGAGGTTTGCTCCACTACTGGCAATTAATCTAACTGCGGTGGTTGAACAGTTTTGTTCATGGTCTGCATGTAAGATTAGAAGTTGGTTTAACGCTTTTACATGGAGTGGATTTATTTGGTACTCTATAACTGGAGATTTAAACATCATGTTTAAAAAGTTCTCACAGTAGCTGTACTTGTAAGAGGGATCAACAAAATCTTCACCTCTTAGGTGGCGGTAAATAAAGGCATTAATAGTTCTTATCTTAGAGACTAAGCGAGTTACAGCAAGGTCCACTTGTAACTCTGGGTCAATCTCTTCCATCTCAGGGTAAAAAGCGCTTAAAGAGACGCTCATAGCCCCTAAAACAGACATTGGATGAGCTTTGAATGGGAAGGTTCTAAAGAAAGCTTGCATATCGTGATGTAGAAGTGACTCTTTATTTAAAAGTTCGCTGTAGCGCCTTCTTTCTGTTAAATCGGGAAGTTCTCCTTTAATTAGAAGGTAGATTACTTCAACAAAGTCGGCAGTCTCAACTAAATCTTCAATAGCATATCCACGATAACGTAAAATACCCTTTTCGCCATTGACGTAACAGATGCTACTAGTACAACTTCCTGTGTTAACAAATCCAGGGTCGTATGTAATGTAGCCTGTCTCTTTTCTTAGTGAGTGGATATCAATGGATTTATCACCAACATTATCGGTAATAACAGGAATGTCGATTGGCCCCTTATCGGGAAGAATTAACTTTGCAAACTCTTGGTTTTCCATCCTCTCCTCCTTAAGTTAATTTTTCGAGGGCTTTGATTAAAGCTTGGGTTCCCAATTTTCCATCTCCCTCTTCTACCAAAACATCATAAAGTTCTTTTACAAGGCTCAAGCCAGGAAGTTTTAAGCCCATGGCATCACTCTCTTCTAAAGCTATTTTCATATCTTTAACAAAATGGTCTACCATAAATCCTGGGTTGAAATCACTTTTTAACACGCGCGGTGCTAAGTTGTCTAGTGACCAACACCCAGCAGCACCTTTACTGATGGTGTTTACCATCGCCTCTAAATCTAAGTTTGCCCTTTTTCCGTACAACAGTGCTTCACTAACTCCAATCATAGTTCCAGCAATAACAATTTGGTTTGCCATCTTGGTGTGTTGACCACTACCACTAGGTCCTTGTAAAGCAATTGATTTACCCATTTTCTCAAAGTAGGGGAGAAGAAATTTATAATCTTTCTCATCTCCTCCAGCCATAATTGATAATCTCGCTTCTCTAGCTCCCACATCCCCTCCACTAACTGGGGCATCAACAAAGCTACACCTTTTTTCTTTAGCTAGTTTATAAATTTCTTTTGCTAAAGAGGGCTTGGTTGTGGTCATATCAACTAATAGAGTTCCTTCTGTACAGTTTTCAATAAGTCCATCTTTTCCAAAATAGACTTGTTCGATATCTGAAGGGTGTCCCACAATGGTAAAGATTATTTTCGTAGAAGCAGCAATCTCTTTAACACTCTCTAAGGCAATTGCCCCTTCAGAGACCAAAGGCTCTGTTTTAGACATTGTTCTGTTATAAACAAACAATTGATTTGCTAAAGGAAGAATATGGTGAGCCATCCATCTTCCCATAACACCAGTACCTATCCAACCAATATTATAATTTTTCATAACTGTTAACTTACTCTATTTGAGAAATATTTAAAATATTAAAATAGGGGACTTGTTTGCTGTTTTAAATGATTAAAAGAAGAGAGGCTGCCATTTTGCAGCCTCATGGTTATTTAGAAGTTGTATTTAACTATACCAGCCACTTTGGAGAAGCCAAAGGGACCTTTTTGAGTTGCTTTAGAGGTATCTTCATTATTTTTATCGGTGAATTGACCAATGATTGTAATGTTAAGACCATCCATAACTTCTAAGTTAGCAATTGCACTAAGAGTAAGTAAAATTGGTGTTTTAAGTGTACTACCGAAGTTATTAATATCGGTCTCTAACATTAGTGCAACCTTATTAACAATTATAGGCATGTTGTAACCAACTATGTACTCAGCGTGGTAGAATCCACCTTTTTCTCTGTAGCCACTACTTTCAAAGTTCCACATATCATTATCAGCAGTTTGTAGTGTTTGGTAGGAAACTTCTTGGTAAACACGGGCAAAGATTGATTGCCACTTACTTTTTAAAAAAGCAGCAGTGTCAAATTGAAGAGCTACACCTCCATGTCCTTTAGTAAATAGTTTTCCAAACAATTTATCTTCAACGATTCCACTTCTATTTATTAAAGAACCTTTTAAATCTTCTGATATGTTCCATCCAGTTCCTAATGTTCCTCCTGCTGAGATTTCAGCAAAAGCTGCAGGGGTAAAAATAGCTTTAAGGTCAAACGTTGCTGTAATAGGGGAGACTCCTAAAGTAGCTTTGAGCTTTAAGTTGTTATTTTGAGTAAACATATCATTACCTTGTAACAAAGGCATCTGATATAAAATTGAAGTTGAAACTTTTACTTCAGGGGAACTAGAACCCTTAAGTTCAACGTCATAACTTAGATTTGCAAATAGGGGAGTAGCTATTAATGAGATTAATAAACCTACGATAAGTACATACTTTTTTGTCATGGGAATCTCCTTTTTTATGTTGTCCTTAGGATAACACACTACTTTTGCTTCTAAAAGTCAATTATTGCTTTAACTGTGGCGCTATGGTAAATTTAATATATGGAACTTCCATTAGATGAAGAAGTATCAGATATAGCCGATTTCTTTAAAGTCTTTGGCGACTCTACCCGTTTAAAAATCCTTTTTGTTTTAGAAAAAGGGGAGCTTCCTGTGAATGCAATAGCATCAAAGTTAGGGATGCAACAATCAACTATTAGTCAACAACTAAAACTCCTTAGAGCATCGCGTTTAGTTGCCCACCGCAAAGAGGGACGAAGTATCTACTACCGCCTTAACGACGATCACATCGTTAAAATCTTAGCGATGGGCGTTGAACACTACGAAGAAACTTTAGGCTAAAGGATCCTCTTGTTGGGCTTTTAACCACCAATGGTGTGCTTGTAGTCTTATAGCGTTTATGTTTATAAACCCAGTACAATCAACAGGCTCATAGCCACCAGATTCTTCCATACTGCCCAGTTTTTCGTTGTATAAAGAGTAGGGGCTACTTACTCCAGCTGTTATAATGTTCCCCTTATAAATTGCAACTTTAGCAGTTCCTGTTATTAACTCTTGGCTTTTGTTAAAAGCAGCTGAGATAAAATCGAACTCGGGGCTAAACCAATATCCGTTGTAAATAAGTTCAGCAAACTTCGGCATTAACATGTCCCGTAGGTGCATAACCTCTTTATCCATACAAATGCCCTCTAAATCGCGATGGGCATGCCATAAGATTGTTCCACCAGGAGTTTCGTAAACACCTCTACTTTTAATTCCGATGTACCTATTTTCAACCATATCTACTCGCCCAATGCTGTTTTCATAACCTACTTTGTTTAAGTATATAAACAGCTCTAAAGGGTCGGTAATAGAGATGTTCTCTTTCTCATTGACAACTTTTACAGGAATTCCATCAACAAAATCAATAGAAAGGAGTGTTTCATAATCGTTTGCTTTATCAACAGAGAGGGTGTGAGAAAAAACCTCTTCAGGAGCCCTTAATTCGGCATCCTCTAAAATTCCAGCTTCGTGGCTGATGTGTAGTAGGTTCTCATCTTCACTGTAAGGTTTTTTAGTTGATGCTTTAATTGGGATATTGTGTTTTTGTGCATATGCAATCATATCACTTCTCCCTTCAAACTGCTCTAAAAACTCATTATCTTTCCAAGGGGCAATGATTTTAACATCGGGCATCAATGCGTAATAACCAAATTCAAAACGTACTTGATCGTTTCCTTTACCTGTAGCTCCGTGAGAGACATATAGAGTGTTCTCTTTTTTAGCTATCTCGATATGTCTTTTAGCAATAAGGGGGCGGGCTATAGCTGTACCAAGAAGGTAGCGCCCCTCATAAAGAGCATTCCCTTTTAAAGCGTGGAAGATGTAATCGGTGACTAACTCTTTACGTAAATCTTCTACATAAACTTTAGAAGCACCTGTTGCCAAAGCTTTTTCTTTGATTGCTTCAAAATCTTCATCTTGTCCAACGTTAGCAACATAAGCAATTACATCAAATCCTTTTTCTGCTAACCACTTTAAAATGACAGAGGTGTCTAAACCACCACTGTATGCCAATATTACTTTTTCTTGAGCCATATCGCCTCCATTTCCCCCTATTTTGCATAAAAATAGAATAAATGCAACACTTTCATGTATAAATATACATTAAAGGAGGCTCTATTTTAAGTTAAAGATAAGGTGTTGATCAGAAAGAGCAACTCTCTCAGTTGTTAAAGTTGGCTCGTTCTCATTCTCATTGAAGAGTTCGATATAAATGTAGTACGAATGATTTCTTTTAATCTCACTTTTATCGTAGCGAAGGGTAAAGTTCACTGGGAACTTTTGGGGATTTCTAATTGATTGATTTACTAGTAGAATGTCATCATCAGAATCAATTAAAGAGATCTCTAAGCGGATGCGAGAGGGGAAGTAGAGATTGTTAGGGTAATTTACAGTTCCCAAAACTACTTCAAAAGGAGTTTCATCACTTTGAGTAGGTTCTACTAAGGATATACAAGAGGTAATGAGAACTAAAATTAAAACTGGTATAACAGCTAATCGCATCTTTAATGACCTTAACTTAATAAGTTGGTTCTAACAATCCTACGGTTGACACTTTGTTAAATATACAATAAATCAACACATAGAGGGAGTAATATATCATGATTCGAACATTAAAAAGTGAACTATCGTCCAAAGGGGTTAGACCACTTAAACACCGTGTAGCTGTTTATCGCTACTTAGTTGAAAATCCAACACACCCAACTGTTGATGAAATCTATTGCTCTTTAAAAACTAAAATGAACTCCATCTCAAGGACAACTGTCTACAATGTTTTGAATCTACTAAGTGAAAAAGGGGTTATTCAACAACTTACTATTGATAAAACAGAGATGCGCTACGATGCTAATGTTGAAAACCATATCCACTTTAGGTGTAAGGTGTGTAACGAAGTTTTTGATTTACACACAACTCCTTTTCCCTCAATTACTATCCCAGCTGAGTTTGAAATTGATCAAACAGAGATTAATGTGAGTGGCATCTGCCCCACTTGTGCAAAAAATTAGGGGCTATAAGCCCCCAATTTTTTGAACTACTAATTAATTCCGTAAAGAATATCAAAGTAATCCATATCAGTTGATAAAATCTTATTAAGATTAGGAATAGTCTTTCTGTAAGACTCTAAGTTTCTCCACAAGGTGAAGAACTCAGGATCAGCCCCATATGCTTCGGCATAAATGTTTGTTGCCTCAGCATCGGCTTTACCTTTGATCTCTTCCGACTCTGCGTAAGCTTTACTGATAATCTTCTTTTTATCGTTCTCTTGTTTACCAATCCACCTTGAAAGTTGTCCCTCTCCATAAGAGCGGTAAGCTTCAGCAATCTGATTTCTCTCTTTAATCATCCTTTGGTAAACAGATTGAGTTAGATCATCACTGTAACGAATTTGTCGAATAACAATATCGATAATGTCTATTCCAAACTCTTTAGTAAAGCGATTGGCAATATCTAACATAGTTTGACTTAATCCCTCTCTTCCAATGTGAATCGACTCTTGAACTACATCTGTTCTAGTTAAGTTTCTAAGTTGATCTGCATCTTCCATCGACTCTACACTTTGAACTTGCTCATCAACTTTCATGTTGTTGATTTTGTTTGAGTTACGAACTGCCTCGTTGAGGTAGTTTTCACTAATAACAGTTCTTACTGTTGAATCGATAACATCATTTAAACGTAACAGTGCATTGGGAAGGGTATTTACTGATTGGTAAAATAGGGCAGGGTCCACAATTTTCCATCTAGCAGTAGCATCAACCCAAATAAATTGGTTCTCTTTTGTGGGAACTCTTTGGGCGTCACCATCCCAGCTCATAACCTTCTTAGGATATTTAACTACAGTATCTACTAAAGGTACTTTAATCTTCAGTCCTGCTGTATCGTAGTTGCTAACAATTCTACCAAAGCGAGTTACTACTGCAACCTCTCCTTCTTGAACTATAAAGAAAGGACCTAAGAGGATAAAAATTACTACTAAGACAACAAGTATTACTAAAGTTGTTACTAATTTTTTCATTTTTGACCCCCTAAGTTGCTTAATGGTAGGAAGTTATCAAGGTTTTTATCTATCAATGTTACATTTTGTGCAGAACTATTAGATAAAATTTCTTCCATTACCTCGATGTAAAGCCTTTGGGCAGTAATATCTTTACTTTGTTCATAAGCTTCTCTAACAGCGTTAAAGCGCTCAACATCTCCTGTTGCGTTGTTAACACGCTCAGAAGCATACCCTTCAGCTTTTTGAATCATTTGACTAGCTTCACCTTGGGCCTTAGGAATTTCACGGTTGTACTGCTCTTTACCTTCGTTAATAAGGCGGTTCATGTCTTGAATCGACTTGTTAACATCCTCAAAAGCGTCTTGAACCTCTCCTACTGGGGGGACAATGTTTTGTAACTTAACGGTAACAATTCTTACCCCGAATTCATACTTGTCAAAAATTCTTTGCATAATCTCTTGCGATTCAACTTCAATAGCAGTCCTTTCGCTCGACATAATTGCTAAAATGGGTAAATCTCCAACAAGTTGGTTAACAACTGATTGGCTAATATCTCTAATTGTTTTGTCCCGCTCTAATACGTTAAAGAGCCATTTAGCTGGATCTTCAATTCTGTACTGAATAACCCATTGAACATCAACAATGTTCAAATCTCCTGTTAACATAATTGACTCACCAGCAGTCGATCCTGATGGGGCAGTCATAAAGTTGTTACTTGAGTAAGGGTTATTTCCAAAGTTCATCGTTTGAACCACTTTGGTTGCAACGTTGTAGTTGCGTTCAATTCCAAAGGGGAGTTTAGTTTGTAAACCAGGTCCAACAATACGATTGAACTTACCGAAGCGTAAAATAACAGACTCTTCAGTTTGGTCAACCACAAAGAGTGAACTCATCACCAATAGAAATAGAAACACTATCCCTATGGCAGCTAAGATCAATTTTGGACTGAGGTTAAACTGGATACGGGGTGTTGATCCCGAATTGCTCATTGATTCCTCCTCGTTACACCTAAAGGTGTGACTACTTAAATCTAACTTAATGAGGGTGTAAGGTCAATTGAACAGCTCAATCGATTGAAAAAATACACATATAAAGCTATAGTAGCCCCTATGAAAAAAAGATTGATAACTTCAGCACTCCCATATGTTAACAACATCCCCCACTTAGGCAATTTGATTCAAGTGTTATCAGCAGATGCCTTTGCCCGTTTTTGCCGCTCTAAAGGGTATGAAACTCTTTATATATGTGGAACTGATGAGTATGGAACTGCTAGTGAAACAAAAGCTCTTCAAGAGAATATTGACCCAAAAGCTCTTTGTGACCGCTATTATGTGATTCATAGCGATATCTACAACTGGTTTGAGATTGATTTTGACCACTTTGGTAGAACCAGTAGTCAAAAGCAGACTGAAATAGTTCAAGATATCTTTAAAAGAGTTGATGAAAATGGCTATATCTTTGAAAAAGAGATTGAACAACTTTATTGTGAACACGACAAAAGGTTTTTAGCCGATCGCTACGTTACAGGAACTTGTCCCAAATGTGGTTACGAAGAGGCTAGAGGTGATCAGTGTGACAACTGTGGAACACTTTTAGATCCAACTGAGTTAATTAACCCAGTTTGTGGCATTTGTGGTAACACTCCAATTCTTAAAAAGAGTAAACACCTCTACATTGATTTGCCAAAGGCAAAACCAATGTTAGAAAAATGGATTGATGAAGCCTCTGTGAAAGGGTTTTGGGCTAAAAACGCAATTCAAACAACTCGCTCTTGGATTAGAGATGGCCTAAAAGAGAGAGCAATTACTCGTGATTTAAAATGGGGAATTCCAGTTCCCAAAAAGGGGTATGAAGATAAAGTATTTTATGTGTGGTTTGATGCCCCAATAGGGTATATCTCGATTACTGCCGATTACACAGAAAAGTGGAAATCGTGGTGGTTAGATGCTGCTGATGTAGAGCTTTTTCAATTCATCGGAAAAGATAACATCCCATTTCACACAGTTATTTTCCCAACTACCCAATTAGCCTCCAATCAAAAATGGACAATGTTGCACCACATGTCCAGTAGTGAGTATCTAAACTACGAAGGGGGAAAGTTTTCTAAGAGTAAAGGGGTAGGTATTTTTGGTAACGATGTACAAGAGACTGGAATTAGTGCCGATATGTGGCGCTTTTATATCTACTACAATAGACCTGAAAAAGCAGATGTCTTATTTACTTGGAAAGACTTTCAAGAGAAAATCAATGGAGAACTAATTGGAAATCTCTCCAATTTAGTAAATAGAACATTAACTTTTGTTAATCGCTACTACAATGGTGTTATTAAAGAGGGTCCAATTGACCAAGAACTTTTAGATAAGATTATCTTGTATGAAAAAGAGATTGATTCTCATTTAGAAAAAGCTGAACTTAGAGATGCTTTAAGAAAGATATTTGCCCTCTCCTCTGTTGGAAACAAAGCCTTTCAAGATGGTGAGCCTTGGAAAAATAGGGAAGAGAAGCCTGAAGAGACTGAAGTTTTACTAAGAACTTTACTATTTTTAATAAGAGATTTAGGGATTTTGATTGCCCCTTATATGCCAACAACTTCATTTAACATCCTCAATACTTTAGGATCTCCAAATGCAAAGTGGAATCAATTAGGCATTTACTCTCCAATTGAAAAGCTTGGTAAAGTTGAACACCTATTTAAAAAACTTGAAGATAAATTGATCGATGAACTGAGAACTCGCTATGCAGGGAGTCAACAAGAGCGTCAAAAGGAGGAACAAGAGGTGAACGATCAACCACTAGCACAACTATTTGCCGACAAAGTTACATTAAAAGTAAGCAAGATAGTTGAGGTGAAAAGACATCCAGATGCAGATAAACTCTACATCTTAACTTTAGATACAGGTAAAGAGGATCATACTACTATAGTTAGTGGTATTGTCCCATTTTATGAAATTGATCAACTAGAGGGGCGTAACATCGTTTTAGTTGAGAATTTAAAACCAGCTAACTTTAGAGGTGTTAAAAGTAGAGGAATGTTGTTAGCAGCTAGTGATCCAAAGGCTGCCCATCATGAAACTTGTGAAGTTATCTTTGCTGATGAAATTGAAGTTGGTAGTGAACTAAATCCTGAAAATACAACTGTTCCTACTGAAAGTAGAACCCAATTAAAACCTGATCTCTTTTTCTCACTCCCATTTAAAACTGTTGATGGGTTTGTAGAAATTGATGGACACAAAATTGTTCATCAAGATAAAAATTTAAGAGTCTTTAAATATGTTAATGGAGATGTAGGTTAGGCAATGATTATTACCAAGCTCAAAAGGATTTCTTTAAATGAGCTTAATTGTGATCTAGATCCTTATCAAAGCCCATTTTGGGCAAAAGTAAAATCTTTTAGTAATTGGAGTAGTGCCCCCTTTTCATTTGAAATAAATAAAAAGGGGCACTCTTTGTTAATACTATTAAAAAAACTTCCTTTAAATTATTACATTGCTTATGCCCCATTAGCTCCTCAAATAGAACTAGAGCAAGATAAATTTCTCCCTATTGTTGAACAACTAGGTGAAAAACTAACTTATCTTCTTCCTAAAAAAACACTCTTTATAAGATTTGACTTACCTTTTGGTTATTTTAATCACACTTCTAACAAACTCTTTTTCAACAACTACTCAGTGATGGTAGAAGCTACAGTTCGAATTAATTTAGAAAAAGGGTATGAGAAAATAAAAGAGGACTATAAAAAAAGAGCCATAAGAAATTTAAAAAAAGAGAATCTTACATTCAAAGTATCAAAAGAAGAGAGTCAGTTTGAAAACTTTTACTCTTTATATAAAAGTGAAGGTAAAAACCAACACTACTCTTTGAGATCTAAAGAGTATTTAAAACATATTCTAAATACAAAAGGGAGTGGGGCAGAGTCTAAATTATTTTTAGTTTACGATGAAAACACTTTAGTTGCTGCAGCTATGGTTTTAATTGGTTTAGAAGGATCTTATTACCTATATGGAACTACTAAAAAGGATTTAGATTATCCAGCAAGTTACCACCTCCAAAATTTTATAATAAAATACTTATCTGAAAATAATTTAAAGTTTTACGATTTAATGGGCATTAGTGGTCCTAATAACAGAAACCAAAACCTTAAAAACCTAGATTTATTTAAAACGAGCTTTGGAGGGGAGATCTTGTACCGCTATCCTTCTTCTGATTACATAATAAAACCAACTTTACACAAAATGTTTGTGAAAGTGGAAAACTACCGTTACAAAAAGCACCGATTAGTTTAACTTATTATAAAGTTCTCTAAATTGTTCCCCTCGATCAAATTCATGATTAAATATGCCAAAACTGGCAGCCCCTGGAGAGAGCACCACAGCTACTGTTTTATGAACATCTAAAGATTCAGTAGCCTTTTGGTATGCTGAGGCAAAAGCACTCTCCATTGAGTCAAAAGGGCCACTAAAGGGGATGTTCTCCTTTTTTAATAGAGGAAGTAGTTTGTTTTGGGTAAATGTTCCATCTAAGAGGTGGACATGCAAAGCATTCTTTAAAGGAGTAATCATTGCATCAACTTTTAAGTTTTTATCAGCACCTCCACAAACTAAATGAAAGGGCCACGGTATTGATAATAGGGTGAAATTCACAGCCTCTGGAATTGTTGCTGATGAGTCGTTGATAAAAACAATGTTGTTGTGAACTCCCAACTGCTCTTGGCGATGGGGAACTCCTCTGAAGGTATTTAAAGCACTTAAAATTTGTTTATTACCTAAACCTAAACTTTTACAAATAGCCCAAGTAGGGCGGTTACGCATAGTTTGTTCTAATGCACCACTAAAAGATTCAATAGTGCGTACATTCTTTAGGTTTTCAAACTCCTCTAAATCATTTTCACTAATAATTAAACGCCCTTTTTTGCCTCTTAATAAGAGCCATTTATCCTCTTTGTAACTGTTAAAGTCGGCATAAGTGTTTAAGTGATCAGCAAATAAGCTTGTTAGTAAAACTATTTTAAAACTTAAAAGTTGTTCTTTATCTAAGGTGTAATATAAATCTCTAATTTGCCAAGAAGAGAGTTCACATATTAAATATTCGGGCATCGGTTTTTCATCTACGTATCTTTTTTCTAACTCTTCCAATATTGCAAAACCACTAATTCCCATATTACCAAACTGTAAAGTTTCATGGTTAGCTTTATTAAGAATGTGAGCTGCAGTTGCTACAGTAGTTGTTTTACCTTTTGTTCCAGTAACTGCAATAGTTTTTATCTCTTTAGTTAAAGGGCTTTGCATTAAGTAGGTGATGTCTGTAGTAACTTTCTTGGCTAAAGACAGAAAAGGAGAGTCTATAGGAACAGCTGGATTTTTAACAACTAAATCTGCCTCAATAAAATCTTGTTGATCGTGTTTTCCACAAACAGCTTTAGCTCCTCGCTCTTTAAGTAAGCGTAACGGATCTCCAAGTTCTTTTTCACCTCTTAAATCGGTAATAGTTACTCGGTGTCCTTTGTTGAGAAAATAAGATGCAGCTGAAAATCCACCCCCAAGTGTACCCAGCCCATAAATCAATACCTTCATACCCACCTCAATAATACATCTAGTAGAATTAAACAACAACGATGAGAAGTTGTTACATTAAAATTATAAACTTGTTTACTGATATTGTCATAATAGATGACAAAAAATGGCTTATATTTTCCTAAAGATTCATCTAAGGTGTTGAAGATTTAGTAAGACCTAGATTAGTGATTTAATAGTAGCGTTTAAGTAAGCCTTTGGAGTAGAAGATATTCATTGAATGTTAAAAAATTTAAGGAGATTATTAGTTCTTGCTTATGCTACTCTTGACGAAATAGTCTCTAAATAGCATAATGGCGTGTCAACTTTCTGTATTTAAATTGATAATTTTATTATATTAGGAGCATAAAAGTGCCTTGCGGAAGAAAAAGAAAAAGACATAAGATTGCAACACACAAGAGAAAGAAAAAACTTAGAAAGAACAGACACAAAAATAAGAAATAGATAAGGCAGCTCAACTTAAAAGCCGCCATTTAGTTGGCGGTTTTTAATTGTCTTAACTAAATTTTGTGTTTTAGACCTCTTTATCCACATTAAGTGGATCAAAAACGTCCATAAGGAGGAGATATGAGAGAATATGAATTTACCGTCATCTTTGACTCTAATGAGGAAGAGACGGCCAAAGGTCTCGAATTAATTCTTGCACAATTCAAAAATGCAAACGTCGAGATTACCAAACAAGACGATATGGGATTGAGAAATCTTGCATATCCAATCAGAAAACAAGATAAGGGTCACTACTACTTTTTTGAGCTTAAAGCTGATCCAGCTCTAATTAACAATTTTAACAACTCTTTTAAATTGATGCTTCCAGTTTTAAAGTTCCTATTTGTTAACAAAGAGGCCTAAATCTTTTTACAGGAGTTAAACCATGGCTAATGATACCAATATCGTTGTGCTCATCGGTCGTCTTACCCGTGATAGTGAGCTAAAATATACTGGCGGCGGAACTGCCGTTGGGCGCTTTTCAATTGCTGTAAACCGAAATAAGAGGTCCGGTGATCAGTGGGAAGAGGAAGCACACTTTTTTGACATCACTGTTTGGGGTAGACAGGCAGAAGCCCTTAATCCCTATTTAACTAAAGGGAGACAAGTGAGCATCTTAGGCGAACTTCGCCAAAATAGATGGGAACAAGATGGGCAGCCAAGAAGTAGAGTTGAAGTTGTTGCTAACAACGTTCAGCTTCTTGCACCAGGTACTGGTGGGGGTGGGGGCAACTACACTCAACAAAGTTCTCAGCCAAGAGAGAGTGTTGAACAAAAGAGCTCAAACCAAGGCTTCCCAGGTCCTGAACAATTTGATGATGATATCCCCTTTTAGGGATAAGTTAGGAGAAAACTATTATGCGTGATGATAAAGACTTTGCCGATAGCGCAAGAGACAGAGATAGAGATGACTCTAGAGGTCAAAGACGTTTTAATCCACGTCGAGGACCATTTAAAAAGAAAGTATGTAAGTTTTGTACCCAAAACTTAGTAGCAGATTACAAAAACCCCGATATGTTACGCCGCTATGTTACCGAAAGGGGTAAAATTCTTCCTGCAAGAATTACAGGGAACTGTGCTAAACACCAAAGAGCATTAACAACTGAAATTAAAAGAGCTCGTGTTTTAGCTTACCTCCCATTTGATAAACAATAGGAGCTTAGTTGATGGATAAGGAGACGATGGTCACAATCAGATCGGGCCTACTTGCAGTAATTATCTCATTTTTTCTTTACAAGATGAGTGCAACGTCGACCCTTTTTATAATCCCATTGCTCTTTGTCGCCCCTAAGTTACCTAGCGATCGGTGGGCTTTAATTCCAGTCGGAGTTGTTGCTGTTGCTTTAACTGGCTACCATATAATTGGTTATGCTCCGGTTCTAAGTGAACCTTATATAAGTGGGACAATTTTAGTTGGCCTATTTTTACCAATAACCTTATTAGTTGGGACTGCCATCTTTATAATCATTAAACGTTCTACTATTGAGAAATTACTCTATGCAACTTTGTTTGCAGCCTTTTATGGGTTTTCTTTAATGATTTGGTTTAAGACAAATAGTGAAGTTGCCTCAGTAACTGCAGAAGTTTATTACCAAGCAGTTAAAAGTGCAATTCCAGTAGTCTTTTCTGAATCGCTTCCCTTAGGTTTAGATGAAAGTTCTATATTTGCCTCATTAGTAAAACTTATTAGGTTGGGCTTTTTACCCCTCTTTGTAGGACAATTTGCCCTCTCTGTTTTTATAACTAAGCAGATGCAAAATCGCAATAACGTCGAGTTTCAAGATAAGTTATCCAATTTTAGTCTTCCTGAAATTACCATTTGGCCATTTTTAATAAGCTTAACTTTAGTTTTGTTTAGCGCATTTATTAATATGGTACCAATTGAGACTTTAGGATGGAACATTGGAGGAGTCTTGTTACTTGCCTACATGGTACAAGGAATAGCAATAGTAACTTACTTAATTAGAAAAAAGAGTGAAATGATCAGTGCAACTAGGATTTACATTTTTGCCCTTATTCTAATGGTGATACCACCGATTAATGTACTCCCACTACTTGGACTACCCTTATTGGGTATTTCAGAGACGTGGGTCAAATTGAGAAAAGTTTGATAAGGAGAATGATTCATATGAAAGTAATATTAAACCAAGATGTCCCTAACCTTGGAGAAGAGGGGGATATCGTTGTTGTTAAAAGGGGTTATGGACGTAACTACCTCCTTCCAAAGGGGTTAGCTGTCCATTTTAATAAAGCAAACCAAGCAGTTTTTGCCTCTCGTGCTGAAGCTATTGAAAAAAGAAAAGAGGAAAAAAGAAAAGCTGCTGCATCTACTAAAGAGCGCCTAGATGATATGACTCTAACAGTTGTTGTTACAGCTGGTGATACAGGAAGGCTTTTTGGTTCTGTTACCAGTGCCATAATCCAAGAAGCATTAGCTAAAGAGGGCATTGATGTAGAGAGAAAGAGAATTGAAGTTGAAACTCATGCTATTAGAATGATTGGTGATTACAAAGTAAGAGTTCGCCTCTATGAAGGGGAGACTGCTGAGTTGAATCTAATTGTAACTAGCGAAGCTCTTTTAAAGAAAAAACAAGCTGAAGAAGCTGCTGCCAAAGCTGAAAGTGAAAAAGAAGAGATAGTTGCTGAAACTAAAGAAAAACCTAAGAAAACTACTAAAAAGGTTGAAGAAAAAGTAGAAGAGGTTGAAACTAAAGAAGAAGAAGTAGAAGAGAAGGAAGAAGATAAGGAGTAAGAGATGGCTTATGGGTCAACTGTTGGACGAGTTCCTCCTCACAACGATGAGGCTGAACGAGCTGTCCTTGGTGCTATACTTTTAAGTCATAGCGCCTTTAGTGAAGTTAGTGAGACCTTACGGAAAGATGATTTTTATAAAAGATCTCATCAAGCTCTTTACGATGCAATTATTACGTTTCATCAAGAGAACTACACAAAAACAATTGACCTAATAACCATAACTGACTACTTAAAAAGTAAAAACCTTCTAGATGAGTGTGGTGGGATGGCTTACATAGCTTCTCTAACTAGTGATGTTCCCACCACAACCAACGCCACCTACTATGCCGATATTGTCCGCTCCTATTCATTAAGAAGAATCTTGTTGGATGTTGGTTCTAAAATGCAAATTGATGCATTTGATGAATCCCAAAACATATCTTATCTACTAGATGAGAGTGAGCAAAGATTAAGTGATGTTCAAGCAACCACTGGTTCGTTTACCGACCGCTACTTAGAAAGTTCAACATTAGTAAACAAAACAGTAGATAGGCTAATGGAGCGGGCCAAACATGGCAATAAAGATGGAGTTAAATCAGGTTTCCAACAACTTGATGAGATGACTGGAGGCTTTCAGCCTTCGGAGTTCATCGTCATTGGGGCCCGTCCATCAGTTGGAAAGACTGCCTTTGCCATCTCAATGGCAATAGATATCGCCATTAGAAGAAAAATACCAACAGGCTTTTTCTCAGCTGAGATGACAAGCATGGCGATTATGGAGAGGATTTTAGCAGCAGAAGCTCACGTTGATTCAAAAAGAATCCGTTCTGCAATCTTAAGAAACCAAGATATCAGCAGCATCATCGATGCAGCAAGTAGAATTTATGAAGGGAAACTCTACTTACAAGATACACCAAACATTAAGCTTTTTGATTTAAGAACCCAAGCTCGTCGAATGAAAAGGGAATTTGATATTAAAATCTTATTCATAGACTATATTGGTCTTATTAATCCCGAATCAAATCCCAATGTTCCACGCCATGAACAAGTTGCTGAAATCTCCCGTTCGCTAAAAGCTTTATCAAGAGAGCTGCAAATTCCTATTGTAGCTTTATCACAAGTATCTCGTGATGCAGAGGGTAAAGAGCCCAACTTGGCTAACTTAAGAGACTCAGGTTCAGTTGAACAAGATGCCGATGTAGTTATCTTATTACACCGAGATCGGTTAAGCACATCAGACTTTGACCAACAAGAGCAACAAGAGAGCTTTGAAGGTTTTCCTGTCCAAGAGACTAAAGTTATCTTAGCTAAACAAAGAAATGGAGAGACCGGAATTATTACTATGGGATTTCAGAACCGTCTGGTTAGGTTTGTTGATTTAGAACGGTGAAATTAAACTAGAAAACAAAAACTTTAAATCGGTAGAGACAACAAAGATCATCAATAATAGTAAAATAACTAGCCCCACCTTTTGAAAATTTAAATACAAAGACATTGGTAATCTCTTACCTCTTATTAACTCCACAATGTTTAAAAGTATGTGACCTCCATCTAAACCAGGAAGGGGTAGGCAGTTTGCTGCAGCCAATGAGATACTCACTAAAGCAGTAACGTGTAGAATTGCTCTAATGCCACTAGTGCGCATAGAACCAATTATATAAGAGATTCTAATTGGACCCGCTACTGAGTTATCTACATCACTTTTAGTTGAAAACAGAGAAAAGATTAATTTAAAAGTTTCAATAAATTGTTTAGAGGTCTCTACTAGGGCACTTTTTATAGAGCTAAAGATGTTTTGTCCTTTAAGTTGTTTAAACTCTTTATCAAAATCAAATCTTAGTTCAATATTCCCATTGGGATCTCTTAGAGGGGTAAAAGAGATCTCTTTAATTTGGTTTGAACTTTTTTGAACTACTAAATTAATTGAAGAGGGATTAGTGGCTAATACAGTTAAAAAATCAAAGCTGTTGTTAATCTCATAATTATTAAAAGAGATTATTCGATCTCCAATTTCTAAATTAAAAAGGGCCTCAATGCCATTGGGATCAATGTCACCCACAACGGGCTCTAAATAATAACTCACTCCAAATAAGATTTTATTTAACTCTTTGTTGTAAATCCCTTTTTGAGAAAATTTTAACTCTTTGTTATCTCTGATGACAACAAACTCAACAACTTCATTTTTATTTTTACTTAATAAAGATTCAATTTCTTCAAAATCGTTAACTTTATTTCCATCAATTGAAATTATTGTGTCGCCAGTTTTGAAATTAGTTGCGTTGTTGTTAGGACCAAAAAGGGTGGGGTAATCTTGGGCAACTACTATTTGATTAGGATAAGAGATAGTAGTGTAGTTCATCATAAAAAATGGGGTGAACACTACAAAAGCAAAGATTAAATTGAAAAAAGCCCCAGCGATATAAACAACTATTCTTTTAAATGGGTTTACTGCAAAAAGGGAATTTTCCCCCTCGGAGGCAATTTGGCAATAGCCTCCTAGTGGAAAGATGTTAAGGCGGTACTCAACCCCATTGCTTCTCCATTTTTTAATAGCTTTACCAAAACCAATAGCAAAGGTTTTAACTTTTACATTAACGAGCCTAGCGGCAAGAAAGTGGCCACTTTCGTGCACTGTTATCATTAAAGCAATGAGAAAAATCCCTATAATAAAAGAGATGATAGAGGCCACTAACTTAACTCCTTCACTATACTCCATCCAATTGAGTGAGAGAGTCTATTAATCTCTAACACCTCATCAATTGAGTTAATTGTTGTTGGATATTGTTTATCAAGAGCCTTAGAGACAACAGTAGGAATGTCGTTAAACTTAATCATGTTTTGAACAAAGGCTTCTACAGCAACCTCATTTGCCCCATTGTAAACAATAGAGGAGGCTTGTCCCTCTTTGGCACACTGGAAAGCTAACTTTAAAAGGGGGAACTTCTCATAATCTGGTTTTGAGAAATTTAGATTTAAATTAGTAAAATCTAATTTTTTAACTAAATTTTCCAAAACAACGCTCTTCTCTTTTAAAGCATTCATAACAGGGAGTGTCATGTCAGGTGGCGAGAGTTGAGCAAACAAGGAGCCGTCTGTTAATCTCACTAGTGAGTGAACTATTGATTGAGGGTGGATAACAACTTCAACTTTTTCTGGGGAGTAATCAAATAAGTTAACTGCCTCAATTACCTCTAACCCCTTATTGGCATAAGTAGCTGAGTCTATTGAGATCTTAGGACCCATTGACCAAGTTGGATGCTTTAAAGCCTGTTCAACAGTTACATCTTTAAACTTAGAGGCATCTAGGTCTTTAAAGGGGCCTCCACTGCCAGTGAGCACTAAAGTGTCAACTCGATCCTTAAAAGCGTTTAAAAGAGCCCACAGGGTGCTGTGCTCACTATCAACAGGGATTATCTTAACCCCTTTTGATTCAGCTAATTTAATAAGGATTCTTCCGGGAGCCACCATTGACTCTTTATTGCTAATGGCTAAGTTCTTACCACTAGAGAGTGTCACATAAGAGGGCACTATCCCATTAGAACCGCTGATTGCATTTAAGACGATATCGGCTTCTACATTCTCAATCATCTTAACTAGTCCCTCTCTTTTTTTATAAAGAGTTCCATCAAAACTTATTTCTGAATAGTTCTTATTTAAAGCTATATTTTTACAATTGAATTTATTTGCTAAATCAACAAGTTTCTTTGCATTTGAGTAAGCACTTAAGGCTACCACCTCAAACTCCCTCTCAAAAGAGGCTAAAGCATTTAACGCAGTAGTCCCAACACTGCCAGTTGCACCTAAGATGATAACCTTTCGTCTCATAAAATTGCCCACTTAACCGATTATTAATATCATTAAAACATAGATAGGGGCACTAGCTAACAAAGAGTCGATCGAATCTAAAATTCCCCCTCTCCCCATAATTATAGTTCCCGAATCTTTTACATTTGCCCCCCGTTTGAAGACTGATTCAATCAGATCTCCAACATTGCTAACGATTGCAATAACAAAACCAATAACCAAAGAGTAGGGGAGTCCAATCATTTCTCTCATTGGTCTAATGAAGTAAACGTAGGCAAAACTGATTGCCATAGTACTAGCTATTCCACCTATAAAGCCTGCTAATGATTTGTTTGGGCTAACTTTAAAGATGTTTCTATTGTTTGACCCTAAGCTCATTCCAAAGATGTAGGCAAATGTATCATTTCCAAAAACCAACAAAAATAGGAATAAAAGTAATAAAGTGGCCTCTTTGAAAAAGAGAATCTTTACTAAAAATATTGATAAAAACCCAGGATAAATTAATAGAAAGACACTTCGGGCAATTCTTTTTAAAGATTTTTCATAATTATCTTTAATTCCCCAAAATATTTCTTTAAAGAAAGCGATCAAAACAAACGCAATGAATAAAAATTCAGCTAACTCAACTTTAAGATAGTAACGTAGTTCAAAGTAGTGAACTAATGGTAGTAAAGGGACTAAAAAGTAGGCAACTAGAGGCTCACTCTCTGTGAAAAGGAGGTTGCGCATCTCATAAGAGCCCACACCAATAGCCAAAACAACCAAAACAACAAATCCTAAGTGGTTGTAATAAGGTAAGAAGTAAATTAAAGAGAATAAGGCAGGAACCGCTGTCAAAGTTAAAATTACCCTTTTTGCCAATGGTTTCACTATACTATCCCCCCAAATTTCCTCTGTCGCTTTAAATAATCATTTAAAGCTGTATGTAGATGCTCTTTGTTCCACTCAGGCCATAAACTCTCATAAAAAGCTAATTCAGCATAAGCAGCATCCCACAATAAAAAGTTACTTATTCTTTTATCACCACCGGAGCGAATAATCAAATCGACTGGAGGGATAAAATTTAAATCTAAGTTCTTAGAGATATCTTCTTCACTTATCTTTTTTCCATTAGAGTTTTGTAAAAAGCGATTAACGGAGCGCACTATCTCATCGCGCCCTCCGTAGTTTATAGCTAAACTAACTGTGATCTTGTTGAAATCTTTAGTAAATTGTTGGGTAGCCTCAATTGCATCTTTCGACTTTTGATCTAGTAAAGAGATATCTCCTCTAACTAAAATTCTAGATTGCAACCTTTGATAAAGGTCAAACTCGCTGTAAATGCGAGTTGCCATTAAGTTCATCAAGTAAGTTATTTCATCATTTGGTCTTTTCCAGTTTTCAGTAGAGAAGACATAGTAGGTCACATAAGGTATTTTAAGGTTGGCTGCCTCAGTTATTACCCTTTTGGCAGCCTTTACACCCTCAAAATGGCCAGCTTTGCGAGGCAGGCCCCTTTGGGTAGCCCACCTGCCGTTGCCATCCATAATTATACCAATGTGACGAGGCAGTTGAGAATGTTCTAAGTTCGCTTCTAGATCACTCACACCTAAATTTCCAAAATCTCTTTCTCTTTCTCATTGGCTACATCGTTGATTTGGCCAATATATGTATCGGTGAGTTTTTGGATTTTCCCCTCTAAATCTTTTAGTTGGTCCTCAGAGATATCTGAAGATTTCTCTAACTTTTTACCTTCATCAATTGCCTCTCGTCTAATGTTGCGAATAGCAACACGACTTTGTTCAGCAATTGCCTTAGCATTTTTTGCCAACTCTTTACGTCTTTGTTCAGTTAAAGGTGGGAAGTTTATCCTAAGAATCTTCCCATCATTGTTGGGATTCAAAGAGAGTTCCGATTTTAAAATAGCTTTTTCAATCGGAGCTAAAAGAGCTTTGTCCCAAGGTTGAATTACAACTAAGCGGGCCTCGGGAAC
>Ga0265293_10003618_pt1 | contig 28497 bp, 24 predicted proteins | sample Munlanlewell138R_FD_192505 | JGI IMG/M metagenome (GOLD analysis project Ga0265293, IMG submission 192505) | Leachate microbial communities from a municipal landfill in Southern Ontario, Canada - Leachate well 138R | ecosystem: Engineered > Solid waste > Landfill > Unclassified | place: Canada... | reverse complement strand
CTTCTAAAATGGAATACACTTTCTTTGAGAATATGTACATAATTACAGGTAGAGTTGATAGTACCAATATATATTGGAATAATGAGATAGTAGAATGGAAACCAACTCAGAAGACAGGTGTAGCTGAACTAAACTGTCATATAGCAGAGCAGGAGTTAATCTGTGACTAAAGAATACCTCCGTTATATCAATAAATGATATAATATCCACAATAATGGATTCTAATCGTAAGCAAATAGACGAGATTAAAGATAGGCTTGATATAGTTCAGGTTGTTGAAAAATATGTAAAACTTAGGAAAGCTGGAAAGAACTACTCTGGACTATGTCCTTTTCATAGTGAAAAAACCCCCTCTTTCATTGTCAGCCCAGATCTTCAAAGATACAAATGCTTTGGTTGTGGAGAAACGGGTGACATTTTTAACTTCGTCCAAAAGATTGAAAATTTAGATTTTGTAGAGGCATTGGAAAAACTTGCCAAAGAAGCTGGAGTAACTTTAGAAAGGAAAAAGACTAATTACAAATACAAAGCCTTAGAAGAGATTAATTACATAGCTGCAAAATATTACTACAATGAGTTAAAAAAAGAAAAACAGGCGTTAAAATATCTTTTAGATAGAGGGTTTACCAAAGAATCTATCAAAAACTTTGGAATTGGCTATGCTCCTAAAAGATCCAACTTAAAAAAGTTCTTACTTAAAGAGAAAACATTTTCTACAGCTGATTTAGTAACATCAGGTCTTTTTAATAAAGGAGAGAAAGGTATAAAAGAGAAATTTTTTAATAGAATAATGTTTCCTATTAGATCAAGAAGAGGTACTGTTATAGCTTTTACAGGAAGAGTGCTGCCTGATAACAAATGGGGTCCTAAATACCTAAACTCCCCTGATACACCAATTTTTCACAAGAGAGAGAATCTCTTTGGGCAATATGAATCAAGACAGGAGATAAGGAAAAATGATTTAGCCATAATATGTGAAGGCTCTACAGATGTGATATCAGCGCATCAATTTGGGATTAAGAATATTGTAGCTCCACTAGGAACTGGGTTGACAAAAGAACAACTCGAGAATCTCTCTTTACTAACTAAAAATATTCTCTTTCTTTTTGATAATGATAGAGCAGGCCATGATGCTTTAATAAGAGGTTTTAAGATAGCATCTGAGTTGAAATTAAACCCTTACGCCGCTACTACAGAACCTTACAAAGATATAGACGAACTACTTCAACAGGAACCTAAAAAATTTAATCAAATAATAAAAAATAAAAAGGAAGCTTTTTCTTCAATTATTTCTAATATTGCAGAGGACAGAGATCTAAGCAAACTAGAGAATGTTACGTATATAAAAAATTATATAAGTCCTCTTCTAGATGCGGTCTCTGATGAATCTACAAAACAGCTATATTTTCACAAGGTCGAAAAGATGCTTAAATTAAAGCCAAATCAAATTTCAATTTCTCCTAAAATCCGTGAAACCAATTGTTACAAACCCCATAGGAAGAATTCATCTCATAGTCCATATAGTATTAACTATATCAAATACCTGCTACTCTTGGATGATATGACCAGTATAAATCTCCTTCCTCAAATCTATATAGATGATAAAATCGTTTTAAAAATATATGAAATTATTTTAGAAAACAAAAGTAAAAAGAGAGAAATTCTTTATGAAAAAATCAGAAAAAACAAAGACGTATCTACTCTTTTTGAAGATATTATCTTTAATCTAACAGATGTTCCTCAAACCCAGAAAGAGATTAAAGAACAAATCGAAATTATCACTAAGAAGATAAAAGAAGAATATTACAAAGGGAAACAGAAAGAATTAAGTATGAAAATTGCAATTGCTGAGGAGAATAATGATAATGTGAAATCGGAGAAATACCTTCAAAAATTAATGAAAGTAAATAAACTGTTAAAAGAGTTAAAATGATTGATATCGCAGAATACGATCTTTTCGACTACGACTACTCTAAATACTGGGAGAAGAGAGCTTATGAGAACCTTGCAGAGAAAAACCTCCTAAACAAGATTTTTCTAAACAAGGGGGGCTATTGGTTTTTAGATATAGGAGGTTCCTATGGAAGACTTACATCCACCTATTATGATAGCTATAACAAACCAGTAATAATAGATTACTCTTTAAAAACTTTAATTAAAAACAGAGATTTCATTAAAACTAAGTATCCAAATACCGAATTAATTGCTGCAAATGCATACAAGATGCCTTTTAAAGAAAACACTTTCGATGGAGCATTAATGGTCAGGGTAATTCATCATATCGAAAAACCAGATATATATTTTAAAGAGCTAAACAGAATTATGAAAGGCAACTCCTCATATATCCAAGAATTTCCAAACAAAATACATATAAAAGCTGTCTTTAGAGCCTTAATGAAGCTGGATTTTAATTTGTTCAAACGGGAGCCGTATTTACAACCACAAATAACAGGTGAGGAAGGCTCAAATAAGGAATATAATCATATTTTTTACAATTATCATCCAAAACACATTAAAAAACTCTTAAAAGAAAATAATTTCAAAATACTTAGAAAATACGGCTGTTCATATCTTAGATCACCTTTTATCAAGAAAATGTTAGGTGAAAACTTAATGATTTTTATAGAAAAAATTATGCAAAATACTCTCTCTTGGACAAACATCTCACCTAGCATATTTTTAGACACGCAGATAAAAAAAGACAGTAAAAAAGATGGGCAAACTCTCAACCTAGCAGACATATTAGTCTGTCCTTCATGCAAAAAAAGCTTAACATACAAAGGAAGTAACTTAGCTATTTGCAAAAAATGCTCGAAAAATTTCCATAAAAAAGATGATGTTTGGGATTTTAGAATTAAATAAATGAAAAGAAAGAAATCCTTAGGACAAAATTTTTTTATTAACAAAAACCTCTCAAAGCAAATCGTTGAACTGGTGTTGAAAGAAAACCCAGATATTATTGTAGAAATAGGCCCAGGAACTGGCTCTTTTACGAAAGAACTTTATCAAAGTAAAGCTAGGTTAATCCTAATAGAAAAAGATAATGAATTGTATCAAAATCTTCAGTATGCCTTTCCTCAATCACAGATAGAAAACTATGACTTCTTAGAATGGAACTTAGATAATTTAAAAAAATACACAGACAAGAAAATACTGTTTTTTGGCTCTCTTCCATACAACATAAGTAAATTAATAATAAAGAAGATAGTAGAATCCGAACATTTTAAAAATCCCGCATTCTTTATAATCCAAAAAGAGGTTGCAGATAAATATATTGCTGAAAATCCTAACAGTAATCTACTCTCTTTAAAAACAAAAATATATGCTGATACGGAAAGAATATTTAATATATCTCCAGATTCATTTAGACCTAAACCAAAGGTAGATAGCTCTTTTATCATGTTTTCTCCGAAAGAAAAAATTGAAGATATAGATGTAGTACAATTAAAAAAATTCTTGCAAATCTGTTTTAAACAGCCTAGGAAAACATTAAAGAACAACCTAAAAGGTGCTTATCCTAATCTGTCTAAAAATAACATAAAGGGCTCATTTGAAAAACTTTTGACAAAAAGACCTCAACATCTCTCTTTAGAGGAGTTTCTCTTTCTTTACAACAATCTTTAGGATCTTTTGATATAATTCTATGATAATGAAAAAAAGAAAGATTAAAGAACAGGAGGAGGAACAACAGCTTAATCTTGGGATTAAAGAACCTTTTAGAAATAGGTTTTCAAAAATAAGAAATGAGATTTCATTAACAATCCTAAAGTTTGAGGTTAAAAAATTTCTAAAAGATCCTTTACTGTGGGCATCTATCGTTATAAATACTGTGTTAATAGGCCATCAGGCATATTTAATCCTTAATAATCGTGAGAGACTTCCTGTATATTTACCAATATATCGCTACTTTATCTCTATACCTCATAAATTAATTGAGAAAGAGTATATTGTTATATTCCCCATTATATCCGTCTTTTCTTTCATACTGTCTTTAATTTTTACTTCTAGGTATTATAATACAGAGAAAGATTTAACTAAGTTTTTACTGCTTACTTCTTTACTTTGTACAGTTGCACAATCAATTATATTAATTTATTTAACAACATTCTTTTAATATGGATTTTTCATTTGCAACAAAATATTTAAACGCTTTACTAAGGTTTACCCCGAAATTTCTCACAAACACACAGTATGAAAAATATATTCAATTTTGGCCAATATTTTTAATAGGCTTCTTCTTCGCTCTTTTTGTAACCCCTATTATTGGTAAGATTGCCCTAAAACACAACATTACTGATAAGCCAGGGGAGAGAAAGAGAGGAAGGGAATTTGACAACCCTCTAAAAGCCATACACGAGGGAATAACACCGACATTAGGAGGATTAGCTATCCTTATCCCCATATTAATTGTCATGCCTCTATTTTTCCGACTAGATAGCTTCACAATACCAATCTTTCTAGCTCTCTTTGTCCTAACAATAGGGGCAACCCTTGATGATATTTTTGTACTACCCTCTAAAGTACAACTGATTTTTCAGGCTATCGCGGCTGGGATTATAACTCTTTCGATATTAAATATCTCTTCAATTCCTTTCCTAGATATAGATTTAAATATGCTCAGTTACAATTTCTCGCTATTTGGTATTCAACAATCTATCTCTCTACCTGGTGATATTTTCCTTTTCCTATGGCTACTTGTATGTATAAATGCTGTTAAATGGACAGCTGGTTCTCCTGGAATTATTGAGGCAAATTCTCTTGTAATATTCTCTTTAATTTTCATTATCTCTGTTAGATACAACTCAATGTTCTCCTCTACCTTAAGTATTTTTGCTGTAGGAGGTTTACTGATATTTTTACTTTTTGCATTACCTCCTCAGAAGATATTCACTGGCTCTTCAGGAAAATCCGTCTATGGTTTTCTAATATGTATTTTAGCTATAGTGGCAGATACTAAGATTTCTACCACTGCTATGCTTTTAATACTCCCTCTTGTTGATTTTGTATACGTAATTGTTAAAAGATATCTAACTTACAAACCTAAAGGCTTTGGAGAATTAATGAAGATAAGCGGATTAGATCATTTTCACCACCAACTCATCAAGTTAAATCTCTCTAGAAAGCAAGTAGTATTGATTGAAACCTCTATTACACTTCTTCTGGGCTCTTTTGCTATTCTAACTACTGGTGCTATCAGGTACTTTACCTTAATACTCTCTCTTTCCTTAGGTATAGCTTTTGTGGTATACACCAACATTAAAGCATCAAAGAAACAGGAAAAAGAACAGAAAAAACAATCTCCCGAGTCTAAATACTCATACTAGAAAACAGTTTGGCTAAACTATGGGGTGTGGAAACTTGTCCATATACCCCATATAATAAAAGTGATGAAAAACAGCAAAAAGGTGATTTTAATAATACTTGGGATATTGATACTTTCAGTCTTACTTTACTTTCTCCCTATAAACAAAATAATTGGAAGATTGCCTTTAATAAACCGGTTTTACAATAATACTAGCTTGGAGATTCTTGTTAAAAAAGGTAAAGCTAAAGTTTGGATAAATGGGACAGATTATGGGGAGACACCAACTTCTTTGGAAAACTTACCTGAAGGGAAATATCTAATTGAATTAGAAAAAATTGTTGATAACGGTGCTTTTTACAAAAAGCAATCTTTTAATATAGATCTTGTTAGAAATACCTCTGCTAGAATAGATTTAGAGATAGGGCCTGAGGATATACTGCATGGAATAATACTGTACTATACTCCCATTAGCACTTCCTCTAAAGAGGGCTTTTTAGCAGTGAGTAGTAATATAGAGGGGGCAAAAGTATTTGTAGATCAAGAATTTATCAAAGCATCTCCTGTTACTAATATGGCTTTGAGAGAGAGTCAGTATGATGTTAAAGTAATAGTACAAGGACACGAAGATGTAGAAGTCCCTGTTTTAATAAGAAATAATTATGTATTGAATTTGAAGACATATCATTTCCCAATACCTATAATTTTTGATACTTTAGATACAGAAAATGAGTAACCTTAGATTAAATAAAATTAAATCACAGACTCCCATATCTATAATAATTCATGGGGGAAACCGAGTTGGGTATCTAACTGCAAAAACACTGATAGAGCAAGGTTGTTATGTCGCCATTATTGATAAATTTAATAGCCAGACGAAAAAATATCTTACAGAACTTAAAAAATCTGAACTATTTGATTTTTTTGATTTTAGAGGTTTTAACTCTCTATTTAAAAATCTTAAAAGGTTTGACTATCTCTTTTACTTTTTGAATGAGAAATTACTTCAAGAAAGCAATTTTGACAGTAAAGAATTCCTCACAGAAAGCAAAATATTAGAAGATTCTCTATTAAATACCAAGAAACATAATGCTAAATTTTCATTAATAACAGATCTAAGCTTAAACAGGAAATTAGCCAATATTGTAAACAGTACCACACACTCTTCTCCTTCTCCATATTCAAATATTGAACTTCAAAAATATTGCGAGACTCTAACAGCAGAATTTAAAGACAAGTCTAATCTAAATTTGCGGATATTAAGATTGGGCACTGTAATAGGTAAAGGTATTGATAAGATTGGCTCTTCTACTATCCACGAACTTCTTCTAGATGCTACCCAAAAAAGTCAAATAACGATAAAAGGAGAAGGGTTGGATATTCATACCTTAATTCATGAAAATGATGCAACATACGGCATCTTAAAACTTACATTCACCGATAATACAAAAGGAGAAGTCATATCCCTTGCAAATGAAAACGACTATACAACACTTTCCTTAGCTTACAAACTCTTAGAGCTTAACACAGAAGCTCAAACTATACGTTTTGTCGAAGATCCTGATGACCGCTTCTTAATACAGGATCTCTATGTCCCTGCCCCTCATGCTAAAAAATTCGGCTGGGTACAACAGGTATCATTAGAGGAAGGTTTGATAGAACAGATACAGAATTACTATGATTCTTCAAACAAGACATGGGCATATGATAAAGATCCCTCTAAGAAAAAACCTTTGACTAATACAGTTACTCTAGGGAAGACAAAACTAGGAGAGTTCTTTTCAAGTATGTTTGCCCCTGTAAAGAAAATGAGAGAGCGCAAAGAAAGAAAGAAAGTAAACTACAAAAAACTACTTACAACATCTAGTATTACCTTACTCTCTCTTCTGCTTGTATACTTCGTTCTCTATCCCATTATTGGAACTGGTATCGGATTACTGATAATAAATAGGGCTGGGAAAGATTTAACTACCTCCGTATTAGACTTAGATGAGACAACTAGTAAAAACAATATTGAAAAAATAGAGAAAAATGTAGACAGAATATCAGAAAGTGTAAATAATCTTTACTGGCTTTTCACAATAACAGGGAAAAGAGATCTTTATGATAATACAACTAGGCTAATTCTTGCTTCTCAATACACAGTTCAGGGAGCATCAGAGTTAATAACCGCTCTAACACCACTTTCTGCCTACATTCGAGACTTTGAGTCTGCTTTAGATTTTCAAACATCTTCCCCTACAACAACAAGAGAGTACAGAGAGTATTTAAAAGAGATAGAAAAAAATTCTTTCAAACTAGATGAAGCTACATACAGAATTTCCCTAGCTTCTGAGATAATTAAGAACCTTAATACAACAGTCTTTCCTAAAGTATTACAAGACAAAATCATAGATATAAAAAGACTAGTTTCTGAATTAGAAGAAGGAACCCTAGCTTTCAGCGAAACTGTCAATTTTCTACCTGAAATATTAGGAGTAAATGAAAGGAAAAGATATCTAATATTCTTTCAAAACGAATCTGAATTAAGAAGTTCTGGAGGATGGCTCTCAAGCTACGGTATTGTCGGTATAGAGGGTGGCCAGATAAGAGAGCTCTTTGTCGATGATATATATAATGCTGATGGAGCTTTAAAAATACAAAACAAAAGACACACTCCCCCTAAATCAATGACCAATGCTTTAGAAATAACTGACTGGCCACTATCTCTTGTTAACTGGTATCCTGACCTATCAGATAGTATGGTGGAGGCAGAACCTTTCATTCAAGACTTAGGTAAAGGGAATAGAATAGATGGTTTAATAACTGTAGATGTTGCCTTTATACAGAAACTTTTGAACAAGTGGGAGGGAATAGAGGTCCCTGGAGAAACAGAGCTTGTGACTAGTGATAATCTCTATGACAAAATATTTGAGATGCATAGAGAATTTACACCAGGCTCTACACAGAAGGCTACATTTCTTGCTAATTTAGCAAATGAAATAGTTAAAAAACTTCTCTCTATGAGTATTTCAGAACTAATCTCAACAGGAGATATATTAGAAGAAAGCCTTAATGAGAAACACTTACAAGCTACATTTAAAAATACTCAAGCCTTTAATTTCTTCAACTCTAGAAATTGGGCAAACTCCCTAGATTCAAGATACAACAATGCTCCAATAGCTATTGATTGGAATTGGGGAGCAAACAAAGCTAATCTTTACCTAGACAAAAACTATACTTTAACAATTACTGTTAGAGATACTGATACAATAGATTTTTTCTACTCTATTGCGGTAGAAAATCTGTCTACTTCTGAAATATATCCTGAGGGAGACTATGTTAACTATCAGAGGATATACATACCCCCAGAAGCCACTGTTTTAAGAATTAACGGCATGGAGGAGAATGATTACACCGTTTACAAGGAAAGTGGTTTTAAAGTTATAGGAGGATGGTTTAACACACCTATACGCTCAACCAACATGTTAGAGGTAGGGTACAGAGTTGAAAGAAGTAGCGATAGCGCTAATTTCCCTATTAAAATACAGGAGCAGAATGCTTTCCTTAACCTAAACCTATTCAAACAACCAGGAGAGAAAAGACATGCATACAGAATAGATTTATCTTACCCTTCTACATGGAGCTTAGAAAATTCAGGAGACCTTAACAGCATAAGTAACCAGCTATCGGGAAGATTTGAGTTAAATAAAGATTTAACATTTCCAATCGTTTGGAAAATTCCTAACTAGACAAAAATCTTAGATTCCTCCTTTAGCTTAATGTATATATCTAATATTTCTTCAGGAGAAACTTCTTTTCTGTTAGCAAACTTCTTTATCTCTTTTACTGTAAGATCCGTATTTATTGGAACTCTATTACTAATTCCCAAAGGAGCAACAAACGTTGCCATGTTTTTAGATTTACAATTGTGACAAGAAAAGTGTATAATAGCCAATATTCTAGTATTCTGGATAATATTAATATCTTCTGTAGTATAAGGAGTACCACACTTGTCACAGAACTTTGCAATAGAATCTAAAAAAAACTGCTTCTTTTCTAATGTGTTATTATCATTATTATCCATATTTTAAATTATATCATATGTAGAGAATGAGAGATAAAAGCAAAGCGATAAAATTTTTAATTAAAAAAGGGAAAGAGCAAGGATTTCTGACTCAAGAGGATCTGTTAGATGTATTTCCTACAATAGAGGAGAATATAGAATTACTTGATGAAATATTTGAAAAACTACAAAAAAGCGAGATAGAAGTACTAGAACCTGAAGATGATATTGATGAAGAAGAACAGGAGATATTGACCCTTGAGAAAAAGATTAAAATACTTAAAACCATACAAACAAATATATCCACTGATGCAATCAGATCATATCTCTTTGAAATAGGGCGAATCCCCCTACTAACAGGAGAAGAAGAGGTAATCCTTGCTAAAAGAATAGAGAAAGGAGACGATGAAGCAGAACAGTTACTTATCACAGCAAATCTTAGATTGGTTGTTAGTATTGCAAAAAAATACAGCAAAAGTAACTTAGAGCTCCTTGATTTAATCCAAGAGGGAAATATTGGTCTAATGAGAGCTGTTGAAAAGTTTGACTATACAAAGGGTTTTAAGTTCTCTACTTATGCTACTTGGTGGATAAGACAGGCAATAACAAGAGCAATAGCTGATCAAGCCAGGACTATCCGTGTCCCCGTACATATGATTGAAACTATAAATAAATTTAACAAGGTTACTAATAATCTAGCAACTAAATTAGGAAGACCCCCTACCGATGAGGAAATTGCAAAAGAGATGGATATAGAGCCAGAGAAGATAGCTGAGATTAGAAAGATTAAACAGAATCCTACATCCTTAGCTACCCCCATAGGAGAAGAGAAGGATAGTAAGTTACAAGATATCATTCCAGACGATTGGTCACAATCACCAGAGGATTATGCCATAAGTGAGTATCTTAAAAACCAATTGCATGGGATATTAGATGGATTACAAGACAGGGAAAGGAGAGTGCTTTCTCTTAGATTTGGCTTAGATGACGGAGTTTCTCGAACATTAGAAGAAGTAGGAAAAGAGTTTGGCGTAACAAGGGAGAGGATAAGACAAATAGAGGCAAAAGCATTAAAGAAACTAAAAGAGAAATCAGTACAACAGAAACTAGATGACTATATAGATTAATTATCTTCTACCAGATCAAAAAAATCTTGAGGAGAGATAGGAAGAGTATCTCTTGTTCTTTCTGCAACCTTATCTAATTCTTCTAATTGAAATTTTGCATCTAACTGATCCGTATATGAACTAGCATTAGGATTAATGCTTACTTCAGACTTTTGGAAATATATAGATGTACCAATCCATGCCAGTACAACAACAAGAAGGAAAATTAAAAGAAAAATAGATTTTTTTATTATTTCCATACTAATTTATTAATCATAAAACTTATCTGATTCTACGGTAAAAATCCTCATATTTATACTAAAGGATCCCAACTCGTCATCTTCTCTTTGGGAGTAGGATACTGACTCTGCAACACCATATGTTGGAAGACTCTCTAAATCCTTTAGTAGGTTAACAATATTAACTCTTCTACCTCTTACACTTAGCCTCATAGCGCTTGGGACTAAAAATCTTGTTTTCTGTTTGTACTCCTTTCCTTTGTATGCATCAAAACTTACAGACATTAGAGAGAAACCATTCCTAGTAACAACTGGTTCGATATTTGAAGTCAACAAAGTAAAAGTCCTTGAGACTGGGAAAATTAACTCTAAACTACGAAAATCATCCTTATGTTCCTCATACTCTCTATCTAAAGCAGTTAAAGCATTAATCTTAGCTTCTAACTGTTTATTAATTTTCTCTTTCTCTTTTATCTCACTACTTATCTTTGTTATTGTTAAAATCGTGGGTCTAATCGCAAACACTATTAACACAATGGATGTAAAAATTGTAAATGCAAGATAAATATAAGATCTTCTTTTTTCTGGAGATTCTTTAATTAATTTAATATATTCAGCTGTAGTTACTTTCTTTTCTCTCATTTTTTCTGTTCAACAGGATAAAGTGTGAAAGAGACCCTAACAGTAATATCTCCCTCCTCTTTGTTTATTGAAAATTTTATATCATGATAATCAGGATTGTTCTTTAAAGTATTTTCAAAATTATTAACAGCATCTAGATTAAATGTTTTAAGTAAAAAAGAAATCTTCCCCTCATTAAAAGAGAAACTTTGTAATGTAAGTGTCGGAGGGACACCATTAATTAGCTCACTTACCTTTGTAGAATTAATCTCCTGTTCTCCTTTAATTGTTTTAATATCTCCCAGGAGAGTTTGATAATTACCAAATAAAATCGCATTTCGCTTCCAGCTATCGTTAGAAAGGAGAACTACTTTATTATTTATCTCTTCTGCTAAATCATTATTTTTCTTGTCTACAAAGAAACGCCAAAAGAATACTACTAAAACAACTATCTGTACTACTATCAAAAGATATTTTCCTATTTCAACTAGCCATATATATGCATTTGCAAAGATATTACTTGATGAATATATTGTATCTAAAAAGTTTATAGATTTTGGCTGTTGCTCTCTCTTAAACATTAGGCAGTTTTGGTTTTAATGTTTTAGTATAGCATATTTAGAAAATATTATATCTTTTCAAACAAGATGATTTTTTCTCTATTCTCTAATGCTTTTTTTGCTTTTTCACTACTTAAAGGAATTATTGGGTAGTAATGCTTAATTACTTTATCTAACAGGTAACTTAAATTATTCAGTACCACTCCTACTTCTACAACTTCTTTATCTTTCTCCCACGGCTCTTTCTCTGTAATATATTTATTCCCAAAATCGGCTAACATATCAACCTTTTCCCCTGCCAAAGCAATCTCATAGTCATCATACAATCGAATTATCTCTTTCTCCAAATCATCGACCTGCTTTTTAAAATCCCTCTCAACACCTTTCTCACTTCCTATCTCAACTTTTTTACTATTAGCCAAATGAATTACTCTGTTTAAAAGATTCCCAAAATTATTTGCTAACCTGGAGTTATACATATTAATCAAATCATCCTCTTTGTATGGGGAATCTGCAAATGTAGAAATCCCTGTTAGAAGATAAAACCTTACTATTTCTGCACCAAATTTCTTTTCTTGTTCAAAGGGCGATACTACATTGCCTATGCTTTTTGCCATCTTTTTACTATCGGAATCAAGAACCATACCGTGTTCTAATAATTTTTTACTAAAGGGCAACCCTATAGATGCTAACATTCCTTGCCAAATACAGCCTTGGAATCTTAAATTGTCTGGACCAAAAAACTGTATCCCTGGCCACCATTCATTTAACCTTTCCTCATCACTTCCAAACCCTATTACATTGACATAGTTGGTAAGTGCATCAAACCAAACATACATCACCTGTTCAGGATCATCTGGGACCTCTATACCCCAAGGTAGGTTCTCTTTTAATCTAGAGATACTGATATCTTCTACCTCTGAAATTATTGATTTTAATTCTCCTACTTTTCTCTTTGGTTTTAAAACATCTGGATTTTCCTCTAACCATTCTAAAAGGGTTTCTTTGTATTTTGATAACTTAAAAAAATAGTTTTCTTCCTCTTTAAGCTCAGGCTCTTTATCATGCTCTGGACATTTCCCATCTACAAGCTCTTTTTCTGTAATATATCTCTCACATCCTACACAGTACAACCCTTTGTATCTCTTTTTGTATATATCTCCCTTCTCATTACACCTCTTCCAAAACTCTTGAGCTGCTTTGTGGTGTCTTTTATCCGAAGTTCTGTAAAAATAGTCATAGTTAACGAAGAAAAGTTCGCAAAAATCCTTAAATCTTTGTGCATATTTGTCTACAAACTCTTGAACTGACAATCCTTCTTTTTCTGCTTGTTCAAATATCTTTTGACCATGCTCATCTGTCCCTACGTTAAAAAAGACATTTTCTTTTCCTAACTTCCTTCTGAAATATCTTGCTACCGCATCAGCCTGTACAAACTCTAATGCATGTCCAACATGTGGCTCTGCATTTACATAGGGAAGGGTTGTTGTTATATATAGTTTTTCTTTTTTCATTACTTATTCACTAAATTAGGTTAAAAATATAATCATATTCTTGATTATATAACTATTTGATTATGGATAAAAATACATGCCCCTTAAAGGGACATCATCTGCTGTGTCATTAACATTCCCTCTGCAAGATTAAGATTTACTAGCTCTTGCCATACTGCTTCTGTTACAAAAGGAATAAATGGGTGCATTATCTTGAGGTTTTCTTTTAATATATGTAGTAATTCTGTTAATACTTCTATTCTTTTTTCACTCCCAATATCTTCATTTTGTATCTGTTTTTTAGCTTCTTCAATCCAAATATCACATAATTGATGCCAGAAGAACTCTCTAATACTCTCTGCTCCCAAGTTAAATTGATACTTTTCAATATATTTACCAACCTTTAAGAGATGTTTTTCTGTTTTAGCTACTTTTTCTGTCTTTTTTATCTCTCTTTCAGATATTTGAGAAATCTCAGATTTATCAATATTCATAATTATAAATCTACTTGCATTCCATATCTTGTTAACAAAGTTCCTGTTTCCCTTAATCTTTTCCTCTCTTAAAGGAGCGTTACTGCCTGGTAATGCATCTGAATAGTACCAAAGTCTTAAAGCATCTGCTCCATATCTTTCAAATATTTCCTTAGGCTCTACACTATTTCCTCTTGATTTAGACATCTTAGAACCATCATCTGCCAATATCATACCTGTCACAAAGATATCTTTGAAAGGAACTTGTCCTGTCCTGTATAGTCCCATCATTATCATCCTTGCAGACCACCAAAAAATAATATCTCTTGCATGTATCATCACCTGAGTAGGGTAGTACTTTTTAAAGTCATCTCCTTGGGGACCTCCTAATGTAGAGAATGGCCACTGTCCTGAACTAAACCATGTGTCAAACACATCCTCTTCTTTCTCCCAGACCTCTCCATTAGTAGATTCTGGTTCCTCTTCTCCCAAGTATAGTTCTCCTGTACCACTTACTTTAACACCTGTCTCTTTTTCAAAATCCTGTACAGTTTTACCTTCATTTTCAAGTAACCAGTCATAGAGTTTTTTACCCCCACTATACCAAACCGGTATCCTTTGCCCCCACCATAGCTGTCTTGATATGCACCACGGCTGAATATTTTCATAGAAATGCATTAATGCTTTCTGCTGACCTCTTGGATATACCTTGATATTTCCTTCCTTCAACTCTTTCAAGGCTTTCTCTGCTAAAGGTTTAACATTTAAATACCACTGATTTGAAATATAGGTTCAATATTAGTTCTGCATCGTTCACAAACCGTTACCTCATGTTCGGTATTCTCAATTTTCTCTAACAAACCCTTCTCATCTAATTCTTTTACTAATGCTTTAGAACACTCTACTGTCCCCATACCTTTAAATCTCTCTGGGATATCTCCTTCCATCAAACCTTTCTCGTTAATTACATTTACTACTTCCAAACCATGCTTTTGCCCTAGTTCAAAATCAACAGGGGAGTGAGCGGGAGTAACTTTAACAGCACCAGTGCCTAACTCCATATCTACCTCTTCATCCGCTATTACTGGAATCTCTCTTTCTGCTATGGGTAGTAATACTTTTTTGCCAACATATTTTGAATATCTCTCATCATCAGGATGTACTGCTACTGCTGCGTCTCCTAACATTGTTTCTGGCCTTGTAGTTGCTACCGTGATATATTCACCTGGATTATCTACTAATGGATATTTAATATATGCAAAGATTCCTCTTTTTAATTCATGTTCTGTATCAATATCTGCCAGTGCAGTCATACAGTTGGGGCATTGGTTAATTATTCGCTTATCCCTGTATATCAACCCCTCTTCAAACATAGAGTAGAAGGTCTCATATACTATCTTTGTTAATTTAGAGTCTAATGTAAAAAGCTCTCTACTAAAATCTGCAGACAACCCTATTCTTTTTTCTTGCTCTCTGGCATTTTCTGCATTTTTCATACAAAATTCATATGCCTGTTTGTAAAACTCTTTTCTACCTAAATCTTCCTTTGTTTTTCCTTCTTTTTCTAACTGTTTTGTAAAAACACTTTCTGTTTGTATACCAGCATGGTCTTTCCCTGGTAAAAGTAATACAGGATGACCGCTCATTCTCATATATCTACCCATTACATCATGAAAAGAGTAGCCACATACATGGCCTAAGTGTAAATTAGCATTTGCATTAGGAGGTGGTAGAGCTATAGTAAAGGGAGTTTTAACCTCATATCCTTCCTCTTTAAGATACTCCTCCATATTGTCTGGGTTTGTTAGTCCAGATTTAAACCAGAGGGAATATATTTCTGTTTCTACATTAGAATTATATGATTTTGATAATTGTTCCATTGTAATATGGCATTATATCAGGAAGAAGGATGGATATGAAAGAAAAAAGTTTAATATATCTCCTTCTTTCTTTCTTCTCCTCTACAAATACCTAAATTTATGCTAAAATACCATTGTTTTACTTCTTTCCCAATTATTTCCCTCACATAACCTCTTTCAAACCTGTATAATTTAAAAGGTTTTAGAAAAACATATAGATAATATTAAGAAAAATATAATGAACAAGAAAAAATACAATGAAAAGATAAAGAAAGACATACTACAACTATGTACACTCTCAGGTACTGCAGAAATTGGAAGAAATTCTAATTTTGTACAGTATGAAGATGAGATAGTGATGATAGATGCAGGATATTCATTCCCTGGACAAGAGATGTACGGTATTGATTACCTGATACCTAATACAAGGTACTTAAAACAAAACAAAAAGAAAGTTAAAGCAATACTAATAACTCATGGACATCTTGATCATATTGGAGCATTAAGATGGATACTTCCTGAGTTAGATTACCCCCCAATATATGCTGGTGGCTTTGCTAAAGCACTGATAGAGGCAAAACTAAAAGAGTACAAGATAGACAAAAAAGTTAAAATAGTTGGAGTTGATAGAAAGTCAAATATAGCTGTTGGTAAGCATTTTAAAGCAACATTTGTCGGTATAAATCACAGTATACCTGATGCTTTTTCAATATTCTTAGAAACCCCAAAGGGTAATATATTCTTTTCTGGGGATTATAAATTTGATAAAACTCCTGCAAATGAACCACAAAGTGACTATGCAAAGCTACAAAGTTTAAGAGGAAAGATAGATCTTGCACTAATGGAAAGTACTAACGCATCTGTCCCTGGCAGAGCCCCTTCAGAAACAGAAGTATCTGAGAATTTAGAGAAAATAATCTCCAAGCACGATGGTCGAATTATAGTTTCTGCTTTCTCTTCTTTAATCACTAGGCTGTATTCCTTGATTGAAATTGCAAAGAGAACAAACAGGAAAATTGTGCTCTCTGGAAGAAGCCTAGAGCAAGCGATAGAGATTGCTAGAAAGAAAAGATACATACATATTGAAGAGAAACAAATTGTAAAAGAGAGGGATATTAAGAGATATCCAGATAAAGAATTAATGATTCTTTGTACTGGAAGTCAGGGAGAGAGATTTGCTGCATTAAATAGAATCTCTTTAAATGAGCATAAATACATTAAACTTAAAAAGGGTGATCTGATAATACTATCCTCATCTGAAATACCTGAGAATGTAGACAAAATCGAAGATATGACTGATAGATTGCTTACTTTTGGAGTGGAACTCATTAAAGATACCGATGATAACAAGATACACTCTACTGGGCACGGTAACCAAGAAGATATGAGAATGATGGTTGAATTAGTAAAGCCCAAAAACATTATGCCTGTACATGGTTCTTTGACATTTAGATATTTTCATAAAAAGAATTTAATTAAATGGAATTACCCTGAAAACAGAATTTTACTTACAGAAGATGGACAGATGTGGCAATACAACGGAATCTACTGGAACAGAGGGAAAAAGATAGAATCCAAACCTATCCTAATAGATGGATTTGGTGTAGGTGATATAGGAGATGTAGTACTAAAAGATAGAAAACAGCTCTCTGAATTTGGAATGTTTACAGTAGTAATAAATCTAAGTTCAAAAAACAAGAAAATAATTGGAAGACCTAGATTTCTTTCAAGAGGTTTTGTATACCTTAAAGGCTCTCAACCATTACTTAAAGAGATAGAGAACCTTGTAACTGATATACATAGGAATTGGCAAAAAAACTCTGAGAAGAGAAATAGGTATGAGGAAAAAGAATTAATAAGATTGATAGAGAAAGAGCTGAGCAAATTTCTCTTTAAAAAAACAGAGAGAGAACCTATCATTCTTGTTGCAATAATCTAAATGCTCAACAATCACTATAAATATGCTATACTTTTCATATGCTGAATCTGCCTTTTTTCAAAAACTTTTCTAAAAGAAGTCCTGTTGAGTATGACAAGAATATTGTTGCCCTAGATATAGGTACGGAACAATTAAAAAGCATACTCTTTTCAGTTAATGAGCTTGGGGTTGATATTAAGAAAATTGCTAGAGTTGAACAGCAACAACATGCTATGAGGAGCGGTATTATCAAAAACTTAGATACAGTATTAGAAAATTGTAGATTAGCCATATCAGAACTAAATGATAGACTGACACAGGATGAGTATCCTAGAAATGTTGTAATGGGAATAGCAGGAGAGTACATTCAAGGAGTATCCATTGTCGTAAATTATCAAAGAGAAGAAAACTACGAAAAAGAAGTAACAGAGAAAGAAGAAAAGAAGATATTAGCTCAGATAGAGAATAAAATAGAAGACAGTGGAAAAGAGGATTTAAGTCAACGAGTAGGGTTAACCAATGAAGATATTGAGATTTTACATATTACACAAACAGGTTTAGAGATAGGAGGAATGCCCGTGGATTCTCTAGTAGGGTACAAAGGAAGAAATGTTAGATTAAACTTCTATGCATCTTTTGCACCTAGGACATACACAGAAGCTCTCAAAAAAGTTGCTTCTGAATTAAGAATGGATGTTTTAGGTATAGTATCTCAGCCATTTACAGTTGCAAGAGCATATGCTGGTTCTAGCAACAGGGACTTCTCTGCAATATTTGTAGATATCGGAGGTGGTACTACCGATATCGCTATTGTGGAGAAAGGTAATGTTGTTGAAACAAAAATGTTTGCTTTTGGAGGAAGAACATTTACAAAAGAAATATCTAAGATTCTTGATTTAGAGTACAGATTTGCAGAACAAAGAAAGATAAAGTATTCGGAGAAAAAATTAAATAGAGAGCTTGCAAGAGATGTACAGAAAATAGTTTATCCGGTTGCGAAACTGTGGATGAAAACATTAAGTTCCGCATTTTCATACTGTGATGATATTTCATCTTTCCCTACAGATATATATCTATGTGGAGGAGGAGCCCTCTTGCCAGAGATGAAAGAGGTTATGTTAGAATATCCTTGGAAAAGATATTTGCCATTTCCTGTTGTCCCTAAAATAAGTTTCTTTACTCCTGAGAAATTAGAAACTGTTAGAGATAATAGTGGTGATTTAAGACATGTTTTTGATATAACGCCTGCTTCTTTAACTAAATTTATTTACGATACTGAAGTAAAAAAATAACATGGACGAGAAGAAAGTAACAAAAGTCGTTGTTAGTAAAGAAGATGAGTTAACAGATTTAGTAACCTCTATTCTTGAATCTCCAAATGAAAGGATCGTTTTTACTTTTGCAGAAGAGACAGATCTTTTAATAAGTCCTATCAATTTAAAAGTTTTACTTGAGACTGCTGATGAAAGAGAAAAATTAGTAATAGCACAGATTATTAAGAACCCTACAGGTTTAAGAAATGCAAATTTAGCAGGATTCCTTACTATAGATACACCTTCACTACCTGAGGAGAGCATGTGGGAGAAGGAAGAAGAAAACAGAGTTAAACGAATGGCTCCACCAAAGAGAGAAGCTATAGAAAAAAGAGAACCTGTTGAAGAAATAGAGAAACCATCTGATTTTCAAAAAAGGGTAGATGAAGCCATTCAAAAAACCAGAGAGAAGAAGGAGACACCTGAGTCAAAAGACGATCTTTTAATATCTCTTGATGAGGATCTTCCTGTATATGATGATATTAGACCAAAAGAAGAGGTTTTAGAAAAAGAACCTGATCTTTCCACTCCTGATTTTGATAAGAAAATAGGTGTTGAAGAGGAAAAAAGAGAGAAAAGAGAGAGAAAAAAATTCGCTCTGTCCTCTTTCATGCTTAAGATAAAGGATTTCTTTAAAAAGATACCTCTTCCTGATAAATTTAAAAAAGTTGCTCCCATTATTGGGCTTTCAGTAGTATTACTTCTAGTTCTAATAGCCTTTATATATATAAATACTGCCATAATAGCAAAGGTTGATGTATATATAGAGGCTAAAGAAGTAGAAATAGAGGAGATATTTCAAGGTGATGAAAATATCAAAGAGATAGATTTTGAAAACTTTAAAATACCTGTAAAAACAGAAAGTGTTGAAAAGGCCAGATCTACAAATATTACTGCAACAGGGACTGCCTTTAAAGGAGAGAAAGCTACTGGACCAATAACTATATTCTATGTAAAAGATGATTGTGAAGAGGATTCTTCTTTGTTAGAATTACAAGCAGGAACAATCGTAAACAGAGAGGGCCTATCTTTTACTCTTGACTCAGCAGTATCTGCTCACTGTGGTAAAACTACAGAGGCTACAATAACAGCAGTAGAGGTAGGAGAGGAGTATAATCTTGCAAAAGGGAAGTTATTCATATTCCAAGGGTTCTCTGGGGATACTCTTTTTGCATATAACAGTGATAAAGACTTAGCAGGTGGCTCTAAAGAAGAATATACTATACTCACCAAAGCTGATGTTGATGCTGGTGTTGGTGAACTACAAGGGATAGCTTTTGAAGAAGGGGAAGGCGAATTAAAAGGGAAGAAAGGAAGTTGGGAGATAATTCCTGATTCTGTCACAAGCGAAGTTATCTCTGATAGCATAAAAACAGGAGTTTCGATTGGATCAGAGGCTGGACAGGTTAACCTTTCAATAAAGACAAGGACCTCTGCAACTTACTTCTTAAAAGAGGGCTTTGACAAAGGGATTGAGAATAGACTTACCCAAAAAGCCAAAGACGAGGATCTCTTTGAAAGTGATAGTAACTGGAAACTTGAGTTAGACAAGGATATAGAGAAAGATATTTCGATACTAGAGAGTAGTCCTCAGGGAATACAGATTAGATTGGTTGCAAAAAGTTTAGTGAAGCCAAAGGTTGATAAGAGCGCTATTGCTGAAGAATTAAAAAGTATGAAATGGGAAAAAGGAAAAGAGTATTTAAACAAACTAGGGTTTTCTGAGAAAAAGCCTAAGGTTGAGTTCCTACCAGAGTGGTTTCCTAAAAACTTGAGATACTTCCCTAAAAGAAGAGGAGGTATTATGATTACGATAAAAAATATCTAACAATCCTTTATTTTACCTCTATTTCTTGATAAAATTGCTGTTGCTGTGTACCTGTAGCTCAATAGGATAGAGCAACTGCCTTCTAAGCAGTAGGTTGTCGGTTCGATTCCGGCCAGGTACGCTTTTTAAAAAAGGAGAGATGCCTGAGCGGTCGAAAGGACACGCTTGGAGAGCGTGCATATGAGCAATCATATCGTGGGTTCGAATCCCACTCTCTCCGTCCCGCTAACCTATAGGGATAATTTCTCTTTCCTAAAATCCTCTGAGCCAAATAGTAGTAGTGCAAACATCAAGATAAACATAATGTGCCCTTGGGGTAAAGATATTAGAAAATGATCCCATGTACCAAGCCCTGATATAGCAATGACTACCATTATTTTAAAAATTGTAACCTTATCTATATTTCTAACTACCAATCTTAATAATATATAAATATATATTAAAAAACCTAAACCTCCTAACTCTGTTAAAAGTAATACAAAAATATTATGTACAGGTTGAACAAGAGATATACCCCCAGCAGTAGTAGGAACAAAATCTTCCATACCTTTAACAAAATACCCTATACCTGTTCCTAATATATAGTTTTGTTTTAAAACCTCCCAAGATGACTTTAACAGATTTAATCTATCACTCAATCCGCTATCTCCTCCTTTAAACAAATTGTTAAACCTTTCTAAGAAGAGTAGAGGTGATATGGAAAACTGTTTTGTTTTTAGATTTAAGATACTTCTTAAAAGAAGTAAAAAGAGAATTAAAACAGACACAACTATCGCTACTCTTGAAAATGTAAAAGGTAAAACTATCAAAGGAAGAATTATTAAAGGAACCCCAACTCCCGGTATTTTCTTAGAAGAAAGGATTCCAAAAAGAATACAAAGAATCAAAAACCCTGCTAAAATATTTGGATGTGGGAAAGTACCATACGCTCTCAGAAAAAGCTTTCCTCCTAAATCTATAAAGCTTGAGCCTTGCATACCACTTACTACTTGTGATTCTCCTAGAAAAGTTAGGCCCAACGAAGCTCCTTTTGAGAATTGTAAAATACCTATTACTCCTTGAAGAATTAGATTTAAAAGAAGTATGAAAGAAGAAGGGAGAAATATTTTTTCCAAAGATTTTTCTTTACAGTAATTGACAAGAAAAATAATTGCTAAAAGATAAGAAAGAAATCTAACAGATGTAAACAGTACAAATATATTATTTAAACAGATATTTTGAATCATTAAATACAAAATCAAAAGAAACAATCCATTTTTAATATCTTTAACAATATCCCAAAGATATCGAACTCCTTTCTCAACTAAATATGAAGAAAGAAAAAGTAAAACTCCAATATCAACTATTGAAAGAGTAGGGACAAGATAGTTTGAGTATATTCCATTTACAAAAGGGCCAGGAAATCTAAAACTTGTATTAAATATTTCTACACTACCTTGCAACTGCAATGTGATATTAAAAGGAAGTACAATTAATATATACAGAAAAGACGAGAGAGTTAAATCCTTTGTATATAGATATGTACTCAACCATAGGAAAAGGGTAAAGGAGAGAAAAAGAGTTCTCCCTAAAGATTGCTCCTGAAGAAAATATGTAACAAGAATGTAAAAAAGTATAATTGCAACAACAAAAATATTCTTTTTATTGAAAAACTTCTTCATTAAACAATTCTAACACGTTCTAAGAACATGTAAATATTACTTAATAGGTTTGATAACAACTCTCCTGTCTTTTCCCTCTCCAACACTCTCCGTTGTAATATCTTCATATTGAGAAAGAGTAGTATGTACAACTCTCCTATCTGCTGGACTCATAGGTTCCATTTCTATCTCTTCTCCTAAAATTCTTACATCATCAGCCTTTTGTAAAGCCAAACTCTCTATTTTACTATCTCTCTCCTTCCTGTATCCACCAACATCCACTAAAACTCTGTAATTAGAATCCTGATCTATTACTTTTCCTACCATTAATTGCAAAATATACTGTAGAGAATCTAAATGCCTACCATGATTTCCAATCATATATCCTAAATCATCACCTTCAAAATATATTTTAATGTAAGTAACATCCTCTCTATCACCTTCCTCTATTTTAAAATCTTTCTCACATTCAACATCTAAAAGAGAACAGAGTCTGTCTATCTCTTCTTCTACAAACTTTTTAATTTCTTTATCTTTCATTAGATAATGTTTAAAAATTTAATTCCAGTAAAAGGTGTTATTTTTTCTTAAGCTTTAGCTTTAGGAGCAGTTCTTCTATGTTCTTCTTACTTTTCTCTTTGTCCATTAAGATATACTGAAAGACTAACATAAAGGACTGTATTGCCCAGTACAAACTAAGAGCAGCAGGTGTGCTTAATGTTATCAAGACTGTAGTCAAGGGAAATATATACATAAAGGAATCTGACATCTTTTTTTGCATTTCCTCTGGAGAAAGGTCTTGAACTTTAACTTTCTTTTTAGTTTTCTTCTTTGTTTCTGTAATTGTAGCCGGGTTTTGTAATGCTTGGGTAAACTTTGAACTAAAGTACTGAGATACACCTACTAAAAGGCTAAGAACAAAGTAGAGTAGAGCAGGTACAGCAAACTTGCCTGTCTCTGAAGCTATGTCGTTGTAAGATTTGGTAAGATCCCAAAACAGAAACTGTGTATTTATTGATAAAGAGGCACCATTGTTTAGCCAATTTTGTACAAAAGAATATATGCCATCTAATGTTCCTCCTGTCACATTTCTAATTACTTGAATCAGGACTGAAAGTATTATTAATTGCGGAAGAAAAGTGACTAAACAACCTAAAGGGTTATAACCAACCTTCTTGTACAGTTTAATTTGCTCCTGAGAAAGTTTTTCTGGATTGTTCTTGTATTTTTTCTGTAACTCTTCTAGTTGAGGTTTAAGAGAAGACATTTTCTTTGTCATCTCTGTCTGCTTCTTCATCAAAGGGATTAATGCAAACCTAGAAATAATAGCAATAGTGATTATTGCTGATCCTAAATTATTCCCAAATAGATTGTAGAAAACCAGAAGAAGATTTAATATTGGGTAGTAAATTACATTGTTCCAGACTATTCCTAACATTTTCTAAAAGTCTTAAATAACAGCATGATAGGGACTATATCATAAATCTTAATTAAGGAACAGGATCATAAGTCCCAGGTTTTGTGAATGGGTTACATTTAACAAACCTTTTTAAAAACAATCCCCCTCCTTTGAATATCCCGTACTTCTCTATAGCAGTATAGCCATACTCTGAACAGGTTGGGTTAAATTTGCAAAATCTTGTATTTGGGAATACTTTTCCTAAAAACCCATGATCAAAAGAAAGTGTCTTCTGGTATGTTTTAATTAGAATTAAAACAAACTTCCTAATCATTTATACTCCTTTCAAATTGCATAGATATCTCCTTTTTAAGCAAGTTCTTTTTATTACAAAACTCAAACGCTATGTATTGAAAATCTTTACTTAAAGTACTTAAATTCTTTTCATTAACAACTTCCATAACTACAACTCTTAAGAGCCTTGTCATTCTGTTTCTTGTGACTGCTCCTCCTATCTTTTTACTAACAACAAAGCCAAATCTAGGATTTTTAATTTCATTATCAGAAACAACAAACATCCCGTACCTACCTCTTACTTTTTTACCCTTTTGGTACTGCTGTTTGAAATATTCTGCTGGTAAGCGAAACTTTTTTGGAATCATAAGTATATTTCTATTTTATACTTTTTGTTTTCTTTTTTCTAAGTAGTTTGTACTCTTCACTGGCAGAAAGTTTTTTTCTACCTTTAGCTCTTCTCCTTTTTAGGACATTTCTCCCACCAACTGTCTTATTTCTAGCCCTAAAGCCTAATTTCCTTATCCTTTTAATATTTTTTGGTTGATATGTTCTTTTCATTTCAGGGCTATTATACAGTTAGCAAAGACAAATGCCAAGTAAAATACAATCAAAATTATATTTTACAGATTTCCTCTAAAAATTTTAGAGTTCTTTCAAGCCTTCAGAAAGATGTAGTATTAAAACTTTTCTAAAGGCCTCTTTACAAGATATCCACATTTTAAAATAAATCAATATAATGGAGCAAGGTCCCAATCGACCACATGACTGCCCCCCTTTAATTAAACTGCCATATTTGATATTAATGCTGAGTATGAAAAAAGTAGATTTTGATACACACTTAAAACAAATTTCTAAAGCTCCCCAACAGGCTGTTAGAGATGATGAAGGTTTTGATGTTGATGAAGTATGGAAAGAAACTAAAGAATACTTAAAGCAAATAATAGGGATTAGAGAGTTTGGAGGGTTGTTTGGAAATACATATATCGAGAGTATTAGTAATGGAGTAGTGCAAATGTCTTGTGAAGCTGCATACAAAAGAGAGAAAATTTTAAAAGATTATCAATATGCTCTTAAAAATGCATTAAGAAAAGCATGCGACAGGAATTTTGAAATAGAGATTAACTTGCGAGAAAGAGAGAAAGATTTAAGTAGGTCTAAATATCAGTATCATAATCCTGAAGATGGTGAAGAAGAGGTTTTGGATCTTTTTTCTACTGCAGAAAAAGAGAAAAAAATGTATGAAAGAGCACTTGAAGAATCTAGTCTTAATCCCAAATATCATTTTGAGAATTTCATTGTTGGTCCAAATAATAGGTTGGCAGAAGCTGTTGCTCAAGCAGTTTTAGAGGATTTAGGAAAGGCATACAACCCTGTATTTTACTACGGTGATACTGGAGTAGGTAAAACTCATCTTATGCAAGCAATAGGAAATGAAATATTAAAAAGAGATCGCAGCAAGAAGGTGGTGTATGTATCAATAGAGCAATTCCTTAATGAAATGGTAGAAGCTATTAGTACAAAAAGGAATGATCAGTTTAGAAATAAATATAGAGCAGTAGATTTACTAATAATAGATGATATCCAGTTTGTTGAGGCTTTTCCTAGAACACAAGAAGAGCTTTTCCATACCTTTAACACTCTTTACCAAGCAAACAAACAGATAATACTTGCATCTGATAGACCTCCAAAAGAGATAAAAAACATCACAGACAGATTAAGATCTAGATTTGAAGGAGGTATGGTAGCAGACATGCAGGCCCCTGATTATGAAACTAGACTTGCAATACTGAGACAGGCACTGGAAGAGAAAAGTACCTCCATACCTGATGAATATGTAGAGTTGATTGCAAAGAACATTGAAAGCAATATTAGGGAGTTGGAAGGAGCTTTAACAAAAGTAATATCTCTTTTTAAACTTGGTGTAGAACCTTCTTTTGAAGATATATCAAGAATCCTTCAAATAGATTTGGATAGTAAAAGAAAAAGAATAACTCCAAAGAAAGTTATTAAAACTGTTGCAGATGTTTTTGATGTTAAGAGTAGTGAAATAACAGGGAGTAGAAGAACTGCATATATAGCTAAATCCAGACAGGTAGTTATGTATATTCTAAGAACAGAATTAGAGTTACCTTTAGAAAAGGTAGCAAGAGAGGTAAATAGAAAGGATCATACCACAGTAATCCATGCCTGTGAGAAGATAAAAGAGTTAAGAAAGGAAGATCCTAGATTAGATGAAAAGGTTAATACTTCTCTTAAACTATTAAGAAGTTAATGTGTGGGTAACTCTGTTTATAACTAGGTTATATCTTCTGATAACTCATACACTTTTCCACACTTGATAACCTTATACTTAAGTAAGAATATTTTAGATAAAGGATTTTAAAACTTTTACAATTCTAATTCTTTCCACTCTTTTCCCTAACATATCCTCAAAAACAATCCACATTTATGAAATGTTGTCTTTAAAGTATATATATAGTTTTTAAAGCTCTTTGATCATTAAAAGTTATACACTATCTTTTTACTTACCAGAATCCTTTCATTAAAAGGAAAACAAAACATTAAAATCAAAGTTATATACATATACACACTCTCTACTAATACTATTACTATTTATTAATATAATAAATAGTATATCTCTTCTTTTTCTTCTTTTAGAAAAAATGATAGAATATTGAAAGAAACTGCCTATCAACTAAACTATTAAACATATATATATGAAATTCTCTTGTAATCAAGATACATTCTCTAAATACTTAAACATTATGAGTAGGGTAGTTAGCAGTAAACCAGGTCTACCAATACTAAATAATGTGTATTTTGAAGCAAGTAAGGGAAAATTGGTTATGAAAACGACAGATTTAGAATTAAGTATTAGTACTTGGATAGGGGCTGATGTAGAGGATGATGGGAAAATAACATTACCAGCTAAACAATTATCAGAATTTGTTAATTCTGTACCACAAGAGAAAATAGATGTTACTGTTGAAAAGCAGAATTTTAATATTTCCACCTCTAACAACTCTGCAAGCTTTAATACTATGTCGCCTGATGATTTTCCTAATATTCCTTCTATAGAGAAGAAAGAAAAGCCTTTTCTACAGATAAATAGTGCAGATTTTGTATTAGCGGTAAATAGGGTTGCTTTTGCTGCAGCTACTGATGATATTAAGCCTGTTTTAACTGGTGTTAAGATAGAGATAAAGGATAACGGGACAGCTTCATTTGTTGCTACTGATGGGTTAAGACTTTCAAAACAAGATATCACCATTGAAAAAGGACTTAAGAATAAAGATTTCTTAGTTCCTGTGAGAGCTCTTGTTGAGCTATCCCATATTGTAAATGAGGTTGGAGATGATGCTGGTGATTTTGTATCACTATTTTTAATAGAGGAGAAGAATCAGGTAATGTTTAGAGTTGGCGATATCGATATAATATCTAGATTAATTGATGGAGAGTTTCCTGAGTATGAGCAGATAATACCTACTGGTTACAAGACAAAATGTGATATTGAAAGATTAGAGTTCTTAAATTCACTTAAAATTGTAAATATTATTGCAAGATCGGTATTAGGAAATAAAATGATATTACAGATTGAATCAAAGGAAAACAGAGTATCACTGTCTGCTGTACAGTCAGATTTAGGTAAGAATGAAAGCAAATTTGATTGTAAAGTGGAAGGAGATGATCTTAAAATAGCGTTTAGTTCAAAGCTACTATCTGATATCTTAAATCATATCGATTCAGAAAAGATAATATTTGAATGCTCTGAAGCTATTAGGCCAGGTGTATTCAAAATAGATGGAGATAATAGCTTCATACATCTAGTTATGCCTATGATGCTTTAATCTAGAGTTATTAATCTGATAACCTATACCGTGTACAGTCTTTATGATATCTCTATCTTCCAATTTATCTCGCAGTCTATTTATATGTACATCCACAGTATTAGAGCCTATATATTCTCTGTAATCCCAGACATGATCTAACAATTCACATCTTGATATTGTCCTCCCTTTGTTTCTAACTAGGTATTCAAAGAGTTCATACTCTTTTCTTCTAATCTCTAAATCTTTATTATCTTTGTAAATAGTTTTTTCTTGCAAATCAAGGATAAAATCACCTATATATATATTTTCATCTAAGTAATTCTTAGGTCTTCTCATTAAAGACTGTATCCTAGCAAGTAACTCTTGTATTGGAAATGGATATGTTAGTACATCATCACCTCCTTTCTTTAAAAATTCAACTTTTTCAATCCAACCTCCCTTATTACAGATTCCGAGTATTTTTGACTCAGAGCTTTTCTCAACAATGTATTTAAGTATATCTTGTGTAACACCCTTCTCTAAATTCGTGCTAATTAAGAAGAGATCAAACATTTTCTTTTCAACTAATCTTTTA
>Ga0265293_10003617_pt1 | contig 28498 bp, 25 predicted proteins | sample Munlanlewell138R_FD_192505 | JGI IMG/M metagenome (GOLD analysis project Ga0265293, IMG submission 192505) | Leachate microbial communities from a municipal landfill in Southern Ontario, Canada - Leachate well 138R | ecosystem: Engineered > Solid waste > Landfill > Unclassified | place: Canada... | reverse complement strand
TCGGCCTGACTGCCACTGGACAACATCTTTGTGCAGAACGCGCCGTCATCGAATGCCGTTTCACCAAAGCACCTGAGCCGTGCCCCAAGTGCGGGGCTGCTGGCGTTTCACGCGGTACTGTCGATAGGCATCTTGCTCACACACCTTACGGACAACGGTCAACCCGATTGCTGTTGCGTATCCGTCGCTGGCGTTGTGTTTGCGGTTGTTTCTGGCACGAAGATACCAGCAGTGCTGCGCCGCCACGCTCAAAGCTTTCCCATGGAGCGATACGCTGGGCGTTGGCTGCCATCGTGCTGGATGACTTGTCGGTATCCCGTGTTGCGAGCCATCTGGACGTTGCCTGGCACACCGCCAATAGCGCTATTATCCAGCGCCTGCTTTTTAATGATCCAAAGCGGTTTGACGGTGTGACCGTGTTGGGCGTGTCAGCTACCTGTCTGACGCCAACAAAAAGCAACTGTTCCAGCTGTTTGCAGATGAGCACCACCTCGAAGTGGATTGCACCTGGAACATGTACCAACGGGTGGTCAGCGCCTACAACGAGCCGGATCGAGGGCGTGGTAAAAAACTCATGCAAGAGCTTATAAAGATCATTACAGCCAGCGACTTGCCCAAAGCGCTCATCGAGGTGAAAGGCTTGGGGAAAACGCTGAAAAAATACGCTCAGAGCATCCTTGCTTACTTCGACCGGCCAGGAACCAGCAACGGTCCAACAGAAGCTATCAACGGGCGACTTGAGCACTTACGAGGTACCGCCCTAGGCTTTAGAAATTTAACCAATTACATAGCCAGGTGCTTGCTGAAGTCAGGAGGGTTTAGAAATCAGCTACACCCTTAAATGCGAAGAGCCTGAAAACCTTCTAGATTAATGCAACTAAAGGTATGGCCTGAGGGTGAAGATGTGGTTTATGGAGGCGCTTACGTTCGTCGCGGTCATGTGGCTCGTACCACCAACCCGGATGGGAACGCGACCTGTCCGCTGGATAGGGTCCAGCGCCAGTTGAATAGCCCCCAGTTTTCTAGACACCTGCCTGGCTCTGAAAATAGCGACGTTCATATTCTACCGGTGACAGGTTATCCCTTAATAACTTAATCCTATCGATTAAACCTGAGGAAAGTAATTTATTAATACATGTAACACAGTCGCTAAAGCTTTCATTAAATTTAAGCTTTGGGTCAAAGACCAGCGGCGCAGCGACCGCTCTACTGTGGGAGCGCAACTCTTGCGCGAAAAAAACCATCCAGCAGCACCAAACCACAATCGCGCATAAGATGCGATCCCACAAGAGCTGTGCATCACAAGAGCCGTGCCCCAGCAACCAGCGGCGCAGCGACAGTTCCAACAGAAGTTAGGCTTCATTTGCCTTACGATAGCCACCCTGGTAATCAAAAATCCGCTCTTGCACCTGCCAGTAGTATTTTTGCTTGCGGGCAATGACGAAGTCTGGTGCGAGCAGCAGGGTTTGCACTTCCAGCACCTGTGCCAACTGACAAAATGTTTGCGGTGCACGGCTCTGGGCTAAGCGGCGGCCAAACAGTCGGTTAAACACCGTGCGCTGGGCGGGTTTACTAAAATCAAAGGACTCACTCAACTCCTCCCCGTCTTCGCCGTGATAGGTGATTTTCAGCTTGTTATCATTGACGCTTACAGTCATCCCAGCGCAACGGATGACCATGGCATCTTTGAGCTTCAACGCATCACGTAGCTGATCATCGGGATCGATAATGGCTTTGTTGCACTGGTGGCAGTTACGCGCGGCAATGTCGTGTTCGGCGCCACAATGCGGGCATTCTTTGAAACGAAAACGGTAGTCGCACTGCTCAAACGGCTGCACAGGCTCGTCCTCTTCACCGACGCCAAGCAGCCCCTGACACCGGCGGCCATAGTGCTCAATCACCTGCCCTTCGCCATCGGTTTTACCCCAGTAGATATTGGCAAAGCCACAGCTGGGGCAAAATACCTGCACCGGCTCACTGTCGGGATTGGGCTTCTTCTCGCCCACTTCTGGGTGATACAAATTCACCGCATTGCCGGCGTAATCAATCACCAAGCACTCCTGCTTGCCCTCATCCAAACGTAGACCACGACCCACTATTTGTTGATACAAACTAACCGACTGGGTCGGGCGCAAAATAGCGATAAAATCCACATGTGGCGCATCAAAACCAGTGGTAAGCACCGAGACATTGACCAGATATTTTAATTGGCGCTGCTTAAAACGCTGAATCAGCACATCACGCTCACGCTGCTCAGTTGCACCGGTAACCAAAGCCGTCTGTTCTTGCGGCAAATACCCCGTAATTTCTTTCGCGTGATCCACCGTGGCAGCAAAAATCATCACCGCTTGCCGCGTCTGCGCCAGCTCCATCACCTGCTCAATAATGGCGCGAGTAACCCGCTGATGTTTACCCAACAGTGCGTTGACCTCTTTTTCCGCGTAGTCGCCAAAGCGATTTTGCGTCAGCGCGGAAAAATCATATTGCGCCACGGCGGCATCGACCAGTTTGGGCTTAGTCAGGTAGCCACGGCGAATCATATAGTTGAGCGGCAGCTCATAAATGCAGTGCACAAAGGGCTTGTCTTCTTCGCTACGCACAAAGCCACGGTAGTGATAGCGGTAAATCCAACCCATACCTAAACGATAGGGCGTGGCGGTTAGCCCCAGCACTTTTAGGCCCGTGTTTTGTTGGCGCAACTGCTGGATAATGCGTTGATACTGGCTGCCCTCCTCGCCACTGACGCGATGACACTCATCAATAATCATCAGCGAGTATTCATCGTGAAACTGGTCCAAATTCGCCGCCACCGACTGCACACTGGCAAAGGTCACCTGGTGATGGCTGTCTTTACGGTTTAACCCCGCCGAGAAAATACCGCCCTCAACCCCATAGCTTTGGTATTTGGCGTGGTTTTGCTCCACCAGCTCTTTCACGTGGGTGACCACCAAAATTTTACGCCGTGCCAGCCGTGCCAGTTCAGCAATCACCAGGCTTTTACCCGCACCGGTAGGCAACACAATCACCGCCGACTCATCGGAGGTGCGAAAGTGTTTAAGCGTGGCATCCACAGCTTCTTGCTGATAAGGCCGTAGGGTAAAAGACGTATTCATGTGACAGTGCTTAATCTGACTCAATTAAAAAAAGCCATACTAACAAATCACCCGACCTGCTAGCCTGTGAATAAACCTGTTCTGGCGTTTTAGCTGACTAGAATGGCCGGAATATTTACCTGCGCACAAAGAGGGCTTCCAGCGTATGAACGACACTTTCAACATCCAAGGCCCTGCCGTCCGTGAAGAGCAGCTGGTGGAGCTGTATCGCGCCAGCCAAACTCAGCCTACATCTTGGCGCGGGATTAGCGATCAGGTTATGGGCGGTGTGTCCAGTGCGTCCGTGCTTCAAGATGTGCGTCAGAATGCGAGCTGTAGCTGTTTAGTGGGCCGCACCTGTTTGGATAACAACGGCGGCTTCGTGCAAATGCGGCTAGAGATTGAACCGGACTGGTTGCGCGCTGATTACCAAGGCGTGTTTATCGAGCTCTACGGCAACGCACAGGATTACAACCTGCACGTAAAAACCACCCAGATGACCCGCCCTTGGCAATCTTTTCGCTGCACTCTGCCAGTGGAACCACAATGGACGCGTTTCATCGTGCCCTACGACCAACTGCACGCGCACCGTACCGATGCAGAGTTGCAGCCTATGAACATCCGCAGCGTGGCTGTGGTGGCCATTGGTCAAGCATTCGATGTTGATGTTTGCGTGCGGCGTTTTGGTTTTTATCTTAGCCGTTGAAAAAGCACAGAGATTTTGTGCAAAAGCGACAGTGGTACTTAAGGATGCAACAGCTTAGACAGGCTGTCTCATTTTGCACGCATTGTGTTGAGCAGCACTAGACCACTCAACACAACTAGGCCAGCTAATTAATGCTCAAGTGCTTGGCGCGCCATTTCATGGGCACGCACTTCACGGTCGCGCGCTTTGAGCTTTTCTACTTCCTTGAGCTGCTCGGGCGAGAGCGCTGCGTCCTTCTCTGGCTTTTTATATTCAGGCTTATCTGCCCCGCTCTGTTCGGAACGCGCGGCATAAGAATGCGTTGCAAAAGAATGGCCAACAGATGAAATATTCATGGCGGCCCTCCAGATGTAATGGATTTGATATTTACAGTATGCCGCGTGTGCAGCCGTTGTTTCAGTGTTAAGAAGCCCGGAACAACACAAAGCCCGAGGGCTGAATAAAAAACACTTGCATTCCTTTCAAATGATAACTATTCTCATTTGGCAGCTATTTCATACCTAGAGGAAACCACCATGACTTACTTTATTGATGCTTGGCTAGACCGCCCACAGCCTTACTTACGCATTATCAACCGCCTTACCGGCCACACCTGCTTGCAGATCGAGGGCAACGAATTAGAAAAACTGCGCGAGCAGGGCATTTTAGATATACAGGATCTGAGTAGCCCAGAACCGTCGCATATTAAAGAGCAGATACGTCAGTTGTTTTTATTTTGCCGTGGTCAGGCAGCTCAGCGCACAGCCAAATAACGAAAAACGACATCCCGCCCCAGCTAAAACCTGCCGCGTCCGATTGCGCTCTTAAGGCAATCTGCTTTAACCCAACACCGCAGTCGGTCGCAGTTTCAGTCATCAACCATTATCAACAATCCCGCAAAATTGATAATTATCAATGTCAGTCAATCTATAATTTCTTTAAGCTAATACGCGAATGAGATTGATTAGCATTTATTTGCGACTGCACTCACACTGCACTCGCCCGTCCAGCCTGGAGTATCCACGTGAAATCAATGACCCAAACACTGACGGCTGCGTGCTTCGTGTTGCTCGCTGCACTCAGCATGGTAAATACAGCGGCGGCGCACGCGTCATTGCCGGTGAAAAAACTGGTCATTGCTGGGCCGCCGGCTGGCGTGTCCAACGGTTTAATCCATTTAGTCGCCAGCCACGCTTTGACTGAACTGACCGAAGAGGTTGAGTTTATTCTGTGGACTAACCCCGACCAACTGCGTGCTTTGGCGTTGAATGGCGCGGTTGATTTTATTGCTATGCCCACCAATGTGGCGGCTAATTTGTATAACCGCGGTGCACCGCTGACGCTCCTCAATGTCTCGCAATGGGGCGCATTATGGATGGTATCACGGGACCCCAATATGCAAACCTTGGCTGACTTTAAGGGTCAAGAAATCGCCATTCCTTTCCGCGCTGATATGCCTGATATTGTGTTTCACCACCTTGCTGAGCGCCAAGGGTTAAACCCACAGAAGGACTTTAAAATTAACTACACCGCCACGCCGATGGATGCAATGCAACTGCTGATTATGCGTCGGGTGGATCATGCGCTGTTGGCGGAACCGGCCATTTCGATGGCGCTGCGTAAGACGCAATCCTTTCCGGTGTCGCTGATCGCGCCTGAGCTGCACCGCAGCGTGGACTTGCAGCACGAATGGGCACGGGTGATGGGCACTGAGGCGCGCATTCCACAAGCGGGTATGACCGTGCTGGGTGAAAAACGCACGCACACTGAATTGATTGAGCGTTTTGAAGCCGCCTATGCCGATGCTATGCAGTGGTGTCACAACAACGCACAGCAATGCGCTACCGAAGTCGCCGAGCAAATCCCCATGCTCACGATTGAGGCGATCAATGATTCAATGGCTGTGCAGATAAATCACTACGCAACAGCCCATGCAGCCAAAACTGAACTGGAAGATTTCTTTCAGATCCTGCTGGATAAACAACCGGCATCCGTTGGCGGGAAACTGCCCGATGCTCGTTTTTACGGCAATTCAAACCCCGTAGAACAATGACTCACTTTAGAAACCTTGTACCCAATACTCTGAGCTATCTATGGAGCGGCTGGGGTGCGTTGGCGAGCTTGCTGTTATTTTGCGCGGCTTGGCAACTGGCTGCTGAGTACTATGGCGCTTTAGTCTTGCCTGGCCCTATCGAAGTCATGGTGCAGCTACAGCACTTGATTAATAACGGCACAGCGGTTCCTGAGCTCGTCATTTCCGGTCGCCGCACCCTCTACGGTTTATCCCTGGCTTTAGTTGTGGGCAGCCTGTTGGGTATGCTGGCTGGTTTCTCCATTACCACCTCCATGTTGGCTCGGCCACTGGTGACCTTATTGCTGGGTATGCCGCCCATTGCCTGGCTGGTGCTGGCGATGCTGTGGTTTGGTCTGGGCGATGCGACGCCGGTGTTTACGGTGTTTGTCGCCTGCTTACCGATTGTCTTTGCCGGCGCCATGCAAGGCACGCGCACCCTCGACAACCACCTTAAAGCCGTAGCGCAGGTCTATCGTTTGCCTTGGCACATGCGCCTGACGGATATTTACCTGCCGCATTTGGCTTCGTATTTGTTTCCCGCATGGATTACCGCACTCGGCACCTCGTGGAAAGTGGTGGTCATGGCTGAGTTATTAAGCACCGCGGACGGCGTGGGAGCGGCGTTAGCTGTATCACGGGCACAACTGGACACCGCCACCACCCTCGCTTGGGTGATTGCCGTGCTGGGCGTGCTGTTAGCCACTGAGTATTTAGTGTTGGAACCCATTAAACGCCATGTGGAACGTTGGCGAGTAGGAGTTAGCCAATGAGTGCTTTGCATATTCGTAACTTGCAGCATAAGTACGCCTTAACCGAGGTGCTAAGCCAAATTAACTTGGATCTGCTGGCAGGCGAAACCTTAGCCTTAGTCGGCCCTTCGGGCTGCGGCAAAAGCACTTTATTACACATTATCGCCGGCCTGCTAACACCCACTGAAGCGCTGATCGAGAATCAGTTTCGTGGCATGGCCTGCATGTTCCAAGAGCCACGTTTACTGCCTTGGAAAACCGCTGAGGACAATATTGGCCTGGGTTTAAAAGCCCTAAACATCCCTAAGCAGGCGCGTCGGCAACAGGCGCGGGATATTGCCACAACGCTAGGCTTAACCTTGAAGGATCTCGACAAATACCCCCATGAGCTGTCCGGCGGCATGCAAAGCCGTATTGCGCTGGGGCGTGCTTTGATTATCAAACCGAATTTATTACTGCTTGATGAGCCGTTTTCCGCTTTGGATATTGGTTTAAAGCTCGAGCTGTATAGCCTGCTACGCCAACACATCACTGAGCGCAGTACCGCCGTGCTGATGATTACCCACGACCTGATGGAAGCAGTACGCCTTGCCGACCGCATTCTCATGATGGTGCCTGAGCCTGGTCGTTTGCTGGGTGAGTTTGTCATTACTCGGCCGCACTCGACACGTACAGACAGTTGGATTTACCAAAAAACCGCCGAACTGATGGCCAATGAGCAGGTGCGTATTGGGTTTGGTTTGAGCGCAGGCAATCTAGCGCTCAACCAAGCGTCACATACCCATAAGCAACATGTAGGATGTGCCCTATGAGCCTGCTGAAACGCTGTGTGCACTCTCCTATATTGCTGTGCGGTTTTCGTCCGTTTTTTCTGCTAACCGCCTTCATTGCCGTGCTGTTTATGGGGTTGTGGCTGTTATCGTTACAGGGCGCAGTCACCACCTGGCCCATCGCTGGCGGTTGGTTGCTCTGGCACGGGCATGAGTTAATCTTTGGTTTTGCCGCAGCCGCCACAGCGGGTTTTGCCTTAACCGCTATTCCAGAATTCACCAACACCCAGCCGCTGGGCCGCCAACCCTTGTTGGCGCTGGTTAGTTTATGGCTGGCGGCGCGCCTGTGTTACCTGCTGTCATTCTGGCTGACGCCTTGGCCCGCCCTAGTGTTTAACCTGTTATTTTGGTTGGGATTATTGGGGTATATCGGCCCGCCAGTCTGGCACGCGCCGCAACGTAAGCACCTCAGCTTCCCGTTGGTGATTGCCGGACTGGCTGTATTACAAACGGGATTTTTTGTTTCGTTGCCCAACCCCGGGCAGGCGTTAATCTGGCTGTACAACGGCATCCATGCGTTGATGATTTTGATTATTATCGCCACCAGTCGCGTGTCGATGAGTGTGGTGAATAATCGCGTGGAGCACAAGCAAACCGTGACCGACCCAGATGCTGTGGTTTATTTAGCACGGCCACCGCGCCGTTACCTAGCCATGACTCTGATTGCGCTTTGCGCCTTAACTGAATCCATTTTAGGCGCGCACGCGGTGACGGGCTGGACAGCCTTAGCGGCCATGGCGGGGATATTTAACTTGCTGAATGACTGGCATGTGGGCCGCCCGCTGTTCTCGCGCTTGGCCTTAATGCTGTATGGCAGTTATTGGTTAATGGCGCTGGGCTACGCTTTGTTAGGCGCTGCCTACTTAGGCGCACCGTTGTTGCCTTCTGCAGGTCGTCATCTGCTCACCGTCGGTGCTATGTCTCTGTCGATCTTCACCATTATGAGCATTGTCTCGCGCATTCATTCAGGCTTATGGCTGGATCGCAGGGTGTGGATTCTCGCGGCTGCGCTGCTGTTTGTCGCCGCGGCGGGGCTGCGCACCTATGCCGGCTTTTACAGCGCAGCACTTTACTTTAACCCCCTGATAATAGGCGCTGGGCTACTTTGGATTGGCGGCTTTGCCTTATATACTGTTTACCTGTTTAGAATTTTAACTAGCGAACGTACTGATAGACAGCCCGGTTGCGCCGAGCCGTTGGCAGAGTAGTCATAAAAACCCCTTGTTAGAGTCCAGCTTATGGGCGATACAGAGTATAAAGCCCGCTCATGTGCTGTCGGATAACTCCAATCGCGCAAAAGTTGCGCTCCAACAGAGTATCTGCAAGAGCTCGCTGGCTCTACTAGGGTGTGAAGCAAGCCTTTTATAACTGTGAAATCAACCCGCCGCTAACGGGGTCAAACTGCATTTGTTTAAGTCGGTCAACAAACCACTTGAGCCCTTTCCCTGTGTTGCTGCGCTGCCAAGCAACGGATATTTCAACCGGTGGCCGTGATGCGTCCAGGGTTAAAATCTCTAGCTTGCCTTGCGCCAGCTCTTGCGTTATACGGTGGCGTGGCAAATAACCCACGCCCAACCCTTTACATTGCGCGGCTATTTTGTGTTCGATACTGGGCACATAAATGCGGCTACGACCATCCAACAATCCAGCCGAACGCGTGGGTAACCGTTGTGAGCTGTCAGCAACAATGACCGTGGGGTAGTCTTGTATGGTGCTGGCTGGCAAGGGCATCGCCAGCTGAGTCAGCGGATGGCCAACTGCAACCACAAACTCAAACACCACCTGCCCCAATGAATGCAAGGCATATCCCGGTGCAGGTGCAGCACCCTCTGCGCCAACTACCAAATCACAGCGGCCATCTATGAGTGCGTCCCAGCTGCCGCTTAGCACTTCCTCGCTTAAACGAATCTGCGTTTTGGGTTGGATAGTTTGAAATTCTTCAATCAAATCATAAATTGCATCGCCACTTAAGACGCTTTCAATACAAATCCGCAACTCAACTTCCCAACCATCCGCTGCTTGGCGTGCCAGCGCGGTGAGTTCTTCAGCAGCTTTAAGAATGTGCCGACCCTGCTCAAGAACCAGCCGGCCCGTGGCCGTAAGCTCTGCCCTGCGCCGGCTACGATCAAACAGTTCAACACCGAGGTCTTCTTCGAGCTTATTAATGGTGTAAGACACAGCGGAAGGTACTCGATGCAGTTCTTCTGCCGCTGCTGCAAAGCTCTGGCGGCGCTCTATCGCATCAAGGGTTTGCAAAGCATCTAGTGTGATAAGTAAGGTCATTGTTCAGTTTTCCTGACTATAAAGGTCAAAACGTTCCGTTATTAATCTTTAACCCATTGCAGTATAGTTATTACATCAAACAGTATAACTGACATTAAGTAATGAGTGCTGACGCATTGAAACGCTAGCCGTTCCCAAGACGCATCGCACTCAGCTCAAAACAGGAGGCTCCAACATGGGCTTATTAGTAGACGGTCAATGGCATGACCAATGGTATGACACTGATTCAACCGACGGTAAATTCGAGCGTAGCGAGTCACAGTTTCGCAACTGGGTGACTGCTGACGGCAGCGCAGGACCGAGCGGCGTAGCAGGCTTTAAAGCTGGAGTTGGACGCTATCACCTATACGTTTCATTAGCCTGCCCTTGGGCGCACCGCACATTGATTTTTCGCAAACTCAAAGGTCTGGAGTCGATGATTTCAGTCTCTGTGGTCAACCCCTATATGCGCGAGCATGGCTGGACCTTTGCTAAAGACGATGGCGTGGTGGCTGATCCCATTTTCCAAGCTGAGTACATGCATCAAATTTATACCGCCGCCGACCCCAACTACAGCGGTCGCGTCACCATTCCCGTGCTTTGGGATAAGCAGCAAAATGTGATGGTGAGCAACGAATCGTCTGAGATTATTCGTATGTTCAACTCGGCTTTTGACGAGATTGGCGCCAAACCGGGCGATTATTACCCAGAGGCCTTACGCACTGAGATTGATCGGATTAATGAGCATGTTTATGACAGCATTAATAACGGTGTGTACAAGGCCGGTTTCGCCACCAGTCAAAAAGCTTACGAGCTGGCTGTACTCCCCTTGTTTGAAGCCTTGGATGAACTTGAGCATCGCCTGTCTAAACAGCGCTACTTAGTGGGCGATCAGATCACCGAAGCAGACTGGCGCTTGTTTACCACCCTGATTCGTTTTGATGCGGTGTATCACGGTCACTTCAAGTGCAACCTTAAGCAGATTGAAGACTACCCCCATGTGGCCGGTTATATGCGCGAGCTGTACCAGTGGCCGGGCGTGGCTGAGACGGTCAACATGCGCCATATTAAAGAGCATTATTACCGCAGTCACGACACCATCAACCCCACAGGGGTGGTACCAGCGGGTCCAGTATTGAACTTTGACGCCCCACACGGACGCCAATAAGCGAGGTTTCCTATGCAAGCCTTAGAATTTTCCGCAATCGGCTCTTTAGAGTCACTGCAATTGCGCCAGCGACCCAAGCCTGCGCCTCAAGCCGATGAGGTGCTGGTTGAGGTGCGCGCCACAGGCGTAAACCCCAGCGATATTAAAAACGTGCAAGGGCTGTTTCCTTACACCACGGTGCCGCGCATACCCGGCCGGGATTTTGCAGGCGTAGTGGTTGAAGGACCCACCGAGCTGCTAGGCAAAGCCGTCTGGGGCGGCACGGGCAAAGGGTTTGGTTTTTACCAAGACGGCTGCCATGCAGAGTATGTCGTGGTGCCCGCCAACGCGGTGGCGCGACTACCTCAATCGCTCAGCTTCGCTCAAGCTGCCACCTGTGGCGTGCCCTTTATTACCGCGTGGGATGCGCTGGAGCGTAGCCAGGTTAAAGCCGGCACGCGCACTTTGATTATCGGTGCCGGGGCAGTAGCCCGCGCCGCTCATGTACTGGCACAAGCACGCGGCGCCGAGGTGGTTCTGGCGGCGCGCCGCGTTGAAGTAGTGCAAGAATTGCAAGCACAGGGTATCCGTGCTTTTCAGCTTGCCGATGGCGAACAACTGCCCGAGCAAGCACGCGCACACTTTAACCAGCAAGCACCAGAGGTGATTTTTGAAACCACCGGTTTCTGGCTCGCGGCGGCGGTTAATAGTTTGGACACCTTTGGTCGTATCGCGATTATCGCTGCAGCCAAAGGTGGTTTAACCACACTGCCGTCCTTAAACCTGTATCGCCGGGGCGGCTCGATTGTTGGCGTCAACTCGCTGCTGTACAGCCTAGAAGAGTGCGCAAACATGCTCACCCACATCGGCGCCGCCTTTGACGCGGGTTTGCCGGCGCCCAGCGGCTTTATCGAAATACCGTTAAACGAGGCCGTGACCGCCTACCACAGGGTGAGTCAGGGCTCAGAAAAAATTGTGTTGATTCCATAAAAACAGGAGGCTTTACAATGATTGAATTACGACCTTATCAAGCACTGGGCACGGCCAATTACGGTTGGTTGGATGCGCATTACCATTTTTCATTCGCCGAGTATTACGATCCCAAGCGCATTCGTTGGGGCCATCTCAGGGTGTGGAACGATGACAGCATCGCCCCGCGCTCAGGTTTTCCACCGCACCCGCATAACGATATGGAAATTATTACTTATGTGCGCACCGGTGCGATTACTCACGAGGACAGCCTCGGTAATCGCGGGCGTACGGCCGCCGGTGACGTGCAGGTCATGAGCGCTGGAACCGGCATTATCCACAGCGAAATGAACGAAGAAGACGAAACCACGCAACTGTTCCAAATCTGGATTATGCCCAACGAAAAAGGCCTGCCACCCAGCTGGGGCACCAAACCCTTTCCCAAGGGCGAGCGCAGCGGTGCTTTTGTGACTCTGGCCAGTGGTTTGCCCGGCGATACAGATGCGTTGCGCATTCGAGCGGATGCACGCTTGGTGGCGGCAACGCTGAAGGCCGGCCAAAGCGCCGATTATCACATTGCAGCGGGACGCAAGGCGTACTTGGTTCCAGCCAGCGGCCAAATTGAAGTAAACGGCGTACTGGCCTCTGCCGGAGATGGCTTGGCGATTAGTGACGAGTCTTTACTGAGGGTAAGCGCGCTGCAAGAGAGTGAAATTGTACTGGTGGACGTGGCCTAAACTGTGTTATTCAGACTCAGTACTACTGAGCATGATTACCCGTCCCCTTGAAGAAAGCACTGATTATTTCCCTATGGGAATAATGGGCGACTGGATCGCCCTAGCTACACAACACACAGAGCAATACCTAACTTAAGAGGAAATAAACATGACTAAATTATTAGTTCTTTATCATTCCATGTACGGACATATCGAGACTATGGCCAACGCTGTCGCTGAAGGCGCACGCGGTGTTGCTGGTGTAGAGGTCACAGTCAAGCGCGTGCCCGAAACCATGGACGCTGAGATTTTTAAAAATGCCGGTGGCAAAACGGATCAAGTTGCTGCAGTAGCGACACCTGCAGAGCTGGCGCAATACGATGCCATTATCGTGGGCACACCCACGCGATTCGGCAACATGTCTGCGCAAATGCGTACTTTCTTCGACCAAACCGGCGGTTTGTGGGCTAAGGGTGCTCTAGCCGGCAAAGTGGCCAGCGTATTCACTTCAACGGGTACTGGCGGTGGACAAGAGATGACGATTACCTCCACCTGGACGACGCTGGCACACCACGGCATGATCATCGTACCCATCGGCTACACCACACCTGAGCTGTTTGATGTCTCGCAAGTGGGCGGCGGCACACCTTACGGCGCTTCAACGATTGCCGGTGGTGATGGTTCACGCCAACCTGACCCGCGCGAGTTAGCGATAGCCCGCCATCAGGGCGCGCACGTTGCTAAAATTGCAGTGAAGGTGAATGCTTAACCATCCATTAAGTTAGCCTAGTTTTAGCCGTTGCGAGCTGACAAGACGCCGCGGCTAAAACACTCTGACCAACAAAATGCTAGTTTTTCACTACGACCATATGCACTTAAGCGTTTAGCGTGAACCCGCAGCTGGGCGGCAATTACGGGCTTTACTGTAACCTGCTTGCTTAGCTTCCTGCTCAGTAGCAAAAGAAACACTGTTACGTGGGCTGAGCTTCTCATAACTAGGGCAACTGCCTTGGATATGGTAAAGCTTACTGGTTTTACTACCCTTAATGCTTGCCGTCTGAACAACTGCTGTCTTGATTACTGGTTGTGTATGCTTCTGCTTTACCACAGGCTCAGCGCTTGGTTTGGTAACTGCTTGGGTCAGCTGCCACTGCCGTTTACCTGTGACAAATTCATTGTCATGCCCCATATGCTTAGCAATGCGACTATTACGCTCTAGCTCCCACTCGCTAACCGGGTATTGCATATGCCAGTCCATAAACAGCTTTTGCTGCGCTGGGCTCATCTTTAGTTTATAGCGATCATGGATGTAGAAATTAACCCGCGCCACAAAACCCTTCACCTCATCACGCGGCTCAAACACCCGTCCGTTGAAGTCCGTTTTACTGCTGCAGCGTCCATATTGCTGCTCAGCGTGTTTCACCACACCAAAGCGATAGTTAGAACGGTCGGCGTTGACCTCGCCTATCACCGGCGACAGGTTATGCATGTCCGCTTCCATAACATTAAAAACCGGATCAGTGGCATTGCAATTTTTGCGCCCTCCTTCTTGCCAACACTGTCTTTGCCGTCCTAGCCAACTGGCGGGCACTATATGCTCCCATTCGATACGTTTAGCGCGGTTGGGTTGGTTGCGGACTTTATAACCACAGCTAGGAAAATCAATGATTCCACCGCTTTTGCCTGCCCACTGCCAATCGCAACCGCAATACAGCGTGCCTAAATGTCCACGATCGTTTTGATCTGCATAAACAGATTCACGTAGTAAGGTTTTCGCCGCTGTGAAGTTTTCCGGCGCATCTCCTGGCTGCAGGTAAAACATAATAGCCGCGCTGAGTACGCTAGCTAATAAGACGGCCAAGGATTTTAAAGTTAACGGCTTCTGTGCTTTTTTACGTCTAGACAAAATACAGCCTTAATGCGCTCCACAGAGAAGCATTTAAGCTGCCTCTGTTACGCAATATATAGGGGACTGGGTTTACGCGATGAGTGTTTTAAAATTGAATTCTTGTAATAATTTAAGCATATCCTGTGCAGGAATAGGCCGACTTATAAAATAGCCCTGCACTTCATCACAAAAACTTTCTCTTAAAAAATCAAGCTGCTCGCGGGTTTCAATCCCTTCTGCGACCACCTTGATATTAAGGTTATGCGCCATGCTGATGACGGCTTTAGTAATTTGCGCATCCGCATTATTGGTTGCGACACCCTTGATAAAAGTCTGATCGATTTTTATGGTGTCGGCGGGGAATACTTTTAAATAATTGAGCGAGGAAAAGCCCGTACCGAAATCATCAATAGCCAAGCGCACGCCCAACTCACGCAACCGCGTGAACTCTTCAATTACATTTTCGGCATTATCAAGCAAATGGTTTTCCGTAAGCTCCAGCTCCAACAAGTGAGCCGGCAAACCGGTTTGTTCTAGCGTTTTCACCACCAAGCCCAAGATATTACCTTGTCGGACATGATGCACTGACAGGTTGACTGAAACAGCGATAGGAAAACCCAGCTGATGCCAGTACTTAGCTTGATTACAGGCTTGCTCGAGCACCTGTTCAGTAATCGCTTTAATCAAGCCTGTTTCTTCCGCAACAGGAATAAATACCGCAGGAGAAATAAGACCATGTACTGGATGATTCCAGCGTGCCAATGCTTCCACAGAACTAATTCTCTGTGTTGCCAGATTAACTTTAGGCTGGTAGTGCGCGCAGAGTTCACCATTGGCAATGGCATAGCGCAACTGCTGCTCTAGCTCCAGCCTTTCCATAGCCGAGGCTTGCATGCGCTCATTATAAAATTCTACTACGTTACCACCGTGATACTTGGCCTGTTTTAATGCCATTCCCGCTTGGATAAGCAACTCACCAGCATCTGTGGCGTGCTCAGGCATCAAGCTGATACCTATCGAGGTAGTGATAATCAAACTTTTATCGGCCAACTCTATGGGGCGACTGATGCGCTCCAGCGTCAACTCAGCTAAGCGCCTCAGACTGGCAAAACTGCCATACTGATGCAAAACAATAGCAAACTCATTGCTGCTTAAACGCGCAATAGTATTAGCTTGCGCAAAAATCTCACCTAAACGCTTACTTACCTCAACCAACAGCTGATCGGCAACAGTCACACCCAAGCTCTCGTTAAGAACTTTAAAGCGATCCAGATCTAGGTGTAGTAAAGCAAAACGGCTATTTGCGGCTTTCGCGTTAACAATTGACTCATGCAAACTTTGTTGAAACATCTCACGGTTAGCAAGGCCCGTAAGCACATCGTATTCACTTAAATACTTAATTCTCTTGCTGTTTGCATGAGCTGCGTGCAGTACTTCATCATTCTGTACACGCTCTGTAATATCGCGGCGAGTACCCAGCATGCGCAACGCTCTCCCTGACGGAGTGCGCTCTACCACTCGACCACGGTCCTCAATCCATACCCAATGCCCATCTGTATGGCGCATGCGGTATTCGGCATAATACTCTTGCGTATGCCCTTTCAAGTGACCAACCATGGCTTGGCGCAAAGTCTTCAAATCATCCGGATGCACCAGTGGACGCAGATCAAGCAGCATGGCTTGCCCTTGCTCAGTGGTTAAACCAAGGATCTCTTCAGTACGAGTATGGTAGACCTGCTGTTCAGCCAGATCCCAATCCCACAAAGACAGCTGACTAGCTTCCAGAGCCAGCTCCAAGCGTTCTTGTGCTGCGGCTAACTGTGACTGTGTCTCTTGTAGTCTATAATCCATAGATGAGCTTTTTTGCTGTTGTAGCATTTAATAACAACCCATATAGCTAAATATAGCGTTTCTATAAAGCATTACGCTGAGCATTTAACCTCAGCTTTAGGCTACTTATTACCTATTTAGTTGGCCTCTAAACGCACACCTAACCAATGCGTAAGAGCTTACCAATGCGGCCAAGCGTCTTATTTTTTCGGCATATAGATATTTTTGCATGGCTTTCAGCCTATGCAGTAACGGCAAACCATACTGGGTTTTGCCATTTTTGCGCACCCTATCGATTGTTATTATCTTAAAGCAATGGCACTGTGCCATAGGTGCATTTTATGCGAACCAGATCACAATAAGCAACGTACTATAGTTTAATTTTGATTCTGGTCAACAGTAAATCAAGCTTAGAAGAACCCTTCAATGAGCCTAGTCAATAAATATATACTAACAACAAAACAGCCTGCGAAAATTCTCGAAGGCTGTTTTGTTAAGCAAGGGTAATGTAGGGAAAACCACTAGAACGTAAGACGATAGCGGGTCGTAAGCGTACGCTTGAAGTCTTTAACCACGATTAAAGAGTCACGCAACAGCTCGCGCTCAAACTTATTCAGTCGCTTGAACTCAATTTCGTTAGGCGTTTTATCATGAATTGCTTCGGTCTCGGTTACTCGAGCAATTTGCTGTTGCAGGCGCAGCTGAATAAAAAACGACAGCGCTTCAGCAAGGTTATTAGCTACTTCTTGGTCAATAATCTTCTTTTCCGCCAGCAACTCAATGCGCTTAAACGTATTGGTTTCAGTGATTTTTTGCTCAAGCGCCAAGGTGCGCACCCCATGCACTATGGGGAAAACACCCGCTTTTTTAATATCTAAACCACTGCCGGTTAAGCGACCAAAGAAGGACAGCGGCGTATCAAAATCCAACGCACTACGGGAAAAATGCGCAAAAAACATATCGTTGTCTTGAATACGTCTAAAGAAAATATTACGCGACACTTTAAACAGCGCGGTATTACCTGCTACCGGTTTGCTGTCTGCTGCAATGGCTAAATTCATCAAGGCGGCACCGTCACAGCTCTTGCTCCAGCGAGTCAGTTTTTCAGCCCATTGCTTGGCTGAATTAACCCATTCCGGATTAGACACCATAATATTGCCAGGACAGGGTGGAAACCCAAATGAAATCAGCGTTTCACTAAATTTCTGCATAGTTTTATGCATTTCTGGCCAATCCAGGCCATCACGATAAATCACACCGTTGTCTTGGTCGGTTTTCATGATTTGCTCGCCGCGCCCTTCCGAACCCATCACAATCAAACACACATGCGGATGCACTTCTTTAGGCACAATCAAATCAAATAGTTTGCTCAAAATCCGCGCATTCATCACTGAAAGCAGCTCCATCATAAAGCGCGTCTTAACACCGGATGAAATTAATGCCTTGATCAAGTCAAACAAACCATAAGATGCCTCGCGCAGTTCATCGATTGTTTGTGCGCGCTCTACCCGCAAACCAATCACATGCGAATGGCTAGAGAAATAACTCAAAACATCCGTTAACTCTATGATGCCCACCAGCTGTTTTTTCTCACTCATCACCACCACACGCTCAATTCTTTGCTGCGTCATAATGATCAGTGCGTTAAACAGGTAATCATCGGGCCGAATGGTTATCAGGCGGTAACTTGCGATTTCCGACACATCGGTATCGAGCGGCAAATGGTTTAAAATCGCCGCATCCAACAAGTCCGTACCTGTCACCATGCCGTACCTAGAGCCTTTCTGCGCCAGCATACAGTCGGCCTTACTTTCACGCATTAAGCGTGTGGCCTGCTCAATCGAGGTTCCCTCAGGCACTATTAATGGCTCGCGGATGGTGCTGTCCTGAATGCGTGCCAACATAAACTCAGCCATGTCCTGACTAGGTGCCTGCTGGGCAACAATTTCACGTTTAGCTCGTAAATTCTGTTGGAAAAAATCAGCAAAACCTGGATTACTGTCGATTAAATCAAACAGCATCTGTGTAGGAATGAGATGGCATACCGTAGGCTCTACCGCAGTGAAACGATGTATCGCCGTGCCATTAAACAACGACCAGCTACCAAAATACTCCTCTTGCTCGTAGTACATAAACACACTCAGCGCTGCTGAGCTGCTAGCCTGCTGCTGAGCAGGATCCGTTTCTGCAACACGGCCACTATGTAATACATAGATACCTTTAGGTGCCTCTCCGACTTCTAAAATCACGTCACCAGGAGCATATTCAATACGTTGAATTGCACCCAACAATGCTTCTTGTTCGTGTTCGTTTAACACGCTAAAGGGCAAGTTGTGTAGATTGAATGTAGCTGACATGCGCTTCTCCTTGTTGTTATGTTGGCGCTGGTACAAAACTTCTTTTGCAGAACACTACAAAAACTATATTGCCTTGTCATACTATTACTAGCTGACTTGAGTCAAGGCGCTGCAGCAATTTAAAACAAATTTGCGACTCAATACCATAAACATTAACTGCAGAAGCCTATTAAGCGCATTGCGTATAGACTCCAACACCTTTCCCGCTCAAGCCGGACAATTTTACAGAAGATTACTTAACTCAACCTACCCTATACTAGCGAAATAACTTTCCAATTAAGAGGATAGACTCATGTTGATGCTGATTTCACCAGCAAAAACCTTGGATTACACTACGTCGCCCACCACTAAGCACCACACGCAACCACAGTTTTTGCCACAAACACAGGAATTAGTCACTGCTTTACAGCAGTACAGCCCAGCGGACTTAGCCAAACTCATGAGCCTGTCAGACAAGCTTGCTGGTCTGAATGTGGCGCGTTTTGCCCAATGGCAACCTGACTTTACTCCAGAAAACGCCAAACAAGCGCTGCTGGCTTTCAAGGGCGATGTCTACACTGGCTTAGACGCAGACTCTTTAAGCGAAGCCGAGCTGAGCTACGCACAAAAACACCTTAGAATTCTTTCTGGTCTTTACGCGGTGTTGCGCCCGCTGGACCTCATGCAAGCCTACCGTCTAGAAATGGGCACTAAACTGGCCAACAAACAAGGCAAAGACCTCTACAGCTTCTGGGGCGACAGCATTACCGAACACCTTAACCACTATATGCAAGAAAATGGTTTCTCAACCCTACTAAACCTTGCCTCCAACGAATACTTTAAAGCCGTCAAGCCAAGCAAGCTGCAAGCAAACCTTGTCAATGTCGATTTTAAGGATTTAAAAAACGGTCAATACAAAATCATTAGCTTTTACGCTAAAAAAGCACGCGGCATGATGGCGCGTTACGTAATACAAAACCAAATTAACACGGTGGCTGAATTACAGAACTTTGATAGTGCTGGTTATTACTTTAGCTCCGAGCAATCCAAGCCTAATCAGCTTATTTTTTTACGCGACCAAGCGCACGAGTCCTAATATGCTACCCCCTGTACTTTTTCCACTCTTTACTTGGCTGGCGCTACTTATACGCTATCCAAAGCGCACTCTTGCGATTGCCATACCAGTTTTCACTGGGATTCTAAGCATTGCGATATGGGTGCAATGGCAAGAAAAAAGTAACGAGCATCTACTCAATCAGTTGAGTATCGAACTGGACTTTTCCACGGCAAGCTGCCCAGTTGACCGCCCGCTGGTCATCAAAATAGACAACACGACCGATTACACATTAAGAGAACTACGTTGGCAGGTTGCCGCTTACCAACCCGGCGAGCGCGTCAACCTAGCCCGCTCTGGTTTTGATGAAACCAGCTACATGCTGCCCAATGTGTTGCCGGCTAAACAAAACTGGCAACACTGTTTGCCATTGCCCAACCTGAGAGCCGGTTACCGCGCCAGCACGCTGGAGTTTTCCGCACAAAGTTTAAGGGGTAAGTTTGAGCGATAAAATCGCTTCGCAGGCAATACAAGCCTGCGACAAACCCCACCGCTCTACTCCGCTAGCGCTTTAACCCAGCCCTGCATCACTTCATTCATTTGCGGATTAGGCGCCTGCATAAAGGTAATCACAAAGCTGTCGGTAAGCTCGCACACGCCAAAAGAGCGCGGACGCGGCGCCATCGCCTGTGGACTAGGCAATTTAATGCCAAAGCAAAAAACCAAACTCTTCGCCGCACTAATACCTTCAGCAATCTCACCATTTGGCAGCGCGCTGGTATGGGCATAATGATCAAAATCCGCAATAAAGCAGGCGATAGGATCCGCACTGATCTTCTCCTTCAGCTCGGCGATAATCTCATCCACCGAAGCAAAACGGCTGCCCTCTTTAGCCAAGGTAAACGTAAAGGTTGGATAGATATCCATAAAATTAGAAAACCGCATGCAAAACACCTTATATTTAAAATTAATTCACCCTAAAGTATAGCGTTTTTATGCCAGCTTGCCTGTGCCTTTTTGCCTCAAGCACGGCGCGCACGACTAAAAGGCAATGCGCGAAAGACTAGCCGCCTAACTGCAGACTCGTTACCATGAGTAACAACACCCAAAGGCAATGCATGTACATATACCGTTTAGTTTTCATTCTCGTTATCGGCATTTATTTGTTTTCACCGGCCATCATGGACTGGTGGACTGCCGTGCATAATGAATGGTATCGCCCTTATCTGCTGTGGCTCATTCTCATCGTCGTTACTTTCTTACTACAAGCCCAGCGAGATACTGATGAGTTTTAGCCTTACACATCTGATTTTAATCAGCATTTCCTACTTAATCACCCTCTTCGCTGTTGCTTGGATGACCGAGCGCGGCTGGGTTCCGCGCCGACTGGTGCGCCATCCCATCACCTACACCCTATCCATAGGTGTTTACGCCAGCTCATGGGCATTCTACGGTGCAGTCGGACTCGCCTATCGCTACGGCAATGGTTTTTTATCCATCTACCTTGGCTTATCTGGTGCATTCTTATTGGCTCCGGTGTTGCTGTATCCAATACAACAGCTTACGCGCACGCACCAACTTTCATCACTGGCGGATCTATTTGCCTTTCGTTTTCGTAGCAGCACCGCTGGCGCCGTGACGGCTCTGGGTTTACTCATCGGCTCACTCCCCTTGTTGGCACTGCAAATTCAGGCCGTAGCAGAAACCGTCAGCATCATGACCGGCAAAGCCATCCTTAATGAAATAGCCTTGTTTTATTGCGTACTCATCGCGCTGTTTTCAATACTCTTTGGCGCACGCCACTCAGGCAGCCGTGAAAAACACGAAGGATTGGTGTTTGCCATCGCCTTTGAATCACTGGTCAAACTCATCGCTATCCTTTGTGTGGGCGGCTACGCACTCTGGTATATTTTTTCTGGCCCAAGTGATTTAGAAAACTGGCTCCTTGATAACAAACAGTTTCTTAACTATATGCAGGTCCCACTGCAAGAAGGCCCATGGCGCACGTTACTGCTGCTATTTTTCTCCTCTGCCATCGTCATGCCGCACCTGTACCACATGGTGTTTACTGAAAACCTCAACCCACGCGCCATGATGACCGCCAGCTGGGGCTTGCCCTTATTTTTACTGTTGATGAGTTTGCCCGTACCTATTATTTTATGGGCAGGACTCAAGCTCGAAGTAGCCAGTATTGCCGACTACTTCACCCTAGGGTTGGGCATTACCGTCAACAACCCCAACCTTGCCTTAATCGCATTTATGGGCGGCCTATCTGCAGCCAGTGGCGTAACCATCGTTTTAACCATTGCCTTATCGGGCATGGTGCTCAACCATCTTATTTTGCCGCTTTACCCACCCAGCGCAGAAAACAACATTTATCGCTGGCTCAAGTGGAGTAGACGCTTATTAATTTTTGCCATTATTGCTGCTGCCTACACCCTTTATATCGTCCTCAGTTCCAACCCAGACCTTTCCAGTTTAGGCATCATTGCCTTCGCCGGCACACTGCAGTTTTTCCCTGGTGTATTAGCCACTTTGTACTGGCCCAAAGCCAACCGTTATGGATTCATTAGCGGCGTCACTGCAGGGTTACTAATTTGGGGAGTTGGACTACTACTGCCCTTGCTGTCTAATGTGCGCCACCTAGTGGTTCCCGGGCTAAACCTGAACTACCAGCTTGATCCCAATAGCTGGCATAACTACAGCATCTTGGCGCTAAGCGTTAACTGCAGTATTTTCGTCGTGGTCTCCTTAATCACCCGCACTAGCAAAGAAGAAAAGCGTTCCGCGCAAGCTAGCGCTATTAACAAAGTCATCATGCCGGAGCGACGTACCCTGCAAGCTGGTTCAGCGCAGGACTTCGCCCTCGCCCTAGCCAAACCCTTAGGCGCCATGACTGCACAGCGCGAGGTTGATCACGCACTGCAGGAGTTGGGCTTGCCCTTTGACGAAAGCCGCCCCTTTGCCCTCAGACGATTAAGAAACCAGATTAAGGCCAACCTTTCAGGTCTGATGGGACCGAGCATTGCACAAGACTTAGTCAGCTCCTTCCTGCCCTATACCAACGACAGCGAATCCTATCAAACAGAAGATATTCACTTTATTGAAAGCCGACTGGAAGACTACCGCTCACGCTTGACAGGTTTGGCTGCCGAGCTGGATGCACTGCGTCGCTACCATCGACAAACCCTACAAGACTTGCCGCTGGGTGTTTGCTCGCTCTCCGCTGATCATGAAATTTTGATGTGGAATCGCGCTATGGAAGCGCTAACCGGCATTGCCGCTGTGCGTGTCATAGGCTCACGCATTCAAAATATTGACCAACCTTGGCAAGAGTTGCTGACGGACTTTGTGCAAGGCAGCGACAATCATTTTTATAAGAAAAAACTACAAAGCCAATATGAATCACGCTGGCTCAACCTTCACAAAGCCGCTATCGACCAACTGGTTTCATCCGGTGCGGGCGGATTGGTTCTATTAATAGAAGACACCACACAAACCCGCCTACTGGAAGACAAACTCATGCACGCCGAACGCTTAGCGTCCATTGGCCGCTTAGCCGCCGGCGTGGCACACGAAATCGGCAACCCCATCACTGGCATTGCCTGCTTGGCGCAAATTGTGCGCGAAGAACGTACCGAGGATGCTGAACTGCTTGAAATCAGCGAACAAATCATCGAACAAACCAAGCGTGTAACTCGCATTGTGCAATCCATGATGAATTTTGCTCGCTCTGAACACCAAATTAGAGAGCAATTTGTCCCAGTGCAGCTATATGATGTGTGCAATGAAGCAATCAACCTGCTACGACTCAATCAACAGCAAAAGCCCGTTGATTTTATTAACCAAATAGACCCACACTTTTTTGTGCTTGGCGATGCACAGCGTTTAGGTCAAGTATTTATTAATCTGCTCGATAACGCCCGCGATGCCAGTCCAGCCGAATCAAGCATCCGCATTAGCTCACGCGCTAGCAGTACTGAAGTCTGGTTATACATTGAAGACCAAGGCACGGGTATTGATGCGGCCTTTATCGAGCAACTGTTTGAGCCTTTTTTCACCACCAAAGATCCCGGTCAAGGTACTGGACTTGGCTTGGCCATGGTATTTTCCATTATCGAAGAACATCAAGGTGATATTTCTATTGATAGCCCTTGTGATAAGGTTAACCAACGTGGAACCCGTTTTTGTATTCGTTTACCGCGGCACACTCCAACAAAAACCAACGTGCCAGCACTAATCGAGCAATAACCCTCTTGAGAGAAAGCAATGCCCCATATTTTAATTGTTGAAGATGAGCCCATTATTCGCTCGGCCTTAAAGCGTTTGTTGGAACGCAACGGCTATCAAATAAGCGAAGCTGGCTCAGTTCAGGAAGCACAGCCTTTGTTGACTGCCAATGAATTTGACCTCATCGTCAGTGACTTGCGCCTGCCCGGTGCACCCGGCACTGAAATGATCAAACTGGCTGGAGAAATCCCCGTACTGATCATGACCAGCTATGCCAGCCTACGCTCAGCCGTGGACTCCATGAAATTGGGTGCCATCGACTATATAGCCAAGCCCTTTGAACATGACGACATGCTGCAAAGCATCGCGCGTATTTTACAAGAACGTCAACAGCAACCGGATCCAGCTGATACGGTAAAAACATCATCCTGTGATAACAGCGACTTAGGCATTATTGGCAGCAGTCCGGGCATGTTAACGCTGTTCGATAAAATTCGTAAAGTTGCCCCCACCGATTCCAACGTGCTGATTCAGGGTGAGTCCGGTACAGGTAAGGAGCTGGTTGCTCGCGCTTTACATCGGCTCTCCAGGCGTGCGCAGGAGCCCATTATTTCAGTCAACTGCGCGGCTATTCCAGAAAGCCTGATTGAGTCAGAATTATTCGGCCATGAAAAAGGCGCTTTCACCGGTGCAGATCGTGCCCGTGCAGGTCTGGTCGAAGCTGCCCACGGTGGCACATTGTTTTTAGATGAAATTGGCGAGTTACCCCTGGAAGCTCAGGCGCGCTTATTGCGTGTTCTGCAAGAAGGGGAAATCCGCCGCGTCGGTTCAGTGCAGTCACAAAAAGTCGATATCCGTTTGATTGCAGCGACACACAGAGACTTAAAATCCCTGTCGCAAAGTGGCCAGTTCCGTGAAGACCTCTACTACCGCCTGCATGTAATCGCCCTAAACCTTCCCGCTTTGCGCGAGCGCGGTGATGACATTATTGAAATTGCCAAGGCTTTGCTTGAACAGCAACGCTTGCGCCTTGATCGTGAGCCCATGAAATTTAGCAAGCAAACCCTAACCACGCTGGAAAAATACCCTTGGCCGGGTAACGTCAGAGAGCTGGAAAACGCCATTGAGCGTGCGGTGATTCTGTGCGAAGGCACTGAGATCAATACCGAATTGCTAGGGATTGATGTAGAAATTAAACATTCCAGCGTGGAAGAAGAAACCTCCTCATCCAATACGGATCCTTCTATGGAAGGCTATTTCCAGCGCTTTGTTTTAGAGCATCAAGATCACATGACAGAAACGGATCTGGCGAGCAAATTGGGTATTAGCCGTAAAAGCTTGTGGGAGCGCCGCCAGCGCTTAGGCATCCCCAGAAGAAAAGCGTCTAAAAATGACAGTAATTAGCCTATTCTTTAAAATATCCAAACCTGGTAGCTGATATGAGTCGTGTCATGAAAGATTTTTCTATTTTTATTCGTGCAAACTTGTGGCTAGTGCCCGTAATAGCTGGACTGCTGGGCTTGGTGTTTTATTACGTCGCGCCACCCCCACCCATGAGCCTGACTATCAGCTCAGGCTTTCGTACCGGCGGCTACGATACCTTCGCGCAAAAACTAAAAATCGAATTAGCCAAACAAGGTTTTGCATTAGACATCATTAACAGCAGCGGCTCACAACAAAACACCGAACGCTTGCTCGACCCAGACAGTGGTGTACACATCGCCCTACTACAGAGTGGCCAAGAACTGGGTTTAAGCGATGAAGATCGCACACAACTGTTTAGCCTCGGCGCTATGTACCAAGAACCCTTGTGGCTCTTTCTACGCAAAGGTGTAAAAATCAACACCCTAGCCGACCTTGAGAAGTTTAGAGTCGCTATTGGCGGCCCTAATGGTGGCACCAGTTTGATTGTTCTGCCATTAATCCAAGCTAACGGCATTGATATTGATAATTTGGGCGATAACTGGCGTCATTACTCAGGTCCCAAAGCAGCTCAAGAGCTGCTTAACAATGAGCTGGATGCAGTTTTCTTGATGGTGCCGCCAGAAAATGAATTTATTCAAAAATTTGCCAGCAACCCAGAGGTAGAGCTGTATAGTTTCGACCGTGCCGCTGCCTATGAACGACACTTTCCGTTTATTAAAGGTTTAGAGGTCAGTCAAGGTTTACTCAGCATTGCTGATGATTTACCCAAAGAAAAAACCACCACCCTATCCTCTAAGGCTTTGTTAGTGGTTAACGAGTCATTCCATCCCTCATTAACGCCACTAATTTTAGCCGCTGCCCGCGAAGCCATGCAAAAAGGCACGCTGCTGGATGAACCTAATACTTGGCCTGTCGAAGACCGTAATGCTTTCCCGATGCTGGATGAGGCAGAGTATTTCTACACCAAGGGATTGCCATTATTACAGCGTTATTTGCCCTTCAGGATTGCCTCATTGGCTGACCGCTACATTATTTTACTCTTCCCTTTATTAGTGGTGATGTTCCCGCTATTTAAAGTTGCAGGACCAATTTATCGCTGGCGCATACGTTCGCGTATTTACCGCTGGTACAAGCACTTACGTGACATTGATAAACAACTATTGAAAAGCAGCACACCGGAAAACGTCGAAGAAGAAATTCAACGCTTATTAGTTATGCAGCAAGACTTAGCCAAAGTGGAAGTTCCCCTAGCGTTTACCCACGAGCTCTATGAGTTACACCTGCACGTGCGCTTTGTACTACAGCGCCTCAAGCAGCTACAAAGCCCTCCAGACTCAGCACAGTCTATCCATAGCGATCAAATCCTTTAATACAGCAGCAAACTATGCCCATACATCATTGTGTTATTCATTTTCTCGAAAAAAAGCCTGACGACAGCCCAGCATCCCTCAACCTGAGCGCTGAGCCACTTAGCGACCAAGACAAGCTGGAAAACCTGTTGGCTGATTTAAACCATCACTACAACAGCAAGCCGAGCAAGTCTTGGGCGTTTTTTAATAACAGCCAAAGCTCCGGTTTGGCCCAGCAATTAGAGTTATTGCTAACCGAGCAGTTGGATTTCTACAGCCTAAGTGAGCAACTAGCCAAAGCCTGGCAAAAAACACTGGACGAGCAACAAATTTTTATGCGTGCCCACATGTGCTTAGTGCATTACCGCCAAGGTGCGGGTGATTACCTGCTGATTGCATTTTTGCCGCAAACCCAAGGTTTTAGCATCAACGCTGCACTTGAACTTACGGATGTGCAACACCTGGATTTAAGTCAAATGAGTCTTGCTGCCCGCATTAATCTGAGCGAATGGCGTAATAATCCCAAGTCCAAACACTATATTTCTCTACTTAAAGCCAAGGGCGGCAAAAAAGTCGCCGAAGCTTTCGCTGAGTTTATCGGTTGCGAAGAAAGTGCGGATGCTCCCAGCGAAACCCGCACCCTACTGCAGGCGTTTAGTGATTATGTCGATGACAACGAACTAAGCGAAGAGCACGTCAAGGAAAAAACCAACACCCTGGTGCGCTATGCTAACCAACAAAGCCGCCAAGGTGATGCCGTTGCACTCACTGAACTGTCTGAAGTACTGGATGAGGAAAACCCGCAGGCGTTTTACAACCATATTCGTAATAAAGACTACGGCCTAAGCCCCTACGTCCCTACCGATCGCCGCACCCTGAGCCAGTTCCAACGTTTTAGTGGTCGCGCTGAAGGACTTTCAATTAGTTTCGAGGCGCATTTACTAGGCTCTAAAGTGGAATACGACGAAGCGCAAGATACCCTAGTGATTCGGAATGTACCGACACAGCTTAAAGACCAGCTGAAGCGGCAGCGTTAAGCTGTGCTGGCTGATCAGGGTTTTTTAAGCGCTCGTCATCCAGCAAAAACCTTTGCGGATAAACTCAGATAACTGCTGGGTTGCCCAGATACGAAAGCGTGTCGCGACGCGGCTTTTAACGCGGTAGCCAACGGAAATAATCATGTCGAGGTTGTAGTAATCCAGCAGTCGCTTTACCTCGCGCTTGCCTTCGGTTCGAACTGTTAAGAATTTCTTAATAGTTGCTTCAGGTGATAGCTCGCCTTCTTCATACACATTGCTCATGTGCATACTGACATTCGGCATAGATGTTTGAAATAACTCAGCAATTTGCTGTTGCGTAAGCCAGACCGATTCATTTTCAAAGCGCACATCTATTTTTAGCTCACCATCCTCAGCTTGGTAGATTAAAAACTGGCCTTTGCTGGTATCGCTATGTTGCTCTTGCAATAGTTCCTTGTGACTCATACTTTCACATCCCTCATGCACTGAATAAAGCCGTAAAAACTAAGAAACTGAGTGTACCAAAAACAACTGCACTGCTATGAAGTGGAATGCACCTCATTGTAGGAGCGCTACTTTTGCGCGATTGGGATTATCCGGCAGCACTTGATTTGGGTTTTAATCCAAATCGCCCAGAAGCTGGGCTCCCACAAGAGCTGCTTCCAGCTTCCCCGATAAGTCAGATTTCACAGGAGTCGCACTGCTGTGGGAGCGCAACTTTTGCGCGATTGGGATTATCCGGCAGCACTTGATTTGGGTTTTAATCCAAATCGCCCAGAAGCTGGGCTCCCACAAGAGCTGCTTCCAGCTTCCCCGATAAGTCAGATTTCACAGGAGTCGCAC
>Ga0265293_10003616_pt1 | contig 28501 bp, 30 predicted proteins | sample Munlanlewell138R_FD_192505 | JGI IMG/M metagenome (GOLD analysis project Ga0265293, IMG submission 192505) | Leachate microbial communities from a municipal landfill in Southern Ontario, Canada - Leachate well 138R | ecosystem: Engineered > Solid waste > Landfill > Unclassified | place: Canada... | reverse complement strand
CCCGAAACCGAACCCCCCACACCGCATTTCGCCCTGCTGGCCGCGATCGGCGCCCAAAACGGCCTGCCCGCCCTGTCGATGGGCATGAGCGCCGATTTCGAAGCCGCCATCGCCGCCGGCGCCACCCACGTGCGCATCGGCTCGGCCCTCTTTGGCGCGCGGGAATAACACACCCCTGCTTCTAGTTGACATAAATATCCCCGCCGGAGGCTCCCGCACCCTCAACCCGCCCCACGCCGGCGGTAAAACCCCGCCCGTGCCGCCAAAGACGTCTGCACGACAGATGTGCGCGGCCCTTAGTGGCACGGCTCGGGCGCGGCCCTTTCCGATATCTAGCGAACGATCACCCGCGTCCCGGGCACCGCCAGCGCGGCGATCTCCAGCAGGTGATCGCGGCGAAAGGCGATGCAGCCTTCGGTCGGGTGTCGCGGCTTGCGCCATTGGTGCAGGAATATCGCCGAGCCCGCGCCCGGCGTCGCATCGGGCCAGTTCCAATCGCTCAGCAGCACCATATCATAAAGCGGATCGGCGCGGCGCAGGCGTTCATGCCGCGCTGCAAAAGGCGCACGCACCCAATGGTTATAGGCAGCATGCGCGGGATCATCGCACCACAGATCGCGCAGCCCGATGGGCCTTGCCCATGGCGCAGGCCGCGCCATCCGGTCGGGCCGGTAAAGCAGCCCCACGATACGCAGCACCCCGCGCGGTGTCGCCCCGTCGCCCTCGCGCTTGGCACCACTGATCCCGCCGCGCCCGATGGCGCAGGGATAATGCCGCCCCCGAAACCGCAGCCCGCGCGGGCTTAGCACCATATCGGCAGGGGTCACAGGATATGCCCCGATTTCTTGGCCTTGGTATCAAGATAGGCGGCATTCAGCGGATTAAGCCCCACCCTCAGCGGCACACGTTCGGCAACGGCGATGCCGTGATCCTCCATCATCGCGACCTTGCGGGGATTGTTGGTCATCAGCCGCACGGAACTAAACCCCATCTTGCGCAGGATATCGGCGCCGATGCGGAAATCGCGCTCGTCATCCTCAAACCCCAGACGGTGATTCGCCTCGACCGTGTCAAAGCCCTGATCTTGCAGGGAATAGGCACGCATTTTATTGGCAAGCCCGATCCCGCGCCCCTCTTGGTTAAGGTAAAGCAGCACCCCTTCGCCCGCAGCCCCCATCTGCGCCAGCGCCGCATGCAATTGCGGGCCGCAATCGCATTTCAGGCTGCCCAGCACATCGCCGGTGAAACAGGCCGAATGCAGCCGGGCCAGCACCGGTTTCGCGCGGTCCGGCTGGCCGATTTCAATCACGTAATGTTCTTCGCCGCCATCCTCGGGGCGAAACACATGGACGCGCCCGGCGGTCGAGGCCTCGATCGGCACGCGGGCATGGGCCACCGATCGCAGCGGCGAAAGCGCGGCCAGCAAAGGCGCAGCCGCGACGATATCGAGCGTGGACAGCCCCTGATCGCGCGCCAGCGCCCGGCCATCGGCCACCGGCAATATCAGCGCCGCCGGCAAAAGCCGCGCGGATTTCGCCAACAAGATCGCGGCGCGGGCAGGGGCGGCATCGCCCTCGCGCAGCGCGATCAGCGGGCCTTTCATCGGGGCGTTCAGGTCATCGGCCGGATCGGCCAGCGATTCGATCCACGCCGCATCGGCATCCGCAGGCAGCGGAATCCGCGCCAGATCGCCGTCATAGGCGCGCGCTTTCAGCGTTTCGGCCCGCCGCGCGGTGATCGCCAGCACGGCGCCGCCCGCCGCCTTGACCGCCGCCAGACGTTCCGGTCGCAGCCCCTCGGCCGCAAGCGCCAGCACATCGCCGCCGGGCGCGATCAGCACCACCGGCATCCCCATCCGCAGATCGGCGCGGGCGCGGGCAAGTTGTTCGGTCAGGGTGGGGGCAAAGCTCATGTTGGTTCCGATGGTGGTTTGCCTTGATGTAGCGGGCTTTGCAGCAATATGAAACATTTGGCGTCACCCAGACACGCTTGCGTGAGCCATTGCAGCAATTCTTGTCGTTGCGGCAAGCAAAGCGCACCTGTGACCCAGAGCGGTTCTGACAAAAAGGAGAAATCGCATGGGCAGTTTGAAAAAGATCCTTCTGGTCGATGACGATGACGATCTGCGCGAAGCGCTGAGCGAACAACTGGTCATGACCGAAGATTTCGACGTGTTCGAGGCCGATAGCGGCGCAAGCGCCATGTCCAAGGCCAAGGATGCGATCTATGATCTGGTGATCCTCGATGTCGGCCTGCCCGATACCGATGGGCGGGAATTGTGCAAACGGATGCGCAAGGCGGGCGTCAAATCGCCGATCCTGATGCTGACCGGCCATGACAGCGATGCCGATACGATTCTGGGCCTCGATGCCGGGGCGAATGATTATGTGACGAAACCCTTCAAATTCCCGGTGCTGCTGGCCCGTATCCGCGCGCAATTGCGCACGCATGAACAAAGCGAAGACGCGGTGTTTCAGGTTGGCCCCTATACGTTCAAACCATCGATGAAGATGCTGTTGACCGAGGATGACAAGAAAATCCGCCTGACGGAAAAAGAAACGAATATCCTGAAATTTCTTTATCGTTCATCCGAAGCCGTGGTGCCGCGCGATGTGCTGCTGCACGAGGTATGGGGCTATAACGCCGGGGTCACCACCCACACGCTGGAAACCCATATCTACCGGCTGCGCCAGAAAATCGAACCCGATCCGTCGAATGCGCGGCTTTTGGTGACGGAATCGGGCGGATATCGGCTGGTTGCATAGGATGCGGTTTGTTGATCGGTTGCGGGCGGCGCGGTTTGACGCGCCGCTGGCGCCGGACGCGCCGTTTTGGGCCATCGGCGATGTGCATGGGCGCTATGATCTGCTGGCCCCGATGCTGGAACGGATCGCGGATGATGCGCCGGGGCAGGTGATCTGCGTCGGCGATTATATCGATCGGGGTGATGCCAGCGCGCAGGTGCTGCGCCATCTGGCGGGCGCGCCTGATATCATCGCGCTGATGGGCAATCACGAAGACATGCTGGTGAATTTCCTTGACCATCCGGCCAGCGGCAACCGCTGGCTGCGCCATGGCGGGCTGGACGCGGTGCAAAGTTTCGGCATCACCGATGTATCCGATCTGATGTCGGATGCAGCACTGCATGATCTGCGCGATGCGCTGCTGGCGGCGATGGGGGATGATCTGGTGAACTGGCTGCGCGGGCTGCCCCGGCAATGGCGCAGCGGCAATGTGGCCGTGGTTCATGCGGGCGCCGATCCCGGCCTGCCGATGGATGCGCAAAGCGCGCGGGTTCTAACCTGGGGGCATCCCGAATTCGCCAAACATCCCCGGCGCGACGGTATCTGGGTCGTGCATGGGCACACGATCGTTGATGCCGCGCATCAGGTGGCCGGGCGCGTCGCCATCGATACCGGCGCCTATGCCACCGGCACCCTGACCGCCGCACATATCAGCGCCGAGGGCATCCGCTTCATCACCACCTGATCGGGTGGCATCATGCGGCGCGGCGCGTTACAAAGCGGCGGGCAACGAAGGAAAGATCATGGCATTCACTCTGGCAACCTGGAATATCAACTCGGTCCGTTTGCGCGAACCGCTGGTGCAACGGCTGCTGGCCGAAGAAGGCCCCGATGTGCTGTGCCTGCAGGAATGCAAATCGCCGGTCGAGATGATCCCCCTCGAAGGATTCGCGGCGCTTGGCTATCGCTATGTCGTGGCGCGCGGGCAAAAGGGCTATAACGGCGTGGCGATCCTGTCGCGTATTCCGATTGTGGATGCGGGCGACCGGGATTTTGCCGCCCTTGGCCATGCCCGCCATGTGGCCGCAGTGCTGGAAAATGGCGTGACCATCCACAATTTCTATGTCCCGGCCGGCGGGGATATTCCCGACCGCGAACTGAATATCAAATTCGGGCAAAAGCTCGATTTTCTGACCGAAATGCGCGACTGGTTCCATGCCGAGCGCACGACCAAAAGCATCATGGTTGGCGATCTGAACATTGCGCCGCGCGAAGATGATGTGTGGAATCACAAGCAATTGCTGCGCATCGTCAGCCACACCCCCACCGAGGTCGAACATCTGGCACAGGTGCAGGATGCGGCCAATTGGGTCGATATCACGCGCGCCCATATTCCCAGCGGGCTGCTTTATAGCTGGTGGTCCTATCGCTCGCCCGATTGGGACAAGGCCGACAAGGGGCGCAGGCTCGATCACATCTGGGCCACGCCCGATATTGCCAATGCGGCGCATGGCTCGCGCATCTTGCGTGCGGCGCGCGGCTGGCAGCAGCCCAGCGATCACGCGCCCGTATTCGCAAGTTTTGATCTTTAAAACCCCGCGTCCGCGCACATATAGTGCAAAGATCCCAAGTTGCAGGAGCATAGCGATGCTTGAAACGGCCCAGACCCCCGCCGCAGACCTGATCAAGGACGGCACCGAGGCCACGTTCATGGCCGATGTTATCGACATGTCGCAAACCGTCCCCGTGATCGTTGATTTCTGGGCGCCCTGGTGTGGCCCGTGCAAAACGCTTGGCCCCGCGCTTGAGGCCGAAGTGACGGCGGCACGCGGTGCCGTGCGTATGGTGAAAATCAACGTGGATGAAAATCAGGGCATCGCCGGGCAATTGCGGATTCAGTCGATCCCCACGGTCTATGCCTTTTGGCAGGGGCAGCCCGTTGACGGGTTTCAGGGCGCGGTGCCCGCATCGCAGATCAAGACCTTCATCGCCAAACTGGCCGAGCTTGGCGGCGGTGCCGATGGCGGTCTGACCGAGGCGATCGAGGCTGCCGATGCCATGCTGGCCGAAGGTGCGCATGAAGATGCCGCCCAGATCTATGCCGCCGTTCTGGGCGAGGATGCGGCCAATGCGACCGCCTATGGCGGGCTGGTGCGCGCGCATATCCTGATGGGTGATCTGGATCAGGCCGAAGCCATCCTGAACGGCGCGCCAGTGGAAATCAGCAAATCCGCCCCGCTTGAGGCCGCGCATGCCCAGCTTTTGCTGGCGCGTCAGGCCAAGGGCGCCGGGCCGATCGATGATCTGCGCGCCGCGGTGGATGCGAATCCGGCCGATATGCAGGCGCGGCTTGATCTGGCCACGGCACTCCATGCCGGTGGTCAGGTGGCCGAGGCGATCGACACCCTGCTTGATGCGTTCCGGCGGGATCGTGACTGGAATGATGGCGCGGCCAAGGCGCAACTGTTCACGATTTTCGAAGCCCTGCCCGCCAATGATCCGCTGGTTCTGAATGGTCGGCGCAAATTGTCGTCGCTGATATTTGCCTGATACATTTGGGGGGCTAGATCCTGTGACGATGTATAAGATAGCCGATCTGCCCACCACGATCCCGGTATTTCCGCTGCCCGGTGCACTGCTGCTGCCGCGGGCGCGGTTGCCGCTGCATCTGTTTGAACCGCGCTATCTGCAGATGTTCGAAGATGTGCTGAAAACCCGCACCCGGCTGATCGGCATGGTCCAGCCGCGCGACGGCGGTGCGCGCATGGGCGATCCCAAGCTGCATTCCATCGGCTGCGCCGGTCGCGTCACGGCGTTCTCGGAAACCGAGGATGGGCGCTATATGATCACCCTGTCGGGGATATCGCGTTTTCGCATCCTGCACGAGGTCGAAGGATTCACCCCCTATCGCCGGTTCGACGTTAGCTGGGATACGTTTTCGCGCGATCTGGGCCAGCCCGAAACCGATCCCGATTTTCCGCGCGCGACCTTTCTCGATCTGCTGAGCCGCTATTTCGCGGCCGAGGAACTGAGCACCGATTGGGGCAGCATGCGCGAGGCCGAGGATGAATTGCTGATCAATTCGCTTTCGATGCTGTGCCCCTTTGACCCCGAGGATAAACAGGCCCTGCTTGAGGCCCCGTCGCTGACCACGCGGCGCGAAACGCTGATGACCCTGCTGGAATTTGCCCTGTTGGGCGGCACGAACGAAGAAATGATGTGATGACAAATCCCGACGATCCGGACGCCCCCGCCCCCGAATTCGACCGCCGCATGCTTGAGGCGCTGATCTGCCCCAAAACCCATGCGACGCTGGCCTATGATGCCGCGCGCCAGGAATTGGTGTCGCATGCGGCGGGGCTGGCCTATCCCATTCGCAACGGTATTCCGGTGATGCTGGTGGACGAAGCCCGCGTGCTCGACAAGGGCGAACGCCGCTAGATCGGGCGGCCCTGCAACAGTTTGGGCAGATCCCCGGTCAGGCCCGCGGCCTCGCGGATCGCGGCGCGGCGCAGCCCGGGGATGGCGTTGACGATCCCCATGCCCAGATCACGGCCCAAACGCAGCAGGCTGTTATCGTTTGAAAACAACCGGTTGAACCCATCGGTCGCCAGTGCCAGCGTGGCCGAGTCAAAGCGGCGCCATTGCTGATAGCGGCTCAGCACATCGATGCGGCCGATATCTTCGCCGCGCCGATGGGCAAGGGTCAGCACTTCGGCCAGGGCGCCCACATCCTTGAGCCCGGCATTCAGCCCCTGTCCCGCGATCGGATGCACCCCGCGCGCCGCATCGCCCAACAGCGCCAGCCGCGGCGCGACAAAGCTTTGCGCCAGCGTCAGATCCAGCGGATAGGTGAACCGCGCACCTGCAAGGCTGATTTCCCCCAGAAAATCGCCAAAAATCGGGCGCAGGGTGGCCAGGTAATCTTCGTCGCTCAGCGCGTTGATGCGCAGGGCTTCGGCATCGGATTCGGTCCAGACGATTGTCACCGCATTGCCCGGCAACGGCAGGATCGCCAGCGGCCCCGATGGCAAAAACAGTTGATGCGCCACGCCATTATGCGCGCGTTCATGGGTCAGCGCACAGACCAGCGCGCGCTGGTTATACTGCCACCCCATACGTTTGATCCCGGCGCGTTCGGCCGTGCCGGATTTGCGCCCGTCGCTGCCTACCAGCACCGATCCGCTTAGGCTTTCGCCCGATGCCAGCGTGATTTCGGCGCGCGCGCCATCGGTATTTTGCGCCACCACCCTTTCGCCCGCATAAAGCGTGACGCCCGGATGGGCCTCCAGCGCATCTTGCATCGCGCGGCGCAGATAGCGATCTTCGATCATGTAACCCATTGGGCCTTCGTCGATTTCGGCATGATCGAATTCAAGGATCAGCGGCGAAGGCGCCTCGCCCGGGCGGCCGTCGGTGATCTTGACCTCTAATATCGGCTGGGCATGGGCGCGCAACCCGCCCCAAAGGCCAATCGCCTGCAACAGCCGCTGCGACGCAATCGACAGCGCATAGCCGCGCCCGTCAAAGGCGTCATCCATCCGCGTCTGGACCGGCAGCGCGTCAATCAGGCTGATGCTTAGCCCCGCATCGGCCAGCGCCAGCGCCAAGGCCGAGCCGTTCAACCCGCCGCCTACGATCAGAATATCGCTATCATTCGTCATGCCCGCCAATATGGCGCGCGCGGCCGGTTTGTCCATGCGCTCCGGCGGCGCAAAAGCAACATATCGCCCGCAAGGGTCAGATTTTTGGCTGCTTTTCTGGACCGCGCCCGATATGTTGGCTATCCTGACGAAAAGTCGGGGCAATCATGATCCCGGAATCTGAGGCAAATATAACGTGGCACTGACCTATCCAGAGCGGTTTTCGGACCTGCCGGAATATGCATTCCCGCGCCTGCGCGCGTTGCTTGACCATCACGCGCCGGGGGGCGAGGTGCGCCATATGACCATTGGCGAGCCGCGCCATGCGCTGCCCGAATGGGTGGGCGATGTCGTGGCCGGGGCAGTGGCGGGGTTTGGGCAATATCCGCCCAATGATGGCATGCCCGCGCTGTTGGAATCGATTGGCGGCTGGATTTCGCGCCGTTATGGGGTGACGCTTGATCCCGCGCGCCAGATTACGGTGCTGAATGGCACGCGCGAAGGGCTGTTCAATGCGGCAATCGCGCTGTGCCCCGAACGCAAAAACGGGGCGCGCCCGGTGATCCTGACGCCCAATCCGTTTTATCAGGTCTATGCCGTGGCGGCATTGGCGGTGGGGGCCGAACCGCATTACGTGCCCGCGACCCGGGAAACCGGATATCTGCCTGATTATACCGCCGTTTCGCCGGATGTGCTGGACCGGGTGGCCGTGGCCTATCTGTGTTCGCCGGCCAATCCCCAGGGCGCGGTGGCCGGGCGCGAATACTGGCGCGATCTGATCGCTTTGGCCGAAAAGCATGATTTCCGGATCTTTTCCGACGAATGCTATTCCGAGATCTACCGCGATGCGCCGCCCATTGGCGCGTTGCAGGTGGCGCAGGAAATGGGCGCCGATCCCGAACGGGTCGTGGTGTTCAATTCGCTGTCGAAGCGGTCGAACCTGCCGGGGTTGCGCTCGGGCTTTGCCGCGAGCGGGCCGGGCAATATCGAACGCATCCGGCGGCTGCGCGCCTATGCGGGGGCGCCGCTGCCCCTGCCGCTGCAACATGTGGCCGCGCGCGCCTGGGCGGATGAGGATCATGTGATCGCCAGCCGCGCGCTTTATGCCGAAAAATTCGATATCGCCGATGATATTTTCCGCGATATCCCCGGCGCCGGTGCGCCGCAGGCCGGATTTTTCCTCTGGCTGCCGGTGGGTGATGGCGAAGCGGCGGCGCTGCGGCTTTGGCGCGAAACCGGCGTGCGGGTGCTGCCCGGCGGCTATCTTGGCCGCAACGTCGGTGGCCAGAATCCCGGCGCGGGTTATATCCGCGTCGCGCTTGTGGCCGATACGAACGAGACGACAGCCGCGCTGCGCGATCTGCGCGATTGTCTTTACAGCTAAGCGAGGACACCATGGCATCCTATCAGGCACGGCAACGCGACCCGCTTTTGGACAGCACCACGCAGGCCATTCTGGAACAGCGTGCGAAAGAGCTGCTGGGGCTGGGGCTGCTGGTTCTGGCGGTGCTGACCGCGATGATGCTGGGTTCCTATGTCGCGGATGATCCAAGCTGGCTTTCGGCCACGGATGAGCCGGCGCAAAACCTGTTAGGGCGGTTTGGCGCATCGATCGCATCGCCGCTTTATGTGATTGCGGGGCTGGGCAGTTGGGGGCTGGCGCTGGTTTTCGCGGCCTGGGGGCTGCGATTCCTGCTTCATCGGGGCGAAGAACGCGCCATGTCGCGGCTGATCTTTGCGCCGATCGCGATTGCGCTGGTGTCGATCTATGCCTCGTCGCATGCGCCCGGGGCCGATTGGGGCCATTCCTTTGGGCTGGGCGGGCTTTTTGGTGATACGGTGCTGGGCGCGGTGCTGGGGCTGGCGCCGGTCAATGCCACGCTGGGGTTGAAGCTGCTGGCGCTGATCGTGGCTGTGGCCTCGGTCGCGATGGGGTTGTTCGTTCTGGGCTTTACCCGCCCCGAGATCCGGCGCATCTGGCGTTTCCTGATGGTCGGGCTGATCCGTAGCTATATGTTTTTGCTGGGCCTGCTTGGCAAAGGCGGCACGGGGGCCATCGGCGGTATGCGCGCGCTGCAGGCCCGGCGCGCCGAACAGCGCGCCCGCAAGGCCGCCCAGCCCGCATTCCATAACCCCGCGCCGCATGTGTCGCCCGTCAGCGCCGCCACCGCGCGGGTGCTGCGCGCCGAACCGGGCTATGGCGATGATGCCCCGTTGGTGGGCGATGACGATATGGCGCCATACATGCCGATGCCTGTGGCGCCGGAACCCGAACCCCGCGGCCTGTTGGGGCGCATCCCGGCGCTGCGCAAACTGGTGCCCGAGCCGCAGCCCGAACTGGTTGAACCCGCGCTTGCACCCGATGTGATGGATGCCGGCGATAGCGGCGCGCGCATCAGCGCCAAGATCGCCAGCGTCATCCGCTCGCGCGCAAGCCAGATCACCACCGCTGGCACCGCGCGGATCGAACCCCCGCTGAGCGCGGCGGTGCGCCGCCATCGCAAGGGGCCAGAGCCGATGATCCTTGCCGATATCGCCCCGCGCGTGCCGAACATGCCCGCCCCCCTTGATCCCGTGCCGGATGCGCCGTTGCAGGTGGAACCCGCCCCCGCGCCCGAATGGCAGCCCGAACCCGCGCCCGCGCCCCAGGCCTTTGCGATTCCGGCCGCACCGCAGGTCAAACCCGTGGTGCAGCATCCCCCGCGCAAGCCCGCCACCCCGTCGCGTCAAGCCATGGCCGAAGCGCAGCCCCGGCTGGGCCTTGACGAAGCCGAGATCGAATTCCATACCCCGCCGCTGTCGTTGCTGACCAATCCGGCGGAAATCGAGCGCCATCATCTGAGCGATGAGGCGTTGGAGGAAAACGCCCGCATGCTGGAAAATGTGCTGGATGATTACGGCGTCAAAGGCGAAATCGTCAGCGTCCGCCCCGGCCCGGTGGTAACGATGTATGAACTTGAACCCGCGCCGGGATTGAAAGCGTCGCGGGTGATCGGGCTTGCCGATGATATCGCGCGCTCGATGTCGGCGCTGTCGGCGCGGGTTTCGACCGTGCCGGGCCGCAGCGTGATCGGGATCGAATTGCCGAATGTGCGCCGCGAAAAGGTGGTGCTGCGCGAAATCCTGGCGGCGCGCGATTTTGGCGACAGCACGATGCGCCTGCCGCTGGCGCTGGGCAAGGATATCGGTGGCGAGCCGGTGATCGCCAATCTGGCGAAAATGCCCCACTTGTTGATCGCGGGGACGACCGGTTCGGGGAAATCGGTGGCGATCAATACGATGATCCTGAGCCTGCTTTATAAACTCACGCCCGCCGAATGCCGGTTGATCATGATCGACCCGAAAATGCTGGAATTGTCGGTTTATGACGGGATTCCGCATCTGCTTTCGCCGGTGGTGACCGACCCGAAAAAGGCGGTCGTCGCCCTGAAATGGGTGGTGGGCGAAATGGAAGAGCGCTACCGCAAGATGTCGAAAATGGGCGTGCGCAACATCGAGGGTTATAACGGCCGCGTCAAAGATGCGCTTGAGCGTGACGAGATGTTCAAACGCACGGTCCAGACCGGATTTGACGAGGAAACCGGCGATCCGGTGTTCGAAACCGAGGAATTTCAGCCGGTTTCGCTGCCCTATATCGTTGTGGTCGTGGATGAAATGGCCGATCTGATGATGGTCGCCGGCAAGGAAATCGAGGCCTGTATTCAACGGCTTGCGCAGATGGCGCGGGCCAGCGGCATTCACCTGATCATGGCGACACAGCGGCCCTCGGTCGATGTGATCACGGGCACGATCAAGGCGAACTTTCCAACCCGGATCAGCTTTCAGGTGACCGGCAAGATCGACAGCCGCACGATTTTGGGTGAAATGGGGGCCGAACAGCTGCTGGGCATGGGGGATATGCTTTACATGGCGGGCGGCGGGCGGATTTCGCGCGTCCACGGCCCCTTTGTCAGCGATGAAGAGGTCGAGGAAATCGTCAATTACCTGAAAACCTTTGGCCCGCCCGAATATGTTGGCTCGGTAGTCGAAGGGCATGATGACGATCGCGAAAGCGATATCGATATGGTGCTGGGGCTTGGCGGGAATACCGATTCCGAAGACGCGCTTTACGATACCGCGGTGGCGATCGTGATCAAGGATCGCAAATGTTCGACATCCTATATCCAGCGCAAATTGTCGGTGGGCTATAACAAGGCCGCGCGGCTGGTGGAACAGATGGAGGATGAGGGCATCGTTTCGGCGGCGAACCATGTGGGCAAGCGTGAAATCCTTGTGCCTGAGCAGCATTAGGCCGATCACGGCCCCATCGCTGCGATGTGATGCAGTTTTCAGGTGCCGCGGCGCGCGCTTGGCCCTATGTTGGACATCATGAAAATCACACGCTTTATCCTTGCGCCGCTGATGATGCTGGCGCTGGCCGTGCCCGCCCAGGCGGCGGAACGGCTGTCGCTGGCCGAGATTTCGGCCTATCTTAACACGATCGAAACCGCGCGGGGGGAATTTACCCAGATCAATGCCGATGGCACGATCTCGACCGGGACGATTTCGATCAAACGACCGGGGCGGGTGCGGTTCGACTATAACCCGCCCGAGGCCACGATGGTCATGGCCGGCGGCGGCGAGGTGGCGATTTTCGACCGCAAATCCAACCAGCCGCCCGAACGCTATCCGCTGAGCCGCACACCGCTGAGCCTTGTGCTGGCGCGCAATGTCGATCTGACGCAGGCGCGGATGGTCGTGGGCCATACCAATGACGATACCACCACCACCGTCGTCGCCCAGGATCCGGAAAACCCGGAATATGGCACGATCGAGCTGGTATTCACCGCCGCGCCGGTTGAATTGCGGCAATGGGTGATCCGCGATGGCGGCGGCAGCGCCACCACGGTCGTGCTGGGCGAACTGGCCACGGGTATGACAATCGGCGACAGCACGTTTAGCGTGCTGGAGGAAATGCGCCGCGCGGGGTTTCAGTAAGCGCCTCAGGCGCGCCCGCAGGCCTGCAATTGTCGCGCATAGGTTTGCGAGCGCGTGCCCACTTCGGCGGCGACACGCATCAGCCAGGATTTCGACTGATAAGAGCCGCGCAGATAGCCGGTGCGCCCTTCGTGATAGGCCAGATATTGGTTTGCGGCGTCCAGCTTGGAAATGCCCAGTGATTTCATCGTGCCGTCCATATACCAGCCCATGAAATCGGTCGCATCGCGGATATTGTCGCGTTTGGCGGTGCGGTTGCCGGTGGCGACCTTGTATTCGTCCCAGGTGCCATCCAGCGCCTGACTGTAGCCATAGGCCGAGCTTTGCCGCCCCATCGGGATCACCCCCAGCGCGAAACGATAAGGGGTGCGGGCGTTGCCGATGAATTTGCTTTCCTGATAGATCGTCGCCATCTGGACGTGGACGGGCACGCCCCAGCGCTGTTCGGCGCGCTGCATGGCGCGCAGGTAATTCGGACGCTGCGATGTGATCGAACAGGCATCGTCCAGATTGCGCGGCGCGGAATAATCCTTGCCGCCGCATGCCGCGACAAAAAGCAACAGTGCTGCCGCGCGAAGAAGTCTGCTCATCTGCCCCTCGCTTTATTATTAGGGGCACAATAGCCCAAAGGCGGCACTGGTTTAAATGGAAAAAGCGCCGCAGAATGTTCACAAACAGGGTGACCGGCGGGGGGCCGCCCATGGGCGCGGGCGGGATCACGAACTGTTTCGGGCAATATCGGGCAGGGTCCATGGACATACCCCGCCCCAAAGGCATATTAACAGGGCCAGAGGATTGGGACCGATGCAGACGACACGCGCAAAATACCATCTGGGCCAAGTGGTCCGCCACCGCAAACACCCGTTTCGCGGCGTTATTTTTGATGTGGACGCCATGTTTTCCAATACCGAGGAATGGTATGAAGCCATCCCCGAGGATAACCGCCCGTCCAAGGATCAGCCCTATTATCATCTGTTGGCGGAAAATGAGCAAAGCTATTACATTGCTTATGTGTCCGAACAGAATCTGGTGGCCGACCATTCCGGCGAGCCGGTCGATCACCCCGATGTGGCCGAAATGTTCGGCCCGTTCGAAGATGGGCATTATCCGCTGCATTTCGATATGAACTAAGCGCCCGCTCACGGGTGCAGATCCCCGACCGCCAGCCGAAAGCTGATCCGGTTATGGCCCCCGTCGCGCGTATAAAGCAGGTCTTTGGTCAGGGCATTGATCAGGAACCAGCCGAATCCGCCCTCGGGCAGGTCATGCAGGGGCATCTGGGAATGGGCCGGGCTCTGGCAGGGCAGGGTGATCAGATGCGCCGGCATCGGGTGGCCGCAATCGACCACGGTGCAATGCAGCCCCCGCGCGCGGCGCGCCAGCCGCAGGCTGATTTCGCCGCCCGCGCAACCGGCATAGGCGTGTTTGACGATATTATTCAACGTTTCGGCCAGCACCAATTCGACGGAATGGGATTCGTCGGGATCGAAATCCATATGGGACAGATATTGCGTCACCTGCGCCAGCACCATGCGCACCCCCTGGGGCGAGGCGCGAAACACGATCCGCCAATCGTCATCGCTTTTCATCGCCCGGCCCCGTTGCGCTGGCGGCGTCGGTATGAATGGTAAACACCCCGTCAAGCCGCGTCAGATGGAATACCTTTGCCACCGGCGGTGTCAGCCCCGCCAGTTCCAGCCGGCGATCCGGCCCAAGCTGTTTCATCGCGGCCACCACGGCGCCCAACCCGCTGCTGTCCAGAAACGTGACCTGCCCCAGATCGAGAATCACCCGTGGCGGCCCGCCATCGGTGGCGGCGCGCATCGCATCCTTGAACTGGATCGCGACGGCGGCATCGATCCGCGCCTCGGGCACGTGAATCACCATGGCATCATTATGGGTCCGGGAAATAAGCTGCATACGGGGCTCCTGCGTCATCACCCGTTCAGCCTGCCAGCGATTCGTTACCAATACCTTTGCCCGCGCACTTTTTCTGCACGCGCCCCCATGATAAGCGCCGGGGATGAGTGATATTTACGCCCCGCCCCAAGCCCCGTTGCAGATCATCCACCATGATCACCAGATTCTGGTGGTGGATAAACCCGCGGGCCTTTTGTCGGTGCCGGGCAAGGGGGCGCATCTGGCCGATTGCCTGATTGCGCGGGTGCAGGCGGTATTCCCCGAGGCGCTTTTGGTGCACCGGCTGGATCGCGACACATCGGGGGTGATGGTCTTTGCGCTGACCCCGCATGCACAGCGGCATCTGGGGTTGCAGTTTGAAAAGCGCGGCACGAAAAAAACCTATGTCGCCCGGGTCTGGGGGCATGTGGCCGAGCCCACCGGCACGGTGGACCTGCCGCTGATCGTGGATTGGCCGAACCGCCCGCTGCAGATGGTGGATCATGAAAACGGGCGCGAGGCGATCACCGACTGGCGCGTCGTGCGGCACGAGGATCACGCCACCCGGATGCGCCTGATGCCGCGCACGGGGCGCAGCCATCAGTTGCGCGTGCATATGCTGGCGATCGGGCATCCGATTCTGGGCGATCCGTTTTATGCCACCGGCCCCGCGCGGGATTTCGACCGGCTGATGCTGCATGCCGAAAACCTGCGGTTCCGGCATCCCGATGGCGGCGCGGGCCAGAGCTTTAGCGCGAAAACCCCGTTCTGACGCAATGCTGCCATGCACCGGGCGGGCAGATGAGCGCTTCACATTGCGGCGTGATTCTGCGACTTTGTGAACAAAGTATTAACCAGGAGGACACCATGTCACTGCGTATCAATGCGGTAGCCCCGGATTTCACCGCCGATTCGACCGAGGGCACGATCGATTTCCACGACTGGATCGGCGACAGCTATGCCATCGTGTTTTCACATCCACGCGATTTCACACCCGTCTGCACCACCGAATTCGGCGCGGTCGCCCAGCTTGTGCCCGAATTTGAAAAGCGCAACACCAAGGTGCTGGGCGTGTCGGTCGATTCGGTCGAAGATCACGTCAAATGGAAGAATGACATCGAACAGGTCGCCCAGGCCCCGGCGAATTTCGCGATCATCGACGATACGTCGCTGACCGTCGCCAAGGCCTATGACATGCTGCCGGCGGAATTCTATCTGCCGTCGGATGGGCGCACGCCCGCAGATTCGGCCACGGTGCGCACGGTCTTCATCATCGGCCCGGACAAGAAAGTGCGCCTGACGATGACCTATCCGATGTCGGTCGGCCGCAACTTTGCCGAAATCCTGCGCGCGCTGGACGCGGTGCAGAAAACCGACGGCGTGCCGCTGGCAACCCCCGCGAACTGGGTGCCCGGGCAGGATGTGATCGTGGCCCTGTCGCTCGACGACGCCGCCGCCGAGGCGAAATATGGCGCGCTGGACAAGCAACTGCCCTATTTGCGTTTTGCGAAAGATCCGGCGTAAAATACGCTGAAACATTGACCATTTCCCGCGCCGCCTGTAGCAATTTGCGAATCTTAACGATCTTGGCGGGACGACATGCGGCGCGGAGTTATTGTTCTCACAGAGGGCAGAAGCGGCTCAAACTGGCTTGGCACGCTTGCACGTAGTGCGGGTTTGGGGAATTCAGGCGAATGGCTAGATAAGGCCCATCTCGGCGTATCGCCGCGCCGGGTGAATTTTGAAACCTATTACGATGCGATCATGAAAAGGGCCAGCAGCGACGGCCATGATTTCTATATCAAGATTTTCCCCCGGCATTTGTTTTCGCTGAAGCGGTTCTACAAGCAGGATTTTCTTCGGGAATTTCTTGAGCGGAACAAAACGGAACTCGTCTTGCTCACACGCCGAGAACGCTTGCTTCAGGCTATATCGTTTTCGCGCGGACTACAGTCACAACAATGGACAAGCCTTGGCCAGCCCAAGCGCGAAGTGGTCTATGATTTTGACCAGATTTGTCGATGCTATTTTATGATTGGCCGAAGCTATGATTTTTGGGAAAGCTGGGTCACGATGCTGGGTCAGCCCGCGCGCCGATTTGTTTATGAGGATCTTTTGGATGATCCTTCACCCTTTTTGAATCATATTGCCGATGCAATGGGTAAACCGCACCCGGAAAATGCCGTTACCGATCTGCGGGTTCAGCGCGATGACGTTACCGCAGAATGGGCCGCGCGTTTCAAGAAAGACCTGAAAGAACGTGATTTTTTGTTGAATCTGACGCCATCGCGGCCGCCAGTGGCGAATTTATCGAATATTGGCAGGATCATTGCGCGCAAGCCAATGAAACCGTTACCATATTCTTATTGATTTCTGATTTTCCTGCGAAATGCGCGTGCTCGCATCTGTTTGCCTGCCTGCAATACCATGCCCCAGAGAGAGCGGAAGGTATTCTTGTTTTTTCGAAACGCGCTGCGCATTGTTTCCAGATTTGATCCCCCAACATTGTCGCTGATTTCGGTCACGATAAAAGGGTGGATCGAAAGAATACGAATGTTGAATTCCCAACTATGCGAGAAATCTTCGTCAACGGCCCGAAAGATATGTTTACGGGTAAGCAGGTTTTGTGCAGCTTCGCGTGTCAGTAAGTAGGCTGGAGTACCCGACGCGGGATATTTGTAATCGACGATATTCAGACCATGCCATCCCCGTGTCCGGACAATTTTCTTTGGGCGAATGTCAAAGAGCTTGAGAATATCCCATTGTGCTGAATCGGTAGCATTTGCCATAACATCGTGAAAAGCTGCATCGTTAATTACAGAAAAATCATCCTCGGTAATCAACCCAACCGGGGCGCCGGAATCGATAAATGCCTGCCATGCTTTTCGATGACCATAATAACAAGCAATCTCGCCCTCTGTCAGGCTTCGTTTAGACCAAAGCAGATTGCGCCAGCGCGAATATAATCCGCCAAGCTCGGGCGCGTTTTTACCTACGCCTTCGATAAATTGAAAATCATAACCCAGCCGCGCAAATTCGGCGATCACATGTGTGCGCCGAGAGCCATTTTCCGGGTCAATCGTCAATGTGAATATCGGGAGGGGATTTTGGAGCATCGGCAAGATCATATGCAGGTAAATGGCGGGCCCAAATTCAGGGCCCGCCGTGTCGTCTTATTCAGACGCGTCCTCTTTCTTCTCGACAACTTCCTCGCCGGTCGTTTGATCGACCATCTTCATCGCGAGGCGGACTTTGCCGCGGTCGTCGAAGCCGAGCAGTTTCACGAACACTTCCTGCCCCTCTTTCAGCACGTCCGAAGGGTGGTTCAGGCGGCGGTTTTCGATCTGGCTGACATGGACCAGCCCGTCGCGTTTGCCAAAGAAATTCACGAAGGCGCCGAAATCCACCAGTTTCACCACGGTGCCGCGGTAAACCTTGCCCTCTTCGGGTTCGGCCACGATCGAGTGGATCATCTCATAGGCTTTCGCGATTGCATCGGCATTGGCCGAGGCGATCTTGATCACGCCGTCATCGTTGATATCGACTTTGGCGCCCGAAACCTCGACGATCTCGCGGATCACCTTGCCGCCCGAGCCGATCACTTCGCGGATCTTGTCGGTCGGGATGGTCATGGTTTCAATCCGCGGCGCGTGGATCGAGAAATCATTGGCCCCGGTCAGGGCCTTGGCCATTTCGCCCAGGATATGAAGCCGGCCGTCTTTGGCCTGCGCCAATGCCTTTTCCATGATCTCGGGGGTGATGCCCGCGACCTTGATATCCATCTGCAGCGAAGTGATGCCGTTTTCCGTGCCCGCGACCTTGAAATCCATATCGCCGAGGTGATCTTCGTCACCCAGAATATCGGTCAGGATCGCATAGCTGCCGTCATCCTCAAGGATCAGGCCCATGGCCACACCGGCCACGGGGGCCTTGAGCGGCACGCCGGCATCCATCATCGAAAGCGATCCGCCGCAGACGGAGGCCATCGAGGAAGACCCGTTCGATTCGGTGATTTCCGAAACCACACGCAGCGTGTAGGGGAAATCGGTCGGCGCCGGCAGAACCGCCTGCAGCGCGCGCCATGCCAGCTTGCCATGGCCGATTTCACGCCGGCCGGGCGAACCCACGCGGCCAACTTCGCCCACGGAATAGGGGGGGAAGTTATAGTGCAGCAGGAAATTCGATTTGTAGGTGCCGGTCAGGGCATCGATCATCTGTTCATCGTCGCCGGTGCCAAGCGTGGTCACGACCAGCGCCTGAGTTTCGCCACGGGTGAACAGGGCCGAGCCATGCGTGCGCGGCAAAAGCCCGGTTTCCGAAACGATCGGGCGCACGGTGGTGGTGTCGCGGCCATCGATCCGGCGGCCGTTTTTCACCACATCGCCGCGCAGCACCGCGCTCTCGAGCTTTTTGAGCGCGGAGCCGAGGTTTTCATCCAATTGCTGTTCGGGCGAAAGCGCCTCGATGATCGCGGCTTTGGCATCGGCCACCGCCGTCACGCGGGCCTGTTTGTTGGTGATCGCATAGGCGGCGCGGACTTGTTCTTCGCCCGCAGCTTTGACCGCATCATAAAGCGCGGAATAGTCGGTGGGGGCAAAGTCAAACGGCTCTTTCGCGGCGGTTTCGGCCAGTTTGATGATCAGGTCGATCACCGGCTGGATCTGCTGATGCGCGAAGTTGACGGCGCCGAGCATTTCGGCCTCGGTCAGCTCGTATGCCTCGGATTCGACCATCATCACCGCGTCGCGGGTGCCCGCAACCACCAGATCAAGCCGCTGATCGGGGTTTTCGCGCAGCTTGTGCATGTCATCCACCGAGGGATTGAGCACATATTCGCCGCCGGTATAGCCCACGCGGCAGCCCGCAATCGGGCCACGGAAGGGCGCGCCCGACAGCGTCAGCGCGGCCGATGCCGCAATCATCGCCACGATATCGGGATCATTGACCAGATCATGCGACAGCACGGTGGCCATCACCAGCACTTCGTTTTTGAACCCATCCACGAACAGCGGGCGAATCGGGCGGTCGATCAGCCGCGCCGTCAGCGTTTCCTTTTCCGACGGGCGTGCTTCGCGTTTGAAAAAGCCGCCCGGGATTTTACCGGCGGCATAGTATTTTTCCTGATAATGCACCGTCAGCGGAAAGAAATCCTGCCCCGGTTTCTGGGCCTTGGCAAAGGTCACGTTCGCCATGACGCTGGTTTCGCCCAGCGTGGCAATCACGGTGCCATCGGCCTGACGGGCTAGCTTGCCCGTTTCAAGGGTCAGCGTTTCGCCACCCCAGTCGATCGAAAGTTTCGTTTCGTTGAACATCATATTTCCTAGGTTGGCCACCGGGGCGTATCCCCTTGGGCCGTTTGCGTACGGGCCGGTTGCCCGTGGCCTCTGGTTGCTTGCCCGCCCCTTGAGGCCCGCGGGGGAAGACTGCGTAACCCCGATTGCCGGGGCGAAAGAAAACGCGCCCCGCAGGGCGCGTCTGGCATCAGCGGCGCAGGCCGAGGCGTGCGATCAGTTCCTGATAGCGGCCTTCGTCTTTGCCCTTGAGGTAATCAAGCAGCTTGCGGCGCTGTGCCACCATCATCAAAAGCCCACGGCGGGAATGGTTATCCTTTTTGTGGGATTTGAAATGTTCGGTCAGGGTTGCGATGCGGCTGGAAAGAATGGCCACCTGCACTTCGGGTGAGCCTGTGTCGCCCTCTTTCGTGGCGTATTCTTTCATCAGACGTTGTTTTTCATCGGCGGTGATCGACATCGGGATCTCCTGTTTCTGAAGGGTTTGGGTGCAAGCCGGGATGTCGTCCAGCAAGGACCGTGGAGTGATCCCGCCAAGGCGCGGGATTGCGCGCGTATAGGCCGGTTTCACCCAAAAGGGAAGGCATTATTGTGGCCCGTTCGGATCGCGCAATTCGATCTGGCGCGCGATCTCGGCCGCCCATTCACCGATGATCGGGATGAAATTGATCTGCGCCAGCAAAAAGGCCATGATCGACACCAGGATCGTGGCGCCCACCACACTGCCCAGCCCAAAGGCCAGCCCGCGCAGGAATTGAAACATCACCAGCCGGCGGATCGAGTTGTGAAGCCGCACGAAACGGTGGCTGTTAAGCTGCACCAGTTCCTTGCGAACGCCCTCCATCGTGGCGCGAAGCTCTGCATTTTCATCGGTCATTCGCCAGAAATAGCAGCCGCCCGGCATTTGGCAATCTTTCAGGCGCATTTGACGTAAAAATCCCGGAATACGAAGGATTTTGTCCAGTTTTTACAAAAGCCTGTGTCGAATTTTCGGCGCTATTCGCGTGATCGGGGGCGAACGGTTTGTTACCGTGATGGCATGAATCGTGAGGTGGCAGATGTTATGGGCGATGTTGATTCTGGGGGTTCTGCCGCTGGCGATTTTGCCGGGCATGATGGCGGGTGCGAACGGGCCCGCCGATGACACCCACCTTGATGAGGAAGAAGAAGACACCCAAGAGGACATCGTCGCCGTCGATCACATGTTCGATGCCGCACCCGGGCTTGCGCATGATATCGCCCTGCTGCCCGGGGAAACGGTGTTGAAGGATTTCATGCCCGGCAAAAACAGCGTCGATCTGCGGCTGGCCGATGATGGCGCGGGCTGGTTTTCCATTGAAACGGCCGATGACGGCCACCAGACCAGCCTGTGCTATGACAGCGATCTTGGCGAAGCGCGGCTGACATTTGCCGGGCTGGGTGAATTGCCGGTGGGTGATATCACCCTGCATATGATCGATCCGGCCAGCGGCGCACCGCTCAGCTTTGGTTTGGCCGCGCTGATCGATGCCGACCCGCTGCAGCCCGTCACCGATGACGATCCCGTCGGTCCGGGCGCTGATCCGGGGGCGGATGTGCTGGCGCCCGCGCCCGGCGATGCGGATGATGCCGACCTGCCGCCCGGCCTGCCCGAGGGTGATATCCTGCCCCCGGTCAGCGACGTGATCTGGCCCGATGCGCCGGCCCCTTCGGACGGGATCACCCATTCGGGCGGTGCGGGGGATGAACGGATCGATGGCACCACGGGGCCCGATATCCTGTCGGGCGGGGCTGGGGATGATATCATCCGCCTCACCACCCATCCGGGGCTGCATATCGTGTCGGAACATCACGAATTCGGCTGGCATATCGATAATCAGCCCGATCAGTTGTTTGGCGGGCCGGGGCGCGATGTGCTGGTCATGGACCGCGCGGATATGGCCACCGGCGGCGATGATGCCGATACATTCTGGCTCTATTTCGATACCAATTCCGGCAGCGGTTTTGCCACGATCGCCGATTTCGCACCGGGGCAGGATTTCCTGCGTGTCACGCTTAACCCGCATGCGGGTTATGATGAACCCGTGGTTTCGGTCGCGCCATCCGATGATGGCCGCGACGGTGTGGTCACGATCGATGGCGAGGTGGTGGCCCTGTTACAAAATGCGCCCGATGCGACTGTGGCCGATATCTATGTCGAAATTACCGATGATATCTATCCCGCCGGTGGCGCGGCAGTTGCACGCCAGGGCACCGGTTGACGGCTATAGGCGATATAAAGCGGATGCATCGGATGGCCCGCCTGCGTCAGCCCCAGATGGAAAAGCGGCAGCCCGGTGGCGCGCAGCAGCGCCTCGACCTGCGGCCCGCGGTTCAGATACGCGCCATGCGCCCCCCAGGCGCAGATGATCTGATCCGCCCAGGGCGCGCTATCCAGAATCGCTGCATCATTGCCCGGCCCCACCGGATCGGCTGCCGCGCGCATCAATTTCGGATCGGTATCGCGCCAGGCAAAGATATTGGCCACACGAAACGCACCAAATCCCAATGCGCGCGCCCGCCTTTCGCAGCGTTCAACCGTGGGATCATTCTGATATTCGGTCGCCGTCGATGGGTTAAGCATGATGAACAGCGCCCGTCTGCCCCCCGCCGCCCATTCCCGCGTCAAGAGATAGCGATACCGTTCGCAATCGGAATAAATCGCGGTGGAATGGGCATCGCCTTTCTGGTGGGTCCGGGTCAGCATGGCGGATCAGGCCAGAAAAACCCGGCTGGGGTGCAATTCGCCCCCGCGACAGATACCCACGGCCACGGCCTGCCCGTCGAACGATACCCAGGCCTCGTCGCCATATTCCGCATCGCCCGGATAGACAAAACCAGGATTACCGTTGCGCAGCCGGGCCGCGCCTTCGGCATTGGTGCGCAATTCGGGCAGATCGGCCAGACCTTCCTCAAGCGGGCGCAGCAGCGCATCGATGCCGGGATCCTTGGCCAGCGCCTCGATCTGGTCCAGTGTCACGCCATCTTCGACATCCCATGGCCCCGACCAGATCCGGCGCAACACGGTGACATGGGCATAACAGCCCAGCGCCGCGCCCAGATCGCGGGCAATCGCGCGCACATAGCCCCCCTTGCCGCAGACCATTTCCAATTCGGCATGATCGGCATCGGGGCGGGCCACCAGCACCAGTTCGTCCACATAAAGCGGGCGGGCGGCAAGTTCGAATTCCTCATCCTCGCGCGCCAGCGTATAGGCGCGTTCGCCGTCGATTTTCACGGCGGAAAAACGCGGCGGGATCTGCATGATATCGCCGGTAAACGCAGGCAAAGCGGCGCGGATTGCACCGTCATCGGGGCGCAGATCGCTTTGGGCGATCACCTCGCCTTCGGCATCATCGGTATTGGTCGCCTGCCCCAGCCGGATGGTGAAGCGATAGGCCTTCAGCGCATCGGTGATATAGGGCACGGTCTTGGTCGCCTCGCCCAGCGCCACGGCCAGAACGCCCGTCGCCTCGGGGTCGAGCGTGCCGGCATGGCCCGCTTTTTTCGCGTCGAACGCCCAGCGCAACTTGTTGACCACTGCCGTCGATGTCAGCCCCGCGGGTTTGTCCACCACCACCCAGCCGGAAATGTCGCGGCCCTTTTTGCGGCGCGCCATTATTCGTCCTCGGGCTGATCGGTTGCGGGGCGATCCAGATCACGGCGCACGTTTTCATCGGCAAACAGCCGGCGGGTTGCATCCATCCGGTCAAACGTATCGTCGATCTCATAACGGATTTCGGGCGCGTGTTTGATGGTCAGCGCCTTGGCCACGATCCGCCGCAATTCATGGCGGTTTTCACGCAATGCGGCCAGCGCCTCATCCTGCCCCTTGCCACCCAAAGGCAACACATAGGCCGTGGCAATGCGCAGATCGGGGCTGACGCGGACCTCGCCCACGGTGATCGACATGCGGCCCAGATCGGGATCATGCACATCACCCCGGCTGAGTGCTTCGGATAGCGTGCGCCGGATCAATTCGCCCAGCCGAAGCTGACGTTGCGAAGGGCCCGCGCTGGTTCTATGAGGATTCTTTGCCATGGCTGCCAGATAGTGCCGAAAGGGCCGCCCCGCAACCATCGTTTCCGCCCGGGAATGGTTAACGGCCCTGTCGGGACGCGGGCCGGGGGCGGAAGGCGGCTTCGCGCCGATACGCATGAAAAAGCCCGCGCCGCCATTCGGGGCGCGGGGCTTAGATGGCGGGGTGGCGATCAGTTGCCGCTCAGACCTCGTTCGCGGGCGAGTTCGGCCCAGGATTCAAGCTCGGTCTCAACCTGCGCGTCGAATTCCTCGACGGTGGTGGTGACCACTTGCAGATCGAAGGCTGCCAGTTGCTCTTGCATCGCCGGGTTTTCCAGCACCGCATTCATCGATTCATTGATATAGGCCGCGGTTTCTTCCGAAATGCCGCCGGGGGCCAGAACGCCCAGCCAGAAGCTGGCATTCACACCCTCGAACCCAAGCTCGTCGGTGGATGCCACATCGGGCAGAACCGTGGTGCGGCTGTCACCGGCCACGCCCAGACCGCGCAGCGTCCCGTTGCGGATATGGTCCAGCGAGGATGCGGGGGTGGAGGCGTAGATATCGGCATGGCCGCCCATCACCGCGACGATGGCTTCGCCGCCGCCGCCGTAATGCACCACGTCCATCTCGATCCCGGCCGCCTGGATCAGCATTTCCACCGTGAAGTGGGTGGTGGTGCCCAGCCCGGCGGTGGCCGCGAAAAGCGGGCGTTCGCGGGCTTCGGCGACGAACTCGGTCAGGGTGGCGCCCTCGGTGCTGGGGCCGCCGACGAAGACCATCGGGATGTAGCCCGTAAGGCCGATCGGTTGCAGATCGGCGCGCGGATCAAAGGGGATATCGGACAGAACCGCCGGGCTGGTCACGATGGCCGAGGTGGTCACCAGAAGCGTATAGCCATCGGGGGCGGAACGGGCCACATGGGCAGAACCCAGCATCGAGCCCCCGCCCGGACGGTTTTCCACCACGACGGGCTGGCCCCAGTGTTCCTGCAGCGCATTGGCCAGATGCCGGCCGAACACGTCGGTCACGGCGCCGGCCGTATAGGGCACGACAAGGGTGACGGGGCGCTCGGGCCAGCTTTGGGCCCAGGCCGATGTGGTTGCCGACAACAATATTGCCGTGGCGACGATCATTTTTTTCATGTCCATTTCCTCCTTGATGGTTCTTGTGATACCGCCGCATCTGGTGATGCGAGGGTCGTTCTTTTTGTCAGCGGCGCCGAAGCGCCCGCGCGGAGCCCGCTGCCCGACCCGAGGGGGCGGCTTTCGCGCCGCCCCCTTCCGCACGCCGGGCGGCTAGGTGCCGGTCGGGGAGGAAGCACCCGTCGCTCCGCCCGGCATGTTGGTTGACGGTCATTCTGACCCTGCGTTCCAAGGCTGACAATTTCCTGCTGGTTAGCTGTCCATGACTTTTAGCTATGCGTGCGAAGGCGCGCCGAGCCTGAAGCGAAGTCGGGGCAGGCAGACATTTGCCTATTTGTCTGCGCCTTATCATGATGCTAACAGGCAGGTTCGATCGCACGGACGGCCGCGTCCGCGGCCGGGCGCGGATTTGTGCGGCGGGGAGGATACGGACCATGCTGATCTGCCTTGGCGCGGAAGAGCGGGGCGGAGGGGCGGCATGACGGCTTCCTGCCCTGAAGAAACGGGGGTTCTGCCGCCGCTTCGGCGCAAGATCGTCTTTGCCGGAATGATCGTGGCGATCGGCTCGGTCGTGATGGACAACGTGGCGGTGACGCTGGCGCTGCCCAGCATCGCGCAGCATTACGGCATCGATCCCGCGCGCTCGATCTGGCTGGTCAGCATCTATCAGCTTACGCTGGTCTCTTGCCTGCTGCCGCTGACGGCGCTGGCCGAAAAGATCGGCTACAGCCGCGTTTATATCGTCGGCCTCGCGGCCTTTGCCGTCACGGCGATCATGTCCACCCTCGCGCCGGATTTCCGCTTTCTGGCGATGTCGCGCGCGGCGCAGGGCTTGGCGGCTTCGGCGGTGATGTCGGTGAACATGGCGCTCATCCGCACGATATTCCCGGAACGCCAGTTGGGCCGCGCGCTGGGCATCAATGCCACCGCCGGCGCCATCGCCATTTCCGCCGGGCCTTCGGTGGCGGGGTTCTTGATCGAATATGCATCCTGGCAGTGGATCTTTGCGATAGGCGTGCCCACCACGGCGGTAGCGGCGCTGATGACGCGGATTGCGCTGCCGGCCTCGCCGGTCCGGGCGATCCGCTATGATCTGGGCAGCGCGGTGCTTAGTGCGCTTACCTTTGGCGGGCTGCTTTGGGGGATCAGCAGTCTGGGGCAGAACGGAAAGTTTGCTTTGGCGGCGCTGGGGCTTGGGATGGGGGCGGTTTCCGGCACGGTTCTGGTGGCGCGGTTGCGGAATGTGGCCGAGCCGATGGTGCCGCTGGATCTGTTGCGCATTCCGGCATTCGCCTTTTCCGTCGCGGCCTCGATCTGTGCTTTCACCGCGCAGATGCTGGCCTTTGTTTCTCTGCCCTTTCTGATGCAGGGGAAATTCGGCCTCTCGGTGGTGGAGGCGGGGCTTGTCTTCAGCTTCTGGCCGCTGGCGCTGGCTGCGACGGCGGTGCTTTCGGGGATGCTGGCGGATCGGGTGTCGCAAGGGGTGCTCAGCGCGTCGGGCCTTGGCATCCTTGCGCTGGGGCTGGTGCTGGTGGTGATGGCCACCGGCGCGGCCACGCCGGGCGATCTGGCATGGCGGCTGGCGCTTTGCGGGCTGGGCTTTGCGCTGTTCCAGACGCCCAACAACCGCATCCTTCTGGGGGCCAGCCCGCGCTGGCGGGCGGGCGCGGCCAGCGGGGCCATCGGCACCACGCGGCTCTTGGGGCAGGCGCTGGGCGCGGCGCTGGCGGCGCTGGTCCTGTCGCGCGGCGCGGCGGGGCACGAGGGGCTGGCGCTCTGGCTTGCGGGTGGTTTCGCCTTCTGCGGTGCCGCTGTCTCTTTGCTGCGTTACCGTGACCCGTGGAAATAAGCGGCGCGCCGCAGCTGCCCTGATCAAAAGTTATGCCAGTCTGCGGTCTCCGTTATTGTCAGGCCGCCGCGATCGGTGCTTTCAAAGAAATGACGCTAGGAGGCGGGGCAAGGCGGGTGGGCGGGTCGGCACGGACCACCCGCGCGCCCTTTCCGGCTCACATCTCGCCGCCGGGAGGAAACAATGTGGCAAGGGTGGAAAAGTAAATGTTGAAACGTGACTACCGCGACATGGTGGCCGGGGGATTATTGATCCTCTGCGGCGCCTTCATCGCGCTTTATGCCAGCAACAATTATGCGCTGGGCACGGTTCAGCGCATGGGGCCGGGGATGTTCCCGATGGGGACGGGCCTTTTGCTGATCTTTTTCGGGGTGATCCTGTTCATCTCGGCGCTGTTTCGGCCCGGCGTCATGCCGCCGCTGCGGTTCTGGTCACCGCTGTTCGTGCTTTCGGGCATTGCTGCCTTCGCGCTTCTGGTCGGGCCCTTCGGGCTGCTTCCGGCGGTGGCCGGGGTTGTGGTGGTCTCGTCGCTGGCGGAGCTGAAGATCCGCCCAGTCAGCCTGACGGCGCTGGTGGCGGTGCTGTGTTTCATGGCGTGGCTGGTGTTCAAGGCGGGTCTGGGCTTGCCGATGCCGATGCTGAAATGGCCGTTCTGAGGAGGCTCTGATGGATCTGTTTTCCAACATCGCGCTTGGCCTGAACACGGCGCTGACGCTCAACAATCTGTTCTACTGCTTCGTGGGCGTGTTTCTGGGCACGATCATCGGGGTGATCCCCGGGATCGGGGTTCTGGCCGCGATCTCGATGCTGTTCCCGCTGACCTTCTATCTGGATCCCACCACCGCGATGATCATGCTGGCGGGCATCTGGTATGGCACCAGCTACGGCGGCAATACCGCTTCGATCCTGCTGAATATCCCCGGCACGCCCGCCAATGCCGTGACCTGCCTCGATGGCTATCCGATGGCGCGGCAGGGGCGCGGTGGCGTGGCGCTGTTCATGACCACGGTGGCCTCGTTCACCGGCGGTTCCGTCGGGATCCTGATCGTGATGCTGTTCTCGCCGGTGATCGCGGGATATGCGCTTAGCTTCGGCTCGGCCGAATATTTCGCGCTGATGCTGATGGGGGTGGTCGCGGCCTCCACCATATCCGAAGGCTCGGCGATCAAGGGGCTGGCGATGGTGGTGCTGGGGGTCAGCCTCGGGACGGTGGGCATGGACAGCCAGACCGCCGCCAGCCGCTTTACCTTCGGGATGGTCGAGCTTCTGGACGGGCTCAGCCTGATCGGGCTGGCGATGGGGATCTTCGGGGTATCGGAGGTGATCGCCTCGGTGCGGCGGGTCAATGTCAGTGATGTGGACCCCGAGAGCGTGAAGTTCAAGGCGATGCTGCCCACCCGCGATGACATGCGGCGGTCCTGGATGCCGATGCTGCGGGGCTCTTCCATCGGTTCCTTCTTCGGGACGTTGCCGGGCACCGGCCCCTCTATCGCGGCGTTTCTGGCCTATGCGGTGGAAAAGCGTTCCTCGCGCGAGCCCGAGCGGTTCGGCAAGGGCGCGATCGAGGGGATCATGGCGCCCGAATCGTCAAACAATGCGTCGGACCAGACGGCCTTTATCCCCACGCTTTCGCTGGGCATTCCGGGCAGCGCCACGATGGCGCTGATGCTGGGCGCGCTGATGATCCACGGGATTACGCCGGGGCCGGGGCTGATCACCGGCGAGCCGCAGCTTTTCTGGGGGCTGATCATGAGCTTCTGGATCGGGAACCTGATGCTGGTGGTGCTTAACGTGCCGCTGATCGGGGTCTGGGTGCGGCTGCTGATGATCCCCTATCATCTGCTCTATCCGGCGGTGCTGATGTTCATCTGCATCGGGGCCTATTCGGTCAGCTACAGCGTGGTGGATGTCTGGT
>Ga0265293_10003614_pt1 | contig 28503 bp, 30 predicted proteins | sample Munlanlewell138R_FD_192505 | JGI IMG/M metagenome (GOLD analysis project Ga0265293, IMG submission 192505) | Leachate microbial communities from a municipal landfill in Southern Ontario, Canada - Leachate well 138R | ecosystem: Engineered > Solid waste > Landfill > Unclassified | place: Canada... | reverse complement strand
GCGCCGCCGGCAGCACCAGCGCCGCGTTGTGAAATGGCCAGAACAGCGCCCGCAGCGCGGGATCATCAGCAGGTGAGACGGCCACGCAGGCGCTCCACAGGTCGGGAAACGGCATAGCTTATCGCGCCCGTTCCAGCGTGAATGCATGCCCGGCTGGCAGCAGCGCGGCGGCAATGCAATCGGACCAACGTCCGATGCCGTTTCCTTGCCCCGCCCGTGGGGCAACACGACAATCAGCGCACGCCTTTCACCGGAGCCTGTGCCGATGTCCGCTTCCGCCTACGCCACGCATCTGGACCGCAACCGCGCCAACTTCACCCCGCTGTCGCCGCTCAGCCTGCTGCGCAAGAGTGCGACGCTGTATCCGGATCATCTGGCCGTGGTGCATGGCGAACGGCGACTTTCCTGGGGCGAGGTCCATCGCCGCTGCCGGCAACTGGCCAGCGCACTGGAGCAGCGCGGCATCGGCCCGGGCGACACCGTGGCGGCGATGCTGCCGAATGTGCCGGCGATGGTGGAACTGCATTTCGGCCCGGCCATGCTCGGCGCGGTGCTGAACACGCTCAACACCCGGCTCGACGCCCAGACCCTGGCCTTCATGCTCGACCACGGCGGCGCGCGGGTGCTGTTCACCGATCCGGAATACGCCGATGTCATCGCCCAGGCGCTGACCCTGTGCCGGCAGCCGCCGCTGGTGATCGACGTGGACGATGTGCTGTATCCGGACACCCGCCGCATCGGCGAACTGGAGTACGAACAGTTCCTGGCGCAGGGCGATGCCGGCTTCGAACCGCGCCTGCCGGCCGACGAGTGGGATGCGATCTCGCTCAACTACACCTCCGGCACCACCGGCGACCCAAAGGGCGTGGTCTACCACCACCGCGGCGCCTATCTGAACGCGATCGCCAACGTGCTGGACTGGAGCATGCCGCAGCACGCGGTCTATCTGTGGACGCTGCCGATGTTCCACTGCAACGGCTGGTGTTTCCCGTGGACGCTGGCGGCGGTGGCCGGCACCCATGTCTGCCTGCGGCGCTTCGATGCGGGCGAGGTGTTCGCGTTGATGCGTGAGCACGGCGTCACCCATTTCTGCGGCGCCCCGATCATCCTCAGCTCGCTGGTGCACGCCCCGGCGGAACTCAAACAGGGCGTGTCCGGGGTCAAATGCCTGGTGGCCGGCGCCGCTCCGCCGGCGGCGGTGATCGAAGGCATGGAGCGCATGGGTTTCGACGTGACCCATGTCTACGGTCTGACCGAAACCTACGGCCCGGCTTCGGTCTGCATCAAGCGTGCGCACTGGGACGAACTGCCGCTGGAACAGCGCGCCGAAATGAACGCGCGCCAGGGGATGGCCTGCCTGCTGCAGGAAGACATGGTGGTGATGGATCCGGACACGATGCAGCCGGTGCCGGCCGACGGCGAAACCATCGGCGAAATCATGTATCGCGGCAATCTGACGATGAAGGGCTATCTGAAAAACCCTGGCGCCACCGACGCCGCATTCGCCGGCGGCTGGTTCCATACCGGCGATCTGGCGGTGCTGTACCCGGATGGCTACGTCAAGATCCGCGACCGATCCAAGGACGTGATCATTTCCGGCGGCGAGAACATTTCCTCGCTGGAAGTGGAAGACGTGCTGTGCCGGCATCCGGCGGTGATGGTCGCCGCCGTGGTCGCACGGCCGGACGATAAATGGGGCGAAACGCCCTGCGCCTTCGTCGAACTGCGCCCCGGCACCAGCACCACCGAAGCGGAACTGATTGAGCACTGCCGCGAGCACATGGCGCGCTTCAAGGTGCCCAAACACGTGGTGTTCGGCACCTTGCCGCGCACCTCCACAGGCAAGGTGCAGAAGTTCATGCTGCGCGAGCAGGCCAAGCAGGCCTGAGCCTCACTCGGCCTGCATCCACCCCAGCCGCTGCGCAACCAGAGCCGCGACCCGCGCGCTTTCACGCAAGGGTTCGACCGGCGGCAGCGGTCCTTTTTCATGCATGAAGCGCAGCCGCCCGCTGCGCTCAAGCTCGGCCACGAAGCGTCCGACCTTGCCGCGCACCGGCTGCGGCGCGAGCGTCAGCAGTTCGGCGCGGGTGGCGGCGGCTTCACTGAGCATATTGACCGAATCCGGCGTCACCACCAGCACATCGGCCCAGCCCAGCATGCCGGCATAGGGATTGGCGCCATCTCCGGCACCATGCCACTGGATGCCCGGCACCCCGGCGAACGCCTCGCGCGCAGCGGCACGCAGCCAGTCCGGGGTGCGGCGTGAACTGGTGAGCATCAGGCTGCCGCCGTCGCGTTCCAGCCGTACGCGCAAGGTTTTTTCCAGCTCCCGCCAATAGCCTTGATCCAGCCGCAGCGCGCGGGTCGGTCCACCGAGCAGCACGGCGTGGCGCGGCGCCGGCAGTGCGCCCAGTGCGGGAAACGCGGCGCGTGCCTGTTCCAGCCAGGCATCGTCGATGCGGTTCAGGCCGCCGAGCGTGGTGATCAGATTGTCGCCGGCCAGCCCGTCGTGACGCGGCGCGATCACTAGGTCGTAATGCGACAGCGCGATGCGCGGATCAAGAATCTGCACGCTGGCCCAGGCACCATCGCCCGACTCGCGCAGCAGTCGCGTCGCAAGCGCGGCCTGACGCCCGCAACCGATTGCCAGCGATGGCACATCGCCGGCTTCGGCCTTCAGCCAATGGGCGAATTCCGCACCGAAGGCCCGTGCCACCCCCGGCAGGCGGCGCGGCGCGATCCAGCGCCACGGCGCGCGTGCGCTCAGGCGCAACACCACCGGTTCCACGCCCAAGGCCTGCGCCAGCGCGACGGCCTGGTTCTCGTTGCCGGCGGCACCATCGCTGATCGCCAGCACGCGGCATGGCGCTACCGGATTCATGCGATCGGCACTCCACGCAGCGCGCCGCGCTGCGGACATTCGTTACCCAGCGCATGGCGCAGATGCTCCACCAATTGCTGGTTGCGACGCACGGTTTCGCGTTTGCGCGGCAGCACCGCCTTCATCGTCTTCTGCGGCAGCGTGTAGCCGGGCAGCACTTCCACCAGCCGGCCCGCTTCCAGCGACTGACGGGCCAGAAAGAACGGCAGGATCGCCACGCCCTCGCCTTCGACGGCAGCATCGTGCATCAGCGCGCCGCTGTTGGTGGTAAGGCGCGGATGCACCTGCACCCGGTGCACCTGCTGGCCCTCGCCGAAGCGCCATTGGTGTCCACTCTCGTGATACAGGTACTGGATGCAGTCATGTTCGCGCAGATCCGCCGGCACCTGCGGCACGCCGCGCGCCTCCAGATACGCCGGCGCCGCGCAGCACAACAGATCAAAGCGGAACAGTGGCTCTTCCTGGAACTGGCCGGAGATCTCGCCACGGTCGGTGATCACCATGTCGTAGCCCTCCTCCACCGGATTGACCGGGCCATCATTGAGGGTCAGCTCCATCGTCAGCTCGGGGTGATCGCGCATGAAATCGGCCAGTGCGCGTCGCAACGCCTGCACCCCGAAGGCGGTCGGTGAGCTGATCCGCATCAGGCCGCGCAGTTCCAGATCGTGTGCGGAGATGCTGCTTTCCAGCGCGTCCAGATCTTCGATCAGCCCGGCCACGCGCTGCCGGTACAGTGCGCCGGATTCGGTCAGCCGCACCCGCCGCGTGGTGCGCACCAGCAGCGGCGTGCCCAGTTCCTTTTCCAGATAATGGATGCGGCGCGTCACCAGCGACTTGGGAATGCCGAGCTGGCGCGCAGTCTCGGAGAAGTTCTCCACCTCGGCCACGCGCAGGAAGGTACGGATACAGCTGATGTGGTCCATCATCGAAACCGGTGGCCGGATGCGTCATTGTTCCATAACAGAGAACACTAAATTCAGCCAAATCCGCCTTATCCCGTCACCAACGCGCCCATAGAATGGGTGGCATGGACATCATCCGACATCCTTCCTGCGAACGCGGCCGTACCCGGCTGCCGTGGCTGGACAGCCGCCACAGCTTCTCGTTCGGGCACTACTACGAGCCGCGCCGCATGGGTTTTGGCGCGCTGCGTGTCATCAATGAGGACATCGTCGCGCCGGGTGCCGGTTTCCCGACGCATTCGCACGCCAACATGGAAATCGTCTCGATCGTGCTGGACGGTGCGCTGGCGCACCGCGACAGCCTCGGCAACAGCGAGACGATCCACAGCGGCGACGTGCAGCGCATGCGTGCCGGCAGCGGCATCGAACACAGCGAATACAACGCCTCGCAAACCGAACCGGTGCATTTCCTGCAGATCTGGCTGCTGCCACGGCAGCAGGACCAGACGCCCGGCCACGTACAGCGCAGCTTTCCACCGGAAGAGCGTGACAACCGCTGGTGTCTGGTGGTGTCGCCCGACGGACGTGCCGACAGCCTGCCGATCGACCAGCAGGCGCAGATCCACCTGACCCGGCTGGCCGCAGGCCGTACGCTGGAACACCCGCTCGAAACCGGGCAGCGCGCCTGGCTCCAGCTCACCCGCGGCAACGCGCGCCTCAACGGCCAGGCACTATCAGCCGGCGACGCCGCTGCGGTCTGCGGCAGCGGAACCCTGACACTGGAAGCCGACAGCCCGGTCGAGGCCTGCCTGTTCCAGTTGCAGGATTGAGCCGCAACACGCCCACCATTCCCGTTCCACCCTTGATTTTCTTGATTTCTCCAGGAGATTTTCCGCATGACCCGAACCATCCTCGACGACGCCGCGCTTGACCAGCTCTTCCTGCAGGCGCGCACCTTCGGCTTCCCGAACAACAGCTGGCTCGACAAGCCGGTCAGCACCGAGCAGTTGCAACGCATCTGGAACCTCGCCCGGATGGGCCCGACCGCCGCCAACACCTCTCCGGCGCGCGTGGTCTGGGTGGTGTCGCCCGAAGCCAAGGCCCGGCTGATTCCGCTGATGGACGAAGGCAACCGCGGCAAGACGCAGGAAGCGCCGGCCACGGCCATCATCGGCATGGATCTGGATTTCTACGAGAAACTGCCGTATCTGCTGCCGCATACTGATGCCAAGTCCTGGTTCGAAGGTGCACCCGAAGACGTGCTGACCATGGTGGCGCTGCGCAACAGTTCGCTGCAAGGCGCCTACCTGATGCTGGCCGCTCGCGCCATCGGCCTGGATTGCGGCCCGATGTCCGGTTTCGATGCGGCCGGGATCGAAGCCGAGTTCTTCCCCGACAGCCGCATCAAGGCCAATTTCATCTGCAACATCGGTTACGGCAATCCTGAAGGCCTGTTCCCGCGCAGCCCGCGCCTGTCCTTCGACGAAGCCACCCGCATCCTGTAAAACCGCGCTGCACCCAGCGCCGCTCCATGTCCATCGTTCCAGCGTTTCAATCCGTATCCTCCACATTCACATGCAAAGGAGTCACACCATGACGATCCGTCTGCTCGCCGCCGCCCTGGTCGCCGCCAGCCTCAGCGCCACCGCCGTGGCCGAACCGGTGACCTACACCATCGACCCGACCCACACCCAGATCAAGTTCACCTACAGCCACTTCGGCTACTCCACCATCACCGGCCGCTTCGATGCGACCGAGGGCACGGTGACCTACGATGCGGAAAACCCGTCCGCCTCGAGCGTCGAGATCACCACCCAGATCGCCAGCGTCAGCACCGGCGTGGCCAAGCTCGACGAGCACCTGCAGAAGGATGACTTCTTCGACGCGGCCACCTACCCGACCGCCACCTTCAAGAGCACCAAGGTGGAAACTGCCGGCGACGGCAAGCTGAATCTGACCGGCGACCTGACGATCAAGGACGTGACCCTGCCGGCCAGCTTCCAGGTCACCGTCAACAAGGTCGGCCCGCACCCGATGCACAAGAAGCCCAGCGCCGGTTTCGACGCTACTGGCAGCATCGAGCGTGGCGCCTTCGGCATCACCACCTACCTCCCTGCCACCGGCCCGGAAGTGAAGCTGGACATCACGATCGAGGCCTCGGTCGAAGAGTGATCCCGCACCTCGTGGCGCGGCCTTCGCGTCACCCCTGACAACCGCCGGCATCTACTCCAGGTGCCGGCGGTTTGCCGTCTGCGGCTGCGGTATCGGTTGTCGCACGGTAGAATCGGCGTCTTCCCTCCGGGACCAGAGCCATGACCGCCGCCGCCCAGCCTGCCAATACCGAAACCCGCTACGAAGTGACCCGCGCCGACCTGCCGCTGTCGTGTCCGACGCCAAGCATGGCCCTGTGGAACTCGCATCCGAAGGTGTACCTGCCGATCGAGGCCACCGGCCAGGCGCAGTGCCCTTACTGCAGCGCGCTGTACGTGCTCAAGGATTGACCACTTCGCACCCGGCAACGTGAGTACGCCACTCACGGTGATGCAGCTGCTGCCGGCACTTCAGTCCGGTGGCGTGGAACGCTCCACGATCGAAATCACCCAGGCCCTGACCCGCGCCGGACACCGCGCGCTGGTGGTCTCGGCCGGCGGCCGGCTGGTGGCCGATCTGGAAGCGGCCGGCGGCACCCATCTGACGCTGGAGATCGGGCGCAAGTCGCTGCTGACACTGCGCCATGTCTTCGGCCTGCGCCGGCTGATCGAACAGCATCGGCCGGACATCGTCCATGCCCGCTCGCGCCTGCCGGCCTGGATCGGCTGGTTCGCGCTGCGTGGCCTGCGCGGTGCAAAACCCGCCTTCGTCACTACCGTGCACGGCCTCAACTCGGTCAGCGCCTACAGCGCGATCATGACGCGCGGGCAACGCGTGATCTGCGTCTCCGACACCGTGCGCGCTTATGTGCTGGCGCATTATCCGGACACCGATCCAGCGCGGCTGCGGGTCATCGAGCGCGGCGTGGATGCGGCCGATTTCCCGCGCGGCCACCGCGCCAGCAAGGCCTGGCGGGAAGCGTTTTTCACCGAATATCCGCTGCTGGCCGGGCGGCGCTGGTTCGTGCTGCCCGGGCGCGGCACCCGGCTCAAGGGCCATGCCGAGGCGATCGAACTCATCGCACGACTGCGCCGCGACGGCCACGATGTCGCGCTGCTGCTGCAGGGCGTGGTCGAAGCCGGGCGCGAGGCCTATCTGGCGCAACTGCGCGAACTGGCCGTGCGGCAGGGCGTGGCCGAGGCGATAGCCTTCGCCCCGCCCCGGCGCGACATCCGCGAGGTGATGGCCGAGGCCTTCGCGGTGCTGCAACTTTCCACCAAACCCGAAGCCTTCGGCCGTACCGTGGTGGAAGCCTTGGCGTTGGGCGTTCCGGTGCTGGGCTGGGATCGCGGCGGCGTCGGTGAACTGCTGGCGCGCGGCTTTGCCGAAGGTGCGATCCCGCCGGGCGACGCCGATGCCCTGTTCGCGCGCGCGGCGCAGTGGCTGCAACAGCCGCCGCTGGTCGCGCCGTTCACGCCGCTGTCGTTGCAGGCGATGCAGGACGCGACGCTGGCCGTGTACCGCGAGGTGGCCGATGCGCGCTGACGCTTTGCGCAGCCTGGCGCCCGCGCACTGGCTGCTGCTGGCCGCACTGGCGCTGCTGCCCTTCGGCATGGCCTCGGAACTGCCGGTGCTGGTCGGTGCCGTGCTCGGCGGCGTGGCACTGCTGCGCGGCCGGATCGATTGGCAACAGCCCGGTGTGAGACTGGCGTTGGCGCTGGGGCTGGCGTACTGGCTGCCGCAACTTCTTTCGGCCTTCGACAGCGCCGCACCGGGCAAGACCTGGGGCGAAGTGGCGCTGGACCTGCGCTTCGTGCCGTTCCTGCTGTACGCCGCCAACACCCCCAGCACACCGCGCACCGCCGACCTGCTCTGTACCGGAGTCGCACTGATCGCGGTGTTCTGGTGCCTGGATGCGCTGTTGCAGGCCGTCACCGGGCTGAGTCTGGGCGGCGCGGCCACCAGCGACCGGCTCAGCGGCATCTTCGGTGCCGACAATCTCAAACTCGGCGGCGTGCTGGCGGTGCTGACGCCGTTCGTGCTGGTGCAGGCCTGGCAGCGAGGCAGGACGATGCTGCTGGCGCTGGCGGTAGTGATGTTGCTGGTGGTGATCCTGCTGGCCGGCGCACGCGCCGCCTGGTTCGCGTTTGCACTGGGCGCGGCGCTGGTGTTCTGGCAGGCGTTGGGGCGCCGGCGTGCCATCACCGCGCTGCTGTCGCTGACGCTGGCGGTGCTGCTGGCCGGCATCGCCGGGTATTCGGTATCCGAGCGCTTCGCACAACGCGTGGATCGCACCGCCGCCGCGCTGAGCGGCGACTACGCCGCGCTGGATCATGCGCTTTCCGGACGTCTTCCGATCTGGGAAACGTCCTGGCAGATGGGCCTGGCGCATCCGGTCAATGGGGTCGGGGTGCGTGCGTTCCGTTATATGTATCCGGAGTTTGCCGCGCCGGATGACCCCTTCGTCGATATCGAAGGCGTCGAGGGCGCTTCGCATGCGCACCACATCGTGCTGGAGCTTTTCAGCGAAACCGGTCTGCTGGGGCTGGGGCTGTGGCTGGCTGCGATCATCTTCGCCTGGCGCGCCGCGCGCAGGATGCCGGAAACCGCACGCCGTCGCGCACATCCGGCCAGCGTGGCATTGATCGTCACGCTGTTCCCGCTCAATACCCATTACGCGGTGTATTCGGCGTTCTGGGGACTGACGCTGCTGTGGCTGGTGGCGGTGTGGCTGGTACTGCTCGGCGCTGAAAACGGAGCTGGCGCGGATCAGTCGTAGATCGGCGCCGCGCCCTCGGGCCGGCGCTTGAAACGCTTGTGCAGCCACAGGTACTGGGCCGGCGCGGCGCGCGCCATCGCCTCGATCGCCGCCATTACCCGCGCGGTATCGGCGGCGGCGTCGCTGCTGGGGAAATCCTCGAACGCCGGCTTGACCTCCAGCGTGTAGCTGCCATCGGCCTCGCGCCGGTGGAAAAACGCGAACACCGCCGCGCCGGACATGCGCGCCAGCTGGTGGGTCGAGGTCAGGCTGCGCGCCGGTTCACCGAAAAACGGCACGAACACATTGTCGCCGCGCAGCGTGTCCTGGTCTGGCGCGAACCACAGCGCACCGCCCTGCTTCAGGTGACGCAGCGCCGGGCGTAGTTCATCACGCCCGAACATCGCGCTGGCATAGCGCAGCCGGCCGCGCTTGACCGCCCATTCCATCGCGGCGGTATCGTGCGGACGGTACATGCCGGCCAGCGGAATCTTTTCACACAGCAGCCGGCCGCAGATTTCCAGCGTCATGAAATGACCGGAAATCAGGATCACGCCGCGGCCCTCTGCCAGTGCGGCCTGCAGGTGCTCCACCCCGATATAGCGCGCGCTGCGCCGCATCGGCGCGATCGAACCCCACCAGGCGCGGCCGAATTCGAACAGCCCGATCCCCAGCGCGGCGAAGTTCTCGCGCAGCAGCGCTTCACGCCAGGCGGCATCGCGTTCGGGAAAACACACCGCCAGATTGGCCCGCACCACGGCCCGGCGCGAGGCCAGCAGCCAGCGCAGCACGGTGCCCAGACCGCGCCCGAGCACACGCTGCAGCGGCCAGGGCAGCTGCGCCAGCAGCCACAGCACGCCGATACCGGCCCAGCGCGGCCATTCACGCGGCCCGCGCGGAGGCGCCGGCAGCGGCAAAGTGGCGGGAAGCGGGCGCGGGGACTGGCTCATCAGGACGGAAGATCATCGGCAGGCGGGCATGGTAACGGCTATCCTTCCGCTGATGCCCCACTCCACCCGAATCGCCCGGCTCGGCGGCGTGCTGCGGCGCAGCCTGTATACCCTGGTGCTGTACCTGCTCACGCCGCTGATTCTCTATCGCCTCGCGTTCCGCGGGCTGCGCGCGCGTGGCTATTTTTCGCGCTGGTTCGAGCGCTTCGGTTTCTTTCCCGACAGTGGCATCCGTTCCTCGATCTGGATCCACGCGGTATCGGTCGGCGAGGTCAATGCCGCCGCGCCACTGGTGGATGCGCTGCGCCAGCGCTACGAAGGCCACAGTTTCGTCGTCACCACGGTCACCCCGACCGGCTCGGACCGGGTGCGCCAGCTGTGGGGCGACCAGGTGTTCCATGTCTACCTGCCCTACGACCTGCCCGGCGCGATCCGCCGCTTCCTGCGCCGCATCCGGCCCAGCGTGGCGGTGATCATGGAAACCGAAATCTGGCCCAACCTGTTCCGCGAGTGCGACAAGGCGAAGATCCCGGTGCTGATCGCCAACGCCCGGCTCTCGCGCAAATCGCTGGACGGCTACGGCCCGGTGCGTCCGCTGGTGCGCGCGGCGGTACGCAGCGCGCGATTCATCGCAGCCCAGTCGCAGTTGGATGCCGAGCGCTTCTTGTCACTTGGCGCACGGCCGGAACGGGTACGCGTGGTCGGCAATCTGAAATACGACATGCACGTGCCGGATTCGCTCAAGCCCAACGCGCGCCAGTGGCGTGAACAGTGGGGCAACCAGCGCCCGGTGTGGATCGCGGCCAGCACCCACGAGGGCGAGGAACTACCAGTGATCGAAGCCCATTCGCATCTGCTGCGGCGCTTCCCCGATGCCTTGCTGCTGGTGGCGCCACGTCATCCCGAACGCTTCCGGCCGATGGTGCAGCTGTGTCGCAGCTACGGTTTCCTGACCGCCTGCCGCAGCGAGGACACGATGGCCGGGCCGGATACGCAGTGCTTCGTGCTGGACACGCTGGGCGAGCTGGTTTCGTTCTGCGCCGCCGCCGATGTCGCATTCGTCGCCGGCAGCCTGGATCCGATCGGCGGGCACAATGTGCTGGAACCGGCGGCGCTGGGCATTCCGACCATCGTCGGCCCCAACACCTTCAATTTCACCGAAGTCACCGAGCTGCTGATCGAGCACGGCGCCTGCGTAAGAATCGAGGATGCCGAAGACCTGGCCGCCGTGCTGCGCCGCTTGCTGGGCCAGCCGGAGCTGTGCCAGCAGATGGGCCAGGCCGCGATCTCGGTGGTGGAAAACGAGCGCGGCGCGGTGGAGCGCACCTTGGACATCGTGCACCGCATCCTCGCCGGCAAGACCCCGGTCACGCAGCACTGAGGGCATGTTTGCAAAAAACAGAGCAAGCGCCACCGGCACGAGTGCGCTTGCTTGTTGTTACCGCGAAAAGCCCCCCCCTCACCCCAACCCTCTCCCCCGCAAGCGAGGGAGAGGGAGCAATCCTCCGCGCATCCCAGCCGGTCCTGAGCCACATATCAAGAAAGGGCGGACCTCGTCCCACACCGCCATCCCGAGGGCTGGACCAAGGTTGCGTTGCGCTTGCCCGCAGACACGAAAGCGCCCGGCCCCATGACGGAACCAGGCGCATTGTTCGCAGCGCTACAGCGTGTGCAGCGGATTCAGTAGGCTTCGTCCGGCACCTGCTCCAGCGCGGCTTCGGCATCGGTGACCAGATTGCGGTTGACCTCGGCCAGATCGGCGATATCGACGATGCCGGCGGCCTGCTTCAAGCGCAGCGAATTGACCAGGAAGTTGTGGCGCGCGGCCGAATAGGCGCTTTGCGACTGGAACAGCACCTGCTGCGACAACAGCACGTCGACGATGGTGCGGGTGCCGACCTCGAAGCCGGCCTCGGTGGCTTCCAGCGCACTGCGGGCCGACACCACGGCCTGGCGGCGCGCCTCGATTTCGCTGATGCCGGCATCCAGCGCGCGATAGGCGTTGCGCGTCTGGCGCAGGATCGCGCGTTCGTTCTGGTCGTACTGGAAGGCGCGCTCATCGCGCGCATTCAGTGCCAGCTTGACCTGGGCCTGGGTCGCGAAGCCGGAGAAGATCGGCACCACCAGGTTGACACCCACGCGCCAGTCGTCGCCACTGTTGTTGCTCGGGATGATGCCGGCATCGGCCGCCGAGGTGCCCCAGCCGTAGCTGCGGCCCTTGCTGGCTGACAGCGACAAGCGCGGCAGGTGGCCGGCACGGGCGGTGGCCACATCCAGCTCGTCGGCTTCGGCCGAATAGGCCTGCGCGCGCAGCGTCGGGTTCTGTTCCAGCGCCAGCGCCACCCAGGCCTCGGCGCTGTTGGGCGAGGGTCGTTCGGGTGAGAACTCCTCATCCAGACCGCGCAGGTTTTCCAGCGGCTGGCCGATGATCTGGGCCATCGCCTCGCGCGCATCGTCCAGCGCGACCTCGGCGGCGATGGTGCTGGCGCGGGCGCTGTCATAGCGGGCGCGGGCTTCATGTACATCGGTGATCGCGGTCAGGCCGACTTCAAAACGCTGTTCGGCCTGGTCCAGCTGGCGCTTGACGGCCCGTTCCTCGGCGCGGGCGAACACCAGCGCGTCGATCGCGGTCAGGGTGCCGAAATAGGCTTCGGCCACGCGCACGATCAGATTGTCGTTCTCGGCGTCGTAATTGGCCTGACCGACCTCGGTACGCTTCTTCGCGGCACGCAGCTGGGTGTAGTTGGCGTGGTCGTACAGGCTCTGGCTCAGGTCGATGCCGTAGTTGCGTCCGCTGGAATGGGAGCGGGTGTTGCTGGTCGACACGATCGGCGGATCGATCGACAGCACGCGCTCACCGGCACCTTCCGAACCACTGCGCGAGTAACCGGCCGAGCCGGTCAGGCTGGGCAGCAGACTGGAGCGTGCCTGGGTCACGCGCAGCTGCGTGGCCTGGCGCGTGGTCTCGGCGATGGCCAGCTGCGGGTCGCTGTCACGCGCCAGCGTATAGGCCTGCATCAGGTCGGCGGAGAGCGCGGTGGAGCTGCCGGCGGCCAGCAGCAGCGCGGCGCTCAGGATTCGGATTCGGGGCATCGACATGCGGGGATTCCTGGATGGGTAAGTGAAATGGACCATCGGCCTGCGGCTGCGCCACATGGGTCGTGACGCCAGCCTGCCTTGCTCCCCGGCGCAACCGGAGTCGCGTCAGAGAACGAAACGTTCGACCGGCTCGGCACCGATCAGATAGGGAAGCGCGGTCTCGAACAGACCTTCTTCCTCGATCCGACCCTGGGCGTTGCCGCGATACAGGACGGCGCGCTGCACCAGAGAGTGACCCTGGACCACGAACAGGCGTCCGCCGGGCTTGAGCCAGGCCAGCCATGCCGGTGGCAATACCGCCACCGCACCGGTCACCACGACCGCATCGAACTGGCGTCCGGGCTCGTATTCCAGTGCATCGGCCTGTTCAACGCGGATGTTGGCCAAACCCGTCGCGCGGAAGCGCGCCTGCGCGCGTTCGACGAAATCGGCATGGATATCGATGCTGACCACATCGCGTGCCAGCTGCGCCAGACAGGCGGTGATGAAACCGCTGCCGGTGCCGATTTCCAGCACTTCCTCTTCCGGCGCCAGTTCCAGCGCCTGCAGCATGCGTCCCTCAATCACCGGCTTCATCATCACCTGGTCGTGTTCGAGCGGCAGGACCAGATCGGCAAAGGCCAGGCGGCGGTAACGCGCCGGCACATAGTCTTCGCGCTTGACGCTGGAAAGCACGTCCAGCACCTGCGGATCAAGCACGTCCCAGGGACGCACCTGGTTGTCCACCATCGAGGAACGGGCCAGTTCGAAATCGAGCGACATGGAGAATGCCTTGGAAAGGAAAGGAGCGGACCGCTGATTTTACCAGCCTAGCCCCTGCCTGGCCCGTGGCGCAGTGCCGGAAGTCTTGATGACCATCGACCCGCCACCAAGGCAGGTCCGGCACGGTTCAGGCTTCATCATCCAGCACATCTGCCGGAGTGGACATGCCGGCGCGACGAAAGCGCGAACTCAGCCGCGTACGCCGCGGATCAACTGCATGAACTCGGCGCGGGTGCGCGCATCTTCGCGGAAGGCGCCCAGCATCTGGCTGGTGACCATGCTGACGCCGCGCTTGTGCACGCCACGCGTGGTCATGCACTGGTGCACGGCCTCGATCACCACGCCCACGCCGCGCGGATGCAGCACGTCCTCGATGCAGTGCGCGACCTGCGCGGTGAGTTTTTCCTGCACCTGGAACCGCCGTGCGAAGCCTTCCAGCACGCGCGCCAGCTTGCTGATGCCGACCACCTTGTCGGTCGGCAGGTAGCCGATGTGGGCACGGCCGATGATCGGCGCCATGTGGTGTTCGCAATGGCTCTCGAATTCGATGTCGCGCAGCACGATCATCTCGTCGTAACCGGCCACTTCCTCGAAGGTGCGACGCAGATATTCGGCCGGGTCGACCTGATAACCGGAAAACCAGTCGCGGTAGGCCCTGGCCACGCGCTTGGGCGTATCGATCAGCCCTTCACGCGAAGGGTCTTCCCCGGCCCAGCGCAGCAGGGTGCGCACCGCGGCCTCGGCCTGCGCCTGGTCGACCGGCGCCTCGTCATGCTTGTCCATCCAAAAATCCCCGTTTCGCGGCCATTACCGCAGCGTGTCGAAATCCGGCACTTCGAAATCGTAATCGGGCAGCAGGTAGTCCGGCATTTCCTCGCTGCAATCGATGATCTGGCAGCGGCGACGCTGCATATAGGCATCGCGCACCAGCAGGTACGGATCGCTGGCGTCCTGCATGAAATTCTCCAGCGGCAGCACCGAAGCGCGCGCGTCCAGACCGTACAGAATGCTGACTTCGGCACCCTCGCGCCGCGCCAGCCAGCTGATCGCGCTGGCCTGGCTGGACACGCCCTTGCCCAGACCATCGCGTACCGTGCCCGGGCCGAAAATCGGCAGCACCAGATAGCGCGAATCCTTCCAGCCCCAGGTCGCCAGGGTCTGGCCGAAATCGCGGTTGCGCAGCGGCACGCCGACGCTGCTGGCAGGATCGAGGATGCCGCCAAAACCCAGCACCGCATTCATCAGGAAACGCCCGACCGCGGTGCCGGCCTGTCCCGGATGGCCTTGCAGCAGCAGGTTCAGTGCAGTGAGCGGTTGTTGCAGGTTGCCGAAGAAGTTGGAAACCCCGGTCCGCACGCCACTGGGCGTGACCTTGGCGTAGCCCTTGGCGGCGGGGCGCAGCAGCGCGCGATCAAGCACGTCATTGAAGGCGTAGACCTTGCGGTTGAAGCCCTCCCACGGATCCTCCGGCGACAACGCAGCGCCGGTGTCGCTCCAGCCTTGGCCGGTCGCAGCCGCCTGTTCCGCCACCGGGAATTTCTCCTGCGGTGCCGGACTGCGGGTGTTCTGGCTGGCGCAGGCGGCCAGCAGCAGTATCGCCAGCAGCGTACCGAAACGGCCCATGCGGCTCATTGCGCACACCCGGCCGGTTCTTCAATCCGGTGCGCACGGCACAGCGCCTGATAGCGCCCGCCGCCATCGCCGTGCAACGGTGCCGGCACCAGACCCAGCTCGGCCTGGCGCGCACGCAGCCAGTGCAGCAGGGCCACGCCGGCGCTGTCGAGTTCACGCACATGGGACAGGTCGAAGGCGCGGATCGAGGCCGGCTGCGCCGCACACTCGCGGAACAGGCCCGCCACGGTATCCAGCGTCACGCGTTCGGGCAGCACCCAGGCGGCGGCAGACATGTTCAGCCCTGCACCTGGAGTTCACCGCTGCGCAACGCGGCGATGACCTCGTCGAGGCTGCGACGGCGCAGCTGTTCGTCGAACTGGTTGCGGTAGGTCTGCACGTAGGAAATACCTTCCACGATCACATCGAACACCAGCCAGTCATCGCCCTTGCGGCGGAACATGTAGTCCACCTGCACCGGTTCGCCGGCGCGGCGCACGATACGGCTGGCGACGCGCACGATCTGGCCGTCGCGCATCGGGGTGGAGGCGGCGATGCGTACATCGGTGCCCGGATCAATTTCCAGCAACGCATCGGCATAACGCCGCAGCAGACTGTCGGTCAGCGCTTCGGCGAAGGCTTCGATCTGCTCGGCGCTGGCACCGCGTGCATGGCGCGCCAGCACCAGCTGCGCCGAATACGGCCGATCCATGACATCCAGCAGCTGGCTCTGCACGAATTCGCGCAGCGCGGCCGGGTTCTGACTGAAGGTGGCGCGCTTTTCCACGATGGTATCCAGCACCACGCGGGTACGTTCCAGCACGATATCGGCCGGCTCGGCGGCGGCAGCCAGGGAGGTGGAAACGGCGAACAACAGGCCCAGCATCAAGCGGATCATCATGGATTCCTCACAACTGCCCGGTTCAACGCGAGCGGGACGACCCGGAAGCATCCGCGTCATCGCCCGAACCTGCGTTGAACAGGAACTTGCCGATCAGCTGCTCCAGCACCACGGCGGGCTGGGTCAGCAGGATTTCATCACCGTCACCGAGCGGCTCCGGATCGCCACCCGGCGACAGGCCGACATAGCGCTCGCCCAGCAGGCCGCTGGTGAAGATCGCTGCACCGGTATCGGCCGGCAGCTCGCCGGCACTGCGCGCCAGGCGCAGCGTGACCCTGGCATCGAAATTCTCATCCAGCACGATGGATTCGATCTCGCCCACCTTCACGCCGGCGATCTTGACCGGCGCGCGCGCCTTCAGATCACCGGCATTGGTGAAATTGGCCACCACGCGGTAGCTGGCGCCGCCCATGCGGTCGCCCGAGTTGGTCGAGGCGAACGCCAGCACCAGCGCGCACGCGAAACCCATCAGGATGAACGCACCCACGCTCCATTCGGTCTTGGGACTGGCCATGCTTGTTCTCCGTGCCTCTTGATCAATACAACGTTGCGCTGAGCAGAAAATCCAGGAACAGCACCATCAGTGAGCCGTAAACCACCGCCTGGGTGGTCGCCACCGAGGTACCCTCGGGCGTGGGCCTGGCGTGGAAGCCGACATGCGTGGCGATCAGCGCGCAGAACACGCCGAACACCGCCGACTTCACGAAGGCCTGCCCGTAGTCTTCCCACAGGTCCACGCTGGACTGCAGCGAGGCCCAGAAATAACCGCCATCCACGCCCAGCAGGAATTCCGCCTGGAACCAGCCGGCGAGGATGGAAAAAGCGATGAACACCGCGGTCAGCAGCGGCACGCTGATGACGGTGGCGACAAAGCGCGGCACCACGACCTTGCCGACCGGATCGATCGCCATCATCGACAGCGAAGTGATCTGGTCGGTGGCGCGCATCAAGCCCAGCTCGGCCGCCATTGCCGAACCGGCGCGGCCGCAGAACAGGATCGCGGTCAGCACCGGCCCCAGCTCGCGGAAAACGGTCAAGGACAACATCGTGCCCAGTGCATTGCCAGCCCCGAAGGTGACCAGCGCGCGGTAGCCCTGCAGCGTCATCACCAGCCCGACGAAGGCACCCCCGACCGCGATGATCGGCACCGAACGCGCGCCGATCACGTAAATCTGCCGCACCGTGTCGCGCCACTGCGAACGGCTGGGGCGGATCGCGCCCAGGATGCGGAGCAGGAACAGGCCGAAGCGGCCCAGCGCGGCGATCATTTCACGCATGTGCCACCGCCTTGGTTGCGCGGTAATCGAAACCGATCGGGCCATCCGGCGCGCCGTCCATGAACTGGCGCACCAGCGGATCGGCACTGCCATCCAGTTCGGCCGGGGTGCCGGCAAACACGATGCCGCGATTGGCCACGATCAGCACCTGATCGGCGATTTCCAGCACCTCGCGCACATTGTGGGTGATGACCAGACTGGTCATGCCCAGCGCGTCGTTGAGGCGGCGGATCAGATTGACGATGACGCCGCAGGCGATCGGATCAAGGCCGGTCAGCGGCTCGTCGTAGAGCATCAGCGGCGGATCGGACACCACCGCACGCGCCAGGGCCACGCGCCGCGCCATGCCGCCGGACAGCTCGTTGGTTTCCAGCGCGCCGGTTTCGCCCAGCCCGACCGCAGCCAGTTTCATCTGCACCAGCTCGCGGATCAGTTCTTCGGGAAGATCGGTATGCGTGCGCAGCGGCAGCGCGACGTTCTCGAACACGTCCAGATCGCTCAACAGGCCATTGCCCTGCAACATCACGCCCATCTGGCGGCGCAGCGTGAACAGATCGCGCACCCGTGGCCGCGGCAGCGCATGGCCGAGCACGTCGATATCACCGGACGCCTGCACCAGTTCGCCGACCACACCGTACAGCAGGGTCGATTTGCCGGCACCGGACGGCCCCAGCACCGCCGTCACGCTGCCGCGCGGCAGACGGAAGCTGATGTCGGACAGGATGGTGCGCGCGCCACGGCGCAGGGTCACGCCACTGAACTGGACGGCGGCATCGTCGGAGATCGTCATGGGTCTTCGGCAACCGTTCCGGGTGGAAGGCGGGCCGCATCGCGCAGGCCGCCGTCGTCGGGAAAATGACCGGCCATTATCCGCCGGCATGAACTTCGATGCCAAGTATCATAGCTGCTGACGGTTCAGGCCCAATGACCGGCCGCTTCAGTCATGGCGCTCGGAGGTGCGGCCCGAACCCAGCCCGCGCAAGGCACGCCCGGACGCAGTCGATTCCCCGCCCGCGCCGGATTCCGCATCCTGCGCCGCGCTGCGCGGATCCACCTGGCTCAGACGCGCGATGTCCCGCTCCAGCCGCAGCTGGCGCCGGAACGCCAGCTCCTGTTCCAGCGCCTCGGCCAACAAACGTGCCCGCCTGCGGTCGCGCCAGGCCACGGAAAGCTCCACCCGGCCCGACGTGCCGGACTGCAACCAGCTGGCCTGCACGAAATCGGAAAAGCCCAGTTCGATCACCGGCCACAACCAGAACCAGCCGGCGCTGAACTCGGCGCTGGCCAGCGCATCCAGCTCGACCACCAGTTCCTTCGGCGAAGAACGCAGCAGACCCAGCACCGCATCACCGGCCTGGTACTGGAAGCGCAGGCGCCCTTCCTCCAGATGCACAATGCCCTGCATCTCGCCCCAGCCGCCGTGGCTGGAACAACTGAAAGATACGCTGTACATGCCTGCCCGCCTCCGCTCCTCGCCGCGTTCCGCAGCTGTCCCAACCCATCCTGCCGCCTGTCGCCGGCACGACGCCAGCGGCCTGCCCGCGCGCCGGCCCCGCGGATACACAGGGTAGACTGCCGGGCCTCGAAACTGTGCCAGGGACGCATCCATGAACCAGCCTGTGACCAATTTCAGCGGCGTCGAACGCCAGACCGGCGCCCAGCCGGAATGGGCGGTAATCTGGTTGCATGGCCTGGGCGCCGATGGTCACGACTTCGAACCGATCGTGCCGGAACTGGTGCGGCCGGGCTGGCCGGCGCTGCGTTTCGTGTTCCCGCATGCGCCAGTGCAACCGGTGACGATCAACAACGGCATGGCGATGCGCGCCTGGTACGACATCGCCAGCTTCGACCCGAATGCACCGCAGGACGACGCGGGCATCCGTGCATCGGTTGCCCGCGTGGAAGCACTGATCGCACGCGAGAACGCACGCGGCATCCCGGCCGAACGCATCGTGCTGGCCGGATTTTCCCAGGGCGGTGCGGTGGTGCTGGCTGCCGGTCTGCGTCATGCGCAGAAGCTGGGCGGCATCGTGGCGCTGTCCACCTACCTGCCGCTGGTGCCGTCGCTGGCGGAAGAAGCTGCAGCGGCCAACCGCGAGATCCCGATCTTCATGGCCCACGGCAGCCAGGACCCGATCGTGGTGCCGGCACGAGGTGAGGCCAGCCGTGATGTCCTTGAAGCGCTCGGCTACCGCGTGCAATGGCAGCGTTACCCGATGCAGCACGCCGTTTGCGCCGCCGAGATCAACGATCTGGCCGCATGGTTCCAGGCCCGCTTCGGCTGACTGCCGCGCGCCGCCGGCCATCCTGCGCCATGTCCCCACCCTGCCGATGAACAGCACCGGATGAGCACCGCCGAACGCCAGCACGGCCAAGCCTGGATGCCGGATTTCTGCCGGCCGCAGGCGCTGTTCGGGGTCATGGTGGCGGTCGAAGTCGCGGTGCTGACGGCGATCCTGATGCGGCTGCCGCAGGCGCCGGGCAGCTGGACCGAACTGTTCACCGCCAGCCTGTTCGCGCAGTGGCTGGCGCTGCTGTGTGTCGGCGCGCTATGCAAACTGCGCGAGGTGATTGACCGGCTGCCGCGCCTGTCCGGCGTGTTGCTGGCACTGCTGCTGCCGATGGCCATCGTCGGCATGGGTGCGCTGCTGGTGGCGCTGATCGACCAGAACCTGGGCCTGGACTGGACCGTGCCGCCACGCTACACGGTGCGTTTCGTGCTGGTCTGCATGGTGGTGGCGCTGCTGCTGAGCGCCGCGCTGTTGCGCTATTTCTATGTCACCGACCAGTGGCAGCGGCAGGTCGCGGCGCGCGCCCAGGCGCAGGTGCAGGCGCTTCAGGCGCGTATCCGGCCGCACTTCCTGTTCAACAGCATGAACTCGATCGCCAGCCTGATCCGGCACGATCCGGTCACCGCCGAGCGCGCGGTCGAGGACCTTTCCGAACTGTTCCGCGCCGCGCTGGGCAGCGGCAATGGCGAATCCACCCTGGCCGAGGAACTGCATCTGGCGCGACGTTATCTGGCGATCGAGGCCCTGCGCCTGGGCCCGCGCCTGCAGGTCGAATGGGAGCTGGCCGACGACCTGCCCGACGAACTGCCGATGCCACGCCTGACGCTGCAACCGCTGGTGGAGAACGCCATCATCCACGGCATCGCGCGCCTGCCCGAAGGCGGCCGCATCGGCATCAGCGCCCGGCGCGAAGGCTTCCTGCTGCGGATCGAGGTCACCAACCCCTGCCTGCCCGACGAACTCGGCGCAGCGCACGGCAACCAGCACGCCCAGCACAGCATTGCGCAGCGTCTGGCGCACCAGCACGGCGGCAGCGCGCGCATGGTGACGCGCCGGCAGGACGGCTACTATTCAGCCACGCTGATCGTGCCCACCGACTGAGACATGAAACTCCTGATTGCCGACGACGAACCCCTTGCGCGCCAGCGCCTGCGCGACCTGGTCGGTGATCTTGGCGGCCACGAGATCATCGGTGAGGCCGGCAACGGCCGCGAGGCCTGCGAACTGGCCGCCACGCTCAAGCCCGACGCCGTGCTGCTGGATATCGCGATGCCGCTGCTCGACGGCCTGGAAGCCGCACGCCATCTGGCCGAACTGCCGGATCCGCCGGCGGTGGTGTTCTGCACCGCATACGACGAACACGCACTGGCCGCGTTCGAAGCGCACGCGGTGGATTACCTGGTCAAGCCGATCCGGGCCGAACGCCTGGCCGCGGCACTGGCCCGCGCCGAACGCTTCCACGCCGGCGCCGCACCGGCCGGCCGCCTGCCGGCGCAGCGCCGCAGCCATCTGTCCGCACGCCTGCGCGGCACGCTGCGGCTGATCCCGATCCAGGACATCCACTTCCTGCAAGCCGAGGAAAAATACGTCGTCGTGCACCACGGTGAAGGCCAGGATCTGATCGAGGATTCGCTGAAATCGCTGGAAGCCGAATTCGGCGAACGCTTCATCCGCCTGCACCGTAACTGCCTGGTCGCCCCCGACCAGATCCGCGAACTGGTGCGCGAACCGGACGGGCGCGAAGTCGTGCGCCTGCGCAACCATCCGGCGCGGCTGGATGTCAGCCGCCGCTGTCTGCCCGGCGTGCGCCAGCGCCTGAAGAACCTGTGAGAACAAATGACCTCTTCCACCACCCTGCGCATCGCCACGCGCAAGAGCGCATTGGCGCTGTGGCAGACTGAACACGTCGCCGCGCGCCTGCGTGTGCTGCATCCGGACCTTTCCATCGAACTGGTGCCGCTCTCCACCCGTGGCGATGAAATCCTCGACCGCTCGCTGTCCGCACTCGGCGGCAAGGGCCTGTTCCTGAAGGAACTGGAAGTGGCGATGGAGGAAGGCCACGCCGACTGCGCGGTGCATTCGCTCAAGGACGTGCCGATGGAGCTGGACGGACCATTCGCACTGGCCGCCGTGCTGGAACGCGCCGACCCGTTCGACGCCTTCGTCTCCAACCACCATGCCGATCTGGCCAGCCTGCCGCATGGCGCGCGCGTGGGCACCTCCTCGCTGCGCCGCCAGGTGCAGTTGCGCGCGACTCGCCCGGATCTGGAACTGCGCGACCTGCGCGGCAACGTCAACACCCGCCTGGCCAAGCTCGATGCCGGCGACTACGACGCCATCATCCTGGCCTGCGCCGGCCTGCAACGCCTGGGTTTTGACGGCCGCATCCGCGCCCGGCTGACGCCCCCGGACTTCCTGCCGGCCGTCGCGCAAGGTGCCATCGCGGTCGAATGCCGCGCCGGCGACGACGCCACGCACGCCCTGTTCGCCCCGCTGAACCACGCCCCGACCCGCCGCTGCGTGGACGTGGAGCGCGCCATGAACCTGCGCCTGGCCGGAAGCTGCCAGGTCCCGATCGCCGGCTATTGCACCGAAGCCGACGGCAGCTGGACCCTGCACGCACTGGTCGGCGACGAACGCAGCGGCGAAATCCTGCGCGTGGAAGACAGCGCCGACGCCAGCACCCTGCACGACCTCGGCACCCGCGTCGCGGAACGCCTGCTGGAACAGGGGGCGGAACGGCTGCTGAAACGCTGAATCGCACATCCGGCCCCGGCCTGCGATCATGTCGCATGCCTGCCTTCCAAGACTTCGCCCTCATTCCCGCCCTGCATCAGGCGCTGGACGCCGCCGGCTTCCTCGTTCCCACGCCGATCCAGGCGTTATCGTTGCCAGCGATTCTGGCCGGCAAGGACGTGCTGGCGCAGGCGCCCACCGGCAGTGGCAAGACCGCCGCGTTCGGGCTGGGCTTGTTGCAGCGGCTGGATGCCACCGCGACCCGCACCCAGGCCGTGGTGTTGTGCCCAACCCGCGAACTGGCCGATCAGGTCGGCAAGGAACTGCGCCGGCTGGCCATCGCGATTCCCAACGTCAAGCTCAGCCTGCTGACCGGCGGTACCGCACTGGCGCCGCAGCTGGCCTCGCTGACGCACGCGCCGCACATCGTGGTCGGCACACCCGGACGGGTGCAGGAACTGCTGCACAAAAAGGCGCTGGATGTCGCCTGTGTCAGCGTGCTGGTGCTGGACGAGGCCGACCGCATGCTCGACATGGGGTTCGAAAAATCGATCAGCGACATCGTGCGGAAACTGCCGAAAACCCGGCAAAGCCTGCTGTTTTCCGCCACCTGGCCAGCAGAAGTCCGCGTGCTGGCCAAAGCCAGCCTGCGCGATCCGGTCGAGATCACGGTCGAAGGCAGTGATACCCGGCCACAGGTGGAGGCGCACTTTCACGAAGTCGCGCTCGACGCCAAGCCCGCCGCGCTGATGGGCCTGCTGATGCAGCACACACCCGAATCCACGGTTGTGTTCTGCAACACCAAGCGCGATGTCGATGATGTCGCCGCCGCCCTGCAGAACGCCGGCGTTGCCGCCGCAGCGCTGCACGGCGATCTGGAACAACGCGACCGCGATGAAGTCCTGGTGCGCTTCGCCAACCGCTCGCTCGTCGTGCTGGTCGCCAGCGATGTCGCCGCACGCGGGCTCGACGTGAAAGACCTAGCCTGCGTGGTCAACTACGAGCTGCCGCCCGATCCGGACACGTATCTGCACCGTATCGGCCGTACCGCGCGGGCAGGCGGAAACGGACTCGCGTTGAATCTGGTCACACCGCGCGAAATGCCGCGCGCGCTGCAGATCGAAGACGCCAGCGGCGAGCGGATCCAGTGGCACCCGGTACCGCTTGCCGCGCGCACGACCCATGTTCCGCAAGCCGCCATGCGCACCTTGCGCATCGACGCGGGCCGCAGCGACAAGCTGCGCCCCGGCGACATCCTCGGCGCACTCACCGGCGCCGCCGGCCTGAAGGCGGACGACATCGGCAGGATCGACATCTTCCCGACCCGCAGCTATGTCGCGGTGCGAACCCGGATGATCAAGACCGCGCTGGCCGGCCTGCAGGCAGGCAAGATCAAGGGCCGGCGCTTCCGCGTGCGTGCGATGTAGCCGACGCAGGCCGCTGTTGCGGCATCAACCTGTTCCGCATTTGTCTTCGCATCGACGAGAAGGCTCGATGCCCGTCGGTTCGACTCCGCGCGCCGATGCGCAAGTAAACGCGCGCACTGCTACACCTCCCGCAGCGCCACCGTGATCGGCAACCGCGCCGCCCGCAGCGCCGGGAACAGGCCACCCAACAAGCCGATGCCCAGCGCCCATTTCAGGCCGGTCCACAGCAGTGCCGGGGTCACCTTGAACTGGAACACCACCTGGCTGAAGTTGCTGCCAAGCGTGGACACCGAGTAGTTGTTGAACAGCAGCCACGCGACCAGGCCGCCGAGCAGGCCGCCGAGCAGTGCCAGCAGCATGGTTTCCAGCATCACTGCGGTGACCACGGGTGTGCCGCGGAAGCCGATGGCGCGCATCGTGGCGATTTCGCGGGCGCGGGTGGCGACGGCGGCGTACATCGTGTTGAGCGCGCCGAAGATCGCGCCCACCGCCATGATGCCGCCAATCACCGTGCCCAGCGCGGTCAGCAGGGTCTTGAGTCCGCCGGATTGCTGCGCGAAGTAGGCGCGCGTGGTCAGCACATCGAGCTTGAGTTGCGGATCGGCTTCGACCGCCGCCTTGAAGCTCTCGAACCCTTCCGCTCCGGTGCGCACCAGCACCGACTGGTAGGCACCTCGGTTGTAGGTGGTGGCCAGGGTCTGGGCATCGCCCCACAGTTCTGATTCGTAGGCGTCATCGGAAGCGAACACGCCGACCACGCTCCATTCCTGATTGCCCAGCATCAGCAGGTTGCCGACTTCCAGCCCCTGGAACTGTGATTGCGCACCGCGCCCGGCGGCCAGTTCGCGCAGGCCGGTGGTGGGCTTGCGGCCTTCGATAATGCGCACGCCTTCGCGCACCTGCCAGGCGTCCTCGCCGATGCCGCGGAACTGCACATTGGCGTCGGTGCCATCGGCGCGCGTGGGCAGGTTCACCACCTGGGAAAGTTCGGCCGACAGCAGTGGCCGCCCATCGGCATCACGCTGCACGCCGGGCAGCGCAGCGATCAATGGCACCTGGCTGCGGCTGATCACCGAATTGGTTTCCGCCTGCGAACCGCCGCGCAGCACGATCGCGGTTTCATCGTTGCCGGCCGCCTGCAGCGTGGCCTGGAAACCTTCGCCCATCGCCAGCATCGCGACCAGCACGCCGACCACACCGGCGATGCCGACGATGATCACCGAGGACGCTCCCCAGCGTTGCGGCAGGCTCGCGATGCCGATGCGCGTGGCCTCGCGCGCCAGCCGCCCGGAACGGGTCAGCCACAACCACAGCGCCAGCAGCACCACCACGGCCAGCACGCCGGCCCAGGGCAACAGGGTCCAGACGACCAGCGCGGCGAGCAGCACCAGCAGCACGGCAAGGTTCTTCAGAACATTCTTCATGGCGGCTTCCTCAACGCCCGGCCAACGCATCGACGATCCTGAGCCGCTGCGCGCGCAGTGCCGGCAGCAGCCCCACGACCAGACCGATCACCAGCATCAGCGCCAACCCGACCAGCCAGGTCTGCGCCACCACCGTCTGGATCGGCATCATGCCGCCGCTGGCACGCGCCAGGCCGGGCATGATCGCGGCCGACAGGCCCAGGCCCAGCATGCCGCCGAGCACCACCAGCAGCACCGATTCGGCCAGCACCAGACCCAGCACCGAACCATCGGTGAAACCCAGCGTCTTGAGCGTGGCCAATTCGGGAATGCGTTCGCGCACCGCCTGCGCCATGGTGTTGCCGGTCAGCAGCACGAGGGTGAAGAACACCGCGCCCATGATCGCGGTGACGATCAGGCCGATGTCAGCGAACTGCTTGGCGAAGGCCTGCTGGAAGGCCGATTCGGTCTGGCTTCTGGTTTCATGATCCGAATTGGCCGACAGCGCATCGATCGCCTGCGCCACCTGCGAGGCCTGGGCCGGATCGTCCAGCACCACGGTGAACCAGCTCACCTGATTCTTGATGTAGTCGTTGGCCTCGTCGAAGTAGGACCAGTTCATCACCAGCTGGTTTTCCTGCCCGACCTGCGAACGGTCCTTGACCCGGAAGATCGTGGTCAGCTCCAGCGGCCAGTCGTTGCTGCCGTTGCGCGGGAAGATGGTGGCCTGCAACGGGATGGTGTCGCCGATCTTCCAGCCATGCTTGAGCGCCAGTGCCTCGCCCACGGCGGCGGCGGTGCGGGTCGCCTTGAACGCTTCTACCTGCTCAGGCGGTACCTCGTATTCGGTATAGACCTCGAAGAAATCCGGCGCCACCGAGAAGTTCGGGAAAAAGTTCTTCATGTCCTGGTAGATGCCGCCGAACCACATCGCATAGGTGGCCTGGCGCACCCCGGGGATACCCTCGATCTGCTGCAACAAACGGATCGGAAGAGTTTGCGTGATCGACAGGCGCGAGGCCACGACCAGCCGGTTGGCGCCATCCACGCTGCCACCGGAGTTGAACGCCACACGCACCGAATCCAGCAGCCCGAACAGCATGAAGGCGGTCACCACCGAGAGCAGCGTCAGCGCGGTGCGGGTGCGGCTGCAGAACAGCTGGGCCCAGATGAGGTGAAGGTACTTCATCGTGGTCTCCCGTCAGTGCGCAAGAGCAGGCGCGTCGACCAGCTCGCCCTTGTCCAGATGGATGGTGTGGCTGGCGTATTCGGCCGCCTTCGGGTCGTGCGTGACCATGACGATGGTCTTGCCGTGCTCGCGGTTCAGCAGTTGCAGCAGTTCGAGCACTTCCTCGGCCGATTGGCGGTCCAGGTCGCCGGTGGGTTCGTCGCAGATCAGGAAGGTGGGGTCGGACACTATCGCGCGGGCAATTGCGACGCGCTGCTGCTGGCCGCCGGACAGTTCGTTCGGCTTGTGGCTGCGCCGGTCCGCCAGCCCTACCAGGGTCAGCGCGATCTGCGCGCGGCGCGCGCGGTCCTTCGCATTCAGGCGGGTCAGCAACAGCGGCAATTCGACGTTCTTCTGCGCGCTCAGCGTCGGCATCAGGTTGTAGAACTGGAACACAAAACCGACGTGGCGGCTGCGCCAGGCGGCGAGCTGGCCGGCGCTCATCGCATCGATGCGCTCGCCTTCGATTTCGATCTCGCCGCTGCTGGGGTTGTCCAGCCCGCCGATCAGATTCAGCAGCGTGGTCTTGCCGGAACCGGACGGCCCCATCAGCGCGACGAAATCGCCGTTTTCGATATCCAGATTCACGCCATGCAGCACGGCGACCTTCTCCGGCCCGCGCTGGTAGGTCTTGGTGAGGTTGCGGAGGCTGACCAGTGCGGACATGGGGATTCCTTGGTTGATGATGATGAAAATTGCAGTGACGCTTTTTACTCCCTCTCCCCCCGCCGCGGCGGGGGAGAGGGTTGGGGTGAGGGGCGCTTTGCGTCACCACGAGAAGCAGCAGCACTCACGCCTGCGGCGCTCGCCCCTTCACCCTGGCCCTCTGCCCCAAGCAGGCTTGGGCCAGCGGGAACTCATCGCGATGCGGCCACCCGCACCGCATCGCCATCCTTCAATTCTTCCGGTGGCCCCAGCACCACGCTCTGCCCGGCGCTGACGCCGGACAGCACCTGGCGTCCGTCACCCAGCGCGATGCCGGTTTCGATCCGGCGCAGCACGGCTTTTCCGTCCTGCAGCACGAACACCGCGCTGCCGCCGTCACGCGTGATGATCGCGGCCTGCGGCACGCGCACGCCGCGCGGCGCTTCAGGTTGCTCGCTCTGCATCTCTTCCAGAAAACTGACCCGCACGCCCATGTCCGGCACGATGCGCGCGTCCTTTTCCTTGAACGCCACGCGCACCTTGACGGTGGCCTTGCCGCGGTCGGCGGCGGGAATGATCGCGATCACCTCGGCCGGAATCTTCCAGTCCGGATAGGCGTTGAGCACCACCTGCGCCGGCATCTCCGGCTGCACCCGGCCGATGTAGGCCTCGCCGACATCGACTTCCACTTCCAGCGATTCCATGTCGACGATGGTGCCGATGCCGGTACGGGTATAACCGCCAGTGGCCATCGGCGAAACGATTTCGCCCGGCTGCGCTGCCTTGGCGATCACCACGCCAGCGAACGGAGCCCGCACGATGGTGTTGTCAACGCCATTCCTGGCGATTTCCAGCGCATCGGCGGCGACCTTGACGTTGCGTTGCGCGGTCAGGCGCTGGGCGCGCAGCGCATCGCGCTGCGCCACGGCGGCGTCGTACTGGGAGCGCGATACCAGCCCGCGCTCGACCAGTTCGGTCACGCGCACGGCCTCGGCTTCGGCCTGGGTGAGCTGGGCCTGCACCGAGGCCACCTGGCTGCGCGCGGCATCCAGTTGCGCGTTCGCCAGCGCGAACTGGGCATCGGCATCGACCGGGTCCAACGTGGCCATGACCTGGCCTTCCTCGACCCGCATGCCCTCCTCGATCAACACATCAAGTACCCGGCCGGTGATCTTGGCCGACACCGTCGCCATGCGCCGCGCCACGACATAACCGCTGGCATCCAATACCGAGGCGCTGGCGGCGGTATTGCTGATCACGATCACCGGCGCGGTACGCACCTCGATGGCGGTTTCGCGCTGGCTCATCACCCAGGCGACGACAGCCACAATCGCGACGGCGATGGCCGCCAGCGCCCACCATTTCGTGCTCGACGACGAAGGCGGCGGCGGAGCGTTGCGCTCGATGCGCAGTTCCTTGAGCAGTTCAGCAGATGCGTTCATGGACAACCCGGACAGGAGCAGGCGCAAAGTGTGACGCAATCAGGTTCGTCACGTGTACCAGCAAAGGACCTGTCGCGGTCCTGGCCGCTCCCGGAACGA
>Ga0265293_10003613_pt1 | contig 28505 bp, 30 predicted proteins | sample Munlanlewell138R_FD_192505 | JGI IMG/M metagenome (GOLD analysis project Ga0265293, IMG submission 192505) | Leachate microbial communities from a municipal landfill in Southern Ontario, Canada - Leachate well 138R | ecosystem: Engineered > Solid waste > Landfill > Unclassified | place: Canada... | reverse complement strand
TCATAAATTTCTTTTTTATAGAATCCAAACAAAAATACTCCTCCAAAAAGCCAAATTAAAAAAAAGCTAATAATAAGCTTTTTACGAGAAAAAATTAGAGCAAAAATCGATCCAATAATAAGAATTACAGTTACTGCTTGGAGTAATGATAATTCCAAATAAGGGACTCTATCAAGCTGTTCAGGGGGAGGGAATCCCACTAAAAGTCTTGCATAAAGTCGAAAAAAAACATCAGAAACTATTTCTAAATGTGACACGCTCTCTATTTGCTTTTCCTGAAAATTTCCCACGAATATAAATGAGAAAATAGTTTTAATATTTGGAAAACCATGCCGAGCCTCGAACAATAAAAATGGAAACCATCCAATAAGGAATCCGAAAAAGATTGCGGCATATTGTAATAAGTAATTTTTTATCTTATTCTCTCGCGGAATAATGAATCCTCCAATAAGAACAAATAAAAATACGATAACTCCTAAAAAAACCGCGATGTAATGAAGCTGTAATAATATCCCGAGAAGAACACCCACGACAATGAACAGCTTCAAACTTCCTCTCTGAATACTGAGATAGAGAACATAGAGCATCAGGAGCGTAAAAAATGGTACTGGATTTGGATTCCAGGAAGAGCGAGAATATGCAATCACTACGGGAGAAACCGCATACAATGCTGCTGCGGTTATACCCGCAATTTTTCCAAAAAACTTTGAGCTAACATAATACACAAGAAATACCGTCGCAACACCGATAAGTGCTACCATAATAGCAGGACCTACTGGATCATAATTAAAAAACCACAAAAATGGCGCCATCATGTAATAATAAATAGGCCCAAGAAAAAAATCTCCAGCAGACGCACGGGGTCCCAAAAGAGTAAAATCCCCCATAAGGATTTGACGTGCAACGATCGCATCTCTCCCCTCGTCTCCGAGAAATGTCATGTACTCAGAGATTCTATACAGACGCATAAACGCTGCAATTGTCAAAATTAAAAAAATAATAGCGGTGACTGGATTTTTTACTAGTCTGACAATCACTACCCTAATTTTTCTTGAAGCTTTGCGAGGAATGATATTCGCCATCTTTTCCATATAAAGACATTATACATAGTATAGCTGTAGGGAATCACCAAAAGTCCAATAGCAAGTGCAAGTGAAATCTGGCGAATCAAAATATTATCTCCAAATGCATGTGTCGCAATAAATACAACAACGCTTGTGATCGCAAGTGAGCCAATAGAAACTAAATTAAACTGAGGGAATTTCAAAAGTACTTTCCATGGGTTTGTAATTTTATGTTCACGAAATGCCCAAAAATTATTTACCACAAAATTCCAGATGATTGCACATTCTGCTCCCAGCATTGCAGCAACTCCAGGATTTAAGTGTGCTCCCTGTCGAAAAACCTCAAGCATAACTGCATTTATCAGATATCCTAAAAATCCAGTAATTGCATATTTTAGAAATGGAGAATGTAACGATTCATAAATTCTTGCACGTATTACATAATTGAGTACATTTGCGATGTAGTTAAACGATGCAATTTTTGACTTTCCCAGAGCCCTATCCGTAAAATCAAACGGAACTTCAGCAATCCTAAATCCGTCTCGGACTGCCTTGTGAAGAAATGCTACCTGAAATACATACCCATTATAATCAATAAGTTCCTTTTTTTCTTTGAGGAAAACTTTACGAGTGAGCATTCTATATCCACCGGTCCAATCATGAATATAAGGTCGCAATAGAATTATCCGCACTAACAAATTTCCAAGGATCGAAAACATTTTTCGATGCACTGGCCAATTAGCAGGAATTGATCCTCCTTCACTATACCTTGTACCGATTACGAAATCGTATCCCTCTTCTAATTTCTTAATAAACTCAGGAATTTTTTCTGGCGGATGGGAAAGATCTGCATCAACCTCTGCTACTGCATCTGCATTCATTTTTTCCACGGCATAAGTCATTCCTCTAATATAGGCTGCACCAAGTCCTTTCTTACTTCCTGATAATAATTCAAGATTTTTGTATTTCTTCATCAATTCCCTAACTTTTTCCGCAGTACCGTCAGGAGATTTATCATCTACCACGAGAATTGACATCTTGTGATTTTTAATTTTCGGAAAAACTTCGTTTTGAAATTTTTCTACAATCCTCTCGATGTTATCGATTTCGTTATATGTAGGAAGAATAATTACAATTTTCATATAATTTTTTGAAAATGCTCTATAGTTCTTTGAAATCCTTCATCAATTCCCACTTTTGGTGAATAATCTAGAAGTTCTTTTGCTTTTGAAATATCTGGTTTTCGTATTTTTGGATCATCCTCTGGAAGCTTTTCATAAATAATCTTAGAATTCGAATTAGTTAGCTTTTTAATTTTTTCAGCAATTTCCAATACTGTATGCTCTAGGGGGTTTCCAAGATTTATAATTTCTCCTGCTAAACTATCACGCATCATAAACTCTAAGAGTCCATCCACCAAATCTGAAATGTAGCAAAAACTTCTTGTCTGACTCCCATCTCCAAATATCGTAATCGGCTCGTCTCTCAAAGCCTGTACAATAAAGTTTGATACTACACGTCCATCGTCAGGCCGCATACTTTCTCCATATGTATTAAAAATTCTTGGAAGCCGTACGTCAAGATCAAACTCCCTATGATACGCCATCGTCACCGCTTCACCAAATCTCTTCCCCTCATCATACACAGAACGTGGCCCCGCAGGATTTACATTCCCCCAATACGTCTCAGGCTGTGGAGAAACCTCTGGATCTCCATACACTTCAGAGGTAGACGCAAATAAAAATCGAGAATTTTTAGCACGAGCAACGTTTAAAAGATTATATGTCCCAATTGAATTCACTAATAATGTTTCGATTGGGAATGTCATATAACTTTTATCACTTTTTTCATTTGGGGAAGCGGGCGACGCCATGTGAAAAATGTAATCAATTTTTTCGAATTGCCTTAAAGAGCTATCAATAGACTCGGTAAGATCTAAATTAAGGAATATAAAGTTATCTCGATTCTGAAATTGCTCAATATTTTCTTCCTGGCCTGTAATTAAATTATCCACACAGATCACAAAAACTCCTTTATTGAGCAATCCTTTTACGATGTGGGAACCGATAAATCCAGCACCACCAGCTACAAGCGCATACCTCATATCATTATTTTAACGGAACAGCAGGAAAAAATCATTAGGAGAAGGTGATTAGGAATTTTGCTCTTTGCGGACTATCTCGACATCCGCCCTTACCATCATTTCAACGAGGTCTTTAAACGAGGTCTTTGGCTCCCAACCAAACGCCTGCTTCGCTTTAGAATAGTCACCAATAAGCGTATCTACTTCTGCTGGTCGCATGAATTCCTGGTTATTAGCATTTACATATTTTTTCCAGTCGGTAATCCCCACTGCTTCAAACGCAAGTCTTACAAAATCCTCCACGCTATGTGTCTGGCCGGTTGCTATCACATAATCATCGGGACTATCTTGCTGAAGCATGTGCCACATAGCCTCAACATAATCTCCCGCAAATCCCCAGTCACGCTTTGGATCCAAGTTTCCCAGCTCCAAATGCGTTTGAAGACCTGCCTCAATTCGGGCAACCGCATTCGTGATTTTCCGCGTTACAAACTCTATCCCTCGACGAGGAGATTCGTGATTAAATAGGATTCCAGAACACGCAAACATATCATAGCTCTCTCTATAATTTACGGTAATATAATGCCCATACACTTTCGCAACCCCATATGGACTTCGAGGATAAAAACGAGTGGTTTCTTTTTGTGGAGTTTCAGTAACTTTCCCAAACATTTCAGAACTTGAAGCCTGATAAAATCTCACTTTCGAATTTACTGCTCGGATCGCCTCAAGCATACGTGTCACCCCAATCGCCGTATACTCTCCAGTAAGGACTGCTTGATTCCATGAAGTCTTTACAAAACTCTGCGCTGCGAGATTATATACTTCATCAGGTTCTGATTCGAGAATAGCATCTTGTAATGACTTTTGATCAAGAAGATCACCAGAAATCAGATTCACTTTTTCTACAAGATGTTTGATATTTTCAGTATTTGGGGTACTTAGCCGTCTCACCAAGCCATGGACTTCATAGCCTTTATCAAGAAGAAGCTCCGCAAGATAACTTCCATCTTGCCCAGTTATTCCTGTTATTAAAGCCTTTTTCATAAATACGTCTTCATTTTATAGAATATCTCTCCAATAGTCCAGCGTATCTTTCAAAGATTTTTCAATTCCAATTTTTGGCTCCCAACCAGTATCATTTTTTACCTTATTATAGTCACATCGAATATCTATTGCGTCTACCTTTCTTACCAGGTTCGCATCTACCTCTACAGAAATTTCTATATCAGAAAATGAGCTCAGAATATCTAAAATTTCAGAAATTGCGTACGATTTATTCGATCCAATATTATAAACTTCACCGATCTTCCCACTCTGCATAATTAACCGATAAGCGTTAACAATATCTCGCACGTCTGTAAAATCACGCTTTGGTGACAGATTTCCCACCTTTACAATAGGCTCCTGCTGTCCTTTTTCTATCATTGCAATCTGTTTTGCAAACTGAGACACAACAAATTTATCACTTTGTCCTGGACCAATATGATTGAATGGTCGCACGCGAATATTTTGAACCCCATATGCAACAAAATATTGGTATCCCAACAAATCTTGCGCTACCTTAGAAACTCCATACGGTGTATTCGGACGAAGCTCTGACTTTTCAGAAATTGGAAGCTCGCTTTCATCTACTGATCCATATACTTCGGCAGATGATACTGTTAAGATTTTCGTAGAAAGTAAATCAAGGTTTCTTATAGCCTCAAAAATATTGAGCTGCCCTTGGATATTATTATTTAATGTCCCAATAGGATCTTTAAGGCTTTCAGATGGTGATGTCAACGCTGCCAAATGAAGGATAATAGAAGGATTCTCATCTTGAATAATCGCTTCGATTCGCTCTTTATCAAGGATATCTCCAGAGACATATCGCACAGCACTTTCCGTCTCAGATGAATCAGCTCGTGTAAGACCAACTATCTCACTATCTTTAAAGCCTGAAATGAGATGTTTTCCTACAAAGCCATTTATCCCGGTAATTAAAACTTTCTGCATTTATCTCCCTGATCCAATATATTCAAACCTCTTATCTCGAACCTCTTCGGGGTCATAGATATTTCTTGCATCAATAATCTTTCGCTCTTTCATAAGATTACCTAATTTTTCAAAATCAAGCTCTTTGAACTCATTCCAATCAGTCACGACAATCACTAGACTCGCATCCTTGACTGTCGCATAGACGTCACTACAGAATTCTACATTCTCGACTAGTTGTTTTGTATTCTCTATCGCCACAGGATCATATGCCTTGATAATAACACCTTTTTTTTGAAGATTTTTGATAATATCAATTGATGGCGCAAATCGCATATCATCAGTATTTGGCTTGAAAGCAAGGCCAAGAATAGCAACAGTCCTTCCACTAGCTTCACCAAGCATTTCCACCGCCTTATCAACAACTCTATCCCGAGCGCTCTTATTAATATCTTGAACTATCCTTAAAAGCTGAAAATCATAATTATAATTCCCTGCAATATTGATAAGCGCCTCTACGTCTTTAGGGAAACAACTCCCACCATACCCTGGTCCAGGTTGTAAAAACATTCCGCCAATCCGCTTATCAAGCCCTACCGCCTCCAAAACTTTTACAGCATCGGCCCCAGTAAGCTCAGATAGATGAGCAATGGCATTTGCAAATGAGATTTTTGTTGCAAGAAATGAATTGGAAGCATACTTTATCATTTCAGCCGTTTCTAAATTTGTAAGTATAACTTGTCCAGGAAGCGGCTCATGAAGCTCTTTGAGAAGCTCATGCGCCTTCTTACTTTCTGAACCTAAAATTATTCTATCAGGATATAACGTATCATTTATCGCAGATCCTTCTCGCAAAAACTCAGGAACGGACGCAACATCAAACTCAACTCCTTGTGGTTTCGTTTTCTCAAGGATTTCTTGCACTTTTTTGTTCGTACTAATTGGTACGGTACTTTTTGTCGCAACAACAGTATATCCTTGAAGATTCTTTCCAATATTTTCAACGACTGCTAAAACTGTTGAAAGATCCGCTTCTCCAGTAGGCTTAGGTGGGGTCCCTACTGCAATAAAAACAATCTCAGACTCTGGAATTGCAGGTCTATAATCAAGACTAAACAAAAGTCTTCCAGCTTCAACATTCTTCTTTACCAACTCCTCAAGACCGGGTTCATAAATAGGAATTATTCCTTTTTTGAGATTTTCAACTTTTTTTTCAGTATGACCGATAACGTGTACCGTATTTCCTAGATCTGCAAAAACCGCAGCAGTAACGAGCCCTACATATCCATGTCCGATGAATGTTATTGTCATATATTGCGTAATTCTTGGAGACCTTCTTGAAACGTTTTCATTCGTATTCCAAGTTCCTCTATTCTACCATTTTTAAGACTAAGATTAAATGGACGACGAGCCTTACCTCTAAAATACTCCTCTCGGGTTGTCTTTAAAATAAGATCCTTTTTTAGACGAAATACCTCAACAATTTTCATTATTGCCTCATAAGGAGACAAATCCTCACTCCCAACCGCGTGATAAATTCCTGAGCCATTATGTTCTAAGATGCTATCGATTGCAAATGCGGCATCATCAATAAAAGTGGGGCACATAATATGATCCTCAACTCCTGCAATCGGCAAACCCTGCCTGAGGCGATCAAGAATCGCTCGCACAAAATCCTTCTTTTGCTCAAAATGCGCTCGGTATGGATATGCAATCCGCAGGATCACAAAATCTCCTTGCGCCTCTTCTACAGCCTTCTCCGCCTCATATTTCGTTATTGCATAAAAATTTATAGGATTTGGCACATCATCTTCTGTATAAAATTCTCCAACAGGTTTTTTTCCATCAAACACAAAATCAGTAGAAATATGAACTAATTTAACAGCATTTTCCTTACAAAATTCTGCAATATTTCTTGTGCCAGTAACATTTATATTCCATACCTCACTTTCTTTTCCCAAATCTTTTTCCATTTCACTTCCATCTACGTCTGTTTTTGCCGCCATATGAATCAATACATCTATGTTCTTTCCTTTTAAAAATTTATCTATAGAGTGACGTTCCCGAATATCAATGTCTTGAGAGGAGAGTGGAAGGAATTCATGCTTTTTATCTAACAACTCCAACACTCTAGATCCGACAAGTCCTCGTGCACCTGTTACTGCAATCTTCATATCCCATATAGCTCTCTGAACTTCTCATCTCGAATTTCTAAATACCTCTCATAATCCTCCAAATAATCACTCCGATCAGGATCGTAATTTGTAGAAGAAAGCGCAAGAATTATCGCATCTCCTGAAAAATCTTTAAACCCATGCCAAACATAACTTGGAACATATATCGCATCGTTTGTATCCAAAGGCACATCCTCTCTCCCACTTCCCTTATCAATTACCGCATTACACTTTCCTTTCAGCATCACGAAGAATTCTTCTTCTTTCAAATGACAATGCTGACCTGTTGAGGTAATAAGATCGGTTAAATAATATACACGTTTTGGCTCAAATGAAATGTAATCTTTTAATTCAATTGGAGAAAGCGAAAAACCTCTTCCTTCACGAATTGGGATTTTGAATTTATCAAAAAATGGCTCCATTAATTTTTATCTATCTCTTGTTGGAATTTATTCATCTCGTCTCTCTTTCTATTCCAAATATTTTCTACCCATTCCGTGTTTGATTTGTACCATTCAATAGTCTCTGTAAGCCCTCGCTCGAATTCTTCGCGTGGATATTGAGGTTTCCATCCTAGCTTTTCTATTTTTGTAGAATCAATCGCGTATCTTCTGTCATGTCCTGGCCTATCCTGAATATACTCAATCCTATCCTCACCAAATCCCATGATAGAAAGTATCATTTTTGTAACTTCAATATTACTCCGCTCATTATCAGATCCGATATTATAAACCTCACCAGGAACACCTTCGTGGAGCAGTAAATCAAGCGCTGTCGAATGATCAATCGCATGAATCCAATCCCGAACATTTAATCCATCTCCATAAACCGGCACCTTCTCCCCATTTAACAATTTAAAAACGAAATACGGAATTAGTTTTTCTGGAAATTGATATGGACCATAATTATTAGAACAGTGAGTGACAATAACCGGTACTTTATGTGTCACATAATATGCATTACACATAAGATCTCCTCCGGCTTTTGCCGCAGCATATGGCATGTTCGGCCAAATAGGGGTCTGCTCTGTAAATTTTTCTTTTGCATCAAGCTTAAGCGACCCATAGACTTCATCAGTTGAAACATTTACAAAAAGCTCGATTTTATTTTCTTTAACTGCATCCAGAATCATCTGAACCCCTAATGAATTTGTCAAAACAAATTCTTTTGCACCACCATGAATTGATCGATCAACGTGAGTTTCTGCAGCAAAATTTATAACGTGCGTAATTCTATTTTCGCGAATTACGGTATTTAATTTTTCTAAATCGATAATATCTCCCTGAACAAATTTATACCGCGGATTATCAGTAAGGCTCTTAAGATTATCAAGATTTCCTGCATACGTTAATTTGTCATAATTTACAATCTCCATATCAGGATGTACCTTTACCATATGATGGATAAAGTTTGATCCGATAAACCCAGCACCTCCACAAACTAAAAGTTTCATATTTTATAATTCTCCACTTTTTACCTTTTCTCGAACCATTATATTAGCATTTAATAACTCTTCATGGGAAGTCCCCGCATCAATCCACCAATCAAGAACTTCTGCACTCAGTGTTCCTTCTTCAAGATATCTATTATTGAGATCCGTCACTTCAAGTTCTCCTCGAGCTGATGGCTTTAATTCATCAATAAATTTGAAAACGCGACTGTCATACATATAAATACCAGATTGTGCATACGGAGACTTTGGCACCTCTGGTTTCTCTTCGATAGAAAGCACTTTCCCGTCTTTATCCATTTCTATCACACCATATTGTTTAGATTCTGTATCTTTTCTGATTCCGAAAACTACGGCTCCTTTTTCTTGCGCCTCAAATCGTTCTACTACACCTCTGAGATTATAGTTAAAAATATTATCTCCTAAAATAACAAGGAGTTTTTCGTCTTTTGCAAAATCCTCAGCGATCTTTATCGCCTGAGAGATTCCCCCTGCCTCACGCTGCACTGCATAATATAACTGCAAGTCGAAATCAAAACCGTCCTTCAAAAGATTTGCGAAATGCCCAGAATGATCAGGAGATGAGGTGATCAGTACTTCCTTAATCCCCGCCTTTTTCATAGCCTCCAGTGGGTAGTAGATCATGGGCTTATTATAAACAGGAAGAAGATGCTTATTCGTGATGAGCGTAAGTGGACGCAATCGTGTTGCCATTCCGCCAGCTAGTATTAATCCCTTCATTATTAAATTCTCGTAATGTTAAGTAGTATAAATAATAGCGCTATAATAAGCGATATTGCAATATATTCTAACACAACTCTCAAATGCATGTCATTGTCTCTCGCATGTCTTAAAAGCCCTATAAGAGAATAAAATACTAATAAGAATACTAATACGACGAACTGTTTCCAAAATGAAAAGTTAAGGTTTAAAATCACAACAAATCCAGAAATCAGGACAATTAACTCAAAAATATATAAAATCAAATGGCGATGTATTTTTTTCATTATAGAATAGTGCCGATATTATAAATTACTATAAAAACTATAAAAACAGATAGCACCACAATGTGATCGATATTATTTCCTACAATCCGAGGAATTTTCCGCCGGGAAATTATAAGAAAATCTAAAATCAACGCAATAAGAAGAATCGAGGCGAAAATAAAGGCGATGGTTTTCCCACTTGTCAAAGCATCAAAAAACGGCTGCGACTGATAAAGGCTTACCTGCCTGAACGCTTCTGAACCATCATTTTCTGAGTGTGTTCCCAAAAATGGCACCTCTACCACCTCATTTGCATCACTTTCATCTAATGCAATATCTTCTTCACCAACCACTTCTTGGTTAATAGCGCCTACATCTGCTGTTGCTAAAAATGGATTCTTCTCTTGACCAAACATCTCAACAATTAAAACAGTATCTTCTCCTTGTAAATGACCTGGAACAATCGCAAACCCTATATCTCTATACTGCGAAGATAATATATTATCTCTATGTGCTGGAGATTCCATCCAAGCCTTAACTACTTCTTGTGCATTTGAAAATCCTTTCGCAAGATTTTCTCCAGCATATATGTAATTATATCCATTTGTCGTAATAAAATGCCATGGAGACGTACTATCTGGCGCAAAATGTGCCCAATAATTATTCGCAAACATATGCTCAGCCTTTTGCTTTGCAGCACTACTCAGTACAGCATTAAGCTTCAATGGCTCTTTCCCATTTGCAATTCGTTCTTGATTAACGAGAATCAAAAGTTCTTGGTCGGTCATAGAATATGTAACACCAAGAATTGAAGGGTTTGCCCTATTTACCACAAGAGAAACCACAGAAGATGCAAGAAGTACCAATATGATTATAAACAGAGACGTATTATGAAGAATTTTTGAACGGTGATTATTCCGGGTATGAGGAAAGAAATAATTATGAAGAAATTTAAACATATCAGTACTTCGGCATTTCAAGATCTGAAACATTCTTGTCATTTACCGGAACTTGAAGTGCCAAAGAAAGCGCATTTGCAACTGCAATTCCGACTCTCACACCTGTAAATGAACCAGGTCCAGGGTTTACGTAGATATTTGTAATATCGGAAAGATTTAACTGCAACTTTTCTAATCCTTTTTTTATCAAACTTAAAACTGATTCAGGATTTGCAGAATTCTTAAACTTTTCCTCGATAAGAAGCGATTCACCTTCCATGATTCTTATATTTGTATTCTTCCTGTCTGTAGTATCAATCAATAAATTCATAATGATAAATCGAGAGCACCATGTCTGAGAATTTCAATTTTATCTTTTGAAAAATCTATAATTGTTGATGCAGACTTTATTGTACACTCACCATCTACAATAAAGTCAACACCACTAAGGATTTTTTCATCAATTCGAGCGAGACTTGAGAATGTTTTACCACCGGATAAATTTGCAGATGGCGCAACAATCGGCACGCCAAGCTCTTCAATAACTTCGCGGAGATCATCTTTATCAGGAATTCGTATCGCAATAGTATCACCTCCAGCTCGCACAATACTAGGAACTTTCTTAAGATTTGCTGGAAAAACGATTGTCAAAGGTCCTGGCCAATACTTTTCAATGATTTGTTTTTTTTGAAAATCAATATTATAGTTTTTTATATACTTTTTAGCTCTTTCAAATGTATCCGATAGAATAAGAACTGGCTTTTCTTTTTCTCTTCTCTTTATCTGAAAGATTCGTTCAACTGCACCACTGTCATCCACCCTACAGCATACCCCATACACGGTATCCGTCGGGAACAGACCTATTTTTCCTTGCCTTAAATATGCCGTAATTTGCTTTTTATCAACCTTTTTTTGTAATGATAATTTCTCGTACATTATCTCTATTATACGAAAATTCTATATCGATTCGCTCCTCAGGCAATATTTTTTGAATCTTTTCTGCCCATTCTATCAAAACGATTGTATTATCCTGAGAAATAATCTCTGCTAAAGATTCGATATCACTCTGTGAATCCTCTATTCTATATGCATCAACATGATAGAGCTTCTTGCTTCCAAATTCATATCTTCTAACGAAAGTATATGTTGGAGAAAGTACTCGAGAGGAAACTCCCAAATGTTTTGCAAATGCTTTCACAAATGTCGTTTTCCCCGCACCCATTTCTCCGTATAGACAAATAACTCGATAGGATCCCAATGAATCAGCAACACTTATCGCTATTTTTTTCGTATCTTCAAGAAATTTTGATTTAAAAATCTTCCTCATCATTACGTTTGAATTTTCTGAAAAGAAGTATAGCACACGCAAGGATTAGCATCCCAAATCCAGTAATTAGAGAATACAAATATGCGGGAGATGTTTTATCTTGTGGAATTTCAACCATATCTTCTTTCTTGTCAGTACGAGAAACACCTTGCACATTTTGAGCAATACTAGAGCTTGTTGATACGCGACTAGGCTTCTTCGTGAGAGATGGTTTTCCTGTAGCAAGCCGCGAAGTATCTATAGTGTTAATTTGCGTAGGACTTCTCATGGGGGTAATTTTCTTTGTGGGTTTTGGAGTAGCGATTGGCTTAGGAGTATAGGTAGGTTTCGGAGTGTTTGTAGGAGGATGCAGGTTTGCGGAAAGTTTTGTAGGGGATGAATTATTAACAAATTCTCCTGTTCCATCAGGGACCCGTGCCCAAGACTTTTCCTCTATTGTCTCTTCATACGAAAATTCCTGGATAATATTACCACTATTATCTTTTATGGTTATAGTTTCACTTGAATTATTTAGCGCAATTCCCGTCAAATTCTTCTCAAGGAGGAAAAATCCTTTTCCTGAAATCTTACCTTCAGGGATTATATACGATTTCGCTAAATCAGAAACCTCCCAAGAACTGATATCTCTCTCTTCATCTGATATATTATAAAGCTCAACAAACTCGTCGTCTTCATTCTCTGGATTTGCAAATATTTCATTAATCACTACTGATTGGGCAAAACTTTTAACAGGAAGGAGGAGAAAATATACAATAAATCCTACCCATAAAAACCCTCTATACATACACGTATCTACTCAGCACTATTATTAAATTACTCCTTTAATAATTTACATGCAAATAAAACGTATCATATCCACCTTCATCATGAGCAACTCTTACATAGCGCAACCTGCATCCTCCAGAACCAGCGTAACTTCCTTGATAAAGAGCTCCGTCTTTTACAGCGCGTACTGTTTGTGATCCATTTGTCCCGATATCAATACCGTCATGAAATCTATACACACTTCCTACCCAAGTATTTCTTACCGCCCAAGTTTCACCGTATCCTTGATTGTATTGGATAGTCTCTGCTATTGGCCAGCGCCATGATCCAGACGGATTAAAGGGATCTCCACCAGTATAATTTACATGACTAATCGATGAAAGATAGCTCAATGGATTTCGCGATGAACCACCAGAACTTACGATAAAATGCAAATGCGTTCCCGAAGAATTACAAGAAGCACCCTGAATAATTGAGGCAATCCTATCTCCTTCGCTTACCGAACCAACTTTCACTTCAGTTCCACGTCCCGCAATAATTCCTTGAATAGATGCGTATTCTGCACGCGCCTCAGCAAGTAAGCCTTGATATACTACCTCACTCCCTCGAGTCTCTGCCAAAAGATGATCTTTTGCTGCACGCTCTGTTTCAAGCTGCTGGTTATAGCTATCAAGCTGATCATGCAGAGCCTCTGCCTCTTCCTGCTTTTCTACGAGAATATCTTGCTGATTCGCATAGCTTACCTTAGACTGCTCAGCTTCCAACATATTTTTCTGATCATAATGCTGGACAATTTTAAGATACTTAATCCTCGTAAAAAAATCTTCAATATTTTTAGACGTAAACAAAACTTCCCACGGCTCTACTTCTCCATATTTATAAGATCCTACAATCCGATTCAAAAGCGCCTTAGAAATACCTTCAAGATTTCCTTCAAGGTTATAAATCTTATCTTCTGTAATGTCTATATCTTTCTGGAGATTATCAAGCTTTTCTTCAGTCTCTTGAATTCTTAATTCTGCAAGTGAAATCTGACTATCTACGATTTGAATTTGGGAAGAGAGACTTTTTGCTTCATTCTGAAGCTCTGTTACTTTTTTTTCGTATTCACTAATCTTCTTCTGAATATCCTCTAAATTTGATTGCTTATCCTTCTCATCATCATCTTTATTCTCCTGCTCTTCCGTAGGCGTAGGGGTAAGTGTTTGCCCCATAACAGAATTTGCAACAAAAATAAACAAAAAAGCGAGAAAAAAACTACTGAGTATGTGTCGAAATGTAAACTTCATAAAAACAGTTTATTTCAGATACCGCAGTACTGCAAGAAAACTTGCGAATGCTCCGAGGAGTATTGCAGCAATTACCTCAATTCCAAGCACTATAAGCATATGCACAGGCTCTATTAAAATAGGAACACCTGAAAAATATGCCTGCAATCCTGCCTGACCAAAAGTCATTAATGCAGCATATGATACTCCCCACCCTATCAGCGCCCCAAAAACAGAATAGAACACTCCTTCTAGAATAAACGGCGTACGAATAAACCAGTCTGATGCACCAATAAGCTTCATAATCTCTATTTCTCCCCGCCGAATTGTAATCTTAATCCCGATAATAGTTAAGATTACAAAAATCGAAACAACAGTTAGAACAAAAATGATGAATAGGCCAACCTGTCGAAATGCGTTCGTCCACTGGCTCAGTGTGTCCACGATATCCTGCTGGAATATCACTCGATCAACCCCTTCAGACTCTTGTGCAATTTGTGCAAGCTCTGGTAAATCAGTCACAACATCCGCTTTCACATCCAGTGATGGTGGCAAAATATCTGCAGATACCAACTCAACAAGCAAAGGCTCATCCTTATTAAACTCTCGATAAATCACCAACGCTTCTTCTTGCGAGATAAACTTAATCTCAGAAGTTTTCCCTGTCGCTTCAATTTGCTGACGCGCGCTCTCAATCTTTTCTTGAGGAGTTTCTGGTTCAAAAAAAACACTAATCTGCGGCCTCGATTCAAAATAGTCAATAATCCGAATTGATAAAATCGTTATAATCGCAAACACTGAAACCGTTAAAAACGTAAGACCCATAATCAGGATTGCTGCAACCGCCTGATACGGAGAACGCCTAATATATCGTGCAACTGTTCGTAAATACATAAATTATTTTTGCTTCAATGATTCAAGGTCTACTTTTTTTTCACTCTTTCCTGCATCATTCTTCTCAACTCCTTTTTCTGGATCCTCATTTTTTTTTGCCTCTTTTTGAGTTGATTTTTTGTCTGATTTCAAAAATCCATTTTCAATATGGAGTACCCGATATCCTGATTTATCTATTATATGATCGTTGTGCGTTGCCATAAAGATAGTCGTCCCACGCTGATTTATTCTTTCTAGTAATTCAAAAATCTGCATTGAGGTATTCAAATCCAAATTTCCCGTCGGCTCATCTGCAAGAATCACCTCAGGATTAAAGACAAGTGCACGAGCAATCGCGACTCTTTGACGCTCTCCTCCAGAAAGCTGCAGTGGAAAATGTTCAATTTTCTTCGAAAGACCAACTTCTGAAAGCACCTCTTCAGCGCGCTTTCTTGCTTCTTTCTCAGAAACTCCGGAAAATTCTAATGGCAGCATAACATTTTCTACAACAGTTCTATCGAACAATAATTTCAAATCTTGAAAAACAACTCCCACTTTTCGTCTCAGATGACGAATTTTAGACTTATGCAATTTATGTACATCAATTTCCCCAATACTTATCTCTCCTTCCGTAGGGTCTAGATCTCGTATAATAAGACGAAAAATCGTCGTTTTTCCAGAACCAGTAGGACCTACAAGAAGCACAAGCTTCCCCTGCTCGACATGAAAACTCAAATTATCAAGTGCTTTGGAATTGTAGTAAGTTTTGGAAACGTTCTGAAATCTAATCATTTAAAATCAAAAATTGCCAACGAAATAAATTCATAAAAGAGCAGATTACTTAAGAACCTCAAGCTGACCAACATCCATAAGCCACCCAGCCTTCTCTGCATCAAATGTTTTCCCATTAACCTTTACTGTCCTCCCGACAAATCTACCGAGGTCAACGTTTGAAGAAGTCAGATATACGCTTTGAGATTCTCCTCCAGGACGTACGAGGTGATGAGTTCCTTCACCCTCAATTCCCCCTTCTTCTAACACCCCCTCTGCCTCATCAGGAAACTGGCGCTTATCATCTGCCCCTACTATAAGTCCTTTCTCTATCTGTGCATCTTCACTCAGCTCATTGACTTGCACAGGCTTACTTGTAACTCCAGTTGCGATAGTGATTTGCGCGATAAGAAACCCGCTTCCAATACCAAGCGCGAGGATAAGGAGTATTGAGACAAGATTGGTAGATTTCCCAAATAAACCACTTTTTTTCTTTCTATCAGTATCGTCTAGCGAATGCATGATCTTTCTATTTGGGGAAATAGTTCTATTTTCCATAGATTACAGTAAATCACAAATCACTTTTTTTTACAAGAATTCACTCCACCTTCAACTCAGCCTCAATAAATATATCAATATTTCCATCGAGAACACCTTCTACATCAGAGGTCTCTACCTTTGTTCTCGTATCCTTAACAAGCTTATAAGGATGTAGCACATAATTCCTAATTTGATTTCCCCATGAAGCACTTTTATACTCTCCTTTTAATTTTTGCTCTTCAGCTTTCTTTTTCTCTTCTTCTAAAATCGCGAGCTTTGATTTAAGGATTTTCATAGCATATTCTCTATTTTGGTTTTGATATCTCTCTGTTTGACATGTTACTACAATCCCAGTTGGCTTATGCGTAAGTCGAACTGCACTCGAGACCTTCTGCACATTTTGTCCTCCTTGAGAAGAAGCCCGATAAAAATCCCATTCTATATCATCGTCTCTTATTATAATTTCACTTTCATCTCCTTCATATGGTAACACTTCAACAAGAGCAAAGGATGTATGCCTAAGATTGTCTGAATTGAATGGTGAAAGTCTAACAAGCCGGTGTGTCCCGCTTTCCTGCTTCAAATATCCATAAACAAAATCCCCCTCCACAATCATCACAACACTCTTAATCCCAGCCTCTTCTCCTTTACTTTCGTCAATAATCTCTACTCGAAATCCTTTTTTTTCAAAATAGCGCTGATACATCCGAAACAGCATTTGTGCCCAATCCATCGCATCTACACCCCCCTGTCCAGCGTGAATAGATACTATCGCACTCCCTTTATCAAATCTTCCTGAAAAGTAGACATTTTTTTCAATCTCAGAAACCAACTCATCTAACCCTTCAACCAAACCAGTATCGATCATTTCCTGAATTTTTTTTGCTGTTTCTATCTCCTTCTGAATCCTTCCCATTTCCTTCATCAGAGATGCTGCCCTTGTGGTATCTTTCCAAAATTCCGGATCTGTAGACATCGTCTCAATTTCTTTAAAACGAAACTTTTTATTCTCTAGATCTAGTTTTTTGAGAAGAAGTTCTGCCCTTTCGTTTTTGTCTTGCATAATGAGGCAATTGTATCAGAATAAATAATTTCTTGCGAAAAATTTAGAGGATGAGGCTTGCAAGTCCGAGGAATACGAAAAATCCAATAACATCAGTAGCAGTTGTAATAAATATTGTGGCTGATGAGGCAGGATCTTTTCCGAGCGACTTCATAATCATAGGAACAAGTGCTCCAAAAAATCCTGCTACGATAAGGTTTATCACCATCGCGACTGCAAGAACAAGCCCCAAAGCAGGACTTTGGTTAATAAATGTCGCAATACCTGCCACAATCACACCATTGATCAACCCATTCATCGCTCCGCTAACCATTTCATTCCAGATAAGTTTTTTCCCAGTTTTCAATGCTATTTCTTTCAGAACCAAACCTCGGACTGCGACTGCGAGTGCTTGAGTTCCTGCATTTCCTCCCATTCCAGCTACTATTGGCATGTATACAGCAAGTAAGGTAAATTCAGAGATTGTCGTCTCAAATAATCCCACAACTGACGCTGCGAAGAAGGCAGTTCCAAGATTAATAATAAGCCACTTATAGCGGAATTTTACTTTTGTAAGGGGAGAATCAAGCGCACTCTCCTCAGTATCGACTCCGGCAAATCCATACAGATCTCGCATCGCATGCTTATCCATAAGACGCAAGATATCATTGGAATGAATAATACCTAAAATGCTATCATCATTATCCATCACCACAACTTTATTTCGTGGATGCCGAATAAAAGATCGCACAACTTTATCTACCTCACTATCATATCGAATCGAAGGAATTTTTCGAATTTGCTTATCTTGAATTTCATTACTCCTATGAAGTGCAAGCTGTGAACCAGGTATCTCTCCAAGCAGCTTTCCCCCTTCTACAATAAGAATCGCAGGGAATTTACTTGTTTTTTCTTCATAATCTGTAACCTCATTTATAATCTTATCTATCTTGGTATTTTTTGGAAAAATAACATAATTTAAATTCATCAAACCAGCAGCTGCTTTGGGATTAAATTTTAGGAGAAATTGTACTTTTTCTTTCAGGCTTTCACTCAATTTATTTGCAATTTTTTCTGCACGAGAATCTTGAAGGAGTCGAACAATATCTGCTGCCTTATCCGGATCTAACGGATTCAAAAGACTAATTACTTCGCTGTCAGAAATTTTTTTGAGAATATCACGCTGAATTCGAGGAGAAAGCATGAGGAGAATATATCCTTGGCGTTTTACAGGAATTTTTTTGAAGAATTCGCTCCGACCTTTCGGGGAAGAAACAAGAACTCGTATTATCTTCCGATCACTTAACTGTGCTACATCTGTTATAGACATCTATTTTATCTTAATTATGTCCGAGATTAAAAAGCAAGAACTATTTTCCACACACTGATGAACAAAAGACATCCCTAAAGTGATCTTCATTTGTTAATTTTTCTAACTGCTCAATTGCACGCTGAATCTGAGGTTGCGATGCTATTATATTTTGTGCATCAATATTTGAAACGCTCTGCTCAGCATCCTGAATAATCCTCTCTACATCATCTCCCTTCAGTAACTCAATCTGTGGAGAAATATTTTCACGCGCATCTTGCTCGCCCAAAACTTTTCCGACCCTACTCTCCACGAACATATACAGCAAGAGTATTCCTATGCCCACAATCGTTAGAAAAATTATGACTCGCTTAATGCTCCACTGTGCATCTATTTGCTCTTCTTTTTTATGCTGCTTTTCTTCTTTCGTTTGCACTTCGATTCGTCTCCTCCGGCTCATAATATCACTGTACCACAAATAGAAGTTTTTTATGAGGAAAAAAATTATTCAATATGATCTTCTAAATCTTTCACAAAGTCCTCAACAATACCACAAGCTACACTCCGTAATCTTTCCTCACCATCCGAAATATTTGTCAACACAAAATCCCACGCACCAACATGGTCTTCCTGAATAACAATCAAGTATAAAAATTCCTTCTTCTTGTCACTAGAAAGCTCAGACAAAATCACATCAATAACCGTAAAATGAATGTGAGAATGAAGGAGATACAAGAGCTCTTCTTTTTCAGCATGATCAACCTCAATCTCTAAAAACTTCTCATATACTGGCTCTATGTGTAAAATATGACTATAAAATTTATCTTTCATAATTATTCTAGCGGCCCCAACGGAATTTTATCTTCAGGATCATTTATAAAATAAAACAAAACAGGCCCTTTCTGACCACCATCATATCGCTCCAAATGTCGCATTACTTCAGGAGATCCACCCAAATGCTTCCCAGTCGATTTCCCAGGCCCCGCATCCCCAATTACAACTACAATTGAACGGCCATTATGCGGATTTACGAGAAGCATCTTTCGATATTTAAAGAAATCTCTATATTCCCCAACACGGCTCATATAATCAGGCGCCAAAAACGTTTGAACAGCAATATAGTATTTTTCCCGCTCAATATCTTCTTGAGTTAATGCATGAGCCGAATTTGCGAAATATCCCCACGCACCCCTCCCTGGCGCAAGCCCTGATGACATAAACTCTTCGGCTTCTTCTGCTGTCTGGAAATGAGTAGCCTCTGTGTCTCCCGGATATCGCATTAAATGCTGCTCTGCACCAATATAGCCATATGTTCTATTCAAGCGCTTACTCTCAAGCTCATACTGAATATCCATGCCATAAAAATCGCTCAACTTTCTCGTAATCTGTATGTTTTCATCATCAGTAAGAACTCTAATATCATCAGGAAGTAAATCCTCTAAATCGGAAACGAGAAATAAGTTCTTATTTACTTTTTCGTATTTTGCGATTTGCGCACCTGAGTCCAATTGGGGATTTAACGGGTATCCTAAAAGCATCAAGCCGCTAATCGCTCCAATCGCATACTGTTTAGAATTTTGAGAAATATGATCAAATGCTTCCTTATGAGTATCTATTATCTTCTTCTGTTGTTCTTTTTGCAATTCTGACCACTTCTCGTGAAGTTTTCTATACGAAAGACCCTTCTTATTCATCTACCTCTTCTGGTTCTTCAGCCTCTACACCAACTATCACAACAAGATCGTACTCGCTGTCATCCGCTAATGTCTCAGTCTTGGAATTTACGGCATACTCGCCCTCGAAATCGCTCATTATCTCATCTATTGAATCTTCGTATTCAGGTTTTATCAAAATTGTTATATTCTCATAATCAAAGTCTTCTGCATTTCCAACTTCAATATTTTCATATCCTTGCTCCTCAAGAAAAGTTTGCATATCACCCGCGACCCCTGCAGTCCCACTTCCATTCAAAACCTGTACTGCCAAACTACTTCTCTCAAACGCTACAACGCTCGGCGTTGCAGTTGGCTCGACAGTCGGAGTCACCCTCGCCACTTCTTCTCGTTCAGAAACTCCTATAATACCTGTGGAATAAAAATAATATACAAGAGCAGAAATTCCAGCAACTATAAGAAATACTATAAAAAATAGAAGAAAATTTTTCCCCTTTTTCCGATTATTTGCAAGTCCAAACTCTGCTGCTGAAAATGGGGAACTTGATGAACTCTTAACGCCATGATCTTCTTCTTTCTCGACTTCGCCCTCAGGCGCAACCTCTATAATATCCTCTTCAACAATAACTGCTTGTACATCTGTATCTTTCTTATCTTCGAGCTTTTCCTCTGTTTCGTTTAATTCCAAAAGTGGCTCATCCTCCTCGATATCTTCTCCGATCTTCTCGTCTTCCTGAAGAATAGCCTCTTCGACCTCCTCTTTATCCTCCACCACCTCAACTTCTCTAGAAGAAATTTCTGGCTCTTTTTCAGGAATCTCGATCACTGGAGTATCCAAATCATCTTCATCACCAATCTCAGCATTGATCCTCTTAAGGACTTCTTCTTTCCTCCTCCGAATTTCCTCTGGAGAGAGCTTATCGTCTTTTTTCGTGATTGTTTTCTTCGGTTTCTTTTCAGCCATAAATTATTAGTTTATTACTTTCTTTCGTGCTGTCCATCAACACAATCGCACTCTGAAAGCTCTTTCCCGAACCTGCTACACGACTTCATTCCACATGCCTTTTTCTCAGCTGACTCTCCACGACATTCTCCTTTACAAACGTAGTGTTTCATTATTTTTTCTTCCTTTTATTTATTATCTTATCCATGATTCCTACTCCCAAATCGAACGCTGCTTTTTGTGGACGATCGGCAACATCACGGATCTTATCTTCAATCGATTTTTGGATCATGTTTATTTTGTGGCGTATGTAAAGGATTACGACAACAGTTACGATCATGAGAATAACCATAATACTCATGAGAACTATTCCGAGTGTATAAAAAGCTGTCTCTAATGCTGTTAATTCCATATATTAATCATTATAGCATTTTAAGAGAAATTGCAATAATGAATACTTGCTTATTGACTTGATCTATTCAGATTAGATACAGTAAATGTAGGCACACAATTTGTGGGGTTTAGTTTAACCGTAGAAAAATGGAAAGTACTTTATCTGATTTTATTCCGTATGATTTAGGAATTGTCGCAACTGATAAGCGGGTTTTATTATATGGAAATCTGCTCAGCGCGAGCTTTTCAAATCCACTCTTTATTTCAGAAAGTACAAATGGTCTGAAATTTAAATCCACCAAAAAAACAGGGGAAATATTAGGGCAATCAGGGAATATACAGAATACCGCATTTTCACTCGATTTTAGGATTTCTGAATTTCAAAAAGAATACTATCTCTCCTATAAATCGCTCTCAGAAAATACTCCAATAATCTCATTTGCCCGTTCGAAGGATTTATTTAGTTGGAAAAAAATTGCTAATACAAAAGATCTAAAAGAAACGACAACTATTGTCCCCAATTATAAATATGAGAATATGTATGTATCATATTGCGGTGAAAAAAGTATCACTGTGCAGTTCTCGAAAGATTTAATCAAATGGGAAAATGCCCAAACAGTACTTATTCCTCAAAACAATCACTTTGATAAATATCCTCTCAAAGTAGGAAATATATTTCAAATTCCTGAAGGCATTCTTGTATTTTACTATGTCAAAGAATTTTTCCGCGAGGGACTTAGCTATTCTGTTGGCGCAGCGCTTTTTGATAAAAATAACCCCTCAAGACTCCTTTCAAAAACACAACTTCCATTCCTCTCTCAGCAGCTCGAAGTGGAAAATGGAGAACTCTATCCATTAGGAGAAATTATTTTTCAAGATAGGGTAATTTTTTACTTCGGAATACGAGGTAAATCAGTATATGCTGTATCATATGGTACGCTTAAAAATATCTTAAGTAGTTTTCCGGGACGCTCCAAACCACGCCTTGAAAAATATCACAAGAACCCAATAATCACTCCAGTTATGCAACATTCCTGGCAGAAAGTAGCGACATTTAACCCAGCAGCAGTACACGACGGTGAGAAATTTCATTTTATTTATCGTGCAATGGGCCCAGAAAATACCTCTGTGCTCGGACATGCAGAGAGTACAAATGGCACAGATATTTATTATCGATCTGAAAAGCCGATTTATGTCCCCCGAAAATCATTCGAACTCCCAGGAGGATCTGCCAAGACATGGTTTATGTCTGGAGGAGGATATGGAGGATGTGAAGATCCACGGGTGACATGGATCAAAGAGGATAAAAAGTTCTACCTAACCTATATTGCATATAATGGTTCTGATGCGCCTCGAGTTGCTCTTTCCTCTATTTCTGAAGATGATTTTAAAAATAAAAATTGGAACTGGACCAGCCCAAAGATTATCTCTAAACCACATGAGGTAAATAAAAATGCAGTTATTTTCCCAGAAAAAATTGGGGGGAAATACGTCGTTATGCATCGAGTTTTCCCAAATATTCTTCTGGACCTCATGGATGACCTAAATTTTAAAAAACCACGATATCTAAAAGGTGAATATAAAATTCCTCCTACAGCAAATGGTTGGGATAGTCGAAAGGTTGGAGCAGGACCACCTCCTATTAAAACGCCTGATGGATGGCTTCTTATCTATCATGCGGTGGATGATAAAAACGATTCACAGTATAAGATAGGTGCCATGCTTTTGGATCTCAATGAACCATGGAAAGTGCTCTATAGAACTCAACAACCAATTCTCGAACCTGATCAATGGTATGAGAATAATGGCTTTAAGGCAGGTGTTGCGTATCCTTGCGGAGCAGTCCTGAATAATGGTAGACTCTATGTGTACTATGGAGGAGCAGATACTTTTACCTGCGTAGCAAGCAAAAGTATCCGTGAATTCATGAATGATCTAAAATCAAATCACTCTGTTACCTTAGAAAGAAACCTAACACAAACAACAGTATTGCACCATGATTAGATTAACAAGGCATCAAAATAACCCAATACTTCTTCCAAGCCTCACAAATGATTGGGAAAAGGGGGGAGCATTTAATGGCTCAGTTGTAAAAAAGGACAATACATATTATATGGCTTACCGCGCCATGACTCCGAGAGGTTTTTACATGGACGCAAATATTCAGCTCTCAACTATCGGTATCACGAAAAGTATTGACGGCATTAATTTCACTGACAATTATCAACTCATAACGCCAACTGAGGACTGGGAACGATATGGATGTGAAGATCCACGAATTACCTATATCGACGGAAAATTTTATATATTTTATACCGCGCTTGGTGGATATCCTTTTGGTGCAGATAATATAAAGGTTGCTGTTGCCATTTCTAAAGATCTTAAAACGATCGATGAAAAGCACCTCGTTACTCCGTTCAATGCAAAAGCGATGGGCTTATTCCCTGAAAAAATAAATGGGAAATACACTGTATTTCTTAGCGCTAATACAGACACACCTCCTGCAAAAGTTGCTATAAGATCAATTGATAAGATAGAAGATTTATGGGACCATGATAAGTGGAATGAATGGTATGAAAAACTAGATGACCATACACTTCCCCTTCTTAGACATACAAGGGACCAGGTAGAAGCAGGGGCCGTTCCGGTAAAGACAGATAAAGGTTGGATCTTTATATATTCGCTTATTAGAAATTATTTTTCAGATGACAAGCTCTTTGCGATAGAAGCTGCCTTGCTCGATCTTAACGACCCACTAATCGTTCAGGAAAGGACCACAAATGCACTCCTTATACCTGAAGAAGAGTATGAGCTTTTCGGGAATATCCCAGATGTAGTATTTCCTACTGGTGCACAAATTATAGGAGACGATTTTTACGTCTACTACGGTGCTGCTGATACAAGCATGGGAGTTGCATCATGTAAATTTGAAGAGCTCATCAACGTGCTCAAAGGCCATCACAAAGAAGTTCCGGATAATCCACATATTCGATTTCAAAGATACGAAAAGAACCCCATCCTTGAGCCTGTTATTGAACGAGAGTGGGAAGAAATGGCAGTATTCAACCCAGCAGCAGTTTACGAAGATGGAAAAGTGCACATACTCTATAGAGCTATGAGCAACGATGGGCTTTCTACTGTCGGCTACGCAGTGAGCAGTGATGGCGTTACTATAGATGAAAGACTTCCTTATCCAATCTATGTACCCCGTGAACCATTTGAGTTAAAACGCCAAGATGGAAATTATGGGTGCGAAGACCCACGACTTGTAAAACTCGGTGATAGATTTTATATAACCTATACTGCATATGACGGCGGAGTGAATCCTCCCCGTGTTGGTTTTTCGTCGATTAGCGTAGATGACTTTCTCAATAGAAAATGGGAGTGGGAAAAACCAATTTTAATATCTCCGCCAGGTGTCGACGATAAAGACGCTTGTATTTTTCCGAAAAAAATAAATGATAAATATGTCTTTCTCCATAGGATAAATGAGGATATATGGATAGATTCTGTAGATGATTTAAAATTTGAAAATAATCGCTTCCTAGACGGGCAAATACTTATGCACGCAAGAGTTGATCAATGGGACCACAAGAAAATTGGCATTGCCGGACCACCTATTGAAACAGAGAAGGGCTGGCTTCTCTTATATCATGGCATAACTCCGGACAAATACTATAAAGTTGGGGCATGCCTCCTCGACCTGAATAATCCTGATACCGTAACCTCAAGACTCTCTTATCCTATATTTGAACCGGAAGAAAAATATGAACTTGAAGGGATAGTAAATAATGTTGTTTTCCCTTGCGGAAATGTAGTTATTGGAGAAGATTTATATATTTATTATGGTGGAGCCGATCTAGTACTCGGAGTTGCAAAAATGAACCTCAATATGCTCCTTGATGAGTTATCTAAATATCAGATATAGATTGTTCCGCGAAATTTACGTCCTGCAATAAAGAAGAGTGTCCAACTCCATAGTAAATAGTTGTTCCATTGTAAATATCCCGAACTGGAACCACGTAATTATTTTTACCTTCAAAAGTATCGTAATCAATTTTTTTATCAGATTTCAATATCCTTGGATATCCATCTAAAGATGCTTTTGGTCTTCCTATATCAAAAAATTAATGAGCCCTCTCCCTGACTATCATCGAGAATTAAAAATGCATGATCGAAAGGGTCTGATTTTTTACTATCTACATGAACCCCTTCCATAAATGTAGCTTTAATTCCAATCTTATCTAGAAGAAATTTCCCAATAACTGCTTGCTCTGCACATTCAGATTGCCCTACAAATTCAGATAATTTCGCATATCTCTCTGAGAGATAAAGATCTTTTCTTGCAACAGCAACTGATTCATCGCCTACCTCTAATATAGCTCCCATTTTCTTTTGCGTATACAATAAATGATGAAAAAGCATGGGATCTATTTGTAGATTATTTTCTTCAATCCATTTTTTAATTAATTGTCCGTTGTCCGAACTATATAATTCATCCAATCTCTCTCTGATAAACTTATCTGTCTTGTCAGTAAGCAATTCTGTATCTACCTCCATAACTATATCCAATTTGTCACTAAAAATACTCCCGCCCACTGGGATTTTGTCACCCTCTTTTATTTCTTCCGCCCACAATCCCCTATAAAGCTGTCTTATTCTTCCTGTTTCATCAGCATTCTCAACAGAAGTCTGTGCTGAGCCTTCTATTACTTCTCCTTCTTCCATATTTCCATACTAACATAAAGAAATCAGCTTAAATAAAGGGGTAATTAAGAAGCTTGAGGATAGTGACAACGCTTCCATTTCTTTCCTGATCCACACCAGCAAGGATCATTACGACCGAGCTTTTTCCCTTCTCCTGACACGATCTCTTTTACTTTTTTATTTTTTTCGAGCTGCTTTTGCTTCGAGCTTGTTCCAATTTCTTCTGCTGACTGGTTTGTTATCACATTCTCACGAACATGATCATGATTATGAACATGCGATTCTGTCACAATATTCACCTTAAAGAATCTATTTACTATTCCATCATCAATTGATTTTACAAGCCTCTCAAATTGTGCAAAGGCTTCATTTTTATATTCAACAAGAGGATCGCGTTGTGCATAGCCACGTAAATTAATGCCAGTTCGAACATCTTCCATCGCAGTTAAGTGATCCATCCACATATTATTTACAACTTGTAGAGATAACATTCTAGTAACCTTTTTCATCGTCTCGTCACCAAAATCTTTTATCTTCTTATCCAATAGCTTTTCCGCAATATCGTGCAAAAAATCTGCTATTTGAATTACTCCCTGTCGGTGTTCGAGCTGTCTTACAAGCTGCCCCTGAGACTTCTCATCAAATGGGATAATTGTGCTGAATTCTTGGATAATCTTTTTATTTTGATCCTCTATCTCACCAAAATTTGAATTTACTGAAACAATAGCATCAATATTCGCCCTAATCTTCTCTTTAATAAAATCCTTATATTCAAAATCGTCTTCAATTATTTCCTGTCGCTCGCCATAGATGATTTCTCGCTGCTTATTCAAAACATCGTCATACTCTACTGTATTCTTCCTACTCTCGAAATGAAATCCTTCTACTTTTACTTGAGCTTGAGTAATAACTCGAGTTACAATGGGGTTTGCAAGAGGCTGATCTTCAGGGAAATTAAACCGTGTCATCAGATTACCAATCTGTTCTCCACCGAAAATTCGCATCAAATCATCTTCAAGAGAAATAATAAATACAGACCGTCCTGGATCTGCCTGACGACCAGATCGCCCACGCAACTGATTATCAATACGTCTTGACTCATGCTTTTCAGTACCTATCACATAAAGCCCGCCAACCCTTATTACCTCATCGTGCTCTTTTTGCCATTCTGACAGTTCTTTCTCAAATCTTTTTTTACCTTCCTTCCCCTCATATTCAATACTAAACTCAGAAGGCTTTTCTCCACCCAAAATAATATCTACTCCACGACCTGCAACGTTCGTTGCAACAATCACTGCACCTTTTTTTCCTGCATCTTTAATGATAAGTGCTTCGCGGAGATGGTTCTTTGCATTTAATACTTCGTGAGGAATTTTTTTGCGTTTTAAAAAAGTTGAAATAATTTCGTTTTGCTCAATAGATGCAGTCCCTACCAAGACTGGCTGTCCTTTCTCGTGCGCCTCCTCAATCTCTCTTACCGTTGCCACAATTTTTGCACGTTTTGTCTTATAAATCCTATCTGCCTCATCTTTACGAACAATTTGCTTATTCGGAGGAATAACGATTACATCTAATTTATAGATCCTGTGAAACTCCTCTGATTCAGTAACTGCCGTTCCCGTCATACCGGCAAGAACTTCATATTTTCTAAAATAATTTTGCAGAGAAATCATTGCCAAGGTTTTTGATTCTCTCTGAACAGATACTCCTTCTTTTGCCTCCAGAGCTTGATGAAGTCCCTCCGAAAGGCGGCGTCCCTCCAAAAGCCTTCCTGTAAACTCATCAATAAGTGTCACCTGGCCTTCGCGAACAATATAATCTTTATTTTTATGGAATAACGTTCTTGCTTTTAGAGCAGCTTCTATATGATAGACCGTATCAAAATCTTTCTCATAAATATCTTTAATCCCAAACATTTTCTCGATCTTTCCAATCCCATGGTCTGTCAAATGTGCAGTTCTTCGTTTTTCATCAATCTTATAATCAATTGCAGACAATCTTTCTACAACCTTTGCGTATTCATAATATTTATTTGACGGAGTTTCATCCGGCATAGAAATGATATGAGGAGTCCTTGCTTCATCAATCAATACTGAATCTACCTCGTCAATAACTGCAAAATAATGATCGCGCTGCACTTGCTCTTCCAAGGAGAGTGCCATATTGTCTCGCAAATAATCAAAGCCAAATTCAGAATTGATACCATACACGATATCTGCTTC
>Ga0265293_10003612_pt1 | contig 28510 bp, 27 predicted proteins | sample Munlanlewell138R_FD_192505 | JGI IMG/M metagenome (GOLD analysis project Ga0265293, IMG submission 192505) | Leachate microbial communities from a municipal landfill in Southern Ontario, Canada - Leachate well 138R | ecosystem: Engineered > Solid waste > Landfill > Unclassified | place: Canada... | reverse complement strand
GAAAGATGAAGTTGCAAAAGAAATATCTGAACACACTGGTGCTCAAATAGTACAAATTATTGGTAGTACAATTGTTTTATATAAAGAATCAAAAGATAAAAAACGAATTGACTTTGGGGAGCTATAATGATTATTTTACGAGAAGGGTATGTACAGTGAGAATAGGTGTATTTGGAGGAACGTTTGACCCTATACATATAGGGCATTTAATGTTTGCTGAATTAGCTAGAGAGCAATTGCAATTAGATAAAATATTATTTATACCTGCCAAAGTTCCGCCTCATAAGCAAAATAAACATATCACAGACGCTAGTCATAGATTGCGTATGATAGAGCTAAGCATTGATGATAATCCATATTTTGAAGTATCAGATTTAGAAATACAATCTAACGAAGCAATATCCTATACTTGGTACTTAATCAAAAAAATTAAAGAACTGTATAATGAGGCTGACGTCTATTTATTGATGGGAGCAGATACCTTTTATGATTTGCCAAACTGGATGAAGCTTGATTATATATTGAATGAATGTACATTAGTAGGATTTAATCGTTTCGGTGAAAATAAGATTATAAAGGATACCGATATTATAGGTAATAATAATATTATTCTTATAAATGCACCTAGACTAGAGATATCATCAACGGACATACGAAATCGTTTATCGCAATGCAAATCAGTTAAATACATGATTAACGACCAAGTATTGAAATACATTAAGGAGAATGGCTTATATGTATAAGTGGGCGAATTGGATTGAGGGAGATAATTGGCAGAGATTATTAGCTGAAGTATGTAATAGGCTTTCGTTTCATCGTTTTGAACATACCAAGAGGGTAGTTGATGTGGCGAAGCAATTAGCAAATCATTATAAAATAGAAACGCCGATAGTTATGCTAGCTGCGTTATTTCATGATTATGCAAAGGAATTACCAAAGGAACAAATGAGGCATATTCTATTAGAGAATGACCGTGAGGACATTTTAGCCTTAGCTCCAGCTATTTGGCACGCACCTGTAGGTGCATATTTAATTAAAGATATTTATCCTTTTGGTGAAGATATATTTGATTCTATTTGTTATCATACAACTGGCAGAAATAATATGACTGATATAGAAAAAGTAACCTTTTTGGCAGATTATATTGAACCCAAAAGAAGCTATCCAAGATTAGACGAAATTAGAAAAGAGGCCTGGATAAATTTAGATTATGCAATGTATATGGCATTAAATTTGAATTTAGAGAAGTTAATAATCAATGATTTTCTTGTTGCAGAAGTTACGGTAGAGGCGAGGAATTACTTTCTTACGAAAAGGAGTGTAAGTCAATAAATATGACAATTGCAGATAAATCAAACAATCTTGAACAATTAAAAAAAATAGTTAAGTTAATTGATGATAAAAAAGCCGAAGATATAGTTATATTAAATATTGAAGGTCTATCGGTAATTGCTGATTATTTTGTAATATGTACAGGTAGATCAGTTACACAAGCAAAGGCTATTGCAGATCATCTAGTAGATGCTATGAAACAAGATTATGACATACAATCTAAAGGTGTAGAAGGTCAGCAAGAAGGCAAGTGGATCTTAGTGGATTATGGCGATATCATTGTTCATGTTTTTCACCATGAAGAGCGAGAGTTTTATAATTTAGAAAGACTTTGGGGAGATGCGAAGCATCTTCAAATCGATCAAATATGAAGTCGTATCATCAGTTTGCCAATATATACGATTTTCTAATGAGAGAAGCTCCTTATGAAAAATGGGAAGCAATATTAAAACAGCTATTAGAAAATAATATTGACAATATTAAACTTAATAATTACCCAGACTTCAGATATAAAATTGCTGATATTGGTTGCGGGACAGGTAATTTGTGTATTTATTTAGCTTCGTTAGGTCATGAAGTAATTGGCGTAGATTTATCAGAAGAAATGTTGACTGTTGCTGAACAGAAACGAAATGATAGTAATATGCCTATAAAAAGGAAAATAAATTTTTTATGTCAGGATATGCGATTTTTGAAGCTACCAGCAACAGTAGATATCGTTGTATCTTTTTGTGATAGCCTTAATTATTTACAGACTTTATCAGAATTAGATAATACTTTTAGTAATGTATATAATCACTTAAAAGATGATGGTTTGTTTATTTTCGATATGCTTTCTATAGAGAAAATGAGAAATGAAATTGGCAATGAGAAACATTTTGAAGTTTCTGATGAAACGATTTGTATATGGCAAAATTATTGGGATGAACAAGAACAACTTTTGCACTATGATGTTTCATTCTTAGTGCAGCAGAATGATGATTTATATAAGCGGTTTGATGAATATCATATTCAGAAGGGTTATGCTATCGAAGCTGTTAGAGATCTATTAAATAATAATAATTTTATTGTCATAAAAGAATTCGCAGACTTTACATTTGATAAAGATATACAATCAGCAAAAGATCGTTATTTTTGGATTGTTAGAAAAGGTCCATTATTACTTGACAATTAGTAGTGTTTTTCATATACTAACACTGATTAATTAACTGATAATTAAAGACAATGATAGGGAGTAGTAGCTTCGGTTTTATTTCAGAGAGCTGATGGTTGGTGTGAGTCAGTAATAAATTGTGAGTGAACTCGCCCTTAAGTTATTTATGCGAATAATAGTAGCATAGATCGTAATAAACTACGTTACAGTTATGAGTGAGTAAGTCTATAGTAATATAGATTACTAATTAGGGTGGTACCGCGTAAGTCAACCTCTCGCCCCTAGATAAACTAGGGATGAGAGGTTTTTCTGTTATAAATACTATATGATTTTATATTTAGGGATAACTTAAATATAGTAAATGACAAATAGGAGGTAAAATGGTTGATGCAACAGTATAATCCGGCGGAAGTTGAGAGTAAATGGCAGAAACATTGGGATGAGAATAATATTAATATGGTAAGTGATATAAAGGATAAGCCTAAGTTTTATTGTTTAGAACAATTTCCATATCCATCGGGGAAGCTTCATATGGGTCATATGCGTGTATATTCTATAGGTGATGTGATAGCTAGATTTAAACGGATGAGTGGTTATAATGTCTTACATCCAATGGGATGGGATGCTTTTGGTATGCCAGCAGAAAATGCTGCGATTAAGAATAACTTACATCCTGCTAAATGGACATTAGATAATATAGATTATATGAGAAAACAACAAAAAACACTTGGTGTTAGTTATGATTGGGATAGAGAAGTTACTACATGTTTACCTGATTATTATAAATTTACTCAATGGATGTTCCTTCATTTTTATGAGAAAGGATTAGCTTATCGAAAAAAGGCAGCAGTAAACTGGTGCTCTGATTGTGTTACGGTACTTGCTAATGAACAAGTTGAGAATGGTAGTTGCTGGAGATGTGGCACAGAAGTAGTAAAAAAAGAGTTGGAACAGTGGTTTTTCCGTATAACAGATTATGCTGAGAGATTATTACAAGATTTAGATAGTCTTGACGGATGGCCCGAAAAGGTAAAAACGATGCAACGAAACTGGATAGGAAAAAGTGAGGGTGCAGAGATTATTTTTGAGTTGCCTAGTATTAATAATCAAGTATCTGTCTTTACTACTAGACCAGACACAGTCTATGGTGTATCTTATATAGTTTTAGCGCCTGAGCATCCTTTTGTAGAGCAGCTAATTGCTGATTCTGATGCTGAATTAGAAGTAAAGGAATTTATAGATAATATTAGAAAAAAATCTGAAATTGAACGCACTTCTGTTGATTCAGAAAAGATAGGCTTTTTCTCTGGACAATATGCTAAGCATCCACTTACTGGTGAGCAAATACCTATATGGATTGCTAATTATGTATTAATGGAGTATGGCACAGGTGCCGTTATGGGCGTTCCTGCTCACGATGAGCGAGATTTCATTTTTGCTAAAAAATATGATTTGGCAATTCGACAAGTAATTGCACCACAAAATGCTGCTGATGATGTAGTTGATGATAATTATGGTAATTTAGAAAAACCTTATACAAATGAAGGTGTATTAATAAATAGTGGGTCATTTAATGGGCTTAATAATACGATTGCAATTACAGAAATTGCCAAACATTTAGAGTCTAATTCCAAAGGTAAAGCAACAGTATCTTATCGTTTACGTGACTGGCTTATTTCACGTCAGAGATATTGGGGAGCGCCAATACCAATCATTTATTGCGATCAATGTGGAATAGTCCCGGTACCGTATGATCAATTACCAGTATTGCTACCAGATGATGTAAATTTTTCGGCAGGTAATAAATCACCTTTAGTTAATTCAGAGAATTTTTTACATACCACATGTCCGAAATGTGGTGGAGCTGCTACAAGGGAAACTGATACAATGGATACCTTTATTTGTTCTTCTTGGTACTATCTACGATATACTGATCCTCAGAATGATAAGCTACCATTTGAATCAGATAAAGCAAATCATTGGTTGCCTGTAGATGAATATATTGGCGGAATAGAGCACGCTGTTTTACATCTTTTGTATTCAAGGTTTTTTACTAAAGTATTATATGATTCCGGTTTGGTGAATTTCAAGGAACCATTTAAAAGCTTATTAACACAAGGTATGGTTATAAAAGAAGGAACAAAAATGTCTAAATCTAAAGGGAATGTTGTTAGTCCCGATGAAATAATTAGTAAATATGGAGCTGATACGGGTAGATTATTCATTCTTTTTGCAGCACCACCAGATCGTGATTTAGATTGGAATGATCAAGGTGTTGAAGGATGTCATCGCTTTTTAAATCGCGTTTGGAGATTTGTGAATGAACACTTATCATTATTTGAACGCCATATTGATATTGAGGTTGATTGCAACGAAAGCAAGGAATTATTCAGAACCCTACATTTAACTATTAAAAAGGTAAGTGAAGACGTAGGAATACGATATAATTTCAATACTGGAATATCAGCAATTATGGAACTTGTCAATAAGATGCATCAATACCCTGATACAGCTAATAGAGGTGTGTTGAGGGAAGCGATACGCACATTGATTATTTTACTAGCACCTTTTGCGCCTCATATTACCGAAGAATTATGGGGGAAAATTGGCGAACAGGATAGTGTACATTTAGTTAATTGGCCTGTATACGATGTGAACGCGTTGGTACAAGAAGAAGTCGAAGTTGTTGCGCAAGTAAATGGTAAGGTAAGAGCGAAATTAATTGTACCAGCAAGTTATACAAAAGAAGAACTTGAAAAATTAGCATTAGAAGATGAAAGAATAAAAAATGCAATCCAAGACAAACAGATTAAAAAAATTATTGTTGTTCCACAAAAACTAATTAATATCGTAATTGTTTAGGTATAGACAATTCTATTAAAAGGGGGCACTTTAATGGTTGTTATCTCAAACAGACAAAAAATAGTCTTGTTTATATTATTTAGCTTGGTATTTGTTGGTATTAGTATTTATTGGTACAAATCTACAAATGAGCAACCAATAAATGTTATTCAAGGAAATCAAAGTAATGCTCAGATAGATCAACCGATAAGTAATGATAGTAATAGAGATGAAATCATTGAAAGTGCTCCTCTAATTTATGTTCATGTTAAAGGTGCAGTCAGATATCCTGGAGTATATGCTTTAGAAAATGGACAAAGGGTAGTAGATGCAGTAGATGCAGCAGGAGGTAAATTGTCAGAGGGGAATTTAGATTTAATTAACCTTGCTACCAAATTGATTGATGGGCAAGAGGTTATAGTATATACATCTGAAGAAGAACTGCGTCAGACTTTAAATTCAAGTGTAATACCTAATGTAGATAGTAAAATTAACATTAATATTGCATCTAAAGAACAATTACAGAAATTATCGGGAATTGGACCTAGTAAGGCAGATGCAATTATTAAATATAGAGAGCAACATGGACCTTTTAAATCTGTTGAAGAGCTAGTTAATGTTAACGGAATTGGTCAGAAAACCTTAGATAACTTTATTGGAGATATTGTAGCACATTAATATTATTTTTAATTAATCATAACACCACTAAGACTTGCTAATTATTGTAATATCCATTAAAATATACGTACAGGGGTATGTTGATTGTTTAATGATTTTAGTTAACTAAAAATTTTTATTGAAAATAGGAGGTTTTATAATATGTCAATTATTAATGTAGTAGGCAAAGAAAATTTTGACGCAGAAGTAGAGACTGGTGTTTCTATAGTAGATTTTTATGCGGACTGGTGTGGACCATGCAAAATGCTAGCGCCTGTATTAGACGAGCTGGCAGGGGAGCTTGCTGGGACAGCGAAAGTAGTAAAAGTTAATGTAGATCAAAACCAAGAATTAGCTGCACAGTATAAGGTTCAAGGCGTACCTACACTTTTTATTTTTAAAGATGGTGCTATAGTAGAAAGAGCAGTAGGATTCCAACCTAAAGCTGGAATCTTGAAATTAGTAAATAAAAATCTATAAAAAAATATCTAAAAAGAAAAAACTTCTAAAGGAATTTAGAGGGTGTTAGCGAAAGTATCTTTATTATTTAATGGAGGTAACTTATGCAACGCCCTCTTTTCTTATCTTTATTAGTATTTATAGCCGGTGTTAGTCTATCAATCATACTTATTGCTGAGGTAGGATTGCATAGCATTTTAACTGATAAGTTTGAATTGCTTATAATGTTTATTATTGCAGTTATTATTGGAAGTCTGATTCGGTTTCGCCGAACTAAAGATATTTCAACTGTGTGGCTGTTAATGATAATATTCATTATAGGGCTTATTTATGGTGTTTTTCGCTTGGAATTGGATGAAAGGCATTCTGAATATAAAGATAGGGAAAATATTACTGTTATTGGAACGATAAGCAATGCTTGGAGTACACCAAATTATTACGCATTATTGATAGGTACTCAAGCAAAAGAAATATTACAGGTACAAATTTATAAAAGAGATATAGCAGAACAAAATACTCAAATCGATTTATATCCAGGTCAAATTATTGAAATTGCTGGTGAGTATCGATTACCTTCAGTTAAACGCAATATTGGTGGATTTGATGAGCAAAGATATTTTTGGATTAATAATTGGGATGGGAAGATTGGCACATATATAGATCAAATTACGGTAATTGGTGAGCAAAAGACAGCAAAGTACCTTCTGGCAAAGATGCTACATAAATCGAAAAATTATTATCAAAGTCTAATTAGGAAGGCAATGAATGATAGAGAATATGCTGTAATTAATGCGTTAGTATTAGGCGACAGAGCTTATATGGATAGTGATACTAAAGAGTTAATTAGGAAACTTGGCCTTTCACATCTATTTGCTATTTCAGGGTTACATGTAGGAATTATAATTATAACATTCATAATTATATTAGACCGATTATTCATCAGTAGGGAAAAGACATACCTTATTTTGTTATTGTTATTGCCAATATACGCACTTATTATCGGTGGAACGCCATCAGTTGTTAGATCAGTATTTATGGCTGAATTGATGCTTTTGGCTATGCTGATAAAGAAGAAAAGTGATATATATACTAATTTAATGATTGCTGCATTTATTATAATTTTATTTAGTCCTAAAACTCTGTTATCTGTTGGTTTTCAACTTACCTTTTTAATTACATATGGTATTGTATTATTTGAGCCAATTATTAATGAGTTACTATTAAAATTGCGAATCCGTTGGAATTCGCTACGCAAGTTAATTGCCATTACAATTGCAGCTCAAATTTTTGCGTTTCCATTGCTTGTTTTTTATTTTAGAGAGTTTGCATGGTCTGTTGTAGTGTCTCAATATGTAGTATTACAGATAATAAGTATATTTATCTTACCTGCTGGAATAGTGCTATTATTAATTGCTTGGATTCATCCTGCTTTAGCTGTTATTCCAACATATATTTTACAACAAGCAGCAAAATATATGTTATTGATAACTGACAAAATGTCTTTTGCAACGACATATGTAAGTGTTTTTTCAGAAATTAGTTGGGTTTGGGTAGTCTTATATATTTGCTTGGTTTTGATATTTGCATATTTTATGTATTATAAGCGTTATGCTACTAGGATTATTCTGACATGTGCAGGTGCTTTATTAGTGCTTGTTCTATTGTTATGGATGCCTAAATTACCAACAGGGAACTTACATATAACGATGATTGATATTGGTCAAGGTGATGCTATACATATTGAAACACCTAAAGGTAAGCATATTCTTATTGATGGTGGTGGCTATCCACAATATTATGAAAACGATTATGATGTTGGACTTAAAATACTAATTCCATATTTGCAAGCTAAAGGAATTCGAGAGCTTGATATTGTTTTCTTAAGTCATGGCGATTTCGATCATATTGGCGGGTTACATACTGTTTTAAATTCGTTTCCAGTTAAAAGCTTTATTTATAGTATTGAAGATTCTAGAGAAGCATTTAAACAATTAATAGACATTGCAACAAATAAAGATATTAATATATATCAAGTGGGTAAAGGTGATAGAATTGAGATTGAGCAAGATTTGATTATTGATATACTTCATCCTGATATAACAGTAGCAACGAATGAGTCTACAAATGATAATTCGATGGTTAAATTATTAAAATATTTAGATACCTTTGTGCTATTTACTGGAGATATTGAACAGAAGACAGAGCAAGCATTATCGGCTGAATTAAGAGAGCACAATATTGATATTCTTAAGGTTGCTCATCATGGTAGCCGTACATCATCTTCTCAGGCATTATTAGATGCGATTAGTCCTAAGTATGCTTTAATAAGTGTAGGTAATAACAATAATTTTGGTCATCCTAATGAAGATGTATTAGATAGGTTGATGAATACATGTAGAGCTGTTTACAGAACAGATCAACATGGTGCAATATCTATCATAATCGAAGATAATGCTATGCATTTTGAAACTATGATTGAATAGAAAGAACAAAGAATAGATAAAATCGTAATTGATAGTATGTTATTATTAGAAAAGGTGATAAAAAGTATTGAATGTTGAAATAGGAGTAGATATACGTGTCTAGTATATATTTATTACATGGTACCGAAGCTATATTAATGGATGAATGGATTGATTTGTTAATTGATCAGTATCTTCCTGATGGGAAAGATGATTTGAATTATTCGTTATTTAACTTAGACGAAGTTTCTGTACAGCATGTAATTCAGCAAGCTGAAACAATTCCATTTATGGGAGACTATCGGATAATCATAGCCGAATATGCTGATTTTTTTGGGAGTATAAATAGTAAGCAAGCACATGATATAGATATGCTTAATAAGTTCATTCTTAATCCACCTAGCTATTCAAAGATTATATTTAGAACAAGCTTAGAAAAACTAGATAAAAGAAAAAAGATCACTAAACAATTCGAAAAGTTGGATGCAATAATAGCGTTTAACCAGCTTCAAGGACGGCAATTAGATGAATGGGTGGTAAAGAGGGTAAAAAAATATAATTGCGATATTGATGCAGATGCAATTTATCAGCTAGTTTACGCAGTTGGATCTAATCTTACGCTACTGGTAAATGAAATTGACAAGCTATGTTTATACGTAAACAAAGGCAGGATTACAAAAAATGAAGTAAAGCTGTTAGTTACGCGTACGCTTGAACAAAATATTTTTTTGGTCATAGATAAAATAGCACAAAAAAAAATCAATCAAGGATTACAAATTGTATATGATTTAGTGAAAAATAAGGAATCACCTATTTTATTATTATTTCTTTTGGCAAAAAAGTTTAGGATGATGTTAATTTGCAAAGAATTATCGGAGAAGGGCTATTCTTCGCAGCAAATTGCAAATCAAACTAATCAACATCCTTATACAATTAAGATTACTATGGAACAAGGTAATTCCTTCAGTAAAAATAATCTAAGGGAAATTATAAAGTCTTTGGCTGTTGCTGATGAACATATAAAGACAGGACAAATGACTGAACTGGTAGCTTTGGAAAAATTCATATTAACAATTCCTAAGTAAAACAAAAACGACCTATGCAGGTCGTTTTTTTACGCTTGCGCTAAAACTAACTTGTTTAAACGAAGTGTAAGACGAGATTTTTTGCGCGCAGCTAAGTTTTTATGAATGATCCCTTTTGTTACAGCTTTATCTAGAGTTCTAGTTGCGTTAATCAACTCTTGTTTAGCTAGTTCAATATTTGTATCATTAACTGCTGTTTCAAACTTCTTAATGGCAGTTTTAAGGTTTGATTTAATAACTATATTACGTTTTTGCTTTTTTTCAGAAACAGCAATTCTTTTCTTTGCTGATTTAATATTTGCCATTGGTATTCACCTCCCTTGATAGTTTAATCATGTTAAACTATCCAAGCATAACACAAAGTATTCTATCACGTAATAGAAAAAAAGACAAGATTTTTTTGATATATATACACTTCGGTGAAAACATAATTTAAAAGCGCATAAAATAATATTTGCTTAGCAGACTAAAATGTAGATTTGATTTAAGAAGGTGAGGTAATTATATGTATAGTAAAGGATACCACGATATTAATACTGCCGATTTCCCTTTCTTCTCTACGGATTTAGCTGTAGAGGCACATGAGCGGTATAGCCAAGATGGTGAGATTGCGGGAATTGATAAAGAAGTTGAAGAAAATGATAATGTTAAAATCGAAAGAATATTTGTAAGGGATATGCAGGCAGGTCAAGCTATTAATAAGGTGCCTGGAAACTATGTAACAATATACGCCCCAGGTCTTCGTAGCAAAGATACGCCTTTACGACAGCAAATTTCCAAGCTATTTGCTAAAGAATTCTCAAAATATATAAAAGACTTAAATGAGCAAGATAGTATTCTAATCGTTGGTCTAGGAAATATGAATGCAACGCCTGATGCTATAGGACCTTCTGTGACTGAAAAATTAATTATATCTAGGCACTTTTTTCAAGTAATGCCAGATAAAGTTGAGAAAGGGTTTCGCCCGATAAGTGCTATATCTCCGGGAGTCATGGGGCAAACAGGTATTGAAACTGGTGATATTGTACAAGGAGTAATCAAAGAGATTAAACCAGATTTGTTGATAGTAATTGATGCTCTAGCATCAAGAAGTATAGAGAGAATTAATACTACAATTCAAATTGCTGATACTGGAATCAATCCAGGAGCTGGCGTTGGTAACGCGCGAAAGGCTTTAAATAAAGACACTTTAGGGATACCAGTAATTGCAATTGGCGTACCAACTGTAGTAGATGCAGTCACAATCGTGCATGATGCTCTGGAATATGTAACTGAGTATTTAAATGATAATGGAAATATCGCTAATCAACTAGCAATGCCTAATTTAGCTACCAAGAATATGATTAGGAAACAAGCGCTAAACCCCCAAGTAAATAATCAACAAATATATAATCAACAAACAAATGATAGTAACGTATTTCATAACAAATATGAAAAGTTGTCTGAGCAGCAGAAGAAACATCTGATATTTCAAGTATTAAAAGCTGAAGGGCATCAATTTATGGTAACGCCAAAGGAGATTGATACTTATATAGAAGATATGGCAAATATTATTGCAGGTGGTCTTAATGCTGCATTACATCCCAAAATCAGCATTGAAGATGCAGCGATGTATACACAATAAATAAATTTAAGAATATTTAGGCATTTGTATTCATAAATATTATTAGGACAACCTTTAAAAACGGGGGGTACAAATGCCTAAGAATAATCGAAAACTTAATATATTATTTGAATTATATCATTTGCAGCGTCCTAAAATCGGGATAGTAGTTTTAATTTTTATAAGTATATCAATTATTATGTCGGCATTAACAATAACTAATGTTCAATATGTCTTTAATGGTTTTAGTGGATATGATAAGCAATCATATTTTCAGCAATTAATAGAACAAATTAACACAACAACATATAAAAACATTATTAACAATGAAATAAAAAGTGTACCAGTAAACGTAAATGCGGATAAACATCTGAATACAAACTATGGTACAAGTTTCGAATTAAGTGCTATCATATCTAAATTATTAACCGGTATTGAAATATATAATCTACAAACTATATTTTATCAAGAGGTACCAGCATTTAGCTTGATGTCAACTGAATTAATAGGAGGTAGCAAGCAATTAGATGTATTTATGCCTCCTGAGGAAACACCTCCTCCTGATTATCTTTTTAGTAATAATCAAAATGATATGCAAATAGACGATGATACTAATAATGTGAAACAAATAGAAAAAAATGATCCTAATATATCTCGGAATAATATTATGCAAAAGCCGCCAGTTTTAATCTATCATACACATAATAGAGAGGCGTATTTACCAGAATTAGATGCTAACGTTAGAGATGATGAAGCGTATCATCAAGAACGCAATATAACATTAGTGGGTAAGTATCTCGCTGAAGAATTAGAACAACTAGGTGTTCCTACAATTTTATCATCTAAGGACTACTGGAATGAGCTACCGCATGGTGAATATTGGAGGTCATACGAACTGTCAAAAATAGAGATAGATAAAATTGTTGATCAAAATGAATATATACCATTTATTTTTGATATACATCGAGATTCATCAGTGAGATCACGAACTACTGTTAAATATCAAGAAGAGGAATATGCAGCTTTATGGTTTATTATTGGACAGTTAAATCCGAATTGGCAATATAATTATCAATTTGCAGCAAGCATTGAGAGTAAAATTGAAAACAATTTTACTGGTATTTCCCGAGGAATCTGGGCAAAGAAAACAGGACATTATAATCAACAAGTATCGGCAAACAGCGTCCTAATAGAAATAGGTGGAATAGATAACACGTTAGATGAAGCAAAAAAAACAACCAAAATATTAGCAAAAACTATCTCAGAGTTATATTGGGATGAAATAAAAAATGCAAAGTAGTTGAAAATATATAATGCTAGATTTATTTGATAGATATGATATCTAGTATAAAAATAATAGAATTGTAAATAATAGTATAAAGCGAGACTTATTTTGCAAAGAATGAGGGTAATAAAATGTGGCTAATTAAAGAAATGAAATTATATAACAATATAATTAAAGAAAGCTTTATAATTGGTCTATTAATAATATTAATGGTCACATTTATTTCTTTGGGAATTATTGTAGCTGAGAAAAGTGTAAATGATTTGTTAGGCAGTTATAATTCTCCTGGCACTATATATTTTACAGAAATTATAGAACCAGAAATAATTAGAGATAAGAATGAAAGTATCGACAAGAGTAATAATATTGAATTTATAAAAGCAGATAACACTCAATTACAGCAAACAAGTATAAATAAATTAGCATTAGTATTAGATGAGAACATTGCAAATAAAAGTAGGATAGTAATAATGTGGGTAATTGATAAAATAGCATGTGGAATTGATCATTTAGCAGATATCCTTGTAAAAATATTGCAGTCAACCTAGGGAATTGCTATAATAAAAAATAGTGCATTTCCGATTAGGAGGTTATTAGCAATATGAATGATCATATGGATAAACAAAGTCGTACACGTAATTTCTCAATCATCGCACATATAGATCATGGAAAATCTACTTTAGCAGATCGTATTCTTGAGTTTACAGGTGCATTAACTTCACGTGAAATGCAAGATCAAGTGCTTGATAAAATGGATTTAGAACGCGAAAGAGGCATTACAATAAAGCTTAAAGCTGTAAGGTTGAAATACAACGCAAAAGATGGTAATGAATACATATTACATCTTATAGATACTCCAGGTCATGTTGACTTTACTTATGAGGTATCTAGAAGTCTAGCAGCATGTGAAGGTGCTCTTCTAATTGTTGATGCAGCGCAAGGGATTGAAGCACAGACGTTAGCAAATGTGTATTTAGCTTTAGATAACGATTTAGAAATTATTCCAGTTATTAATAAGATTGATTTGCCTAACGCCGATCCAGAACGTGTTAAACAAGAGGTAGAAGATATTATTGGATTGGATGCTAGTGACGCAGTACTTGCTTCTGCTAAAGAAGCAATTGGTATAGAGGATATTCTAGAACAAGTTGTTAGTAAGATTCCTGCTCCTAACGGAAGTAGCGACGCTCCGTTACAAGCACTAATATTTGATTCGCATTTTGATCCATATCGTGGGGTAATTGTTTATACAAGAGTAGTAAATGGATGTATAAAGCCTGGTATGAAAATTCGCATGATGGCGACTGAAAAAGAGTTTGAGGTTATTGAGCTTGGGACATTTACGCCTAAACCGATTAAAGTGGACGAGCTAAATGTCGGGGAAGTTGGATTTGTTGTAGCTAGTATTAGAAATGTTAAGGACACACGGGTTGGAGATACTATTACAGATGCGAAGCGACCGGCTGAAAAACCGTTGCCAGGTTATCGAAAAGTAAATCCAATGGTATTCTGTGGTATGTATCCTGTAGAGACCGCTGAATACGAAGGTTTAAGAGAAGCATTAGAAAAGCTAGAACTTAATGATGCTTCATTACAATTTGAACCAGAGACATCGACAGCTTTGGGCTTTGGATTTCGATGTGGTTTTTTGGGATTACTTCATATGGAGATTATTCAAGAACGTATTGAACGTGAGTTTAATATAAACTTAATTACTACCGCACCAAGTGTTGTATACCATGCATATCTTAATGACAGCAATAAAACTTTTGTTAAAATTGATAACCCGACTAAATTGCCTTCACCCGACAAACTAGATAGAGTAGAAGAACCTTATGTTAAAGCTAGTATTATGGTTCCAAATGATTATGTCGGCGCTGTTATGGAGATATGTCAGAACAAGCGCGGTGATTATAAGGATATGAAGTATATAGATGCGAATCGTGTATCTATTGTATATGAAGTACCTTTGTCAGAGATTGTATATGATTTCTTTGATCAATTAAAGTCGCAAACAAAAGGTTATGCTTCTTTTGATTATGAAATAATCGGATATAGAACATCTAAGTTAGTTAAGATGGATATTTTATTAAATAATGAAGAAGTTGATGCATTCTCGTTAATTATTCATAAGGACAAAGCGTATCAACGTGGACGTTTACTTGTAGAAAAACTAAGAGGTATTATTCCTAGACAAATGTTTGAAGTTCCGATTCAAGCAACTATAGGTAATAAAGTAATTGCTAGAGAGACAATTAGTGCGATGAGGAAAAATGTGTTAGCTAAATGTTATGGCGGTGATATCAGCCGTAAACGTAAACTAATAGAGAAGCAAAAAGAAGGTAAGAAAAGAATGAAGCAGGTAGGTAATGTAGAACTTCCACAGGAAGCGTTTATGGCAGTTTTACAGATGGACGAACCAAGTAAAAAATGACCAATTTAAACAGGGACTTTAGGCTTTGCCTGAAGTCTTTTCGATGGGTAGGTGTAAAATGAAAATCACTAATATCCCTATATATATACACATTCCATTTTGCGAAAAAAAATGCAATTATTGCGATTTCCCTTCTTTTGCTAATCAAAATGAGCGATATATCAATATATATTTGGAGTGTTTAGAGAATGAGCTTAAAGAATTAAATCGAATTAGTAGTTTGATTCAAGCAAAAACAATATATATTGGTGGTGGCACACCAACATTTCTTAGCGAAACACAATTAGAACGATTATTCATTATGCTACATAAATATATAGGAATAAATGATATTGAAGAATTTACTGTTGAAATGAATCCCGGTAGCGTAAGTAATGATAAATTGAAGATTTTGAAGCAGAACGGAATTAATCGAATTAGTTTAGGGGTACAATCTTTAAATGATAGGGAGCTAGACGTTTTAGGTAGGATTCACAATAGTAACGACGTTTATCGTACAATCGATTTATTAGTTAGTAATGATTTTAATAATTGGAATATTGATTTAATGTATGGTATTCCTGAACAAACTGTTGATAGCTGGATTGATACTTTAGCGCATGCAATTAAGTTTAAGCCTAAGCACATATCCACTTATAACCTGAAGATAGAGGAAAACACCAAGTTTTATAACTTATATCAAAACAAAGAGTTGTTGCTACCAGATGAAGAAAATATAATAACGATGTATCAACATACCATTGATAATTTAATTAAGGAATCATATAAGCACTATGAAATAAGTAATTTTTGCATTGATGGTTATCAAAGTAAACATAATCTTATATATTGGGATAATTATAATTATATCGGAATAGGCTCAAGTGCTTGGAGTTTCATAGGAAATATTAGGTATTCAAATCCAACTTCTATAGGTAGTTATATAGAAACTTATAAAAGTGAATCATTAAGTAGTAGCTGGCATGATGTATTAAGTAAGAAAGTCGAAATAATTGATTGCAATCTTCGTTGCCAGATGGAAGATTACATTATGCTAGGTCTTAGGAAAATAGAAGGGATATCTGTTGCTGATTATAAAAGGAGATATTTGCAAAGTTTTGAAGCAAATTTTTCTAAGCAAATAGAAAAGTTATTAGCTCATGATCTTATGGTTAGAACAAATAGAGGCTATAAATTAACTGATAAAGGCGTGCTCTTATCGAATGAAGTTATAGAAGAATTTTTCGAATAGTAATTTAATATAACTTATGTGCCTTATTATGCACGTATTTGGTTGACAAATCGTGATGAAATTTGGTATTTTTTAATTAAAGGTTAGCACTCAACTCCAGAGAGTGCTAACAGGAGGTATGTAATATGCTGACAGATCGTCAAAGAATTATACTTAAAATGGTCATAGATGATTATGTAAGTTCTGCAGAGCCTGTCGGCTCAAGGTTAATAGCTAAGAAAGAAGAAATTAATTATAGTTCAGCTACTGTTCGTAATGAGATGTCAGATTTAGAAGAGCTTGGCTATTTAGTTCAACCGCACACTTCTGCTGGTAGAATACCATCACAGAAGGGGTATCGATACTATGTTGATAATCTAATGGAATCAACTATTTTATCGAAGGCAGATATTGATAAAATTAGAACACTATTATTTCAAAAAAAAATGCAGGTTGAAGAAATAGTAAGTAGCACAGCTAGTATATTGGCTGATCTTACTAACTACACTGCGATAGCATTAGGACCAGAAGTCTATCAAGCAATTGTTAAGAACATACAATTAATACCTATTAGCCAAACTAATTGTGTTTGTATAATGGTAACTGAAACAGGTCATGTAGAAAAAAGAGTTATAACAATTCCACAAGAACTACCTGTAAATGAACTAGAGAAGATGACAAACATTCTGAATGCTAAGCTAAGTGGAACACCTTTGTACAAGTTATCGAATGTACTATATAATGAACTTTCTAAAGAGCTAAAAAGAAATATTAGTCATTTTGAGCAGGCAATAGATTTTTTAGAAGGACTAATTTCTGCTAATGAACCCAAAGACAGTAGAGGTATTTTCCTAAAAGGAAGAAGTCATATATTAAGTCAGCCTGAGTTTAAGGATATTGATAAAGTAAAAACATTATTAGCAATGTTTGAACAGAATGGTTTAGTTGTTGATCTATTTACAAATCAATCAAGCAAGACAGAAGTTAAAATTGGTAGAGAGAACCAAGTAGTGGAAGCTCATAATTGTAGTATTATTACAGCAAATTATGTTATTAATGGCAAAGCAATTGGGACTATTGGCATTATAGGACCAACACGTTTAAATTACGCAAAGGTGATTACACTAATTGATTATGTTTCAGGTGATTTATCAAAAGCTTTTAATAATTTTTATAAAGATTAAATATTCATATTAATGAAGTTGTCTTGGAGGGACATTATGGAAAACAAGAACTTAAAGAGTGAAGAATTTAGCCAAGTTAAAAAAGATCATTCTAATCATGATCAAGTATCAGATGTTGACAATTTAGAATCAGATGTAGTTATTGATGAACAACAAGCACAAAGCACAAATGAATTAGAACAAGAATTAAATATGAATGATGACAAGATAATGCAGTTTGAGGAGAGATATCTTCGTTTACAGGCAGATTTTGATAATTTCCGTAAAAGGACTCAAAAGGAAAGATTAACTATCGTACAAAGAGCTAATAAAGAATTAGTATTATCTCTTTTACCTATAATTGATAATTTAGAGAGAGCGCTTTCAAATGCTGATAATCTAGAAAGTCCATTAGCAAAAGGGGTTGAGATGGTTTACAAACAATTATTAGAAGAATTAAAAAAACAGGGTGTAAAATCAATAGAAGCATTAAACTTGCAATTTGATCCAAACTATCATCAAGCGATAGCTAAACATCAATCTGATTTAGGTGCTAATCTAGTATTAGAAGAGTATCAAAAAGGTTATTTATTGCATGATGAAGTATTGAGACCTAGCATGGTAGTAGTAAGCGAATAAAAATTAATTATAAAATTGAGGAGGAAATAAGATATGAGTAAAGTTATTGGTATTGATTTAGGTACAACAAATTCTTGTGTAGCTGTAATGGAAGGTGGAGAAGCAGTTGTAATTCCTAATGCTGAAGGGAATAGAACGACACCATCTGTAGTAGCGTTTGGTAAAGATGCTGAAAGAATTGTCGGAGAAACAGCTAAACGCCAAGCAATTACAAATCCAAACACTATCCAATCTGTCAAGACACATATGGGAACTGATTATAAAGTTAGCATTGATGGTACAGAATATACGCCGCAACAAATATCAGCTATGATATTACAAAAATTAAAAACAGATGCAGAAGCATACATAGGAAGTAAAGTAGATAAAGCGGTCATTACTGTTCCAGCGTATTTTAACGATGCACAAAGACAAGCAACTAAGGATGCTGGTAAAATAGCTGGATTAGAAGTATTACGTATTATTAATGAGCCTACAGCAGCAGCATTAGCATATGGTTTAGATAAAGATGAGTCTCAAACGATACTAGTTTATGATTTAGGTGGAGGAACATTTGACGTATCTATTCTAGAAATAGGTGACGGTGTATTTGAAGTAAAAGCGACAAGTGGTAATAATCGTTTGGGCGGAGATGATTTCGACCAAAAGGTTATAGATCATTTAGTAGTTGAATTCAAAAAAGAAAGTGGTATCGATTTAAGTAAAGATAAAATGGCTCTTCAAAGATTAAAAGATGCTGCTGAAAAGGCGAAAAAGGAATTATCTTCAGTTACAACAACGCAGATTTCATTACCATTCATTACTGCAGATGCTTCTGGTCCTAAACATTTAGAAATGAATTTAACTAGAGCAAAGTTTAACGAAATTACAGAAGAACTAGTTGAGAAGACGCTTTCACCTACAAGAAATGCTTTAAAGGATGCTGGTATGTCGCCTAATGAAATTGACAAAGTAGTCCTTGTTGGTGGATCAATTAGAATTCCAGCTGTACAAGATGCTATTAAGAATCTGATTGGTAAAGAACCACATAAAGGTGTAAATCCTGATGAAGTAGTAGCGTTAGGTGCTGCTATTCAAGCTGGTGTTCTAACTGGTGATGTTAAAGATGTGGTCTTATTAGATGTAACTCCATTATCTTTAGGTATAGAAACTCTTGGGGGAGTATTTACTAAGTTAATCGAGCGCAATACTACAATACCTACATCTAAGTCACAGGTTTTCTCAACTGCTGCAGATAATCAAACAGCGGTAGATATACATGTATTACAAGGTGAACGCGAAATGGCCGCATATAATAAAACACTTGGTAGATTCCAATTAACAGATTTACCACCGGCACCTCGTGGAATACCGCAAATTGAAGTAACTTTTGATATTGATACTAATGGAATTGCCAATGTTTCTGCGAAGGATATGGGTACAGGTAAAATTCAGAAGATTACTATTACTTCATCTAGCGGATTAACTGATGACGAGATTGATAAAATGGTTAAAGAAGCGGAAGCTAACGCAGAAGAAGATAAAAAACGTCGTCAAGAAATAGAATTACGCAATGAAAGTGATTCACTTGTATATACAACAGAAAAAACACTTAAGGATCTTGGCGATAAAGTTGAACAAGAGTCAATTGATAAAGCTAATGCCGCTAAAGATGAATTAAAGAATGTGCTGGCTGGCAATGATATAGATGCAATTAGAAAAGCTAAAGAAGATTTAGAAAAAATAGTTCAAGAACTATCTATGAAATTATATGAACAGGCAGCTAAAGAAGCTGAAGCAGCTGGTGGTAATGAAGGCCAAGCAGAAGCACAAACAGATAATGATGATAATGTAGTAGATGCGGAGTATGAAGAAGTTAAAGATGATGACGATAAAAAGTAAGTAACATAGTGAATTTGTAAAGGATTTCTAAATCACCATAAAGCCAAGGATTTTCCTTGGCTTTATATGATATGAATTGGGGTGCTGTAATGAGTAAGCGAGATTATTATGAAGTGTTAGGAATATCGAAAGATGCAACTCAAGATGATATTAAAAAAGCATATCGCAGTTTGGCCAAAAATCTCCATCCTGATGTGAATAAGGATGATCCAAGTGCAGAGGATAAGTTTAAAGAAGCAAAGGAAGCTTATGATGTCTTATCTAATTCAGAAAAACGTTCACAATATGATCGTTTTGGTCATGCTGGTCCACAAGGTCAAGGATTTGGTGGTTTTGGGGATTTTGAAGGAGCAGATTTTGCTGGAGGATTTGGTGACATCTTTGATATGTTCTTTGGCGGTGGAGGAAGTGGCCGTTCAGGTAATAGAACACGACGAGGCTCTGATTTGCGATATGATTTATCAATAACTTTTAAGGAAGCAATGATAGGCAAAGAAGTTGAGCTAAAGCTTCCAAAGCAAGAAGTGTGTAATACCTGTGATGGTACAGGTGCTGCTTCTAAATCTGATATAGAAACATGTTCTGTGTGTGGTGGCAGTGGTCAAGAAGAAACAATGCAAAACACACCATTCGGTCGGATTGTAAATCGTAGAGTATGTAGCTCTTGTCACGGCCAAGGCAAAAAGATAAAAAAAGTATGTCCAGACTGTAAAGGTCAAGGTAAAACTCGTAAGACTAAAACTATCAAAATAAATATACCTGCAGGCGTAGACACAGGTGCAAAGATACGGGTAGCTGGTGAAGGAGAAATTGGTGAAAATGGCGGTCAGACAGGTGATTTATTCATTTTTATCACAGTAAAACCTCATGAATTTTTTGAAAGAAATGGTGACGACATATATTGTGAGATACCAATTACATTTGCACAAGCCGCTTTAGGCGATGAAATTGAAGTACCTACAATCGAAGGCAAAGTTCGTATCAAAATACCAGAAGGCACTCAAACAGGCAAGTTATTTAGAGTTAAAGGCAAAGGTGCTCCTAGACTAAGAGGCTATGGTTCTGGTGATCAATTTGTAAAAACTACTGTTGTAACTCCAACTAAGCTTACTTCGAAACAAAAGGATCTCTTAAAAGAGTTTGCTGATATGGGTGGAGACGATACTTATAGTCAATCTAAATCGATTTTTCAACGGTTTAAGGATGCTTTTAAATAATGTCGAATATGTGGGGTGTAATAGGTGGTAAATAATATGTGGTCTGAAATAAGCATACACACTACTCATGAGGCGATTGAGGCAGTGTCCAACATATTGCATGAATCTGGTGCAGGCGGAGTTGTTATTGAAGATTCCTTAATGCTGACAAAAGATTGGGATACGCCATTTGGTGAGATGTATAATCTTTCACCTGATGATTATCCTGAAGAAGGTGTATATGTTAAAGCGTATTTGCCTGTAAATAGCTTCTTAGGAGAAACTATTGAACAGATAAAAGAATCTATAAATAATTTAATGCTATATGATATTGATTATAGTCCTGGAACAATTTCTATTACACAAGTAAATGAAGAAGACTGGGCTTCGTCTTGGAAAAAATACTATAAACCAGTTGCAATAACAGAGCACATTACTATTACACCAACATGGGAAAACTATGAGAAAAAGGATAACGAAATTGTAATTGAGTTAGATCCAGGTATGGCATTTGGAACTGGTACACATCCTACAACAAAGTTATGTATTGTTGAATTGGAAAAGTATATTAGCAATAATGATATTGTCTATGATGTTGGTTGTGGTTCTGGAGTATTATCAGTAGTCGCTGCGAAGCTAGGGGCAAGCGAAGTTTATTCTTTTGATCTAGACACGGTTGCGATAAATACGACTATAATTAATTCGAAGATAAATAAAGTCGATGAGAAGATTGTACCTAAGATAAATAATTTATTGGATGGTATAACAAAACCTGCAGATATAATTGTAGCTAACATATTAGCTGAAGTAATTGTAAGATTAGCTAAATCGATTATACCATTATTAAATAAACAAGGAGTATTCATTGCATCAGGAATAATAGTACAAAAGGAACAAGAAGTAAAAGCTGCATTAGAAGAAGCTGGACTTAAAATAGTTGATTCGAACTATGATGGCGATTGGGTATCAATCGTTAGTAAGAGAAGTGAGTGAAGAAATGCAAAGATATTTTGTTGAATCAAATCAAATAATAAATGACAAAATTGAAATATTCGGTGATGATGCAAAGCATATCAATAAAGTAATGAGGTACCAACAAGGTGATAAAGTTATTTGTTCTGATAACTTAGGTCGTAGTTATATTGCAGAAATTTTGTCTATTTATACTAAACAAGTTATCCTACGTATTGTTGAAGAAGAGATCAGCAATAATGAGCCAACAGTGCATATAACTCTTTATCAAGGTTTAACTAAAGCTGATAAAATGGAATGGATAATTCAAAAAGGAACCGAAATAGGTATATCGTCATTTGTACCTGTGGAAATGAAATATTCGATTACAAAATGGGAGTCAGATCGTAGCAACAAAAAGATTGAACGTTGGCGGAAAATAGCTAAAGAAGCTGCAGAGCAATCTCAACGAAGAAAAATACCGGATATTCATAATGCATATAAATTTAAAGCATTAATTGATAATATAACTTCAAAACATTCCCTGACAATGCTGGCTTATGAAAAAAGCGAGCATAGCCAGGGTATTTTAGCTTTAATGAATCAGCATGCTAATTATAACAATTTTGGGTTAATAATTGGTCCAGAAGGTGGAGTTAGTGATGAGGAAAGAAACATAGCTATTGAAAAAGGTGTTAAATTAATTAATTTAGGACCTAGAATTTTAAGAGCGGAAACTGCTGGTCTAGTGGCGGCATCAGGCATTTTGTTTTTTCATCAACAGTTAGGAGAATCATAAATATGAAGGTTGCTTTTCGCACATTAGGTTGTAAAGTTAATCAATATGAAACAGCTGCACTGGAGCAAATTTTTAAAGATGCAAACTATAACATAGTTGATTTTGATAGTAATTCAGATATATATGTTATCAATACTTGTACTGTAACTAATTTAGGACAACGTAAATCCAGACAAATGATACGTAGAGCAATTAATACAAATCCAGATGCGATTATTGTAGTTACTGGGTGTTATGCTCAAACTGCTCCTGAAGAGGTTTTAGGGATATTTGGTGTGGATTTAGTTATAGGTACACAAGAACGTCATAAGATTTTGTCATTGATAAATACAATTTCTATTGAACGACAGCCAATTAATGCTGTATCAGATATATCTAAACAGGGTAATTTTGAAGATATTAGCGCACCATTTTTTGGTGAACGAACTAGAGCAACATTAAAAATTCAAGAAGGATGTACTGAATTTTGTTCATATTGTATTATTCCGTATGCTAGAGGTGGTATTCGTAGCCGTAATATTTTGAGTATTATTGAACAAGCAGAATTGATTGTGCAGAATGGTTATAAAGAAATTGTATTAGCAGGTATTCATCTTGGAGCTTACGGAAGAGATTTGGGAAATATCACCTTAGTTGACGTGCTTAATAAATTAGAGCAAGTTAAGGGATTGGAACGAATACGAATTAGTTCGATTGAAGCGACTGAGGTAGATGATGAATTACTTGCTTTAATGAAAAATTCAGATAAATTCTGTAGACATTTACATTTACCAATACAATCAGCTACCAATGAAATATTGCAAAAAATGAATAGAAAATATTCTCTTGAGGAATACGAACAAATTATAAATAAAATACGACATTATATACCAGATATAGCTATTACTACAGATATAATTGTAGGTTTTCCTGGTGAAACGCAAGAATTATTTAATGAAGGATACGCTTTTTTGGACAGAATTTCATTTGCTGATATGCATATTTTTAAATACTCAAAGCGTAGTGGTACACCAGCGTCTAAGTTTGATAATCAAGTGATAAATGCAGACAAAGAAAAGCGTAGTCAAGCATTAATGATATTAAATAAAAACAAAAAACTTGAGTATAACAGTAAATTTTTAAATAAAACATTACCAGTAATAGTTGAACAATTATGGCAAAAAGATTCTAATTTGTATGAAGGACATTCTGATAATTATATTAAAATTATATTCGAGGCAAATAATGATGATATTGGCAAATTAGTTAATGTAAAAGTAACTGATATTGGAGTCGATCATTGTTTTGGACGAAAGGTTGATTAATATAATGGTGAATTCAATAGAGAAGTATATTGATCATACTAAATTGGCCGCAAACACTACTGCAGATGAGATAAGAATATTATGTCATGAAGCAATAGAATATAATTTTGCTGCTGTATGTGTTAATCCTGCTTTTGTTGATTTAGCTGATAAAGAATTAAAAAATACTGACATAAAAATATGTACAGTGATTGGTTTTCCATTAGGAGCAACGATTAGTTCTGTTAAAGCTTATGAAGCAAAAGCAGCTATAGAAGCTGGTGCTAAAGAAATTGATATGGTAATAAATATAGGGGCTTTAAAAAGTTGTCAATATACATTTGTGGAAAGAGATATAAATGCTGTAGTTAATACTTGTAGTGGGCAAGCGATTATTAAAGTAATTATTGAAACTTGCTATTTAAGTTATGAAGAAAAAATTAAAGCATGTAAAATTGCTATGTCTGCAGGTGCAGATTATGTGAAGACATCTACCGGTTTTGGAACCTATGGAGCAAACATTCGAGACATATCGTTAATGAAAAGTATTGTTGGTAATAATTTAGGAATTAAAGCTTCTGGCGGAATTAAAGATTATCAAACTGCCGTAATGATGATAGAAGCTGGAGCTACTAGAATTGGAACAAGCTCAGGAGTGCAGATTGTAAATTCAAAAAAGAAATAATATCTAGTATATAGATGGGTGTATATGTTACCTGTCTTTTTTTTGTAGAAATATATGTTTCGTATTGACATAATATTAGAATTACAATATTATAATACCTATAGGGGTATTAGTATATTAGAATGTGGGGGGATAATATTGTCTGGAATATCTAGAAGAAGCTTTCTTGGTCGTTCTACAAAGGCTGCGGCAATAATTGGTGCAGCTACTATTGTTGGGTTACCTAAGAAATCAAAAGCAAAGGAAAATGATAGCTCAAAAGTATATGGTACAATGATTGATTTAACATTATGTGATGGGTGTGCTCATTTAGACACGCCAACATGTGTATCGTCATGTAAAGATAAAAATCAACACAAATACCCAGAGCCAATTGAAAACATTCAAAATTATTGGCCTAGAACGATGCATGAAGATTGGTCAGATAGAAAGCATATTATTAATAGACTAACACCGTATAACTGGACATATGTACAAAAGGTCAAGGTGACAGATGACAACGGTTTAGAGCATAATCTATCAATCCAGAGGCGGTGTATGCATTGTGATAATCCACCATGTGGAAACTTATGCCCTTTTGGAGTACACAATAAAACACCGGAAGGCGCTGTAGTTATTGATACAGATTATTGTATGGGTGGTGCAAAATGTAGAGATACCTGTGCGTGGGGGATACCGCAACGCCAAGCTGGTGTCGGTTTATATTTAAAGGTATTGCCTAAATTTGCAGGCGGTGGAGTTATGTATAAATGTGATTTCTGTCATGATTTATTAAAAGCTGGAGAAATGCCAGTCTGTCAATCAACATGTCCTAAATCAGCAATTGTTGTAGGTGAAAAAGCGGAAATGTTATCTTTAGCTAAAGCTAGAGCTAAAGAAATTAATGGTTATATATATGGTGAAAAGGAAAACGGTGGAACATCAACTTTCTATGTATCACCTGTACCTTTTGACAAAATTAATAAAGCATTAAAAGATCAGAATATTGTAGATGGTAAACCAGGAGCTCCACATATGAAACCTGATGTAGATAACATATTAGATACTACTAAAGGCTATGCTGCTAGTGTTCTAATCGCACCTATTGCAGGCGCTATGGCTGCAGGTGTATTAGCTCATAAAACTCTTAAGAGTGGAGATGAAGATAGTGATCAATAAGATATTAAGACATAAACCTTTAGTTCGTGCCGTGCATTGGATGACAGCAATATCAACATTTATATTAATTTTCTCAGGTATTGGTCAGATGCCAATGTATAAACGTTATATGTTAAGTGAGTTGCCTGGTTTAGCTTGGACTGCTGATTATCAAGCTACACTAATACTTCACTATATAGCAGCTACAGTACTTGTACTTACAGCAATATTTCATTTGGTATATCATGTTTCCCTGAAAGAATTTACTATTGTACCAAAGCGTGGTGATGTTAAGGAGTCGTTTTTAATAATTAAAGCTATGTTTGGATTTGGGGAAGAGCCTCCATCTGGTAAATATTTAGCAGAACAAAGGTTAGCATATGCATACATTGCTTTTTCATTATTTTTAATTATTGTTACAGGGATAATTAAAGTTATTAAAAACTTTGCTGCTTTTTCAATATCTGAAGCGACAATGATTTGGGTAACGTTAATTCACAATATTGGAATGATAATGATTATGCTTGGTATATTTTTACATCTGGCAGCATTTATTTTTAAAGAGAATAGAGCCTTGGTACCATCGATGTTTACTGGTTATATATCTGAAGATTATATTAAACACAGACATAACATATGGTACAAAGAACTAGAGCAAAGTAATAAAATAATAAAGCAAAATAATGAAGAATTAAAGCAAAGTAATGAAGAACAAGCGAATAACAATTCTGCAATGTAATTTAGTTAGTTTTAGAGTGAAGATAACAATAGATTTATGTGTAATTAATGCAGCTTATCTAACAGAAGTGCATGCTTTCTAATAAAAGGGAAAAAAATTATAATTGTAAAAAGATTAATTAATACTTGCACATGAGCAATTTGTTGCAAAGGATCATTGCTTAAATAATTAATGATTGATATTAGCGCTGGAGTTAATGGAAGTATAAGTAATACAGATATAATATTTATAGAAAGATGATAAATCATAATTTTTTTTGCATGAATATTGGCACCTATCACTGCTATTATAGCTGTGAAACAGGTGCCAATATTTGTTCCATAAATAATTAGTACGCCCAATACAAGTGGAATGAGTTCATTATCAACTAAAGTCATGGTAATAGCAGTTGCAGCAGTACTACTTTGTATAATAGCGGTAAATATTACACCGATAAATAGAGCTAATGTATATTCGATTAAACTTGGGTTATCAGATAGTTGGAGTGGTATAACAGTTAATGCTGCTGTATTGAGTTTTAACAAGTTAAATCCGAACAATAATAAAACTAATGACATTGCGCAAAATGCATGTATATTTTTTTTTAGGATAAATAATATAATACATAATATTAAGAGTAACCATATCCATAATGGATTAGAGATAGCGATAAACTCTAAAGTTAGACTAGTTCCAATGTTAGCACCTAATATTATAGAAATAGCATTTAAGACAGGTAGTACACCTATACTTACTAAATTTATAACTAGAATTGAAACTATACTACTACTTTGAAGTATTATTGTTAATAATATTCCTACTATTAATCCGGTTATTGGGCTTGTTGTCAGTTTAGTAAGTATATATTTAGCTTTAGAACCAATAATATTATTTAACGACCATCTCATCAATAATAACCCTGATACAAAACAACTAATACCTAAAATAATAATCGATATGCTTAACGTAAACGATTGCATCCTTAACACCTCTATTTAGTATGTATGCATAATATATATTTCTTAGGTCTAGTTATTATGTTTTTGGCTATTTAAATAGAAAAGATTTAGTGTTTATGTTACGATTATCTTATTATGTTAAGAGGAGGTTCATAATGGCTGATAATTGTATATTTTGTAAAATCATCGATGGAGAAATACCAAGTAAAAAGGTTTATGAAGATGAACTAGTTTATGCTTTTTATGACATTGCTCCAGAAGCGCCAATACATGTGTTAATAATTCCTAAGAAGCATATTGTTTCAATATCAGAAATAGAAGAAAATGATATGGATTACATAACTCAAATCCATTTAACAGCAAAGAAAATTGCAAAAGATTTAGGAATAGATAAAACTGGATTTAGACTTGTGAATAACTGCGGTGAAGCTGGTGGGCAAACGGTTTATCACCTTCATTATCATTTGCTTGGTGGTAGAAATTTGACATGGCCTCCAGGTTAGACCTTGACATGATAAAAACTAGTGAATATAATATTTTTTGATGGGCATTAGTTTTTGTTACAGTCGTGGAGGGAG
>Ga0265293_10003611_pt1 | contig 28520 bp, 32 predicted proteins | sample Munlanlewell138R_FD_192505 | JGI IMG/M metagenome (GOLD analysis project Ga0265293, IMG submission 192505) | Leachate microbial communities from a municipal landfill in Southern Ontario, Canada - Leachate well 138R | ecosystem: Engineered > Solid waste > Landfill > Unclassified | place: Canada... | reverse complement strand
GGTGGAGTTTTCTAAAATAACAATATCAGCATTATATTGTCTAGTGATAAGTTTCCACTCTCTTATAATTCCATCATAATCTCTACCGAGGCGGTCAAGTGCATCTATATAAATTAGGTCACCTTCCCTAATAATTTTTTTCATTGTATTATACTCTTTTCTTTCAAAAGTAGCTCCTGAAATCTTATCTACAAAAACAAATCTCTCTTCTATACCTAACTCTTTAAATTTTTCAAGTTGTCTTCCCTCATTTTGGTCTTTGGAGCTAACCCTAGCATATCCCATCATTACCATTTCGTTCACCCTTCCAATTTATTAAATATATTATACCATATTTGTCCGCAAACATCAACCAAACTATATAGACATCTGTATATTATTTTATAACTTTTACAGACATTATTTTAATAGCTTTTCCATAATTTTAAAAGTGTCTTTAAAGTATACTTTTATGAACGGGTTAGAAATAAAAAATCCCTCAATTTATATCGAGGGAGATTAAAGCTTTATCTATTTTTAAACCTTATATAAACTTAAGATATTTTAAAGTCATTAATTCTTCAATACTTATACTCTTTCTTACATCTTTTTTATAATACTGAGATAATGTTGAAACATCATTTCCGCTTAGTCTTGAAATTAATCTAATATCAATCTTTGAATCAATCATTTCAGATATTGCTGTTTTCCTTAATGTTTCATGATTAATATTTGGTATTTTATATTTTGGGTTAGTTCCATTTATATCTTTAACAAATTGAATTAAATACTCATTTAATTTGCCATAAAAATCATCACTATCGCCAAATATATAAGTTTTATAATATTCTGTTTCCTCTCTATCTCTATCTCTATCGTAAATAATATATTTAAATAAAAATTTCTTATATTCAATTAAGTCACGATATAAACTATTAGTTACTTCTACCCTAACTTCATTGATTTTTATTGTTCTTGATTTCTCTGAAAAATGTTCAAATTTAATATCTGATATTATACTTTTTCTACAAGGAGCTAATAGTGTTATTTTTATTAATAATCTCAACTTCAAATATTTAAAATATCTATTCATCTCTGCTTTTTTACTCTTATCTATCAGTACATTATAATCATTAAATCTAAAAAAATAATCATCTAAAAAAGATAAAATGCTTTTTATCATATCTTTATTTAATTCCGCATTATCTATAGGGTCTTTAAACATAATTCTATCTATAAATTCTTCATAATCTTGTTTATAAGTTGCCCTCTCAAAAATATCCTCTGCATACTCATTTATCTTTAAATATTTGTAAAATGTTTTAATAGCTTCTAAATATCTGTGAGAAGTATTTTCCCTGTTTATGATTTTTTTATTAAACAAATCCTCTATACTAGATAGAAAGTTTTCAAATTTTACTTCTCTTATATCTTTTACTCCAATAGACTCTAAATAACTGATAAAATCATCAATATTCTTTTCATAGTTCTTATTACCAATGTTATTGTTCGAAAATACCTCTTTATACTCTTTTAAAGTCTGCATCCTATAATCCCCCCCTATTTAACATATTCTACATAAAACCCTAAAATCCTAAAATCCTTCTTTTTATTTGAATTATTTATAATTGCATCAAATATACCTCGTTCTCATTGATTAGAAAACACCGTTTGATATGTAAGGTATTAAACGGTGTTTTCTATTGCGTGTAGAAGGGCTTTATTATATAGAAAAATAGAACCTAAAAGTAGGCTCTATTATAGATATTTTGATATAAAATCCTTTTGATTATGATTATTTTTTAAATCTTTATTATTAAGCTGAATGTACTTTCTTGTGGTTTCTAAAGCTGAATGACCCATTATACGTTGTAATGTAAATATATCCATGTTTTCTTTAACTGCATTAGTAGCAAAGGTATGGCGTAGTACATAAGGGGTACATTTAGCATCTATCTTAGCATCTCTACCATATTTTCTAAAATTATAAGCTATATTATCAGGTTTTATTGGTCCACCATAAGTAGATAAAAATAAATATTCACTATTATTATCTATTGAAATTGTTCTCAAATCTTCTAATAATTTAGCTACCTTATTACTAATAGGTATTTGCCTAAAAGTCCTCGTTTTACTAACCTCTGATTGTATATTTACTAAACCTAGCTTATAATCAATATCATTAATTTTAAGCTGTAGAGCTTCTCCTATTCTTATTCCACAATCTAATATCAATAACATTAGTACAAAGTCTCTATACCCTGCATAAGTTTCTTTATTAGGTTGTTTTAATAGTTTCTTTACATTTTTATCTGATAAGGGTTGAATAGTATCTTGAGGGACTCTTACAAGTTTTATTTTATTAGAATAATTGATGCTTATGTATCCCTCATCATATAACCATTTTAAATAACACTTTAATGGCCTTATTCTTAAATTAATAGTACAAGGAGCATATTCTTTTACTGTTATCATGTCCGCAATATACCCTCTAAATATATTAATTTCAACCTGCTGGTCTTCCATAGACCAACATGACGATACCACATAATCCTTAAAAAACTTCATAAAATACTTATGGTCTTCTAATGTTCTAGGTGTTAGTCCTTCCAATACCTTAAAGTTAATAAAGCTATCATGTATTTTAAAGAAATCTTCTAACAACATGGTGGTCTTGTCCTCATCGTTCGTCAACACTGGTGGTCTTGATTTGAACTTCACAGTCTTGCTAACCATTGCAATCACTCAACTCCTATTTTTAAAAATTAGGTAATCGACATGGTGGTTTAGTCAATTTTACAAATAAAAAAGCTCTAACCAATTTCATTCGACGAATTGATTAAAGCCTTAAAATTACTCTATATGGCGGGAATATGTGGGAATCGAACCCACCCAAGAGGCTACTAACCCCTCGCGCTGGTTTTGAAGACCAGAGGGCACACCAGCACCCATCTACTCCCATTTATCTTATAATTATTGACACTAATCGATTTTAACATACATATCTTTTAAGGTCAACGATATTATTCTTTTTTGTTTCCTAAATAGCGACATCTAATTAAGTAAAAAAGACTAAAGAAATCCATTTAAAAACTATATGTAATTTAATTATAGATTTTTTCTTAGTTCTCTTAATTCATCTTGAGTAAGATTTCGCCACTTCCCAACTTTTAAATCTCCAAGCTGAATATTCATTATTCTTATACGTTTTAGATTTACAACCTTATATCCAAAGGCTTGACACATACGCCTAATTTGCCTATTAAGGCCTTGAGTTAAAACAACACGAAATGTTTTTTCATTAATCGGTGTCAATTTACAAGGTTTAGTTGTTGTACCTAAGATCTTCACTCCCTTGGACATGCCTTGCATAAAATAAGGAGTAATGGGCTTATTTACCGTTACAATATATTCCTTTTCATTGTTGTTTTCTGCACGTAACACCTTATTAACTATATCTCCATCATTAGTCAATAAAATTAGCCCTTGCGAGTCCTTGTCTAATCTCCCAATATGAAAAATACGTTCGGGATGATTGACAAAATCAACAATATTGCCTTCAATATGTCTTTCCGTTGTACATGTAATTCCTATTGGTTTATTTAAGGCTATATAAACATGTTGTCTTTTCTTGCCTATGGACTTCCCATCAATGCACACCCTGTCATTTGCTTCTACTATAGTACCTAAATGGGCAATCTGTCCATTGATTGTAACACGGCCTTCCCCAATAATTTTATCTGCCTCTCTTCTAGAACAAAAACCTGTTTCACTAATAAACTTATTAATCCTCATATTAAAATCCTTTCTCATTCGTTTCTATTCATCTGTAATTCTACCCTAAATTTATAATTAATAACTCCTTATAGTAGTAACCACAAATCTATTGTCTACATATTTTAAACCCATTTCCAACATTGTGTCTCTGCCTATACGACCATCAGAATAATACAAGCTCAACTCATATAGTAGTATTATTTCATTATCATACTTAATTATTTCAACATTATTGATTTGATAATTTGCCAATCCTAATTCTTGAGTTTCATAATAGGATTCAAACAAGTCATATTTTGACTCATTAACATCATGAACTGACCCCATCTTGAACATTTTCCTAAAGTCTCTCTTTAAAAGAGCATCATAATATTCTTGAATTATATTATTCGGACTATAATAAGGTGTTACTATTAATAGTTTACTAAAACCTATAGGTTCATTTAATATATGTTTACTATATTTATCTTTCTTTTCTCCTTCTATAAGTATTTGTACATTATCTATATCTTCTATTGATGCTAAGCTGTTTACAATAGAATAAATAATAAGTACTTCTTCATTTTCCACTATTTTTTCATTTATCAAGGCTTTATTAAAATTCACATATGCTACTGAACCCTGTAGATGTATAGATAAGATTTTTGCTCCACTAGGAATTACATTTCGCAAATCTTCTTTCTTTGTTCCTTTCAATAGCTCATCCATAACTACAGTCTCTAATTTTTTATTTTCAAGATTTACTTTTCTTACTTCTTCAACTAATATATCAGATTCTTTTCTAGGAAAAAACAGACTAATATCAACTTGATATCCCTCTGGCATTGGATTAATTGGCGGATAATTCAAGTCATCTTTATATAGTACTGTATAGGTTTGACAACCCATTAAAAGAAGAATAAATATAATTAATGGAATAATTTTAGGTTTGTTTCCCATAGTAAATCCTCCATATCTTTTTCAAAACTAGTAGTGATTTAATCATACATTAAAGATACGTTTAGTTAAAGGTTTATATCATTTGGTAACTTTATCAAAAAGGTGCTTCCCTTTCCTACTACACTTTCAACTTCTATAGCCCCTTGATGTAATGTTACTACCTGCTGTGAAATAGACAAGCCTAATCCAGTACCTCCTGTTTTTCTTGATCTAGCCTTATCTACTCTATAGAACCTGTCAAATATTTGATTAAGACTATTCTCTGGTATTCCAATACCATTGTCTTTAACCTCTATAATACACCACTTACCTTGTGAATATAGACTAACTTTTACCTTTCCATTTTCCTGTGTATACTTAATAGCATTTTCAATAATATTTATTAAAGCTTGTTGTATTTTTTCAGGATCAATTCTTATTTGAATCTCCTCTTCTAGCTTCAATCTCAATCCTATGTTTTTCATCTCTGCAATAGGCTTCAATCTATTGACAATCTTTTCTACAAAAAAGTTCATGTAGATTATCTTATAGTTAATTTGGAGCTTTTCCTTATCTAAATCAACAATAGATAATAGTTCGCTAATAATATTATTTAACCTATCGGTTTCTGCTGAAATATCCTCCATAAACTCCTTATAAATATTAATATCTCCCTCATTTTGATGAAGAAGAGATTCTGATAAGAGTTTAATAGAACTAATGGGGGTTCGTAATTCATGAGAAACATTAGCCACAAAGTCATTTCTTTGCTTATCTACCTGATCTAATTTCAATATCATTGCATTAAAAGCATCTGCCATGCTTTTAAATTCGTCATTGGAGTCAACATCAACTTTTTGCTTAAAATCTCCCTTTGTCATACTATTTATAGCCTTTGTAAATCTCTCTAAAGGCTTAAAGGAAAAATCTAGAAATATAAAGCTTATAAGTGCTATTATGAGTATACACGCAATTGATATTAAATATAGGTTTTGACTAATATGGTTCAAATCCTTATATATATCATTAATTGAGACTGATATAAATGCAACTCCAACCACTCGATTGTGAACAATTGCTGGCACTGCTGCATATAAAACATGGCCATACTCTTTAAAGTTGTATGTGTTTGCAGAAGTCTGTCCCTTTAGAGCTTGCTGAATCTCATTATGCTTAAATATTTCTCCAACGTATTCTTTGCTTGAGTCTCCTTTTACCACTCCATCATTATCAACTACAATAATTCTTCCTCTGATTTCCTTGCTATATTTTTCTGCGATTGGCCTAATTCTAACTATAGCCTCATATGAGTTCTTCATTGTTAAATAATTCTTAACATCATTTGAAATTATATTTGCCCTAATTAGTACATTTGATTTTTTTTGCTCAATATATATATTTAGTATTAGTCTACTTATGAATAGGTTTATAATTAAAAGAGATATGATAACTAATAACAAATAGGTGGAAACAAGTTTCCACCTTATACTAACAAACTTCTTTCTTCTATTGAGATTTATTCCTAAAATAATAACCAACTCCCCATTTAGTCAAAATGTATTCTGCCTGGCTAGAGTTTTTCTCGATTTTCTCCCTTAGTCTTCTAATGTGTACATCTACTGTTCTCAAATCTCCAAAATATTCATATCCCCAAATAATTTCTAATAGCTCTTCTCTTGTAAATACGTTCCCAGGATTTGAAGCTAATAGAAGCAATAGGTCAAATTCTTTAGCAGTTAAATTTATATCCTGACCTCTAACAGATACTTTTCTCCCTAATGTGTTAATTGTAAAGTTGTCTAGTTGAATTATTTGTTCGCCAATTCTAGTCTCCCTGTTGTTAATCCTTCTTAATATAGCTTTTATTCTAGCTTTTAACTCTAAAATGTTGAATGGTTTAGTCATATAGTCATCGGCACCATACTCTAATCCCAATATCTTACTAATATCTTCTCCCTTTGCTGTTAACATAATAATAGGCACCTGAGATTTCTCTCTAATTTTCTGGCATACCTCAAGTCCATCAATTCCTGGAAGCATAAGATCTAATAATATTAAATCATAATTTCCCTTCTTAAACTTTTCATAGGCCTCTAAACCATCATAGGCTACATCGATTTCATATCCTTCTTGTTCTAAGCTATATTTAAGTCCTTTTACCAGTAGAGCTTCATCATCAACAATTAAAACCTTGGTGTCCAAAATATCACCCCAAACTTTAATATTATTACTATCAACTAATCTTATATTAGTATTCTATACTTATTTACTTATTCCTCTTTTTACTAAGAATAAAAGTAATTAGTATAAAACTCTTGTATCTCCTAAACGTTTTGTTATTTTCAGATCGTCTAGGTATTCTAGAAGTACTATGGCAAGTTTCCTGTTAGTGCTTAGTAAATCTCTTAGTTGTGCTACAGAAATGGAGCCGTTACTTAAAATGAAGTCTTTTATAGACTTAATAGCTTCTGTGAATACATCCATGTGTAGAATGATGTCATCCTTTAATTTTTTTAGTATCCCTATATTTAGAAGAGCATCAAAAACTTGATCTACATCTTTAATATTGTAGCTTAATGCATGATAAAGATCTTCTTTCTTAACAGAGTTAAATCTGTTTTTCAAAAATTCCTTCTCAATTGCACTTTTTATTTCGTTTTGTAATGGATTAAATTTCACCTCAAAATCAACTAGAGATAGGCTTTCATTTATCTGTTTCAAAATTCCATCATCAATAAGCTTATTTATAAAACTATCCCCTAGCTTTTGTTTAATGGTACCTAAATACTTACTTCTAATTTCTTCTTTTGACATTCCAGCCTTTAATTGGTTATTATTGTGATAAGTACTTAACTCTTCCTTAATCTTATTACATAATTGTTTACTATAATCTACATGAATGATGTGTAGGTCTTTTAATAAACTAAATGTTATTATCCTATTTTCTATTTTAAGCTGGTTTATTATTCCTGAAATCTTTTCCTCTGGCATAACTGTAAATACAGATATATCTTTTAAAGTAGGGAATTTATTACTCTTATCCTTTATTATTTTTTCGATGATGTCAGAAATATCACCTTTTTCCTTAATCTCTAATTCATCAATTACATTCTTGTCAAATCTTTTTCTTTTTGGAGGATTCGGTTCTAAAATCTCACCGCCACCTATGGTCATCATAGGTGAATAAAATCTAATAATAAATCTATCCCCTCTTTTAGCTACTATTTCTTCTTCTAACCTTAGCTGAGCATAACAGCTTTCTCCTGGTGTTAGCTGTTCTCTATCTAAGAATACTACTCTACACAACACTTCACTTGCACCAGTATAAAGCCTAAGTCTTGTCCTATTATCAATAATTCTTTGTGAGTCCTCTAATAGTTCAAGCTTAACATCAACCATCATAGTGGGTTCCATTGAGGCTACAGGGGCTATTACACTTCCCCTTGCTATATCGCTTTTCTTAAGTCCTGCTATATTTATGGCTACTCTCTGACCACCGTAAGCTACATGGCTATCTATTCCATGAACTTGAATTGACCTTATTCTACCAGTCTTGTTGTTGGGAAAGGCCTGAACCTCGTCTCCAATATTAAGCTTTCCAGCAGATAAGGTTCCAGTTACTACAGTTCCAAAGCCTACCATAGAAAAAACCCTATCTACAGGTAACCTAGCTGTTTCATTAGTATCCCTATCCTTTACCTCTTCAGTGAGCTTGTCTACTAGTTTAATTACTTCACTTATTCCTGTTTTTGTAACTGAAGAAACTGGTATTACATGACTACCTTCTAAGAAAGTACCATTTACACCATCTTTTACATCCTCTTTCACCAATGCTAACCATTCTTCATCTACCAAGTCTGATTTTGTCAGTACAATAAGTCCCTTTTCTATCCCTAATAGATTTAATATATTTAGATGCTCCTTAGTCTGTGGCATAATACCTTCATCGGCTGCTATAACTAATAGCACCACATCTATCCCCATTACTCCTGCTAGCATATTTCTTATAAACTTTTCATGACCTGGGACATCAATAATACCAGCTCTTCTACCACTAGGAAGATCAAAATATGTAAATCCTAACTCAATAGAAATACCTCTTTCTTTTTCTTCCTTTAGTCTATCTGTCTCTCTTCCTGTTATGGCTTTAATTAAAGTTGTCTTACCATGATCAATGTGACCAGCAGTTCCTATTATGACATTCTTCATTTGCTGCACTCCTTTGAAAAAATATCAAAAACATACTTTAGTCCTTCTGCTATCGCATCAAAGTCGTATTCCTCAACAGTTCTTAAGTCTATATATAGTCTATCCTTAAAAATACGTGTTATAATGGGTACATTATAACTCCTAAGTCCTTTCTCTAATAAAGTAACGCTTATTTCATCAGAATGTAACATTATGCATTTTGTAGGTATTTGTTCAAGAGGCATGGAACCCCCACCAACCTGTGAATAATCATCAGCAATCCTTAATGTAAGACCATCTAAACTCTTCTGTTCTATTTCAAAAAATAGTTTTTCAGCTTTTGATGCAAGCTCCTTTTGTGACATTGTAAGCATTCTAAGAGTTGGAATTTTATTTATTGCAGTATCCTCACTTAAATACAATCTCAATGTTGCCTCTAAAGCAGAAATAGTAAATTTATCTACCCGAAATGCCCTATTAAGAGGATGTTTTTTCATCATATCAATATATTTCTTATTACCTATTATTATCCCTGCCTGAGGTCCCCCTAGAAGCTTATCACCGCTAAAAGTGACTACATCAACTCCTGCTCTTATAGATTCTTGAACTGTTGGCTCATATTGAAGTCCATATTTACTTAAATCTATTAAAACACCACTACCTAAATCCTCTATTACCGGTAAATCACTTTTACTTCCCAAGTCAACTAATTCTTCTAATGTCACACTCTCTGTGAAACCTAAAATTCTATAATTACTTGTATGTACCTTCATTAAAGCAGCAGTATTCTCTCCTATAAATTTTTTATAATCTAATAAATGGGTTTTATTTGTAGTGCCTACGTCTACTAATGTGGCCCCACTTTGCTCCATTACCTCAGGAATTCTAAAGGAACCCCCTATCTCTACTAGCTCTCCTCTAGATACTATAACCTCTTTGCCTTTCGCTATGCTACTTAAAACCAATACTACAGCCGCAGCATTGTTATTAACAACCAATGCTGCTTCTGCACCAGTGATTTTACAGATAATATCTTCTATATGACTATATCTTGAGCCTCTTGTACCATTTTCAAGATTAAATTCCAGGTTATTATAATTTGAGCCTATTTCAGTAACGTAATCCATTATTTCTTCATTTATTAAAGATCTACCTAAGTTAGTATGGACAACAACTCCAGTTCCATTTATTACTTTTCTTAGCCTTGGTCTTAGGGATATTTTTACCCTATACTCTATATCTTCGATAATTGAATCTATTCGATAATCTAGCTCCTCAAGGGTTACTCTTTTATTTGATATTAACTCTCTAAGTTCTGAAAGTACTTCTCTAATTATTTCAGTAACTGTTTCCCTAGGAGAATTTTTAGAGAGCTCATTAATCTTTTCATTAGCTAATATCTGATCAACCTTAGGTAATTTACTATATAGATTTGTGTCACTATTCATATAATACCCTTCCTATTCTATCGTTTTTTTATTCTACAAGAATATATTTATCTTGCTTTTCAATTACTTCTCCAACAATTCCATACTCTGTAGGTCCATTTTCCAATAATCTTAATAAGGCATCAGCCTTATCTGCCTCCAAAGAAATCAATAGTCCTCCTGATGTTTGAGGATCAAATAAAATATCTTTTATTTCCTGAGCAATATCATCTGTGAAGCCAACCTTATCACCTATAAAATTCATATTTGAATACGCTCCAGCAGGCACAAGTCCCATCCTTGCATATTCTAAAGCTTGTTGTATAATAGGAATTTTGTCTGAATAAAGCTTAATTGTAACACCACTACCCTCTGCCATTTCTAAAGTATGTCCAAGAAGACCAAAGCCTGTAATATCAGTACAGCTATTGGCTCCTACAGTTAACATAGCATCCTTAGCAAACTTATTCAGTGTAATCATTGTTTTAACAGCTTGATCATATGTTATCTCGTCTACTAGTTGAGCCTTTATAGCAGTATTTAGAACTCCTATTCCTATGGGTTTAGTCAATACTAATAAATCACCAACTTTGGCATTACAGTTAGTAAGAACTTTATTTGGGTGTATAAAACCACTTACACTAAGCCCATATTTAGGCTCATCATCCTCTACAGTATGACCGCCTATTATCATAGCATTTGCTTCCACTACCTTGTCATAACCACCTTTTAAAATTTCAGCCATTATATCAGGTGATAGACATGTTGGAAAACAAATAATATTCATTGCTAGCTTAGGTTCTCCTCCCATAGCATATATATCACTTAATGAGTTAGTAGCAGCTATCTGACCAAATGTATAGGGGTCATCTACTACTGGTGTGAAAAAATCTAAAGTCTGAATAAGTGCAGTTTCTTCATTTATTTTATAAACAGCTGCATCATCAGATGTTTCAATTCCTACAATAAGATTTTCGTCATTAGCTTTTGGTAAATGACACAGCACCTGTGCCAAGGTATCAGGACCAATTTTCGCTGCTCAGCCCGAACTCTTTGTCATTTCAGTAAGTCTCTTTTCTTTTTCTGACATATATCCCACTCCTTATTTAGCTACTATGAAGCCCTTTATTGATTCAAACTTCTTATCTCCTATTCCAGATACTTTTTTTATATCATCTATTCTAGAAAACTTATGGTTTTTTCTATATTCAATTATTCTATCAGCAAGTACGGAACCTATTCCAGGTAGATTCTCTAATTCTCCTTTTGTTGCTGTATTAATATTGATTTTTCCTTGATTAGTATCATTACTACTAGCTTGATTTACGGGTATATTTTCTAATACAGAAATGTCTTCACCAATTTTAGGAATATAAATTTTTTCCTCATCATTAATCTTCTTTGCAAGATTAATTCTCTTTTCATCTGCATATTGAGTTAATCCTCCAACAATATTAACAGCATCGATGACTCTAGCACCTTCAATTAACTCTATAACTCCTGGATTGACAACTTCACCATCTACATGTACAATTATTTTTCTTGGTGATTCTTCATTGTTTTCAGTTGTAGATTTACCATCTATTTCGTATGTGACTTCTGTGCTATTTATCTCAATCCCTTGGTCATTTGTATCTGCTTTTATTAGTTCTATATCTTTTTTCATAAATAATTGATACCCAAATGTTACAATTACTATAATTACAAATATTAGTATAACTATTTGTTCTCTTTTTGTAAAGTTGCTCACAAGACTCACCCCAGTATATACATATTCTTACCATATTATTCTATAGGATACATGAATATCCTTCAATAAAGTGTCAAAAATCTAAATAAATTGTGCTTTTTATTAAAAAGCAATAAATTGTATTAAAAATGTTGTCATATTTTGATATACTATAAAGTATAAAAAGTGGAGGTGATATATTGAAAAAATTAATTGTTTTTTCTCTATTTCTATTTTTAGTTATCAATCTAAAAGGATATGCGCTTGCTGATGAACCAGATATATCTGCTGAAGCTGCTATTTTAATTGATGTTGATACTGGCACTATACTTTATGAAAAAAATATTCATGAAAAAATGTACCCTGCCAGTACTACAAAAATACTAACTGGTATTATAGCTATTGAAAAGGGTAATCTTGATCAAAAGATAACCGTTGACAAAGAAACACCATATGAGATTCAAGGTAGTCATATTGCCCTTGAGCCAGATGAAATTGTAACTATGAGAGATTTGATTTATGCAACTCTAATAGAATCAGCTAATGATGCTGCTGCAGTAGTAGGAAAGCATATTTCAGGCTCTACAGAGGAATTTACTAAGCTAATGAACAATAAAGCAAAAGAGCTTGGAGCAAAAAACACCAATTTTATTAATGCAAATGGATTACATAGCAATAATCACACTACTACGGCATATGATTTAGCTATGATTACAAAATATGCAATGCAAAATGACCTTTTCAAAAATATTGTATCAACATATACCTATACTATAGACCCTACAAATAAAAAAACTATTCCTCGATATCTAAAATCATCGAATAAGTTATTGTATGGAACAGATAAGATAAATGTCAATGGGAATAATGTAGCTATAAAGTATGATGGAGTCATTGGTGTCAAAACTGGATATACCCCTGAAGCTCAGAGTTGTTTGGTTTCTGCAGCTGAAAGAAATGGACAAAGACTTATAAGTGTTGTTCTAAAAACTACAGGTAATAATGTCTTTATAGATACACATAAGCTATTGAATTATGGTTTTGATAACTTTTCTAGTGTTAAACTTGCTTTCAAAAATGAGTTTATTGATAATATAGAAGTTGAAAATGGTGATATATCCATAGTTACTGGAATAATAGGTGATGACCTATTTGCCCTTATTCCTAAAGGGAGAGAGAGTGAAGTAAAAAGAAACATTGTGCTTCCAGATAAGGTCTCTGCACCGGTATCTAAAGGTCAAGTTATAGGTAAAATAGAGCTAAAACTAGATAGTAAAATAATTGAAACCACTAATATTATATCAGCAATGGAAATAAATCAAAAAGGTGCTTTTGCTATATCTAATTTACAAACTAATAGTACAATTCTTAATAAATGGTGGTTATGGCTAATAATATTCTTTATACTCTGGAGAACATCTGTAGAATTTAAGAGAAGAAAGATTAAAAAAAGAAGACAGTCATCTTATTTTTATATGAAATAGTTGAACAATAATAGACTTACAAGTAAAAGGTGACAAAAAAAGATATGATACATCTTTAGATGTATCATATCAAAAAAGTCATCTCTTTTTATAATACTGCTATTGCTTCAATTTCTACATTCCCATCTTTGGGCAATCTAGCTACCTCAACGCATGACCTAGCTGGCTTATGCTCGCCAAAAAATTCTCCATACACCTCATTAATAAGTGCAAACTGATTCATATCCTTTATAAAAACCGTTGTCTTAACAACCTTATTAAGTGTAGTCCCCGCTGCTTCTAATACACACTTAAGATTGTTTAATGATTGTCTAGTTTCTTCCTGGATAGTTGTGTCCACTAATTTCCCAGTCTTAGGGTTTATGCCTAGCTGACCAGAACTATAAACTAAATTCCCCATATTTATTGCTTGAGAATATGGACCTATTGCCTTTGGTGCTTCTTCTGTAAATATTGATTTCAATTCCATATATGTAACCTCCTAAAATGTTTTTATATTTTCATCGTATCTCTTCTAGGTAATTATATATAGTATATCTAGAGACACAAAGCTTTTCTGCTACATATTCCACTGATCCCTTTATAAGAAAGACACCTTTGTTGTCCAATATGTTTACAATCTTCACCTTTTCTTCTTTACTAAGGTAAGATATAGGTTTGCCAACTTCATTCACTACATCAGATACTAGCCTTTCCAATAGTGTAGTTATATTTTCGATAGAATTTGCGCCTTTTTCTCCTGAGTTAACTTCACTTATATTATCCATTGCGCTAAATCTCTGGAATGCATTTTTAGCTAATAAAAAATCAGTTAAATCAAAACTAACTACTGCAATTATTTGTTCTTCCTTAGAGCCACTGTCAATAAGAGATAGCGCCGCTTTTATACTCTGTCCCCCTTTAGTAGTATAAGAAAAAACAGTATAACCATTATGAGATTTGGCTTTATTTAGTGCCTCAAGCTCATAATGGTTCATATGTTCTCTATACTTTCTAAATGTAACTTGATTATTAACAGAATACTTTAGTTCATGATTTGAACCCTTCATAATAAATAAACTCACTTCACAATTCGGACCAAATAAATTTCCCAAGCTATCTGCAAAAGAAGTAAGGTTCTTAGTTAAGTCATTCATCTCATTAGCCATATTCAATCCCTTCTTCCTATAGAAATGCTTCTACATTCATATCTTCAGCATCAGCCCATAATCTCTCCAGATTATAAAAATTTCTATCCTCTTTATGAAATATATGAACAATAACATCTCCATAATCTAGTAATATCCAGTTCCCTGTACTATAGCCTTCTTTATGAATTATATCATAACCATTAATGTGCATTTTCTCTTCAATGTCATCCGAAATAGCCATAACTTGTCTTTGCGAATTTCCACTTGCTATTACAAAATAATCTGCTATACTTGTGAGCTTAGATATCTCCAGCACCTTTATATCAAAAGCTTTTCTATCATCAGCAGATTTTATTATTACAGACAGTTGTTCAATCACTATCCTACCCCCTGGTTTATATTAATATAAAACTTTTATTCGTTTTCATCTTTCATAACTATGTTATGCTCAATAAACATATTATTAATTATTTCATTTGTTTTTTCTTTGTTATGAATATAATACCAAATCTTACTTATATTTTTTGGTTCGCCTGGCAAGGTTGCCATAGAAATATTTTCAGAATCTACCTTTCTAGCTTTTAGCGCAAACTTAGCTATGGTATCTAGTGGTATATTAGTATCTACATTCTCAAAATAGGTATTAATAAATTTAGGAATCCTTAATATATTTTTCGGATTCAAGACCTTTTTAATAGCACTGCCCATAAACTGATGCTGAGCTTCTATTCTACCCAAATCCTGGTTAGCATATCCTTTCCTAAATCTTAAAAATTGTAGTGATTCATCACCATTAAGAACTTGTATACCTTTCTTTAGATTTATTTCTAGAGGTGGGTCAGCATATGGATCCGAATATTTCATATCCATAGGTACATCTATCTCTACTCCATCAATTAATTCTACTAGGTCTTCTACAATTTTATAATCAACTCTTACATAATAATCAAGACTAATGCCTAGAAGTTCTTTAACTGCACTTACTGATAACTCTGGTCCTCCATAAGCATGAGCATGATTAATCTTCTCTTTGTTTTTTCTTCCTCTTATGCTAGCCATAGTATCTCTAGGAATTGATAATATGGAAACCTTCCCAGTAGTATCGTCGTACCTGCATAGCATCATTGTATCTGTTCTTTGTCCTTTAGCTTTACTTGCATCCTTTGAGTCCACTCCTAAAAGCAAAAATGTTATTTCCTTATTACTTTCGTCACCTCTAACTATATTAGCTATATTGGATACAAAAGAACTTTTACCATCCTCATTCTTCAAAACAAAAGTAATAATTCCTCCAAATATTATGGAAAATATTAAAAATGCCACTAAAAAAGTTTTCAGAAATTTTTTCATTTATAACCACTCCAAGCCTATTTGATTTCATCTATTAGATAGTTTCTTGCATTAATTGTATCAGGATGGATATAGTATCCCTTATCTATTATATGCTTTATGGTTTTATCCATTGCATTAAGCAAGGCCAAATCTAAATTCTCGTAGGCTAGTTGTCTTATCTCATCTACCCCCTGAATTTTTCTATCTGGTTCTATATAATCAGATACATATATTATTTTTTCCAGTGGTGTCATATCCTCTTTTCCTGTGGTATGGTATTGAATTGAGTCTAACACATCCTTATCCTTTATACCAAAGTCTCTCCTAGCTACCTCAACACCTAGTTCTCCATGAATTAATGCCAGATTAATTCCATGATTATCTCTTCGAATTATACCAAATTCATATGCATTTTTCAATAATTCATTTTCATTCAGATATTTGCCACAATCATGAAGAAGGCCTGCAATAGCAGCTTTTTCCTGATCACAATTATATACATTTGCTAACTTAATGGCTTCCTCCATTACTCTAACTGAATGGTCGTACCTTTCTTTTCCTATACTATCTATTAGCTTTTCTTTTGATTTTATCATAAAATCTCTGTATTTATCCATTTATAAACAATCCTTCTCAACATTATCTAAATATAGTTTATGCTTTATTATATATGATTCAACTGATTCTGGAAGTAAGTATTTAACTGCCCTGCCTTCCTTAATCCTTTTTCTTATATCTGTAGAAGATATTTGTAATGCAGGCACTGAAACAGTATATATACCTTTATTGTATTTAGACTCAAGTTCCCTTACTTTTGTTTCAATTTTTTCTAGCTGAAAACCTGGTCTTGTAGCAGCAACAAACTTACACATGGATAATAACTGGTCTACATCTTTCCATGTTGAGAGCTCAAGCAAGGAGTCTGCTCCAGTGATAAAATAAAATTCTGCTGTATCCATGCAGCTTGTTCTAAATTCCTTTATGGTGTCAATTGTATATGTTATCTCTTCTTTCTCTAATTCTATTGTAGAAACATCAAAAAATGGATTTGAAATCGTTGCTAGTAAAGTCATCTGGAGCCTATGTTCACCACTTGTTATTCTGCTAGAATCTTTATGAGGAGGGTTCCCGGCAGGAATAAAAATAACCTTGTCCAACTTAAACTTACATCTTATTTCTTCTGCTATAACCAGATGTCCAACATGAATGGGATCAAAGGTTCCTCCCATTATTCCATATTTTTTTATATAGTTACTCATAAAATATCCTCACAATCGTTATTTGTTTTTAGTTCATATTGTCTACCATTATATAATATAACTTAATTTAGATAAATACCAATATATTATGATTATTTAGCTTAAGTCTATAAAGTTTTTGATTTCATTGCTTTCTTTTTTATCTATACAATAAAGCGTCTTGATTTCTTCACTTTCAAAGTTTTTTAGATAAATGACAAACTCACCATCTAAGTTATATTCATACTTAATACATTTAAAGCCTCCACCATAATAATTCCTTATATTACTTAAACATTCATACATAACTATTCTCCTCCATAAATAAATAGAGATTGGGTTTCCAATCTCTTTTATTTTTCCCATATTTATTTATTTCATCAAAGATAATATGTTATTAGTGAGGTAATTCAATTTTTTTGTTTTCCTTTGACTCTCTATAAAGGACAAACTTGTTTCCTATACTTTGAACAAATTCAGCATCTAATTTCTCAGTTACCTCTATGGCTACATCTTTTGCGTTTAGTAAACTGTTATTAAGTACATTGATTTTAATAATCTCTCTAGCCTCAAGAGCTTCATCTAATTGTTTAATAAAATTATCTGTCACTCCATTTTTACCTACTTGAAAAATAGGCTCTAATTTGTTGGCTAAAGACTTCAAATAGCTTCTTTGCTTTCCACTTATCAAAAAGTACACTCCCTTATTCTATACTTCTACTTCCTTTTTTGATTTTCTTCTATGAACTTCATAGTTTTGCATTCCTTTTTTCCATCCGCTTCTTAGTTTTTCAGAAGGCTCATATTTAGTATTAATCACAAAACCCCCATTAGCTGCACAGTAATAAGTTGGTTGATTATCTTTGCAATTCCCACAGTTTATGCAGTTCATTTCCTTACCTTGACCTCCATTAATCAAAGAATTCAAATTCATAACCACAAATATTTACGATATCCTCATTATTTATGCCTAGTTCTTTTAACCTGTCCACAACTCCATTTCTTTTAATGACCTTTTGAAAATATCTTATTGAATCCAAGTCATCAAAATTTGTAGAGTTAAGAATTTTTTCTATTTGATATCCCTCTACAAAATATTTGTCGTCTTCTTTTCTAATTATAATTTCATCCTTCTTTTCTGTCAATTCATATATTTTATTATCATCTGTTATTTCCTCTATAGGTTCTGGTTCATCAGCTTCCTGTAGCTTATTCCAAATAGCGTTCTCAAGCTCCTTAATACCTTTACCAGCAGCTGCTGATATGGCATATATGTCGTACCCAAGCTTCCTTACTTCATTTTCAAGTCTGCTATAACCATCTCCATCTCCCAAAATATCCATCTTATTAGCTACAACAATTTGGGGCTTATTTGCCAGTTTAGGATTGTACTCTTTAAGTTCTTCATTTATCTTATAGAAGTCTTCTACTGGATCTCTACCTTCACGTGCTGATATATCAACTAAATGAACTAAAATCCTCGTTCTCTCAATATGTTTAAGAAACTCATGTCCTAAACCCACACCTGCATGGGCACCTTCTATTAATCCAGGTATATCTGCTATAACAAAGCTTCTGCCACCATCAAGCTCTGCCACTCCAAGGTTTGGAGTTATGGTGGTAAAGTGATAATCAGCAATCTTAGGCTTTGCATCAGTTACTATAGACAACAAAGTTGATTTACCTACATTAGGGAAGCCTACTAGCCCTACATCAGCTAACAATTTAAGCTCTAGTACTATAGATAGTTCTTCGCCCTTTGAACCACCTTCTGCAAACCTAGGTGCTTGTCTTGTGGAAGTTGTGTACTTCATATTACCCTTTCCACCACGTCCCCCTTTTGCAATTACAAAGGTGTCCCCGTCTTCTGTTAAGTCTGCAATTAATCTCTTCGTTTCTGCATCTCTAATTATAGTGCCTTGTGGAACCTTTAATATGAGATCCTGTCCCTTTTTACCATATTGCATTTTGGGCTTTCCATCTTCACCATTTTCAGCTTTATATTGCTTCTTGTATCTGAAATCCATAAGTGTTCTAATGTTTCTATCTACCTGCAGTATTATGCTTCCCCCATTGCCTCCATCGCCACCTGCTGGTCCACCTGCTGGCTCATACTTTTCTCTTCTAAATGCAACTGCACCATGTCCTCCATTGCCTGCTTTTAAAAATACTTTCGTAACATCAATAAACATCATATCCATCCTTATTATAATAATTTATATTATTTGTTTTATCCATATAAGTAATCATCTATTTAGTATTCCAAATAAGCAAAAATTAATAACAATTTGAAATTGTGGATCTAGTACTTTCTTTCAGTAAGTCTTTTGCTTTATTAAAATAAAAAATAGCTTCATATCCGTCATCAACTTTAATAACATCTTTAATTTCTCTACTTCTATCCTCTAAGATTTTTTTGTCAATATCTCCATTAAATATAAATTCGATTCTATCTACATCTTCGTATATATCTATATCTAGCTTTGTAGCCTTATCTTTTTTGTATGTAGACTCTATGAAGACATCAAATAGTTTAGAAATAAAGTCTACGATTATATCTTCGTTATCAATGTGTCTAATATCACTGTCTATAGAACTGTCTACTTCAAGAACCATCTCTATCCCTTTGTTTTCGCATACTTTCATCTTTTGCTCTAAGAGTAATGAAATAGAGAAAATAGATATATAGAAACACTTACTTGAATTATATGATAAATTTATTGCTTTTTTCATATGTATAATAGCCATATCAATATTGTTTAATTGTAAATGTCCATAAATAATCTGAAAAATATTAAGATAATCATGTCTTTGTTCTCTCAATAATAACTTGGTATTACTTGTGTAGTTAAGTTCCATTTCTTTTTTTGCACGATATCTATAGTTTCTAAATTTGAAATATAATAATAAAGAGCCTAGACCAAATAAAGATAAAACAAATAAAATAATTGCAGCAAAAATATTTATTCTAACAGTAATATCTACACCTCCTTTGATAATCTTCTTTTATATTCTACCATAAAATCAGATAAAATTAAGTATTTATCCAAAATTTAATTTGATGATTATCAATTTATAAGGATCAAATAAAAAACCTACCAAATTTGGTAGGTTTGTATTTATAGTTATGCTAATGTTTCTACTGGATAAACACTTACTTGTTTCTTGTCTTTACCTTTTCTCTCGAATTTAACAACTCCGTCAATTGTAGCAAATAGAGTATCATCTCCACCTCTACCTACATTTAATCCTGGATGAATTTTTGTTCCTCTTTGTCTAACTAGAATATTTCCAGCTGGAACAAATTGTCCGTCAGCTCTTTTAACGCCTAATCTTTTCGCTGCACTATCACGTCCGTTCTTAGAGCTACCTACTCCTTTTTTAGACGCAAATAGTTGTAAATTAATTCTAATCATCTCATTACACCTCCCTATATTTGAGAGTAACATAGTCTGGATATATATCAGTCAATCCTTTTAACCCAACTTCCATAGTCTTTAGTACTATGTCAGCTTTCTCCATTTGCTCAATTGAAAGCTTTTGGGGTAAGGATACTTTTAAATATCCTTTATTATCATCTATTAGATATGTTATGTCCTTTTCATTTATACCACATACTTCATTTAAGGAAATAAGGGCTGTTTGACTTAAAATTGAAATGGATGCGCATAATATATCTTCACCATGTGCTCCAAAACCTGTATGTCCATTGACTTCATACTCGACTATACTGCCAATTTTGTTTTTAAGTATAGTAATCTTAGTCATTTCCAACACTATCCATTTATTTTTTCTATCTTAACTCTTGTGTATGGCTGACGATGTCCTTGTTTCTTTCTGTAATCTTTCTTTCTTTTAAACTTATAAACAACTATTTTTTTTGCCTTACCATGCTCAACAATGTTACCTGTTACAGTTGCACCCTCTACATATGGCTTGCCTACTTTTACTTCTTCTCCATTAGAAAGTAACAGTATTTTGTCAAAGCTTAAGTTTTCACCTTCGTTTCCAGCAACCTTCTCAATAAAGAGAACATCTCCTTCTTGAACTCTGTATTGCTTTCCACCTGTCTCAATTACTGCGTACATACACTACACCTCCTCAAACCAGTCTCGCCAATGTTAGGTACCGAAGTTTTAAAACCCACACTGAGCGGCTACTTACAAAATAAAATTTTATCAGATAATGGATAAAAAGTCAAGTGTATAATCATTTAAATCTTAATATCTATTGTTAAGATAAAATTCCTTTAATAAAATCTATTTTCCCAATATTTTTTACCTTTATTCCATTATGATGTATGGATTGGTTACCCTTAATGAATAGCATAATACCATACTTTTCTTGGATTCTATTAATGAAATAGTTGTTAATCTCCTTTAAATAAACTTCAATAAATGAATTAACTTCTATAATAGCTGCTTCTGCTGTAGTGTGCAGTTTAAGCCGCTTTACCTCCTTATCTATTATGCCAAGGACTGCATTTTCTGAATAAACCTTTCCAGTACCACAACAACTTGGGCAATCAGTTAATAATTTTGTAGTCAGTCTACTTCTTGCTTTTTTCCTTGTCATTTCTACTAGTCCTAGCTGAGTCATTCCAAGAACAGTGGACTTTATTCTGTCTTTTTTGAGCTCATTTTCTAATACTTTTAGAACTTCCTTTTCATGTAACTCGCTATTCATATCAATAAAATCAATGATTATAATACCACCAATATTTCTTAACCTTAATTGCTTTGCTATTTCTTTTGCTGCCTCTATATTGGTTCTAAGAACTGTATCTTCTAGATTAATGCTTCCTACATACTTACCTGTATTTACATCTATTGAGGTTAAAGCTTCTGTTTCATCTACAACCACATAGCCTCCACTTTTTAACCATACTTTCCTATCTAAAGCTCTACTTATGCCTTGCTCTATTCCAAAATAACCAAATATATCATGACTAGAGTCAAAGTATTCTACTCTGGACTTCAATTGTGGAGATAACATTTCTACAAGTTCAACTATACTGTTATACTCATCTCTACTATTGATTACTAACTTTTGAACATTGTTTGTGAACAAATCCCTCACTGTTCTATGGATTAAATCGAGATCTTTATACATTACTCTAGGAGCGAATCCTAAGTTTCTTTCATTATCTATTCTATTTAGTACTTTTAGGAGGAATTTAATATCGTCTTTAAAGTCTTGTAGTTCCAACCCCTCACTTGCAGTTCTTAGTATGAGCCCCATATTTGTAGGTTTAATACTTTCAATAATCTTCCTCAATCTTTCTCTTTCTGTTTCATCACTTATACGCCTTGATACACCTATGTAATCAGTATAAGGCATAAGCACTATATGCCTACCAGGTATGGTTATATGGGTAGTTACTCTTGCCCCTTTGCTACCGTAAGGCTCCTTTGTCACCTGTACAATCACATCTTGTCCAGATTTTATAACATCTCTAATAGAGATATCTTTTAGATTAATTTTCTTATTTGCTAACATCTCTTTAGGAATGGCATCCTTTACATAAAGAAAAGCATTTTTTTCTAAGCCTATATCAACAAAAGCTGCTTGCATGCCAGGAAGCACATTTACAACTCTCCCCTTATATATATTGCCTACAGTTCTTTTATTATCATCCTGCTCTATATATAATTCTACTAGCTCATAATCTTCAATAACTGCTACCCTATTTTCTTGTAAACCTATGTCAATTATTATTTGACTCATAAAATCTCTCCTAAAGCTAAATTTATGCGCTAAGAGCACTAATTCCAATATAAGATAAAAATATACTTAATTATATAGGCAAGGAAATAGCACCATCTTTTTCTATAAACAGATCAAGTCTATGTAGCCTTAAGCTGTCTTCCTCTATCTTAATATTTACATACTCTTTAAGCAGATCTACAACTTCGTTTGGCTTTATGTTCCCTACACTTCCAGTCATTAAAGTAGTCTTAAGTATTACTGTGTTATTTTCAACGGATAAAGGAAATAACTCATTTATTCTTTCTCTAACATTTTGTTGGTTAACAGTGACTTTTTTACCCTTCTTTTTTTCCTTAGTCAAAATAAGCTCTTTCTTATTTAAAAAATCATTTATTAGATTAGTAATCTCTTCTATGGTCATCTTATCTACTGTATTAAATTTTACTATATAATTTGACCATCGTATTAAAGATACTAGGGAGCTTTTTTCATATGATGGTACTGCCTTCAATATTTTTATTCCATTTGGTAATATCATATTCATCCTTTGTTTAAATTCCTCTGGCTCCATATTTGATTCTAGCTCAAGATCCATATACTCTCCATCACTAGATACTCCCAAAGCTAAGGCTGTAGCTAAAGAAAGTTGTGGATGTGGATTAAATCCTTCACTATATTTGACTGGAATTTCTGCACGTCTAAATGCCCTATGAAAAAGCCTCATTAAATCAAGGTGTGAAATATATATTAAATCTTCTTTCTTTGAAAATTTAGCTCTCATCTTCATTAACAAACACCACCTGTAAAACTATTATTTACACCACAACCTGTACATCCTTGCCTACAATCCTGAGTAAGTTCGCCTTTTTTAGCTTTCTCATTTTCATTTATAAGATATTTCTTAGATACACCAACATCTATAAAATCCCAAGGAAGTATTTCTTCATAGCTTCTTTCCCTAGAAGCATAAAAGTCAGGATCTATTCCAGTTTCTTCAAAAGCTTTAAGCCATTTCTCATAATTGAACTTGTCAGTCCAACCATCAAACTTACACCCTTTTTCCCATGCTTTCACCAGCACCTGAGCTATTCTCCTGTCTCCCCGTGCTAAAACTGCCTCTAGATAGCTTAATCTGGAATCGTGGTGATTGTATGTTACCTTATTGTCTCTAATATTCTTCTTCAATAATCCGATTTTTTCATTAAAAGTTTCTATGCTATCTTGTGGATACCATTGGAAAGGAGTAAAAGGCTTTGGTACAAAACAAGAAGTACTTACAGTTACCTTTAAGTTACCCTTTCTTTCTTCTCTTGGTATTCTAAAGAAAATATCCTTTACTTCATAGGCCAAATTCTTTATACCAATTACATCATCTAATGTCTCAGTCGGTAATCCAATCATGAAATATAGCTTTACAGATGACCATCCAGCTCCAAAGGCTTCTTCTGTAGTCTTAAATAAGTCTTCCTCCGTGATACCTTTATTAATAACATCTCTGAGTCTTTGAGTTCCGGCTTCTGGCGCAAAGGTTAAACCAGTTTTTCTAACCTTTTGAATCTCTTCAATTACCTCCAAAGGAAAAGAATCTAATCTTAAAGAAGGCAGGGACAGTCCAACCTTTTTATCTTTATATTCTTCAATAAGCTTGAGCACTAAGTCTAGTATCTGAGAATAGTCACTAGTACTTAAAGAAGAAAGAGAAATCTCCTCATGACCTGTTGCTTCTATAAGCTTTCTTGCATATTCTATTAACTTATCAGTGCTTCTCTCTCTTACAGGTCTATAAATAACTCCTGCCTGACAAAATCTACAGCCTCTTGTACAGCCTCTGAATATTTCAAGCATTACTCTGTCATGAACTGTTTCAATAAATGGAACAATTATTTTTTCTGGGTAAAATGCTTCGTCAAGATTTTTTATAATTCTCTTTTTAATCTTTTCTGGATACTTAGTATCTATAGGTGAAAATGCCTTTATAGTACCATCTTCTTTATAATCTACATTATAAAGTTCTGGGACATAGATGCCCTCGATATTAGCTATCATTTCTAAAAAATCTTTTCTATCTCCTTGGCTTTTTCTCCATTTCTTATATTGTTCAATCACTTCTAAAGTTACTTCTTCTCCCTCTCCAATAACAAAAAAGTCTACGATTCCAGCTAAGGGTTCTGGATTATATGCACATGGTCCTCCTGCAAGTACAAACGGGTCACTTTTCTTCCTTTCTTTCGATAAAATAGGAATTCCAGCTAAATCTATCATATTAATTATATTTGTGTAGCTCATTTCATATTGTAGTGTAAAGCCTATTAAGTCAAAATCTTTTATGTAATCTTTACTTTCTAGCGCGAATAGTGGTAGGTTGTTTTTTCTCATTTCCTCTTCCATATCAGTCCAAGGTGTAAAAACTCTTTCGCAATATATATTCTCCTTACTATTTAGGAGATTATATAAAATGTGCATTCCCAGATGTGACATGCCTACTTCATAAACATCAGGGAAGGCAAATGCAAACCTTACAGTATCCTTAGTTATGTCCTTTATAATAATGTTTTGCTCATTTCCAATATATCTAGCAGGCTTTTCAACTTTATATAGAATATTCTCAAACAGCTCTTTATTTATCATTTATCTCATCCTTTTTCTTTTAGTAGTTTTATATACTTATTATCTACATAATTATTATTCTATCATTTTTGTGTTTCTATTAGTAGTTCTTCTAATGTAATATCAAAACCATAACTATATATCCCTTCTATTAGTTGGTTTTCAGTTAATGTACCGATAGTATCACCATTAGTATTAATAATAATAAAAATATGGTACTTGTTTGGTAAAAAGAAATCTACTGTTTCTTTAATATTTAGGGTTTTCATACACACTAGTATATGAACCTTAATATTTTTCTTCTTATGAAGTTCCTTTGTTTTTCTAGTAATAGATTTTATGAAAACAAAAGCTGCCATCTCTCTCTCTTTCTTGGCAGCTATTATTGTAAAGACAGCTATTAGACTAAAATATATACCATTAACTGTTAACCCATTTAATATATCATAGAGTATAACAATTGTACATAGTATATATGTAATATATGTCAGTTTAATAGTTGAAGATTTGTATCCTATAAATAAAGATAATAATGACCTTATAATCTTTCCCCCATCCAAGGGAAAAATTGGTAGAATATTAATTGTAAACATTAATATGTTTACTTTAATTATATAATCAATTAAATAGCTATGAAAGTAAAAACTTTTAATCCCAATAAATATTAAAGCTATTATAAAATTGCTTAAGGGCCCAACAATGCAAATAAAAATCTCTTCTTTAGGATAAATTGTTTTTATTTGCTCGAATCTAGCTATTCCCCCAAAAGGGAATATTTCAATCTCTTCTACTTCAAATCCATATTTTTTTGCAACAATACTATGAAACAGCTCGTGAATTAAAATTGTAAAAGTAATTATTATGATTTCAATAAAAAAACCACATAAAATGAATAAGATAAATGCAGCTAACATAGAGATATTAATCTTGATATAGATATTTTTAATCTTTATTATATTCATCTAAGACCTACCTATAAATTAGAATTCTTTGGGTTAAATGTCTCTATTACTTTATCTGGTATTTTAACTGCACCTTTTACATAGTCAAGAACTTTTTTAGTATCCTCTCTCATATTAAATGAATAATTAATAGAATCGTCTACTATTCTAATAATATTATTAGTTAACTTTATATTTGCTTTTTTAATTATGAGAACTACTAAAACAATTATAATACAGGCTATTACCTTGTTAAGCTGTTTTCTATAAAAGCTTACTTGATTACTATTATTGTAGGTATTGTATACTCTTTTTTTCCTTAGATTATTTACCATCTTGTTAATTTTATCTTTTACGCTTATTATAATCACCCTCTTTCAATCTAATATAGTTATATTTTAGAGAGGGTGATTTTATTACAGTTTACCCAGCTTCGAAACACAAATTTGTTTGTTTCCATGGGGTTTGTCCATAAAAAAACCTATGGTTTCATCTACTAGTGAACCATAGGCTTTCAGCTTATTTCTTTTTATTATATGTTTTAGATTGGCTAATTACTTCTCTCCAATGCATATCTCCTCTTTCGAGGGCTTTTATTAAAAGTTCTGCTGTCGCTATATTAGTAGCTGCAGGAATAGAATGAACATCACTTAATCTAAGTAATGCCTGAACATCTGGCTCATGGGGCTGTGCTGTTAATGGATCCCTTAAAAATATGATTAAATCCATTTCATTATTTGCCACTTTTGAGCCTATTTGCTGATCTCCACCTAATGGTCCTGACATCATACATTCTATATTAAGTCCCGTAGCTTCTATAATTTTCTTGCCTGTAGTTCCTGTGGCGAAAAGATTATGTTTCTCAAGAATATGTCTATATGCAATAGAAAAGTTAATAAGCATGTTTTTTTTGTTGTCATGTGCTATTAAAGCAATATTCATATTTTCCTCCAATCATAAAAGCTGTCTTACTTCATAGATTGATCTTTCATCTTTAATATTGGTATATTTGCAACTAAAGCTGGTATAGGAGTGTTGTCACTCTCTCTTCTAGTTCTAGTAAGTTTTATATCTAGGCCTTCTTCATCAATAACCACATAATCGGAAATTACTCTTATTATATCCCCTTTTAGAATTTCTAAAAAATGAGGAGAAATATTAGCCCTGTCATGGATTAAAACTAACTTTAATCTTTCCTTTGCAACATTCTTACTTTTACTTCCGCCTTTATTAAAAAATTTAAATAAGTCCAAATTTACCCCTCCTTCTTATTATTTTCCGAAAAATAACTTTCTTATTTTACTAAATACTCCTTCATCTACATCCAACTCTAATAGTTCTACTTCTTCTCCCATAATTCTTCTAACTATGTTTTTATAAGCTTGTCCTGCTAATGTTTTATCTTCTATAACTACAGGCTCACCTCGATTTGTAGAAATTACAATAGCTTCATCATCAGGTACTACGCCAATTAAATCTATAGCTAGAATGTCAGTCATATCATCGATATTCATCATATCACCTTTTTTTACCATATCTGGCCTTATCCTATTTACTATTAATCTAGGATCATGTAGTCCTTTGGATTCAAGGAGACCTATAATTCTATCTGCATCTCTAACAGCAGAGATTTCAGGAGTAGTTACTACAATGGCTTTGTCAGCACCAGCTATAGCATTTTGAAATCCTTGTTCTATACCTGCAGGGCAGTCTATGATAACATAATCAAACATTTCTTTTAGTTCATTACATAAATCTACCATTTGTGCTGGAGTTACTGCATTTTTGTCCTTAGTCTGTGCTGCAGGTAAAAGAAATAGTCCATCATATCTTTTATCCTTTATAAGTCCTTGCTTTAATCTACAAACCTTATCTACAACATCAACGATGTCATAAACAATTCTATTTTCAAGACCCAGTACAACATCAAGATTTCTGAGCCCAATATCTGCATCCACAATCGCAACTTTTTTACCTGCCATTGCTAAACCTGTTCCAATATTGGCTGTAGTTGTAGTCTTACCTACTCCACCTTTTCCTGATGTAATAACAATTACCTCG
>Ga0265293_10003610_pt1 | contig 28524 bp, 33 predicted proteins | sample Munlanlewell138R_FD_192505 | JGI IMG/M metagenome (GOLD analysis project Ga0265293, IMG submission 192505) | Leachate microbial communities from a municipal landfill in Southern Ontario, Canada - Leachate well 138R | ecosystem: Engineered > Solid waste > Landfill > Unclassified | place: Canada... | reverse complement strand
CTACCCAAGTCATTTGATATGCTGGTAGGTCAACTCGCATTAACAAAAGGGAGCTAAACAAAATGTATCCAAATTCCCCCAATATAAGAATGCACTTACTAACCTTGGAGATGATTTCTAACACCATGGGTGTGATGAGTTATCAGTTTAAGTCAAAAAAAGAAGTGATTGGTATTAATTTTTCGATTACTTCAAGAGAATATTATGAAAGTAAACGTTCAGATATCAGAATTGATATTGCAGTTAAAGTACAAGGAATTGTCTATGATGGTTCCAAGTATGTTGATATTGGTAGTGTTATCTATAAGATAGAAAGAACCTATCAAGCAGGACAGTTTATTGAACTCTATTTAAAAAGAACATCCATCAAGTTAGGTGATATCATTGATTACACTTGATGACTTAGGACAAGCGATTGAAGATGAAATAGAAAGTTATGTAGAAGGCATAATGCCTAAGCTAGAAAAAAGATTGAATGATACTGCAGAAGATATATTAAATTACATGAAACGAAATGCACCAAGAAGTGGCTATAAAAATGCCTTTGCGGATTCATTTGTCGCAAGCTCACAAGGTACAGGAATGAATCAATCCATATCTATTTATTCTGAAGGTAAAGGTGGACTCACCCATTTACTTGAGTTTGGATATACACACCGAAGTGGAAAATATGTTGGACCAAGACCTTTTATGAGGCCAGCCTATGATATGTTTACACCAAAGATGTTAGAAGACATCAAAGAAATCATTTCTAAAGGAAACTGATATGAAAGAAATTTTAGAATCACTTTTCAATACATTAAGTTCAGTTTTACCAGGACAAGTTTCTTATGGTAAAAAAGAAAGTATAGATAAGAGTGATGATTATATCATTTATCAAGAAGTATCAAATAGAGGATCGATGTATGCAGATGATAAAGTTACCATGCGTATACTGACGATTCAACTTAATCTAATAACAAAACATAAGAACCTCGAGTTAGAAGAAAAGCTCGAGGTATCTTTATATTATGGTGGTTATGAGTTTCAAATGATCACTGAATATCAAAATGAAGACGGTTCAATAAACCGTGTATATGAAATCAAATTGGAGGTTTTATAACAATGAGTAATAAAGTAACATTTGGTTTAACCAATGTGCACTATGCATTAGCAACACAAACAGAAGATGGTAGTTGGACCTTTGATGTCCCTAAACGTTTAGAAGGTGCACAAGAAATTACAACTGAAGCAATCGGTGGTAGCTCACAAGTCTATGCAGATGATAAAGTGATTAAGACCCTTGTTTCAAATTCAGGGTCTAACGTGACATTAAAGTTTACTGAAATTGATGAAGCATTTAAAAAGGATATCTTTGGTTTCTTAGAAGATACCAACGGTAACTTAATAGAAATTGTGAATGCGGAAACAAAAACATTCGCATTAGGTTATGAAATTCAAGGGGACATGAAAGCAAGACGTATCTGGTATTTCTTATGTACTGCGACACCTTCAGGAGACTCAAGTAAGACAAAATCAGATTCAATTGAAGCAAACTCAATCGAACTTAATATTACAGCTAGACCTATTGAAGCAGGAAACAATCTGATCTTAAGAGCAATCGCAGGAGCAAGTGATACGAATTACGCAACATTCTTAACGACTGCACCGACATTGCCAACATTCTTGTAAGGTGTAGCACATGGAAAAAATACTTAATTTAGGTGATAAAGACTATCGCCTGCATTCATCATTATTTACAATCATTGATTATCGTAATGTATTTTCAACGGAATTATTTAGTGATATTAAAAAGCTAGAAAAGACTGGGAAAAAAGAAGAAGATTTATCCACAGTCATTGATACAATCTTTAGGATCATCTATGTCCTACATAGACCTTTTAGCAAGCAATCATATAATGACTTTTTAATGTCACTTGATTTTGGTTTATTAAGTAACCAGGATGAATTACAAAATCTAACGAATACGATAGGTGAAATGCTCGGGACATTTCAGAGAAGCACACCCTCACCCAGCAAATCAAAGTAGTAGAGAAGAAAAAGACATCACAGCTAACATCATATTTAATCTTGCACATTTAGGCTTATCCATTGAAGATACAAAATCATTTGATCTAGAAACATACTTTTCAATCGTAGAACTTGAAAAGAATGTGATTAGTGGCAATAAATCGAGTAAAAGAGCAACACAACATGATATCGATAACTTTCTAATATAGGAGGTGGAAACATCGCAGAAACAGTAAAAGGACTTAATATCAAACTTAGCCTTGATGGTAGAGATTTAGAAAATGAGCTTAAAGATATTAAAAAGGATCTTAAAGAACAAAATAAAGATCTAAAAGCCATTAATGCTAATTTAAGATATGATAGTTCTAATCTTGATTTATGGAAATCAAAACAAGATAAATTAAATAGTATTTTACAAACAACAAAGAAAAGATTAGATACACAAAATCTAGAATTAGAAAAAGCTAAAAAAGCAGTTCAGATTGGTGACATGAGTCAAGATGAGTTTAATAAACTCAAACGAAATGTCCAATACACAGAAGCTGAACTTGCTAAACTTAATGGCCAGCTTAGTAATACAAACAATAAAATCAAAGAATTAAGTAATGCCAAGTTTGATAAGATTGGTAAACTTGGTTCAACACTGACAAAATCTGTAACGGTTCCGATCTTAGGAGCCGTTTCTGCTTTAACAGCCTTTTCAATAAAGACCGCTTATACTGCAGATGAGATTGGTGATACCGCAGAAAAGATTGGACTCTCTGCTGAAGCATTTCAAGAGTGGAATCATACCGCAACTATTTTAGGTGTCTCCACAGAAAGAATGGAACGAGCGTTTGTTAAAGTTAACGGTATCTTAGGTGATATCGCAACTGGTAATGGTGATAAGTTTGCTGATAGCTTAGGCTTAATTGGACTGACTGTTGATGACTTAAAAGGCAAAAACACTGATGAAGCATTCTTACTAATTAGAGATGCTTTGAGTAAAGTGGAAGATGAAGCAATAAGACTAGGTGTGGCCAATGATTTATTAAGTGAAAGAGTCGCCGCTGATATTATTCCGGTTTTATCTAAAGAAGCAGAAGTTATTAATGACTTAAGACAAGAAGCAAGAGAACTTGGTATAGTTACCAATGAACAAGCCGCGCAAGCTGGTGAGTTTACGGATGCATTAGATAGAACCAAACAAGCCTTATCTAGTTTAGGTGTCGATATTGCAAGTACACTCATGCCGGTGATTCAAAATCTCATTATCAAAGTTAGAGATGAAATGATACCCGTTGTAAAAGATTGGATTACAAAATGGAATAGTCTAGATTCAGATACAAAGAAAATGATCACAACCCTCATAGGTCTAGTTGCGGCTATTGGTCCAGTACTTGCGATTGTTGGTAAGGTTGGACCGCTTTTAAATATTGTGGCCATGACGCTTAAAGGTGTGGGCTCTGCCGGTCTTTTTGCAGGAGCAGGTATAAACTTTGCGACTCTGGGTATAGGCGCGCTTATCGCGATTTTAGCCCTTGCTTTATTTCAAAGTGAAGAGTTTAGAGCACTTCTTGATAGACTTATGGAAACATTTATGTTGTTGCTTCCTCCGATTATGATGATCGTAGATGCACTACTCACTGCATTACAACCTATTCTTGATGTGATTATCGATTTAGTTGTCATGCTTGTTGATTTATTAGTACCTATCTTAGATGTCTTACTCATGCCACTGATTATGCAAGTAACCATGTTTGCTGAAATACTAGAAGCACTGGCACCTTTGATTACAACTTTAGGTCAAGTCTTACAAGCGATACTCATTCCAGCCATTAAAGTCTTAAAGGCCGTACTTGATCCCATCTTAAAAGTGGTTCAAAAAATTATTGAGTTTATTCAGAAAATCTTTGAATGGATTGGGGAGTTACCTAAAAAGATAGGAGACTTTGGTGGTAAGGTTAAAAATGTCTTTGGTAGTGTCACGGAAGGGATTAGTAATATTGCAACAAACGTCACCGAAGGCATTAGTGATTTTGCAGGTAAAGCTGCAGATAAAGTGGGTGGCTTCTTTGGTAAGGTTGGAGGATTCTTTAGTGATACATTTAATCTAAAAGGGTCTAGCCAGACACTTAATACTACAAATTCATCAACAAGTACCGCAAATACAAACCATATTACAATCAATACAACCTCACCAACCTTTGATATTGATTCTATCAATCAAGCATTAGGAGGTAGTGTCATTTGATTAGAACATTTTACTTAGAAAACGAATATGGTGAACTTTACTATTTCAACCATAAAAATCAAACAATTATAACCCAAGCCAGTGGTCTTGGGTTTTCTTTAGATATCAAGTATTTAGAGTATAATAAATATTTTGCTAAAACTGAAAGCAATCTCCCACTAACAGATATTACTGAAACACTGATATTCTTAAAAGGTTATCAAGGCTATAAAGTTTTTGTTGATTACTTGTCGCGTTCCAAAGATGCGTTAAAGATGCATTACGAAACACCGGCATTTAAAGCTTACTGTTATGTGGATGTTTTAAGCTTATCAAAAGGTGAGCTGGTTGCTTCAACCATTCAAAGTCAAATAGTCTTTAAAAAAGTATCGATGTGGTACAAAGAAAAGACCTTTGAGATTATCGCTAATGGGAATCATTCAGGTAAAGTGTATCCCTATAGCTATCCTTATCACTATGAGAGTTCTTATCAAGGACTCATTCATATTAATAATCAGGGACTTGATGAAGCTCCGATCAATATTGAAATCCATGGTGCCTTTTATCACCCTGAAGTGTCTATTTTAAAAAATGGTTATGTGATATCCAAAATGAAACTTTATGTAGAATCAGAAAGTGCATCATTAAAAATTATCGCTATACCGAGTAAACAAGAAATAACATTACTAAAAAACGGTATTACACGAGATGTTTACGGACAACAAGACTTTCAAGAAGATAATTTCTTATTTATTAATCATGGGAATTATGAAATTGAATTTAAACCAGGTGTTGCGACTGAGTCTTTATGTAAAGTAACACTACTTGAAGGATATATAGGTATATAAGATGAAACTCATATTTCTTGATAGAAAAACCCTTCAATATAAAGACTATGCACCAGTTGGAAAAGAGTATGAAATTAACCTGGATATGGTGATCATCCAGCGTTCAGTCTTTAAAGCCAATAAAACAAATATCCAAACAGCTATAGGCGATATCGTCATAGCTTCTAATGAATTATTTTCTTATATTGGTATCTTAGAAAGCATCGAACAAAAAGACGATCATTCAACGATCATTAAATCTCTCGATTTTAGAGAGATATTTAATCTAGATATACCCGTTGTTAGTTTCACTGGTGATTTAATCGATTACTTGTATCAAATCATTCATACGCATTTTAAAGTGAATGCTGACTCCATGCAAAACCTAGACTATCTAAATGTACAAAAAGATGCGAGTGTTTATGGATCTTTAACTTTTGAAGCAGATAAAATTGAAAGTATATCAAAACTCTTTGAACTTGTTTCAAAGACCTATGGGATTAGTTTTCAAACAGAAGTGGTGTACGTGAGAGGTAGAATCACAGGGATACTATTTAAAATAGTACACGTGAATGAAGGGCTCGTGATGAAGAGTAATTTTTCATCAATTTTAAATATCGAAACCAATGATTCATCATCACAAGTGATTAATAAGATTATCTTTTATCCAAGAAGCGATAATGAAATCTATAATGACATTAAAACCTATTACTTGCTTACTAGTGGGAATATCACTGAAGATGCTAATCACGTAGATAGGTATCATTCAGTGATGGGCAAGTCATTTATCTATGCAGATAAAGAATTAGATACTCTAGAAACAAAAGCTAGAAGTGAAATGTTGACCTCAAAACTTGATCATTATATATCATTTAATTTAGATCTAAACAATAAAGTATTTAAACCCTTTGTGAACTTTCATTTAGGGGATTATATATCATTCATCCATAAACATAAAATCTATGACACGGTTGTGACAGGTATCTTGTTTAAAGATACCCTTAAGGTCGCAAAAATAACCCTTGGTGAATATAGAGTAAAACTTACAGAAAAAATACAGCTTTTAAGTAAAGCGAAAACAACTAGTACAAGTAGTGTCACGATTACCAATACCAATTTAGATGGAGGTGAATTCTAATGGGAATTCAAAAAGTAACCTTTGAAAGTGGTAATGTTACCGCAAAAATTGATGCAGATTTGTATCACTTTTTTTATTCAAAGGATATTGGGATTTTAAAAGGATTAAAAAATGAGTGTCAGGTGACACTCGCAAATAACACATTAACATTTCAAGATGGTTATGTTTCTGTGTATGGTCGTATTATCTATATTGAAAACCAGACAACAATAGGTATTACACCAGATTCTAATAAGAATGGCTATGTCGTCCTTGGTGTTAATACAGCAACCAATGAAGTCAGTCTTTATTTAAAAGAACAAACCAGTGGTTATCCTTCACTTGTTCTAACGAATTTACTTACTACAGAAGGACTCTATGAGTTTGTTTTATGCGCATATACAAAGACAACTACATCCGTATCGATTAATCAAACGTATGTAAGAAAAGTCATTTTAAATGATAAAGATAAAATTGCGGATTTGGAAAATAAGTTACTGGATCGATATAGACCAGTTAGAAAAAATCTAACCAAAGTATCCAATGGGGTTTATCAGTTTTTTAATACATCATCGGTTGAGTTATCTGAATCAATGGTTTATGTACTCATAAACAATACGACGATTATTAGCTTTCCAGGCGATAGTTTATTTATCCATGTTGGATCAAATAGAAATATCAGCTACAGATATGCTGGAGCTGATTATACATTAAGTGTTGTATATGAACAAGGCACGGTTACCTTAAGTTGTGGGAATACAACGCATAATATTACATCAGCATATTTAAAAAAATAGGAGGAAGTTATGGCAACAATTCAAATTAAAAGAAGAACATCTGCAGGAACAGGACCCCTTACCGGTACAACTGGGGTAGTAAAAGCAGGGGAACCACAAGTCGATTTTAATGGGGAGCATCTATATATTGCTAAAGCAGATAAAACAGCGTCTGTTTCAGTCCCTTTAGCAGATAGTGATTATTTAAAAATCCCTTCAGCTGGTAAAGTTGACGATCAAATTGATACAAAGATTACAGCGCTTGGCTTAGGAAGTGCCGCAACTAAAAATACAGGAACTGGAAATGGTAACATTCCGATTCTAAACTCAAGTGGGAAGCTAGCAGATAGCGTTGTCCCAAAGATAGCGATGACCAATACCTTTGTAGTCGCAAGTCAAACATCCATGCTTGGTTTATCAACAGCTCAAGAAGGTGATGTTGCAGTTCGTACTGATTTAAATAAATCATTTATCTTAAAAGCAGCACCTTATTCAACACTAGCCAACTGGCAAGAACTCTTAACACCGACTGATTCAGTGACAAGTGTTAATGGTTCAACTGGAGCTGTAACAGTTACACTCGCTGATTTAGGCGGGGTTGCAGGATCTACTTATAACACACATGTTTCAAGTAACCTTCACTTAACCACAGAACAAAGAACAAAACTAGCCAATGCGAAAATATCAACCATTATTACCGCAGAAGGGATGGCGCTTGCTTCTAGTGAAACAAACTATGATTCAACAGTTTTAACAAATGCACTAAAATATTTTCCAGTCGTTGATACAGGCTATACACCAACTAAAATTAAATATAAATTAGGTATCGATTCATCAAAGGTATTAACACCAACTTCTGTCATTGATGGTGGTACTTATTAATGGCCATTATTAGAGTCAAAAGAGGAAGTACCATACCAACCACTTCAAAGTTATCTTATCTTGGTGAGCTCGCTTTTGATTATGGGTCTAATGCCTTATATGCAAGAGGACCATCATCGGTTGTAAAAATTGGTGGTGAAATGGAAGTTGTATATTTTTATGAAGGTTATGGCTATACCCATACTTTACAATATGACTTTGATCCTAACTATATTTATAAAGTTCATATCATATCATCGACACAAGGTAGTTCAGCTGATGTATCAGATACCTATATCTATTACCGAACAAGTGCATTATCCAATTTACAAGGGTCTTATATTGCCCATCATGTCAATACTGAAGATAGTTCTCATGATGTAAGAGTAGGTAAGAATTCAACTGTTCATTACATTGAAGATAGTTACGCGAGTGGTCCTGTCATTACCAGCGGTATAACAAAAGTCATTGACTTTGAAATATCGCCAACCTTTAAAAGTAGCTATACAGATACACAGCAATGGGTCGCTTATGGAAAAAGTATCGCAACTTTATCAGGGCAAAGTGATGGCTCAATTAAGTTAGCTGATTTTGTCCATTCCTTTAATGGTGACTTAGGAGCGATGTATATCAATACAGGACTCAATGCTGGTTCACCGGATTCAGTATCCATTACCATTTATAGAATAAAGAGAAAGTAGGCAGTTATGGCAATTATTAGAGAATTAGAAACAAAGTTTGGAATCAAGGCTTCATATCATAGAATCACAGCATTTAACATCAGTTACTCCCATAAAAAGATTAGTTTATGTGTCGCAACTTATATATCAAAAGAAGCAAGAGCAAGTTTCAACCAACCTGTAGAAGAAATCGACATTGAAATTCCATATGGCGATTTCACAAGTTTTTTAAATGTCAATCCCATTGAAAGAGGTTATTTATGGTTAAAAGAAAATGTTATTGGCTTTGAAGACGCTGTAGATGATTTTGATGTCTTAGAACCAGTGATAGAACCGGTCATTGAAGATGAACTTGATCCTAACCAAAATTAGAGGAATATTTCCTTATCATAAAATCTTACTTGCTTACTATAGCGGGTCCATTGCTTATGGTATCAATGATGAACATAGTGATACAGATGTCACTGTTGTTTTAGATGGTTTTAGAGATAATATCCACTTGAACTTAGGGCAAGTGGACTTGTTTATCTTTTCTAAAGAAAGGTTTCTAGCAAGACATAGCTTTGATGAAACCATCACTGCTTATCATAGATCATCTACAGATACTTTTTTAAGTTTAGATAGGACGCTCATTCATATAGATCCTGATTTTAAAGAAACGGTTGATGAGCTGTTAAATATTAATCATAGAATGTTTTTACTAAAATCATTAGAAGCCCAGCTTGAATACGGGAAAGCAAGATATGAAGTTACTAAAGCTTTTAAATCGCACTATCATTTCTTTAGATATCGAGGCATCATAGAGCATTATGAAAAGACGGGCAAGTTTGAACTTGTGTGTTCTGAACCATGGTATACCTATATGATCGATTACAAAAACAACTGGGACAATATCAAGGGTAGTAAGTATTATGAATTATTAGAAGAATCAATAGAATTTATAGAAAACTATATAGAAGGGATGAAGCGGGTTGAATTGGGATAATTTACTGATGTTTTTTAGAATGGAAAATCTAATCTATTGGATCGTGACTATGGTTGTAGTCATTCTAACAACTATAAAGCAATTTAATAGACAAGATAAAAAGAGCAAGACCAATAATGATGAAATATTAAATAACTTACAGAAGATAGATCGTCAGAATGTTAAAATGCTTAATCTACTTGAAATGCACTCACAAGACATACGTTCTTTAAAGAAGGACGTCAATGTACTTGAACACCGTGTTTCAAGATTAGAAGATTCACAAGTCAATATATATAAACGTCTAGGAGGACAAAAAAATGACAATACTTGAAATCATACTGCTAATACTTAACATTGCACTAGCTTCGCTTTATATCACTTCAAAGCTTAAAGATAATAAGAACCTAGCAACGATTGTCAAAGAAGTGAAAGAGGATATAAAGTTATCATCTGAAGTCGTATCTGATTTAGTATCTAAAGCGAAAGATATTGTCTTTGATGAAACAGTGCAGAAAACAATTAAAGAGTTTATCATGATAGTAGAAGAAAAGAATCAACTAGCCAAAAGTAAAGGTGAGACATACCTTACAGGTGATGATAAGAAGCATGCGGTTATTGGAAGGTTAAGTGAATGGATTTCTAACTTAACAGGCTCAACTGAAAGAGCAGTGCACTTTGTCGAGGACAATCAAAGCAAGATAGAATCGATTATTGATGAGTACATTTCATTTAGTAATAAGATGCATGGAAAATCCAGTTTATCTGAGGCTGAAAGAATTATTGCAGAAAAGCTTCTATCAGAAAGTAAATAGTATAATTATTAAAACAACATTAAGCCATTGTGTGAGTAAAATCATGCAATGGCTTTTTTTGATTTTAGAGGCTATTTAACAAACCTTCGAAATTCGTTTGAAATAAATGTTCGTTTTTTTAACAAAAAATAGTATTTACCCTTGTAATTTATAATTCAATCATATAAAATAGAATTATTCAATTATCGAACAATGGACGGTGAAGTCATGAGTGATAACTCGTTTTTCAAGCCAACACTTTTATATAAAGAATTTATGATATTAGATCTTATTGAGAAAGATGCAAATATTACCCAAAGGCAAATAAGTAAAATCATTGGAGTAGCTGTCAGTATGGTAAACCAATACTTAGACAGCTATGAGAAAAGTGGCCTCATCAAAAAGAAAAAACACTCTACCAAAACTGTAGAGTATTTTGTCACTAAAAAAGGTATGGAAAGAAGAAAAGTATTAAATATATCGTATCTAAATGCTTCACTTAAAATTTACAAATCTGCTAAGGAAAATATTGTAGAATTCTTAGATTTAGTAATAGATAAAGGATATGAGAATATTTTGCTATATGGTGCTGGAGAGGTTGCTGAGATATTATTGCAGACTATATTGATTGATTCACAGATTCCTATTAATGTTTTAGCCATAATAGATGATGATAAAACAAAACAAGGAAAAATTTTAGTCAATACTAAAATTATTAGATTAGATAGTATTAATGATTATATATATGATGGTATTCTTATCTCGAGTTATACTAATAGTGAGACTATATATAATAAACTTATTGATAACGATATTGATAAACATTTGATAATACAATTTTTTGATTAATAGGAGGGAACTATGAAAATAGCAGTAATTGGAACAGGTTATGTTGGTCTATCAAATGCCGTATTATTTAGTCAACATCATGAAGTAGTAGCTTTAGATATTATAAAAGATAAAGTTGAAATGATTAACAGAAAAAAATCGCCTATTGTAGATAATGAACTAGAGGATTATTTAGCTAATAAAAATTTAAAACTGAAAGCTACACTTGATAAAGAAGAAACCTACAGAGAAGCAGAATTAGTTGTTGTGGCAACCCCGACTAATTATGATCCTAAATTAAACTATTTTGATACATCTAGCGTTGATAACGTAATTTACGATGTTGAAAAATATAATCCTAAAGCGACCATCATTATTAAGTCCACCATTCCAGTAGGATACACCTTAGAACAAACAAAAAAACATCCTAACTTAAAAATTATCTTTTCTCCAGAATTCCTACGAGAAGGTAAAGCTTTATTTGATAATCTATATCCCTCAAGAATAGTAGTAGGGGATCACTCTAAAGAAGCTGAAATCTTTGCTAACTTATTAAAACAAGGTGCTATCAAAAAAAACATTCCAGTTCTATTTACAAATCCGACAGAAGCTGAAGCAATAAAGCTATTTTCAAATACTTATTTAGCGATGAGAGTTGCATTTTTTAACGAGCTTGATACTTACGCAGAAGTTAGAGGTCTAGATTCAAAAGAGATTATTGAAGGTGTTGGATTAGATCCAAGAATAGGTTCTCATTATAATAACCCTTCATTTGGTTATGGTGGATATTGTTTACCGAAAGATACAAAGCAATTGCTTGCTAACTATCAAGATGTACCTCAAAATATTATGACAGCAATTGTTGATGCTAATCGTACTAGAAAAGATCATGTTGCTGATATGATTATAGCTAAAAACCCAAAAGTTGTTGGAATATTTAGATTAGTAATGAAAAATGATTCAGACAATTTTAGGCAATCAGCAATTCAAGGAATTATGAAAAGAGTTAAAGCTAAAGGAATTGAAGTTATTGTTTATGAGCCTGTAATGAAGGAAATGGATTTTTTCGGTTCAAAGATTATTAAAGATATCGATACATTTAAAAAATTAAGTGATATTATAGTATCTAATAGATTTTATGAAGATTTAATTGACGTAAAAAGCAAAGTCTATACAAGAGATTTATTTAATAGAGATTAGGTAGGTTTATATGAAAAACAAAATTTATTTAGCCTCACCACATATGAGCGATGAAGGTTATGAACAAGAATACGTTAAAGAAGCATTTGATACTAATTGGATTGCACCACTAGGCCCAAATGTTACAAACTTTGAAAAAGAGGTTTGTGAAAAAGTAGGAATTGATTATGCTGCAGCATTAGTATCTGGAACTGCAGCTATCCATATGGCTTTACGAGCTTGTGGAGTTGGAGAAGGTGACATTGTCTTATGTCAATCATTAACCTTCTCGGCTACTGCCAATCCAATTATCTATGAAAAAGCTATCCCTGTATTTATTGACAGCGATTTAGAGACTTGGAATATGAGTCCTAAATACTTAGAAGAAGCTTTAATTAAATATCCTAATGCAAAAGCAGTAATTGTAGTTCATTTATATGGGCTATCGGCTGATATGGATAAAATAGTCGAACTATGTAAAAAGTATAATGTGACATTGATTGAAGATGCAGCTGAAAGTTTAGGATCTATATATAAAGGTAAATATACTGGTACCTTTGGTGATTATGGCATCTTTAGTTTTAACGGTAATAAGATCATAACAACTTCAGGTGGAGGTATGTTAGTATCTAATAATCAAGAGAGAATTGAGAAAGTTAGATTCTGGTCTACACAAGCAAGAGATAAAGCAAGGCATTATGAACATTCTGAGTTAGGGTTTAATTATAGAATGAGTAATGTTGTAGCTGGAGTTGGAAGAGGACAATTAAAGGTTTTAGATCAAAGAATTGCTAAGAAACAATATATATATGATTTCTACAAAAAACATTTAAAAGATATTAAAGATATTGAATTTATGCCTATTAATGATTGGAACAGTCCAAACTGTTGGCTAACAAGTATCGTTTTAAAAGGGAAAGTGAGACCAATTAATATTATAGAAGCATTAGAAAAAGAGAATATTGAATCAAGACCAATATGGAAACCAATGCATGTTCAACCATTCTTTGAAAAATATGACTATGTTGGAGAAAATGTTGGAGAGTTTATATTTAAAAATGGAATATGTTTACCGAGTGATACAAAAATAACAGATGATCAGTTAAATGTTATTATCAAAATTATTAAAGGATTATGGCTAGCATGAGAACAATAAATTTAGTGTTAAAAAGATCAATGGATATATTTGGAAGTTTAATTGGCATCATTTTGTTATTACCTGTTTTGATCATAGTTGCCTTAGCAATTAAAATTGATTCCAAAGGTCCAGTGTTTTTTAGGCAAGAGCGACTTGGTAAAAAAGGCATAGTTTTCAAAATCTTGAAATTTAGAACAATGGTTATTGATGCAGAGTCCAAAGGTTTAGGAGTAAAAACAGAAATAAATGATCCGAGAATTACAAAAGTGGGCAATTTCTTAAGAAAGACATCCTTGGATGAACTACCTCAATTATTGAATGTTCTATTGGGAACTATGAGTTTAATTGGCCCTCGCCCGCCCGTTCCTTATCATCCGTATAGGTATGAAGACTATAAAGATGAAATGAAAAAAAGATTCTTATTCAGACCCGGAATTACAGGGTATTCACAAGTGAAAGTTCGGAATTCTGCTCCTTGGGATAAAAGGATAGAATATGATATCGAGTACATTGAGAAGTTCAATATTTTCATTGATATAAAAATATTGTTTCTAACTTTCATAAAAGTTATTAAAAAAGATAGTATTTATAGAAGTTGAGGTGTTACTTTGATTAAAATCAGACCTTTTGAGATGGATGATATTAGTTATAAGGTTAAATGGATAAACGAACCAAGAAATAACAAGTATCTACATTATGATACTCCAATAAATTATAGTAAGACTCTAGAATGGTTCGAAAAGGTAAAAAAACTTACAAGTAGATTAGATTTAACGATCATCTACAATGATAAACCTGTAGGACTAATTGGCTTATTAAATATTGATTTTAAGAATAAAAAAGCTGAGTATTATATATTAATTGGTGAATTAGGCTATAAAGGTAAAGGAATAGCCTATGAGGCAACTAGGTTGCTATTTCAACAAGCAATTGAACTCGGTTTAAGAAGGATATATCTATTTACTGAAATCGAAAATAATAATGCTCAAAAATTATTTTCAAAGCTCGGTTTTAAAAAGGAAGGCTTACTAAAGAATGACTTATATTATAAAGATCGATTTATAGATAGATATTTGTTTGCTTATGATTTATTTTCTTTAGAAAAGAAAGGGACTGTACTATAATGAAATATTTAAATATTCATAAGTCTCATAGTTCTTATATTAAAAATCTTTTTATACTAAGAGAAGATCTTATACCTTTTTCCTTTGGAGGTAATAAGGTTAGAAAAGCGAATAAGTTCTTTGAACACATATTGGATAACAAATACGACACTGTAATAACTTACGGTAGTGCTTCTTCAAATCATTGTAGAGTTATTGCTAATATGGCTAATATGCATAATTTAAAATGTATTGTTATTACACCTAAAGAAGACAATGAATCTACTCTAAATAGTGAGTTGGTTAGTTATCTAAATGCGAAAGTTGTTTTCAGTGATGTAGAGGATATTAAAAAAACCATTGATGAAACAATGAAAAAAGAGTTAGGAATGGGGAATAATCCATATTTTATTCAAGGTGGAGGACATGGCAATATTGGAACGTCGGCATATGTAGAAGTATTTGATAATTTACTGATATATGAAAAAACAAATAATATCAACTTTGATTACATATTCTTAGCATCAGGTACCGGAACAACACAAGCGGGACTAATCATCGGAAACTTCAAGTATAAAGCTAATAAAAAAATTATCGGTATTAGCATTGCAAGATCTAAGTTGAAGGGTTCTAAAGTCATTTTAGATAGTATTAATGACTATACTTCAGAGAACAATCTAAAGCTAGTAGTTAATGATAAAGATTTAATATTTGATGATTCATATATTGTTGATGGCTACGGAACATTTAACTCTGATATTGAATTAGTTATTGATAACCAATTCAAATTAAACGGATTGCCACTAGATCCAACATACACCGGAAAAGCTTTTTGGGGTATGGAAGAGTATATTAAGAAAGAAAAAATAGCAAATAAAAATATTTTATTCATTCATACTGGCGGAACACCATTGTTTTTTGATTATTTAACAAAAAAGGATAGAAAATAATGAACATACTCATTTTAAGCGTAGGAACAAGGAATAAAATTGTACAGTATTTCAAAAAAGAGCTTGATGGTAAAGGGATAGTAATCGCTACCGATGCTAGTGAATTAGCACCAGCATTATATGATGCAGATAAGCATTATATTGTTCCTAGAATAGATGCTGATGATTATATAGAAACTATTAAAAAAATATGTGTAGAAAATAATGTTAAAGGCATTTTATCTTTAATAGATCCTGAGTTAAGCATTTTAGCGAAATCAAAACAAGAGTTTGTCGATATAGGAGTTACACCAATTATCTCTGATTTTGATCAAGTTGCTCTATGTTTTGATAAATATCTTTTTAATCAAAGACTGAAAAATTTAGGATTTAACTCAATAAGATCTTACATAGATAAAGAACTATTTTATCGTGATTTAGAAAAAGGTATTATTAATTATCCTGTATTTGTTAAACCGATTAGTGGTAGTGCTAGTATAAATATAAGTAAAGCCTCTTCAAAAGAGGAAGTAGATTTATTATTTAAAAAAAATGAGAATTTAATGATTCAAGAGTTTATGAGTGGTAACGAATTTGGTGTTGATGTATATATAGATATTCTTTCAAAGAAAACAACAGCTATTTTTATAAAAAAGAAAATTTTGATGCGTTCAGGTGAAACAGACAAATCAGTATCAATTAACGATGCTAAACTTAAGTCGCTTATTATAGATTTTGTGACAAAAATGGGGTTTAAAGGTATTATAGACATAGATGTTTTTAAAGATGGAAATCAGTACTTTATTTCTGAAGTTAATCCAAGATTTGGTGGAGGATATCCTCATGCATATGAGTGTGGGATAAATATTCCTAAATTAATTATTGACAACATATCTGGTATATCTATGGGTAATATTTCAAGTAAATATGATGATGATATATACATGCTAAAATATAATGATTTAATGTTAGTGAAAACTGGAAAGTGATAATATGAAGAAAATATGGATTATGAACCATTATGCTACAAACTCTTATTATAATCATGGAGGTAGGCATTATTGGTTTGCAAAAAATTTAATAAAAAAAGAGTTTGATGTAACCATCTTTTGCGCTAATACTAGACACAATATGAATGATCAAATAGAAATAAAGAAAGGTTTATATTGTAAAAAAAATATTGATACTATACCTTATATATTTATTAAGACTAAAGCCTCAATTGGAAATGGGATTGATAGATTAAAAAACATGTTTTTCTTTTATCGTAATTTAAAAAAGGTAGGACATGAGTTCATTAAGAACGGTGAGAAACCTGATGTAATTTTAGCTTCAAGTGTTCATCCCTTGACATTAGTTGCTGGTATAAAATTAGGTAAGAAATATAATATACCAGTCATATGTGAGATAAGAGATTTATGGCCAGAAGCAATTTTTGCGTTTAAAAAGGTTAAGGAAAAATCGCTTATTGGAAAAGTATTATTAAAGGGGGAACACTGGATATATAAAAATGCTGATGCTTTAATTTTCACAAAAGAAGGAGATAAAGATTATATAATTGAGAAAATGTGGGATATGAGTTCAGGCGGAGATATAGATTTAGATAAATGTTACTACATAAACAATGGATTAGATTTTGAAGAGTATATGAAATCAATTAAAAATGTAGTAATTAATGATAGGGAACTTGAAACAAATGAATTTAAAGTTATTTATGCTGGCGCGATTCGGCCAGTCAACGACATAGGGAAATTGATAGAGACAGCAAAACTGTTAAAAAATGATAGCGATATAAAGATTATAATATATGGTGATGGTAGTCAAAAGAATCAAATAGATAAAAAGATTTTAGAGTATAGACTTGATAATGTTATTATGAAGGGGTTCGTAAATAAAAAATACATACCATATATTTTAAGTAAATCATCAGTAAATATTTTAAACTATTCACAATCTAGTTATAATTGGTCAAGAGGTAATAGTTCGAATAAATTATTTGAATATATGGCATCTGGAAAGCCAATTATTTCAACGGTAAAAATGGGATATTCACCGTTTAAGAAGTATAATATGGGAATTGAATTAGAAGATGCTAAAGCACAGGATATCGCAGAAGCGATAATCAAAATAAAAAACATGGACAAAGAAAAATATGAATTATTATCTCATAATGCTCTTGAAGCGGCAAAAGAATTTGATTTCAAAAAACATACAAATGATTTAATTAAAATAATAACTAAAATTTTGGAGGACAAAGAATGATAAATGTTATTGGATTAGGATACATTGGGTTGCCAACCGCATTGATGTTCGCGAAAAGTGGTTTACAAGTGGTAGGAACTGATAAAAACGAGATGGTGGTAGAACAACTTAATAAAGATAAAATTCATTTTGAAGAAAAAGGACTGCTAAGTTTATTTAAAGAAGCTAGAGATAAAGGTATAAATTTTACAACTAAATATCAAAAAACTGATATATATATTATTGCTGTACCTACACCGTATGATCTTGTTACAAAAAAAATAGATCTTAGGTTTGTAATTAAAGCTGTTTTAGAAATACTTGATATATGTGTCAAGGGAGCAACAATTATTATTGAATCAACCATTTCGCCAGGGTCCATAGATAAGTATATACGTCCTGAAATAGAGAAAAAAGGGTATGTTATTGGTTCAGATTTGCATTTAGTACATGCTCCGGAGCGAATTATACCTGGGAATATGATTTATGAACTTGAAAATAACTCAAGAACTATTGGAGCAGACTCTTACGAAATAGCAAACAAGATAAAAAAATTATATTCTACTTTCTGCAAACAAGAAATTGTTATTACAGATATTAGAACTGCAGAAATGTCAAAAGTAGTTGAAAATACATTCAGAGATGTTAATATTGCTTTCGCTAATGAGTTAGCTAAAATTTGTAGAGCAGATAACATGGATGTATATGAAGTGATAAGAATAGCGAATAAACATCCTAGGGTTAATATACTTAAACCTGGACCTGGCGTTGGAGGACATTGTATATCTGTTGATCCATGGTTTTTAGTTGGAGACTATCCAGATTTGACTAATCTAATTCTTGCTGCTAGAAAAACTAACGACTCAATGCCTTCACACGTTATTTCAAGAATAAGAGAAATAATGAAAGAAAATGATATATCTAGCATAGAAAAAGTTGGACTATATGGCATGACTTATAAAGAAAATGTTGATGATGTTAGGGAGAGTCCAACATTGCAATTAATTAACATTTTAGAAAATCATTTATCATTTGGTATTAAATCATTTGATCCTTGTGTGAGTAATAAAATAGCTAATAACCAATATATGAATTTTGATGATTTTTTATCTGATATTGAAGTAATAGTAATAATGGTTGCTCATGATCATATATTGAATAATTTAGACAATATTAAAGACAAAAAGATACTTGATACTAAAAATATCTATTTGCAACAGGGAGTATATAAACTATAAAGTTGGAGGATTATGTTATGAAAAAAGTTATGGTTGTATTTGGCACAAGACCAGAAGCAATTAAAATGTGCCCTTTAGTTAAGGAGCTTAAAAGTAGAAAAAATATTGATACTATAGTATGTGTTACTGGGCAGCATCGAGAAATGCTAAAACAAGTTTTAGATGTTTTTAAGATAAAGCCTGATTATGATTTAGATATTATGAAAAAAAGTCAAACTCTTTTTGATATAACTACTAGCATATTAAATAAAATGAATGCTTTACTGGATAAAGTTAAACCAGATATAGTTCTTGTCCATGGTGATACATCAACCACTTTTTCTACTGCTCTAGCGTGTTTTTATAAACAAATTCAAATTGGTCATGTAGAAGCTGGATTAAGAACATACAATATGATGTCTCCATTTCCTGAGGAATTTAATAGACAAGGGGTGAGTTTATTAGCGAATTTACACTTTGCACCAACTGAAAAATCAAAAACTAATTTAATTAACGAAGGAAAAGATGCTAAGAATATTTTTGTAACTGGCAATACCGCAATAGATGCTTTGAAAACAACGATTAGTAAAGATTATTATAATGAATTGTTCGACTGGATTGCTGATTCTAAACTAATTATGATAACTGCACATAGGAGAGAAAATATTGGTGAGCCAATGAAAAATATGTTTAAAGCGATTAAAAGGATTTTAGATGAAAATTCTGATATTAAAGCAATCTATCCTATACATATGAATCCATACATTAGAGAAATAGCAAATTCAATTTTAGGTGATTGCGAAAAAATTAAAATTATTCAGCCTATGGATGTCATTGATTTTCATAATTTTTTAGCAAAATCTTATTTAATTTTAACTGATAGCGGCGGAATTCAAGAAGAAGCACCTAGCTTGGGTAAACCAGTTCTTGTAATGAGAGATACTACTGAGAGACCAGAGGGGATAGATGCTGGGACCCTTAAATTAGTTGGAACAAATGAAAAAACAATTTATGAAACTTTCGATGAGTTATTAAAAAATAGAGAAGCTTATAAATTTATGAGTACAGCAAGTAACCCATACGGGGATGGATTTGCATCTTTTAGAATAGCGGATGTTGTTGTAGAGAAATTGATGCAATGAAAAGATATAAAGTAGGTATTTGTGGAAACTATGGAAGCGATAAACAAAACTTCAATGGACAGAGCATTAAAACTGATATACTTACAAAAGAGTTTAAAAAAAGAATTGAAAGCAGGAGTGTTGGTGTAGTAGATACAAGCATTTGGAAGAAAAAATATTTTAAACTTTTATTTCAGTGTATTAGATTATTAAAAAAATCCACAAATATTGTTTTGATGCCAGCTCAAAATGGAATTAAAATTTTAATTCCATTATTTGTATTATTAAATTTGGTTTTCAAAAAAGACATATATTATATTGTTATAGGTGGGTGGTTACCAGATCTATTGATACGTAAAAAACATCTTCGGAAAATCCTGAAAAAAATCAAAATTATTTATGTGGAAACAAACAACATGAAACAAAGATTAGAAAGTTTTGGTTTTCAAAATGTTGATTACTTACCTAATTTTAAGAAATTAGATATCCTAGATGAACAAGATTTATCATCAAAAAGAAGTGAGAATTTAAGTGTATGCACATTTTCGAGAGTTTCAAAAGAAAAAGGTATAGAGGATGCAATAAAGTCTGTAGTTTTAGCAAATGAAATAATTAACAAGGATGTATACTCTTTAGATATATATGGACAAATAGATGTGAACTATAAAGATAGATTTAAATCTATAATGGATACAACTCCAAATTATATAAAATATAAAGGTGTTGTTGAATACAATCAATCGACTAAAATATTAAAAAATTATTTTTTAATGCTTTTCCCAACTTATTATCAAGGTGAGGGGTTTGCTGGAACAATCATTGATGCATTTTCAGCAGGATTACCAGTTATTGCTACAAATTGGAAGTATAATGCAGAGATAATCAGACATCTTTCTGATGGTATAATTTACAATATGAGTGATTCAAATGCTCTAGTAGATACTTTAGTAAGCTCATATAATAATCAAGACAATATTTTCCATATGAAAAAAAATTGTGTCAAAAGAGCACACGAATACACTCCAGAAATAGTTGTTAATAAATTGATGAAAGATTTTTCTTTATCAAGTTAAACACACTTTTCCTGCTTTCAATATATATAATACCTTTTTATGCAAGCAACATCATATTTATTAATGAGAGGTTCATAGGTTTCCTATTAATTACCTAAATATATTAAAAGAGGAGAAAGCACAAATTAATTTGCTCTACATATGTGCTATATTATTTTATGTTAAGAATTTTAGCAATGCCTAATGAAGGAAATATGGCAGTTACAGAATATTATATAAATATTATTCGTCAGGCGGGATTGAAAGCTGGTTTCGAAGTCTCAAATTTTAAAAAAGGAGATAAGATAAGTAAACATGATGTCATATTTGTTGTGACAGTAAAAGATGCTTTATACTTTTGGATCCGCGGTTATAAGAATATCATTATTTGGATACAAGGTATACAACCAGAAGAAAGTCTATTAAAAAATAATAGTAAATTTAGATATATGGTTTTAAGTTTAATTGAAAAATTTATATTAAAAAAATCTTTATTCATATTTTTAGTGTCTAATTCTATGAAAGAACACTTTTTAAATAAGTATAATTTAGATTTATCAAAAAGATCATATATTATGCCTTGCTACAACTCGGAGCTTGATTTAAATAGTTTTGATCATGAAGATAAATATAAAAATAATATTTTTGCTTATGTAGGATCCTTAGCTGTTTGGCAGTGCTTTGATGAAACCCTAGAATTGTATAAAAAAGTTGAAGAAAAAGTTAGTGATTCATTTTTACGTGTATATACATCATCTATTAACGAAGCAACTCAAAAAATTAATAAAGTTGGAATAAAAAGATTTTCTATTAAATATGTTGATAGTAGTAAATTACTTGATGAGTTAAGAAGTGTTAAGTTTGGATTTATTATTCGAGCTGACAACATCGTTAATAAAGTGGCTACTCCAACAAAAATATCTACTTATTTATCTGCTGGAATTATTCCAATCTATAGTAAGACTTTATCAAGTTTTCATGATATAACAGAGAATGTTCGTTATAAAATACCTATGTCTAATGATGACACAGATTTAAGTAAAATTCTACAGTTTTGTGAAAAAGAGATAAATTCAACGAAATTAAGAAATGAATACAAACAAATTTTTTTTAATTACTACAATACAAAACATTATATAGATGAAATTTCACAAATTTTTAAAAAGAGTTTAAATAATTATTTATAGAAGAAGAAGGTGTTCATAGTTGGATATGAAGAGAAAATTTATATATAGTAGAGTGTCAGTTTTTATAGCTTTTATTATAGCTATGTCACCTATATTAGAGCCATATGTATTCCTAGAACTTGGAAATAATACAATAAGAATAATGGATGTTTTACTTGTAATTGCAATTATTTCTTTAATAATAACTAAAAAAATAAATAAGTTACCATATTTGCATTTAATCAGCTTTCTTATTTTCTATTTAATAATAAATATTATTTCTTTTATGCCTGGTGAACAAGACAGAAACTTTATAATGTCATTAAAAGTATTACTTCTTTGGTTTATATACGCTTTATCACTGGGGTATTTATGGAAATTCGTTTCACAACAAAAATTTATTAAGTATACAAAAATGATGGCAATTATTGTAACGACTTTTTTGATTATACAGTTTGTTTTTGTTAGTATGGGTTATATTAATTTTTTTGATGGCAGAATTCCATTTTTAAAACTATATGAGTATGATGGATGGGCAAGTATTATTGATCCAAATACAGGTGACATCAGAGTTCATTCGTTCTTTCAGGAATCATCTTATTATGGAATATTTATTCTGCCAGTTTTCACTTATTCATTAATGAAAAACAATTTTAAATTAACAATATTTTTATTTTTTGGTTTATTTATAACTTCATCATTACTAGCAATCTTAGGGTCATTGCTTATATTATCATATTATATGTTCATTTATAAACATAAAAATAAGTCAATTAATAAACATTCAAAAAAGAATTTTATATATATTATTTTTTTCACTTTATTTTTTATGTTAATTTTATATAATCTTAGTGACGGTGTTAGAGATGTGATTAATACCATTATTTTTAGAGTTGGTAATATTGGTGATGACTTAAGAGGTGAAAGACTAGGATCAACAAAAGTTAGACTCCTTGGATACTCATCATATTTTAAATATTATCCTATCTACTTTAAGATCTTTGGAAGTGGTGCATCTCAGTTTACAAATTTTCTTGGATTAGACGTTGTTGCTTATAGTAGTACAGTAGTAACTGTTTTATTAAACTATGGAATTATTGGGCTATTATTCTTTGTATCCTGGGTTGGATACTTATATATAAAAAGCGATAGTACTGGCAAAATTTTTGTAGTTTTATTTTTAATTATATCATTTGTCGATAGTTTTTGGTTTGGTTGGAAATTTTACTATATTTTAACTTGGATTTTTATATTTTTCCCTCATCGAAAACCGATGTAATATAATTAATTTAATGCACCAATATTATTTTAAATGGAGGATGTTACATTATGAAATTAAGTGATACAAGATTAGTCTCTATAATCATGCCTGTTTACAATGCTGAAAACTTTTTGAAAAGAAGCATTGAATCTATTTTAAATCAGAAGTATTATAATTTTGAATTGATTATAGTTGATGATGGCTCAACCGATAATAGTTACCAAATATCTAAAGATTACAGCAGTATGGATACGAGAATATTGGTAAAAAGTTTTGATAATTCAGGTCCAGCAACAGCAAGGAACCGTGGTTTAGATTTAGCAAAGGGAGAATATCTACTATTTGTCGATTCAGACGATTATATTAATAGTAATACTATCAGTACTCTAGTTGATGAAATCGAATCATCTAAAGTAGATTTGGTTTGTGCCGGACATTCCGATGACTATGGAGATACTAAGAAAAATGTATCACCTGAGGGATTCTATGGGTCTTTTAAAGATGCACTATATGATTTTGACATACTTTTAAGTAGACACACTTTACAAGGTCCTTGGGCAAAAATATTTAGAACAAAAATAATTCAAGAAAACAAATTAGCTTTTCCTGAAAATATGGTATTTGGAGAAGATACAATGTTTGTCTATAAATATATTCAACATTCACACAATGTTAAAATAATAGAGAACATTTTATATAATCACTCAATTTACGATGGATCATTAAGCAGGCGTTCAGTTAACAACATTATTGAAATTTACATCAACCTATACTCTGAATTACAAAAAACTCTAGAAAAACATGAAACATCAGATTATCATACTAAACTGGCTGAAAGATATGTTAGTTCTATAAAACATGCTTTAACCACAATATTCTTTGTGGATTATAACACTAAAACATCAGAAAAAAGAAGACAACTAAATTTATTAGTGAGTTCTGATGCTTCTAAAGCTCTAATTGGCAAAGTAAAAGGAAAAGGAATACAAAGTCATTTAATTACTAGAAGTATTAAAAATGGAAAAGTATTAATATTAACACTGTTTTATAGTTTTAAAGAGCAATTACGAAATATTAAAGATACATTTAGAAGGAGAGAGAGTAATGGATAACATAGTTAATCTTGTTTTTATATTAGATGATGGGTATGCAATGCCTACTGGTGTCGCATTATATTCGTTAAAAGAGAATAGATTAAATAATGTACTTTACAATATTTATATTATTTATAGCGAAATAAATGATTATAACAAACAAAAATTGTTGAAGTTGAGAGATGATAATTTTGAAATTATACTAACAAAAACCAATCAGATAGCTAACTTTCATGGTCTTTCAAAAAACCATACGAAAGTAACCACTACATCATTATATAAGTTCCTAATTCCAGAAATACTTCAAAATATTGACAAGGTTATTTATATAGATGGAGATGTAATAATACAAGATGATTTAGTTAATCTGTTTGAAGTTGAACTGGGAAACAAATATGCTGCTGTTGTAAAGGATGGTCCACGTAAAAAAATATTAAATGGAGGAAAAAAGCATCGTTTTTCTGTCAAACCAACTTATTTTAATTCGGGAGTAATGCTGCTAAATCTAAAAATGATGAGACAAGAAAGAATTACAGAAAAACTTATAGAGTATAGAATATCAGGATACAACTATTTTATGGATCAAGATGCTTTTAATATAATTTTAGAAAATAATGTTTTATTTTTACCATATTTCTATAATTTATTACTTCATATACTGACTCCTATTTGGAAACTGAACACCCCCAAAATCTTATCAGAATTTTATGATATTAAACCAATAGATAACATTGATCAATATTTTGAAAAAGCAAAAATTATTCATTACACATTTGCTAAGCCATGGCGGTATTATGATATTCCCCAGTCGGAGAAATGGCTTTCATACTTTAAAAAGTCAACATTTTCGGATGTGATATTAAATAGAAAATCATATTTAATTAATTATCATAATAGCTTATCATATAAAATTGGTCAGGTAATAACATATATACCAAAAAAAGTTAAATTACTAATCAAAAGAAAAAAGTGAGGTTGCTTTTTTGAATAATAGAACACTTAATTCTTCAAGAAATTTTATAGGCGCATCAATATACAAAGTAATTACCTTATTTTTGCCATTTGTCATTCGCACCATATTTATTAGAGTGATAGGTGTAGAATATTTAGGGTTAAATAATTTAATAACTTCAATCTTGCAGGTTTTAAACGTTACTGAATTAGGTTTTTCTACCGCTGTCGTATTTAGTATGTATAAACCCATTGCTGAAGGTGATAATAATAAAATAAGTGCATTAATGGCTTTATACAAAAAAGTATATCTCTATATTGGAACGGCAATTTTAATTTTTGGTCTTATGTTGATTCCGTTTTTACGTCATCTTATAAAGGGAGCGATTCCAAGTGACATCAATTTAACAATAGTTTATGTAATCTATCTATTTAATACCTCTATTAGTTACTTTGTATTTTCATATAAAAAATCTTTATTGATTGCTCATCAGAGAAATGATATTAAATCAAATATCAATTCAGGGTTCATACTGTTACAGTATTTATTCCAAATATTGGTATTAACTATATTTAAAAATTATTATCTGTTTATTATTTTAATACCATTCTTCACTATAGGCAACAATCTATTTACAGCCTATATTGTTAATAAGAGATATCCACAATACAGTAGTAAAGGGAAATTAGATAAACTTACTATTAAAGAATTGAGAAAAAAGATTGGGGGGTTAATGATTTTTAGAATTGCTACTGTAAGTAGGAATAGTTTTGATAGTATTTTCATATCACTATATTTAGGCCTTACATCTGTTGCGATTTATAATAACTATTATTTTATTATCCAAACATTGACTGGTCTCTTTGGTATTGTGACAATTTCAATGAGTGCAAGCATTGGAAATAGCATCGCGGTAGAAAGTATTGAAAAGAATTATCATGATTTTAAAATTTTAAACTTTATATATATGTTAATCTCTGGTTTTTCAACAATTTTATTAATTAATTTATTTCAACCATTCATGCTAATATGGGCTGGAGAAAACCTTATGCTAACTAATATGACAATGGTATTGATAAGTTTATATTTTTATGCATTAAAAATGGGAGATATTAGAGGGATATATAATGATTCAGCAGGACTCTGGTGGGAACAAAGATTTAGAACAATTATAGAAGCTGTTTGTAATGTGTTTTTAAATTGGATACTTATAAAAACTTTCGGAATTATTGGAATAGTTTTTGCAACATTAATAACTATTTTGATTTTTGGTTTTAGCTATTCAAGTATTATTACTTTCAAACATTATTTTGGCTTAGATAAAATTAAAACATTTTTCTATGAGCACATTTTTTATGCGGTCGTCATGATTATTACAGCCTCAATTGTATATTTTATTAATACTTTATTTATTATGGAAAATATTTATCTCGATTTTCTATCTAAAACGATTGTAAGTATATTAATAACACTACTTATATATGCATTGATTTTTGCAAAATCAAAGAGATTAAAAGATTCCATTGTCTATTTAAAGATTCGATTTAAAAACATTTATAAGAAAACAAATAAATGAAAATATGCAAAATCCACTAAGAGCGATATGTGGTTTTAATAGTATAACAATTAATTGTTAAGTATTACATTTTAACTTGTTGTAAATATATCAAATACCAATACAAGTTTTGTAAGGAGGGTTTAAATGAGTACATTAGTTATTGGGGGAGCTGGTTACATCGGTTCACATGTAGTTAGATATATGCAAGAAAAAGGGGAAAACATTATAGTTATAGATAATTTACAAAATGGGCATAGAGAATCTATTAATGTAGAATTCTTTTACCAAATTGATGTTCGTGATAAACAAGAGCTTTCTAAAGTTTTTGAAAATCACTCAATAGAGACAGTTGTTCATTTTGGAGCTTATTCTTTGGTTGGAGAAAGTATGGAAAAACCTTTAGATTATTACAACAATAATGTCTATGGCATGCAATGTTTGCTGGAAGTGATGAATAATCATAATGTAAAAAAAATTGTTTTTTCATCTTCGGCTGCAACATATGGAGAACCCGAAAATATACCGATTTTTGAATATAATGTCACAAATCCAACTAACACATATGGTGAAACAAAATTGGTTATGGAAAAAATGATGAAATGGGTAGATAAAGCTTATGGAATAAAATATGTGTCATTAAGATATTTTAATGCTGCTGGAGCACATCCATCTGGTGAAATTGGTGAGGATCATTTTCCAGAAACTCATTTGATACCCTTAGTATTACAGGTACCTCTAGGTAAGAGAGAAAAGATTTATGTTTATGGTGATAACTATGAAACAAAAGATGGAACTTGTATACGAGATTATATACATGTTCTTGATTTGGCTTCTGCACATTATCTATCTGTAAATTATTTGAGAACTAATAATAAAAGTAATATTTTTAATTTAGGTAGCGGTGAAGGTTATTCAGTAAATGAAATTATTCAAGTTGCTAGAAAGATCACAATGCACCCAATTCCACTAGAAGTTAAAGAAAGAAGACCAGGAGATCCAGCAGTATTAATTGCCTCATCCGAAAAAGCAAAAAAAATATTGAAATGGCAACCTAAATATAATTCAATTAATAAAATTATTGAAGATGCATGGAATTGGCATAAAAAGAATCCAAATGGATTTGATGTATCCAACATGAAAAATTAGGATAGTAATATTTATAATATTAGAACTAAGATAGTAAATGATAGTCTTAAATTTTTACATTTATACCTACTCCTTGTATATAGGTAGGTTTAGCAAGTTAAAGTGGTAATAAGCAAATATCAGATCTTAACAAAGATATTTCATAGCAAAATACATTGGTTTCATAACAATCGACAGTCTAAAGTAAAGGGTCAGGGCAAGATATATATTGTATTTTCATAACCACGTACATACAACGTACATCAGTTTCATAACAATTGTATATGCTATTTATGACAGTCTACTTCAAAGGGTCAAG